>ENA-OQKR01000002-OQKR01000002.1-human-gut-metagenome-genome-assembly--contig:-NODE-2-length-131378-cov-5.516103_pt1 | contig 131378 bp, 121 predicted proteins | sample MGYA00242803_ERZ504806 | MGnify/ENA primary metagenome ERZ504806 (study PRJEB26092, sample SAMD00036399) | human gut metagenome | host: Homo sapiens | study: EMG produced TPA metagenomics assembly of...
AGCTTTTCCATATTGCCGAACAGATCATTCTCAGATTCCGCAGGGTCCCTGGACACATAAATCATGGACGGTTCTGAACTGAACGCAGCCACAATACCGATCCCGTAAAATCCGGCACCCGCAAATGCGTGGAGCAGCGGGCCAAAATCCGGATCCGGCTGGGTCAGCATCGGCGTGATATAGCCGTCAATCAGCGTTTTCATAAACATCGTTCCCTGTACGTTTGCCAGGACGTTGACAAAAATCGCAATGACAACAGCGATGCAGTGTACCGTATAATCCTTTAATACATATTTCATAATTCTGGTAAAGATCTTCATCGGATTCTTGGCCTGCGGTTTCACCCCTCTTGGAGGTCTTGCTCCCGGCCCCTTTACCTGCTGTACTCTCTCTGCCATTCCTTACTCACCTCTCTTTTCGTCAAAGTCTCCGTCGCCACCGGTCTGAGACTCATATACTTCGCGGTAAATTTCATTGGTTTTCAGTAATTCCTCATGGCTTCCAAAACCATTTACTTTTCCGTTCTCCATGACAATGATGCGGTCTGCGTCCTGCACACTGGAAATACGCTGTGCAATGATCAGCTTTGTCGTTTCAGGGATCTCGGTCAGGAATGCCTTCCGGATTTTCGCGTCGGTTGCGGTATCGACAGCACTTGTACTGTCATCCAGAATCAGCACCTTTGGTTTCTTCAGCAGTGCTCTTGCGATACAGAGGCGCTGTTTCTGGCCGCCGGATACGTTGGATCCGCCCTGCTCGATGTAGGTGTTGTAGCCCTCCGGCATCCGGTCGATAAATTCATCAGCGCAGGCAAGACGGCAGACACGCTTGCACTCTTCTTCCGAAGCATTTTTATCACCCCAGCGAAGATTGTCGAGAATGGTACCGGAAAACAGCACATTTTTCTGTAAAACAACGGCTACTTCATTTCGCAGAGTTTCCATATCGTAGGAACGGACATCCTTTCCGCCGACTTTGATGGAGCCTTCCGTGACATCGTACAGACGGCTGATCAGGTTGACAAGACTCGTCTTCGCACTTCCGGTTCCGCCGATGATACCGATGGTCTCACCGGATTTGATCGAAAGGTTGATATCCGAAAGAACCGGCTCGCCTGCTCCCTTTTTGTAGTTGAAGTAGACGTGATCGAAGGTAATGCTTCCGTCCGGAATATCAAAGTCCGGATTCTCCGGATTGTCGAGATCGCTCTTCTCATTCAGAACCTCGGTAATACGGCGCGCACTCGCAAGGCTCATCGTGATCATAACGAATACCATCGAAAGCATCATGAGGCTCATCAAAATGTTCATGCAGTAGGTCAGAAGGCTCATCAGCTCTCCTGTTGTCAGGCTGCTTCCGACGATCATCTTCGCACCGAGCCAGCTGATCAGAAGAATACAGCTGTAAACGGTAAGCTGCATCAGCGGCGCGTTGAAGGAAAGGTTTTCCTCTGCTTTACAGAAAATTTTGTAGATGTTCTCTGCTGCTTTGTGGAACTTACTTGTTTCATGATCCTCACGCACATACGCTTTTACTACGCGGATGGCGGATACGTTTTCCTGTACGCTCGCATTCAGCTCATCGTACTTCGGAAATGCCTGATCGAAATATTTCATCGCGGAACGCATGATCAAAAACAGACACGTTCCGAGGATAAGAATGGCTACCAGATAAACGCTTGCAAGACGTGCATTGATATAAAACGACATAATCATCGCGATAATCATGCTCGACGGTGCACGCATGCACATACGAAGAATCATCTGATAGGCATTCTGCAGGTTGGTGACGTCTGTCGTCAGGCGGGTGACAAGACCTGCGGTGCTGAATTTGTCGATATTCGAAAATGAATATTCCTGAATGTTTTCAAACATGGCCTGACGCAGATTTCTTGCAAATCCGGCAGACGCTTTTGCTCCATATTTTCCGCCCATGATACCGGCAAACAGACCGATGGCTGCTGCTGCCACCATGAACGCTCCCACCACGTAGATGTGATGGAGATCGCCTTTTTCTACACCATCATCGATAATGGATGCCATCATAAGAGGAATGATCATCTCCATGATAACTTCCAGAATCATGAAAAGCGGAGTGGCAATGGAGGCTTTTTTAAACTCTTTTACCTGTGCTCCAAGTGTTTTTAACATGATGTCTCTCCTAACATATTTTTTACATTGCTTTTGAGCTGGTCGATGACACGGTAGAAGGTATCGAGATCTTCTTTTGCAATTCCTTCAATTGTCTGTTCTTCCAGAATATCGATCATATCTTTCGTCTTCTCGTGAAGCTCTCTTCCGGTATCGGTCAGCACCAGTTTCTTCAGACGTGCATCATAGGGAACGGACTCCCGTCGGATGTAGCCCTTTTTCTCCATGAGCTTTAAAATATTCGTCACGGTGGACCGACAGATCTTAAACTCCGCCTCGATATCCTTCTGGAAAATATCTTTGTCTTCGTTCCGGCACAGATACCCTAAAATCCATCCGTGCATGGCGGTCAGTTCATCGACCCCCCGCTCTCTGGCGGCTGCCATCAGGTTCCGTGACATCATATTGTCCAGCGTCCGCAGTTCGTGGCCGATTTTTCTTTTTTTACAACACACGCTGCTTTTTTCCTCCTTTCCCCTTTGCTGCCGTCCCCATCTGTTCTTTATAAAACTGTTTGAACAAGGACTGTTCTATAAGCAACTGTTCTATAGATAACTGTTTCATATTAAACAGTTCGCTATAGAACATTCTAGGAGGTTTTGTGGGAAATGTCAACCTGTTTGCGTAAAAAAATTTGAAAAAAATGCTCCGGATAAAAGTTTTCCACTTTCCGCCCGGAGCATTCCGCTCGTTATTCTTCGATTTTTCTCTTAAATAGCTTCCCACCATATGGGAAAAGTTGCGGATGTCGCGCGCATATGCGAAATCCTTGCCGAAAATCTTCTGCTCCGCCATAAGCTCCGTCTCCTCGCCTACAAAGACCCCAAGCACCGAGACACCCTGCTGCCTAAGGCGCCGCACCTCAGTTGCCGTGTCATGCAGCGCATAGTCATCCCGGTACGGCTTTGGATTTCTCGCATTCGGCCGGTTCACCAGCACATCGTACGGCTTTCCGTCGCTTAAGAGGATCAGCAGCTTCCGGTCCTCCTGGCGTTTTAAAAGATCCATCCCCGCCGCCTTGACAGCAAGCCCGTCGCGGTTGTTTGATGATGTAATATACTCAAAAATATTGCTGTTCTTCTCCCGCGGATCGTCGTAATCGCGCATCCGGTGCAGAATCGTGTAATCCCAGAACGTACAGAAGCTCATCACGCGGAACGGGATGTGCAGGCGGCTTAAGGTCTCCGCCAGAATGTACGTCTGCAGTGTCACATTCTCCTGGCGCGGCCGCTGGGAACCGCTCGCATCCACGAGAATATCCACGACAAAATCCAGCGAATTCCGCCGCTGCTCCAGCCGGAACAGATCCGCATTACTGACTCCGTCCCACCTTACCACATCCGCGCGGGCTGTAAAATTCCGTGGTCTGCATCTGCAAACGACTGGTCCTCCTGCAGCAGCATCGCTTTTTTCAGTTCCTGATACAGCAGCGAAATGTTCTGCCGCACCGCGCGGTGCTGGTCGTAATAGGCATGAAGGTTTTTATCCTTCTGCTTCTGCGCGTAGGAGAGCTGATAATACTTTCCGACCGGATTTTTCAGCACACCCTCCGTGTAATAGAGGCTGCAGTCGCTGTGGATGCCGCGGCAGAGCTGGTAATTCCGGCTTTTCTCCTCACTCTCCGAGAGCCACGTTTTTCCGTAATTGCGCTGAATGTACTGATACATCCGTGCCAGCGCTTTCTCATCAACGACAACGACCTTTTTGGTATCGCTTCCCGCTGTTTTTTCTTTCTTCTCTTCCGCCTCTTTTGATGTGAAATTTGTCATATCAAGCGAAACTCGCTCCAGATATGTCTCGAGCCCGTCCTCGTACAGTTCCTCCGAAATGAAATCCTTCCAGGAATACTCGGTGAGCTCCTCGATCGTTACCGCAAGAACCGAGGCAAGATCACCGTGCTTTTTCACAAATGCGGGATCGACGACCTTATTGTACAGCTCGTCCGTCACCCGGATCAGTTCCATTGTATCCGCTGTTTCGGATGCGTGCTTCAGCAGCTCCATCCACTCCCGCGTTTTCCCCGAGTATGAAGGGCTTTTTTCCTCGTCCTCCTCTCTTCTTCCGCGCAGATACTCCAGTTTCAGGCGCCCTGTCTCATTTTTGGATAAAGATTCAAACGAGTGGTCCAGTATTTCCTCCGCTGCTCTCCTTCGAAAGCCCTTGACACCGGGGCGCTCGCTTTCGAGCCGCTTCGATACGGCCTCCTCCGTCACCAGCTGGGCGAGCATCATCAGTTCTCCCTCCGCTGCGCCGCTGTAAACCTTCTTCACCAGATACAGGCTGTAGGCTTCCCGATCAAAGTAACACGAAAAGGCACCCTGGCGGATCGTATCGTACAGCACCGTATCCGGCTCTTTCGCATACCGCTCCACGTCCGGGTTCAGCTTCAGCGTGTAGTCGCCGCTGACGGTCCAGACGAGATTGCGGATCCGGCTCTCCAGCTCCATCTCATGCGTTTTTAATGTTTCCTCTGTCACCATACGTATTTCCTCTAAAAAATATCCTGCGGCGTCCACTCTTCCGGAATCCGCGTGCGCACAACATCCCGCACGATCTCTTTTTCAAACAGGTCAAAGCATTTTATTGACAATGCCGATCTGCACCGCAAGATACGGGGACAGCCCCTGGCGCATCGTACCGATCGCTCCGAACAGGCCGCGGAGGTCGAGCGCACGCGTGGTGATTTCCGCCTGTTTTGCCTTTTTCTGCAGATCGAGGTAAAGACCGGCCAGCGCATCGCGTGCCGCCGGTTTCAGATCCGGGAATTTTGACTGCATCAGATAAAACAGTGTCTCTTCCGTAAGCGACGGCATGTCAATCACCAGAAAGCGGGACACCAGCGCCTCGTTCAGCTCTCTCGTTCCCGCATAGCCGTAGTTCATCGTTCCGATCATCCGCGCCGCCGGGTGAAGCGGAATTTTATCGTAGCCCGGCACATCGATAATGCGGCGGTAGTCGAGCGCGGCGTGAAGAACACTGACTGCATCGTTTTTCGCCATGTTGATCTCATCGAGAATGCCAAAACCGCCTTCCTCTGCACAGCGGTAAATGCTGCCCTTCCGGAGTGTGACCTCCTGGTTCTGGAACGTATCGGTTCCGATCAGCTCGGCACTTCCTGTGTTTACATGGAAGGAAACGTTGTACGTCGGTCTTCCGAAAACATACGCCAGTGTCTCTGCCAGCACGTTTTTTCCCGTTGCCTTCTCGCCGGTCAGCAGCAGATTTTCGCCCTGCAGCAGCGCGGCAATTGCCATCTCCAGAATCTCTTTTCCAAAAAACGGGATTTCCGGCGTACTCATGCGGTTCTCTAAGCCCTCCGCCACCGGATAGCTCTCGCGGAATCTCCGCACGCTCTCAATTAACGCCCCGCTCACGCCCTGTTCCTGTAAAAATGAATCGTTCATCTTCTATTTTTTAATCCTCTCTGTCGTTAAAATATCTTTTTGCTTCTACCAGTATACGGGATCTGCCTTTTTTCTGCAAGACCTGTCGGACTTATAGTAATCCCCGAAAATAATGCAAAAAATTCGCGCTCTGCAGCACTGCCTTTTTTGCATTATTTTCGGGTCTTGCTATAGATTGAATTGAATTGAAACATAAAGACACCGGAAAACAGGCTTTATCCCGTTTCCCGCGTCTTATTTCTGTCATTGATTCAGTTCATGCATCGCATTATCCGCGGATTCCGGAAAGAATTTCCTCTGTGGAAGCTTTTGCCTCCTCGTCCAGGTTCTCTTTCTTATAGTTCTCATATCTCTGTTTGTGATGCGGATTCTCTGCCCACAGCTCGTCTGCGGCTTTTTTCCACTCAGCAGCATACAGGTCACATTTTCCGCACAGATGCTCTGCGCTCTCCGGAGACTGCAGGTCGGTTGACTTCGCGCCGGTCTTCTCTACCATCTCACGCAGCAGTTCCGGATTTTCGAGCATCGGACATGGGCGCAGGTGGTTGCGGTTGAACGGCTGTCCATCGCGGTATGCCTGGAACAGCGGCTGCTGCAGTGCTTCAATCAGGGAAACTTCGTTGATGTTGGCGCCGGAGTAATGGATGAAAACACACGGCTCCACATCGCCGTTTGCATTGATATGGCAGTAGTTTCTTCCTCCTGCGATACAGCCTCCGACGAACTCACCGTCGTTCTGGAAGTCCATAACAAAGATCTGTTTGTCGCTCTTATCGGAACGGATCTCACGCAGTCTGTGATAGATATATTTTCTCTGCTCAACCGTCGGCATCAGCTCCGGTGCAGCGTCCATGCCGACCGGCATGAAGTGGAAATACCAGCTGTAACGGCATCCGTGCTCGATCAAAAGATCCAGGAACTCGTCACTTGTAACGGTCTCGAGGTTTGCTCTTGTGTAGCAGATGGAAGTACCAAAAAGCAGACCGTGTTTTTTCATCAGATCCATGGCTGCCAGAACTTTATCGAAAATACCCTCGCCGCGGCGTCCGTCGTTGACCTCCTCGAAGCCTTCCAGAGACAGGGAGAAGGAGATATTGCCGAGCTTCTGAACCGCCTCACAGAACTCCTCGTCGATCAGGGTTCCATTGGTGAAGCAGTGGAATTCACAGTCATGATGCTCTTCTGCCAGACGCAGGATGTCTTTTTTGCGCACAAGCGGTTCGCCGCCGGTGAACATGTAGAAGTAGGTTCCCAGCTCTTTTCCCTGGCTTATGATATCAGAAAGTTTCTCATAGGAAAGATTCAGCTTGTGGCCGTATTCTGCTGCCCAGCATCCGGTGCAGTGCAGGTTACAGGCACTTGTCGGGTCCATCAGCATCGTCCATGGGATGTTGCAGTTGTATTTTTCACGGTTCATACGGATCTGTTTCGTTCCGACGAAAGCTGCCTGGAATCCCAGGTTCAAAGCAGTCATTTTGATCACCTGCGGATCCAGCTCGTCCAGTCCGCGGTTGACATACTGTACCCATTTGTTGTCCGGATTCTGCAGCATGGTGCGGATGTTGTCGAAGGTTTTCTCCGCAAACATATTTCCGGTAAATTTCTGTACAAAATCCGTCAGATTCAACAGCGCTTTTGTTCTGTCGTCTCCGTGATTCACATATTTTAAAACACCATCGATCGCAGCGCCTGCAGCGGCTCTTTCTACTTTCATTTTTGCATCCATTGTTCACGATCTCCTTTGTAATAGTTTAATATTTTCGCCCGGAATTGATCTGGTTTTGAATACCACATCCTGGCTTTTTCCCATTATATTCTCCATATTTGGAAAATACAACCCAAAATTCCCTCGTTTTGGACACATCAAAAAAAGTGTCCCACAAGGGAACACTTTTTCCTGTTTTTCTCTTTCCGTTATATTTTACATTGCATTTTCAGATTCACACAAAGCATTTTCTAATTTTCGATCAGAACCGCGCGGATCGGTCCGCCGTACTGGTGTTTCTTTTTGACCGGAGCAGCCACAAGAAAATAATGACCCGAGGTCACTTTCTCCAGATTCAGATTTTCGACAATCACCGTACCTTTTTTCAGCAGCTGCTGATGAACATCATTCCCCGATGTCTCATTTCCGACAGTTTCCTGCTCCACACCGAGCAGCACCAATTTTTTCTCTGCCAGGTAATCTGCCCCATCGCGTGTAATCTGCGCATCGCCGCGGATCAGAAGACGTTCACAGTCCTCTTCCATGACCTCCTCGAGCACTTCTCTTGTCACTTTTCCCTCAAGCTCCGCCACCTGACAGATGCCAAGTGACCGATCGAGCGTCGTCTGCGCCGTTCCTTCCTCCGTCATCAGATGACGCGGCGCGTCCATTGCGGAAAACTGCTCTCCGGAAATGTCATATAATTTCATATTTTCCTATCCTCAAACCGGGAAACTCCCGTCTTTCTTTTTTCCAATATTTGCCGATACTGCCAGATTCTGCCGGCAGCCAAACCTTGTTTAGTATAGCCTATTTTCGGACGCTTTACAAGGCTCATTTCTGCAAAAATTCTGACTTTTATACAGCAATCCTATCTGCAATAAACAATTTGTCATTTTCACTCCCCTGGTGTATAATAGAAATATCCAAACGGTTACGCTATCTTTCAAAAGGGAGGGAAATCTTATGAAACTCCGGCTAAGCCCGTGGATCTGCGCCACAGCTTCGCCGGAGTTTTTTACACTCTTCTGGTTTACGGAATCAGACGGTGAATGTCTCTTGGAAACAGGGATGCGTTCCGCACATTTTCAAATCCGAGAAGCCGTGCCGTAAACCGCTCCAGCCCAAGACCGAGACCGCCGTGCGGAGGCATGCCGCAGCGGTGCATCATTAGATAGCTCTCAAACGCTTCCACATGCATGCCGCGGCTTTCGATCTTTTCCACCTGCTCCCGGTAATTGTGGATGCGCTGGCCGCCGGTCGTCACTTCAAGGCCGCGGAACAGAAGGTCAAAGCTTTCCGTCTCTGCCGGGTTTTCTCTGCTGTCCATCGCGTAGAACGGGCGCTTGGCGCTTGGATAATGTGTCACAAATACGAAGTCACTGCCTGTCGTTTTCTTCACGTATTCGCACAGCAGTTTTTCCTCCTCCGGTTCAAAGTCCAGTTTCTCCGAAAAGGCTCTTTTGTATACGCGGCTCACCAGCTCTTTCGCCTCGGAAAAACGGATTCTCGGAATCTCCGTGATCACCGGCACCTCTGCTTTTAAAAGCGAAAGCTCCGCTCCGCATGTCTCCTGCAGCCGTCCAAATGTGTACCGCAGCATTTCCTGCTCCATCGCCATGATGTCCTCAAAATTCTCGATATAGCCCATCTCAAAGTCCACGCTTGTATATTCGTTCAGATGACGCGCCGTGTCGTGCTTCTCCGCCCGGAAGACCGGTGCGATCTCGTAGACACGCTCGAAGACGCCGACCATCATCTGCTTGTAAAACTGCGGGCTCTGCGCCAGATATGCCTGTTCGCCGAAATACGACAAAGAGAAGATATTAGCTCCGCCCTCGGCTCCCGCCGCTACGAGCTTCGGTGTGTGGATTTCGGTGAAGTGCTGTCCATCCAGAAATTCGCGGAACGCCTGACAGATCTTTGCCTGGATCTGGAAAATCGCGCGCTCTTTTTCGTTGCGCAGCGTAATTGGGCGATAGTCCAGCAGGTTCTCGATGGAAGTGTTGACCCGCTTCTGGTTGATGACAACCGGCGGTACTTCTTCCGGCTCGGAGAGGATTTCCACGTCTAACAGATGCAGGTCATACCCGCTTCTGGAACGCTCTTCACGGATCACCTCCGCGGTAAACCGGACACACGCCTCTTCTTTTAATTCCTCCAATGCAAACCGGGCATACGCCGGCTCGTACACGCACTGTACCATCTGCCGTTTCGTCCGAAGCAGCACAAATGCAAATGAGCTCATTTTTCGGATTTTGTAAATGCTTCCATGCAGCCGCACGATTTCGCCGATGTGTGCTCCTAACTGCTCTGCTTCGAGTTCCTCTGTTTTTCTTACTTTTACGGTATTCATTTCTGTCTTCATAGTCTTTTCTGCCTTTCTGTTCTGATTTTTCTTTATCGCCGCAAAATCAGCAGAAAATCCATATGGACATAATCTGTATGTCCCATACGATCACAACCCTTCTCTGATGTAAATTTCAAGTCATTCCCGCATGGATAAAAAATGGCAAAGAAAAACCACACGGGGTATTTCTTTTTCTCCCAGTGTGGTTTCCCTTTGCCTTATCTTCCACACAGGTACAACACAATCAGCGCCTGTACCTGTGAAGTATAGTAGTCTTCACTTTGATACAAGCGCTATCAATCGTCGTCCCTGTGCATCTGTACGCTGTGCATCTCGTTCATCGTTGATAACCTCTGTTTCGTAGTTTTGTTGTATTATAATTCTGCGTTCCGGTTTTGTCAACCCTTATTTTCCGTAATTGATGATCACCACTTCCGCTTTCGTCCCGATCCGCATCGGCGGTCCCCAGAGACCCACGCCGGATGTGACGATGCTGTACATGTCTCCGACTTTCTTCATCCCGCAGGCATTCTCCCACATCAGGCCGGTAAGGATATTTCCTGGGAAGAGCTGTCCGTCATGCGTATGGCCGCCAAGATCAAGGTCTGCGCCTGCCTCTGCCAGCTCGGTCAGCTCCGACGGCTGGTGGTCAATCACAAAAACTGGAAGCGACTGGTCCAGTCCGGTAAGCAGTTCGGACGGCGTGTCGCGTGTCTCCTGCGTTTTGCGGATCCGGTCGGGATCTTTTCGGCCCGCCAGATAAAAGGCATCATCGATACAAACCACATCATCCTCCAGCAGATGAATCTTCGCGCGGTCCAGGAACTCACCGAACCGGCGGTCGGCGACGCGCTCCTCCTTCGTCTCAAACGTAAAGCCCGCGAGAATCTTCTCATCGAGATCGTGGTTGCCGTAGCAGGCGTACGTGCCGTACCGGCTCTTTAAGCCCGCCAGAAGATCCGCCACGCGGTCCGGCTCATAGATGGCATCGTACTCATTATCAAAAATATCCCCGGCAATCACAACGACATCCGGCTCCTCAGCGTTGATTTTTTCCACCATCTCTTCCATCTGATGACTGCCGATGCTGTACCCCAGATGAAGATCTGCGACGAGCGCAATTTTCAGATGTGCATCCTTTTTCGATGGAACCTCATATCGTGTCGTGTAAATATGGACTGCATGCACCATTCCATAGATGCACATTCCCGTCACAAAAAGGATCGCGCCAAGGCCGACCGCTTTCAATCCCATCGGAGAATACAGCCAAGTTTTCGTCAGTACCGTATGCGCAAAAATGAAGCGCAGCAGCACCAGAATCGCGGTGAAGCCAAGAAAATACAGATACATGCCGAGCCAGCAGTTGCTGATGACCTTTAAAATCCGGTGAACGGGATCTCTTTTGATCAGAAAGCTCGTCAGCAGGGAAAGTGCAAAAAATGCATACAGCACCAAAATGACACCCAGCACGGCCGGATGGCGGAACAGAGGATGCACCTCCTTCATCCACCGCAGCAGCCAGTAGGCGGTAAATACATTTGCCAGTATGTAGACCGGCGCAAGAAATATTGCAAGCATACGTATGTTTCCTCTCTTTTTCGATTCAAATACAGGGCAGGAAAAAGCGTGCCGAACGAAACGTTTCCGGCACGCTTTTTGCCAGGCATTCATCAGAGTTTTTTCTCTATGATATCAAACAGCTCACGTCTCCGCTTCCGCCAGCGCCAGCCATTTGCAAGTTTGTTGTAGAAATAGAACGAATCCACAAGCACCATGTTCAGGCGGCCGATCCGGTCTTTCGTCGTTCCGTTGTAATGTTCGCCGCCGCATTCGATCTGCGGGCACGTTTTTACGTAGGCGATCAGATCATCCTCACTTCTGATGGTATCCGGCAGCTCGGTGTACGCTTTTCCGATGCAGTCCAGCCGGTGCGCATCGCTTCCACCAAAGCCGGGCTTATTGAATTTCTCCGCCAGCCGTTTCGCTTTTGCGTTCGTCTCCGCGCTTTCACACGCATTGAAAATTTCAACAAAATCGAACTGCGGGAGAAGCTGGGCAATCCGCTGCTGATACTTTTTCTTCCGTTCATTCGTGCTGATCATGCTCATAAATTTTTCGCCGTACGGATGCGCCGGTCCTAAAATTCCGCCGTACGCATGGACGATCTTGACAAGGATCGATCCCGGCAGGCCGCGCAGCTCCAGAATTTTTAATTTTACGCCGAACGGCATAATCACAAGAATGTGGCCGCAGTCGCACGTATCGTACTCAACACCTTTTAATACCACAAAATCCTGGTGTGCTCTTCCCTTGATGGCATTCTTCCACTCGCGGTATCCGTCATAGGAATCGTGGTCGGATACCAACATTCCTCCAAATCCTTTTCGTTTCAGTGTTCGGATGTACTCCTCAATCATGACTTTTCCATCCATCGAACCCTCTTTTGTGTGGCAGTGCATATCAAATTTCATGCAAAACGCCTCCTTTTATCTTCCATGTTCGAAAACCATTTCGTTTTTCCTATTTTTCTGGAATCGTTTCGGATGGTTCCGCCGCGTTTTTGGCGCGGCAGAATCGATAGTTTGTACCATCTAACTTTATTTTACCACTTTTTCCACAAAGAAAAAGAAATTTCTTCTGAAGATCTGGTAAATTTTCCTTAAAGAATGGAGTTTTTAGACAATTCCTGTTCTTTGTCCCTGTTTTTACCGTGTTCTTTTTGCTATGATAAAAACAGCTTATTTTACTTGATCGGAGGAACACATTATGAATTCACAGGACATCACCCGCGCACTGATCGACACAACAGTTGCACGCGCGATGGTGGAGATGGACGCAGATCCGAAACGCAGCGTCCGCAAGCTCTGCGATCTTGGCCGCCAATTTTCCCGCGGCCGCTTTCAGAATCAGATTTTTGTCCATTTTTCTAGGATCTTCTGCGCAACGATGAAAGCCCGTATTATCAGGCGATCGACTTTCTGCTGCGCAGCAACGATCCGGAAGCGCTTCGTCAGTTCGGCATCAACATCGGCTACAACAGTTTTACCTACGGTGCGCAGATTCTGCGCCAGAAGCAGAAAGAACTTTCCTTTGCTGTTCCCTGGGTTGTCAAGCTCCGTCTCGACAGCCGCATCCCGGACACTTACGATTCCTCGTTTTTTGCATCCGTGGTCAGAACCGGTCTGACATACGGCATCTACTCTTATCAGCTCCGCTCCATGGATCATCATGAGGATATGGAATCCTACCTTGCCGTCATCCAGTCGCATCCGGAATGCGCGTTTCTTTGGTTTCTTTCCGATACGCCGCTTACCGAAAAACAGCAGAAACTGCTTTTATCCTGCCCGAACCTGATGGTTTCTCTTCCAATTGATGCCCCCTCAACGGCTTCCATGGCAAAAGCCCTGCGCCGTCAGAAAACGCTGTTCGGTATGCACAAAGTCTATCAGGATGCAGATGCTGCCGCTTATCTGCTCTCTTTTGACCACCTGTATTCCCAGATGGAACAGAGTGTCTTTTTCTTTCTGGTCGCAGATGATTCGTGCTCAAAAGAAAGTATCCGGGCTGTTTCCGATGTTGTTCAACAGTACCGCTTCACCCCCATACAGCCATTCTTCCCGATCGAAGTGCAGGAAGACTCCCGCAAAATTGAGCAGATTATCACCGCCCATCCGGCGTATCTGCTGCTTCTGCCGGATCACATGGCCCGCACACTCGATACGCCCACCGTTTCCTTTGAAGAGTTGTCTCTTCGGAATATATTTTACCGTGAACTGCTCGCAGATGCATAAAAGTACAGCCAAAGCGGAATTTTATTTCTTTGGTTCCGCTTTGGCTGCTATTTTTTCTGATGATCTGCATATCACTTCTTTCAGTTCTTCGACAAACGTTTCCGGTTCCAGCTCGCTTTCCATGGAAAACCAGCGCAGAACCGCGGTCAGGAAGGCATCACAGAAGAACGTTACAAACAGTTTCTGATTCTGTACCTGAAAGAGATCCTGTACAAAAAACGCCATGACCGGCTCGAGCATCTCGTAAAAGTAATCCTTAAAACTGTTCTGCCCTTCGATCCTCAGGGCACTCTGGTAAAATGCTTTATTCTGATAGAAAATATTGCAGACCGCCACCAGCACATCCCATTCATTCTCAAAGTTCTTTCCGCCCATGTTTGTCAGAAAGTCCACATAAAAGATCCAGTTTACCAGATCGTATTTATCTTTAAAATGATAATAAAAGCTTTTCCGGTTCAGACCGCATTCCTCGCAGAGATCTGAAATACTGATTTTCGCAAAAGACTTGCATACCATCAATTTTTTCATTGCATCTGCAAGCGCACTCTTTGTACTGTTGGAATCCGCCATCTCTTTTCTCCCTCTCTTTTCGACCGTTTGTGCTATTATTCTACACCATCTTTTTCCTTTATGCAAGAAAAGCGCACCAGGAAAAGGCTGTATTTCCTTTTTCTGGCACGCTTTTTGCAATCATGCTTCTCCGTTTTTCCATCTGCCTCCAGTGTGAACCAGAATGCCACACCGTTGTCGTAATTCTGGCAGCCGCACTGCTGCTGGAAGGAATCCATAATGGCTTTTACGATGGAAAGGCCGATGCCGCTTCCGCCGTATTCCCTTGTTCTCGCTTTGTCCACCTTGAAGAATTTCACCCATACCTTGTCGAGATCCTCCTCCGGGATCGGGTCCCCGGTATTGAAAACGGTTGTCTTTACGACATTCCCTTCTTTTTTGCAGGTGATCTCAATCGTGTGGTCGTAGTCCAGATGGTTTAGGGCATTCGTCAGATAGTTGGTGATAACCTCCTCGACTTTGAATTCATCGCCCCAGACATAGAGCGGGTCGCCGCCGGTAAAGAGCACTTTTGCCTCTTTCTGGCGGATCAGGATGTCGGAGGACTGCAGCACGCCTCTGATCACGGCGTTCAGATCGAACCGTTCCATATTGACCTGATCCTCACCGAACTCGAGTTGGTTCAGGTTCAGGAGTTTTTTGACCATCTCGTTCATCTTTGCCGCCTCGTCGATGATGACATCACAGTAGAACTCGCGGCTTTCCTCATCGTCGTTGATGTTGTCTTTCAGGCCTTCCGCATAACCCTGAATCAGAGCGATCGGGGTTTTCAGCTCATGTGTGACATTTGAGAGGAACTCGCGGCGCATTTCATCAATCTGCGTTTTTTTGTCAATATCTTTCTGCAGCTCAACGTTCGCACTTTTCAGCTCGGAAATCGCCTGCTCAAGCTGTTCGGACATGACATTGAAGTTGTTTCCAAGCTCGCCGATCTCGTCTTTTCCGCCGCTCACGTAGCGGGCATCGAAGTCAAGGGCTGCCATTTTTTTCGAAATTTCGGTCAGCTCCTGCACCGGACGGACGATCTGGCGGGTGATGATCCAGATCACAATGGCACCGATGATGATGATCGGAATACCGGTAAAGAGGTAAAACTGGTTGGAAAGGCCGACCGCATCCGTGATGCTCTCCAGCGGGCATCTTGCAAAGTAGCAATTTCCATTGTCAAACCAGCCGATGATCTGCAGATACTCGGCATCGGCGTGGCTGTCGTAGAATTTCTGAATCTGATAGTTGTCTTTGCTGTCAACGACTTTGGTATTTGCCTGCTCGTTTCCGCTGATCAGGCCGAAGATCAGGGTCTGGAGGCTCTGGCGGTCGGTTGCGTTGGAATAGACGAAGCTGCTGAGCTCCGGTCCGGTAATAATGACTTTCAGGTTGTTGGTAACGCAGAACTGCTCGAAGGTATCAGGGATATTGTCGCTGTCTCCGCCTGTCGCATTCAGTTTCTGAAAGCTCTCTGCCAGAATGTGTTCTTTATCCCGGATATAAAAGGACCCGAGAAAGAAGTAATTGATCAGGCCGATGATAAGCAGGGTAGCTGCCATGGTCGCAATAAAAGTGTAGGCAATTCGTTTTTTGACGGAGTGTTTTCTTCCCTTTTGTGGCATTTTCAAGTGAAACCGGTGCTTTTTCTCCGTCTGGTTTCCCATTGTCACACGGGAATCTTCTGCAGGCATCTCCATGGAAGTTTCATTTTGTTTTTCTGTTCCGTTCATGATTCGTCCGCCTCGAATTTATAGCCCATGCCCCAGATGGTCTTGATTAAATCGCCTTTGTCGCCCATTTTGCTGCGAAGTTTTTTGACGTGGGTGTCGATGGTGCGGGCGTCGCCGTAGTAGTCGTAGTTCCAGACGTTGTTCAGGATTTTTTCTCTGGAGAGGGCGATTCCCTGGTTTTCGAGGAAGTAGGTGAGGAGTTCGAATTCTTTATAGCTTAACTCCATTGGTTTTCCGTCGATGGATGCCATGTGGGCGGCTTTGTCGATGCGGATGCCGCCGGCTTCTAATACGTCGTCTTCGCCGGTTTTGCCGCTGCGGCGCAGGATGGCTTCGACGCGGGCGACGAGGATTTTCGGGGAGAATGGTTTTGAGATGTATTCGTCTACGCCGAGGTCAAAGCCGAGGAGTTCATCGCGTTCTTCGCTTTTGGCGGTGAGCATGATGATCGGGACTTTGGAGTTCTGGCGGATTTCGCGGCAGACCTGCCAGCCGTCCATTTTGGGCATCATGACGTCGAGGATGATGAGGGCGATGTCTTTCTGGGCGTAGAAGGTGTCTACGGCCTGTTCGCCGTCACCGGCTTCGATGACGTCGTATCCGGCTTTTACTAAGAAATCTTTGACGAGTTTGCGCATGCGGCTTTCGTCGTCTACTACTAGGATTTTTAATTTTTCCATGAGTTTTGTCTCCTTTATATGACGGACGGAAAACGCCCGGCTGCCCGCCCGCTCGTGCTTTTTCCTGATCTCGTTATGTTTTTATGTTTGATATTTTTACCATTTTACTTTAACATGGGTTTATGTTTTTTCTGTGAAATGGGGTGAGTTTATTTTAACATATAGGAAGGGAGTTGGAAACTTCTATTTTTTGTATTGATTAAATTTGGTATGAAAAAAGATCTCCTGGGGTTGGCAGGAGATCTTTTTTCATACGGGTTATTCTTCTTCGTCGAGATAGTATCTACCGTAGGCGTCGGCTGCTTTAATGGCGGCGAAGACGGTCTCCGGGGTTACTTCGAATGGCATGTTGTGGAGGGTGTCGTTCTCTGCGCATGCGGTTTTGGCTACTTCCATGAGCTGGTCGTCGGTTACGTTTCCGGCACCGAGTTCAGCCAAGGTGACTGGGAGACCGACTTCGATGCACCATAAGATGATGTCTTCGAGTTCATCGAGCGGTACGTTTTCCAGGACGAGCTGAGTCAGGGTTCCGAAGGCTACTTTTTCACCGTGGTACATGTGATGGCACTCTTCGAGTACGGTGAAGCCGTTGTGGATGGCGTGGGCTCCTGCGAGGCCTGCGCTTTCAAAACCGATTCCGGAAAGGAGGGTGTTGGCCTCGATGACTTTCTCGACTGCCGGGGTGCATACGCCGGCTTCAAGAGCGATTTTGGCTTTTACACCTTCTTCCATCAGAGTGTCAAAGCAGAGTTTCGCGAGTGCCATCGCTGCCTCGGTTGTTTTTCCACCGGCGCAGGAAGTAGCTCCGCTTCTCTGGCAGGCTCTTGCTTCAAAATAGGTGGCAAGTGCATCACCCATTCCGGCTACGGTCAGGCGGACTGGAGATTTTACGATGATGTCAGTGTCCATCAGAACCAGGTTCGGGTTTGCCGGAAGGAAGAGGTATCTCTCGAATACACCCTCTTCTGTGTATACAACAGACAGTGCGCTGCACGGTGCATCGGTCGATGCAATGGTCGGGCAGATGAATACTGGTGTTTCTGCGTAGTAGGCAACTGCTTTTGCGGTATCAAAAATTTTGCCTCCGCCGACACCGATAACCAGATCACAGCCTTTTTCTTTCACGATAGCAACCAGACGGTTGATCTCACTCTCACAGCACTCGCCGTTGAAATAATCAAAAACAACGTCGCAGTCGCTTCCCGCAAAGCTTTCTTCGATCATTGCTCCGATTCGTCTGTAGCCTCCCTGGCTGATCAGAACCAGTGCTTTCTTTCCGCATTTTGCCGCATATGTTCCGATGTTTTTCATTTCCCCTGCGCCCTGTAAATATTTAGAAGGGCTAATTAAAATTTTTGCCATTTCTCTTACGCTCCTTTTTTGTTTTTTGAACGTCAGCCTCCGCTTCTGGCGTTTTCTGCGAAAAATGAGTTTACCGCAGAACTTGTCTTTATTATAATAACTGCGCTGTAAAATTGCAAGAATATTTCCATTCAAAATGAACCCCGGAAGTTCACATATTTCCCCGGGATTTTCGGTTTATTCTGCCTGATCGTAAATGATTTTACAACGCAGCAGTCCTGTGCGTCGTTTGGGTAGGTATACGGTGCAAACAGATAGACAACTGTCGGGGCATCGTAAAAAGCATTCTGGATTGTGCTGTCATCAGCGATGCTGTCGGCTTCGAGAATTTTGTCCAGTTCTTCCTTTTTGATCTGCTCCGGCTGGTAAAACGGGTGGAATGTCTGGCTTTGATTAAAGTAACCGCCCCTCTGATACGTTTTCACATAAATTGGCTAAGGGTTGGCTGTGTTGACGATCGCATCGGCATGAACTTTTGTGATGTCGTTTCGGATGATTTTAAATGGCATGGGGATCACCTTCTTTCGTGGGATTTATAGCTGTTTTAATTTATAAGTTGCAAACAGCGTATAATGGTATATTTACCATCCGCTCCTGCTCTTTATACTTCAATGTTGAAAATCGAACTGCTTCTTCCGGCTGGAACTTTTCGCAATATGTTTTAAGACTATGGGATCGAATGTTCTGTTCCGCCTTTACTTCAATCGGCACAATACTCTTTGCCTTCTGAATCAGAAAATCCTGCTCGAAAGTTGCTTTTTCATTTCCATAATAATATGGCGTATAAGGGGTATCTGAAATCAACTGCTGCAGAACGTACTGTTCTGTAAGCGCGCCTTTAAATTCAACAAAAATATCGTTACCCTCCAATATGGATTCTGCTGGCAGTTCACTCATTGCTCCGAGCAGTCCTACATCCAGTACGAATAATTTATATGCATTCATATTTTTATACGCCTTCAGCGGCATATGAGGCTCATTTACCCGGTTGACTTTATATACTAATCCACAATCCAGAAGCCACTGAATTGCTATTTCAAATTCGCTGCTTCTGGCTCCTTTCTTTATCTGTCCAAAGAAAAATTTTTTATTCTCCTTCGCCAGCTGCATCGGAATAGAATCCCATACCATTCGTATTCTTGGGAGAACTTTTGCTTTAATATGCTTTCCAAAATCACCCTCATACTGCCGTACAATATCACTCTGTATCTGTCGTACTTCTGCATAATCTTTATTCAAGCGAAATGCATCTACAACTGCTGGCATGCCGCCTGTATAATAATAATTTTTCAGCCAGAACAAATATTTATCCGCAAAATTGTCAATTAAATTGTAATCCTTTGTTTCCAATGCACTTTCCAGCCCTTCTTCGTCCATAGCGCACAGGAATTCTCTAAAATTGAATGGATATAAATCCAGTAAATCTACTTTTCCCACCGGATAGGATATTCCCTCATGAAGCGCCACGCCAAGAAGTGAACCTGCTGCTATTACATGATATTCCGGTGCTTCTTCGCAAAAATATTTCAAAGATTCCAACGCTTTCGGTGCATTTTGAATTTCATCCAGAACAATCAATGTATTCTCTGGGGTGATCGTTACGCCTGATTCAATATTGAGGTTCATAATAATACGTTTTATATCGAAATCCGTATCGAAAACCGCCTGCATTCTCTGATTATTGTAAAAAGAAATGTAGGCGGTTTTTTCATAATATGTCTTACCAAATTCTTTCATTAACCACGTTTTACCAACCTGCCGGGCTCCCATTAAAATCAGTGGTTTTCTGTTACTTTTTTTCTTCCAGTCTAATAGTTTATCCATTGCAAATCGACGCATGCTGATCTTCCTCCATTTCTCTTTTTTATTATTTCACATTTTTCCCGTGTTATTCTTACCCTAATTTAACATTTTTCCCGACCTAATTCAATATAAAATTAACATTTTTCCCGACTTCACCGGAACAGAATCTGCTGTGAAACCTTCTCTTAAGACAAACATAATCTCTCCACGGAAAAATACGACGGCCAGCCACCGTCGTATTTTTCGTTATCGAATATTTTTATTTTTCTTCTCTGATCAGTCTGAGTCCGTCTTTTTCCAGCAGATACTCCTTCCCGCACACCTCTCCGATATACTTTCTGTCATGCGAAATGCTGATGATGGCGCCTGGAAATTCGCGGAGCATTTTTCTTATGACCGGTCCCGATAAGGGTGAAAAGTTTCGGGTTGGTTCATCCAGAATCAGCACATTGGCATTGCCAAGGCTCATTTTCAGAAGCAATACTTTTGCCTTCTGGCCGCCGGACAGTTCGCGGATGGGGTGATCCATCTCGTCTGCCGTGTACTTCAGCGATCCGAAATACGTCCGAATCTTCGTCCTCTCACTCTTCTCCCCGGTGGAATCCAGAAAATCGACCGGCGTCATGGAAAGATCCAGCTGATCCTCATAATTCTGCGGCATATAATCTACGCGGAGATCCTCCCGTTCTTTCAGCTCTGCCGCAATCTTTTTCAGCAGTGTCGTTTTACCTGCCCCGTTCGGGCCGACAATGCATATTTTTTCCGGTCCTCTTATCTTTAAGGTGATATTTTCCGCCAGAACCCGCTCCCCATCCGGCGTTTCCAGTTTCGGAAGCTGATATTCGATGACCGTTTTCCCGGCGGGCATGGCTGCCTCTGCTCCTCCAAGCTGGAAATAAATCGCTTCCTCCTGCTCCGGCATTTCTGTCATGCGGGCATCTTCTTTTTCAAATCTGCGGTTCATCGCCTTTACGGTATGCATTTTGTCCTTCAGATTTTTCGCCACGGACGGTGCCTGACGGGAACAGTTGTTCAAGGCGTTCTCCACGCTCTGGTATACCTTTCGGTATTTCTCATCGCGCAGCGCTTTCTCTCTCCTGTCACTCTGCGCCTTCTGTTCCTGGCGCTCGAAATTCTGCAGGCGCTCCTCTACATACGTCCGATAGGGAAGTTTCGCAACCGTGTATCTCGATTTTGTCTTCCGCACAATCTGTTCAATATGAATGACCATATTTGCCGTGTTTTCAATCAGCGTTTCATCGTGCGAAATAAAAACGACGATATGCTCCCATTCGCGGATCAGTTTCTCCAGAAGTTCCAGTGTCGCAAGATCAATATCATTTGACGGCTCATCCAGCAGAAGGACCGTGGCATCCTCCATGAGAAGACGCATCATCTGCGCTTTCACCTTCTCGCCGCCGGAAAGCTCACTCATCTGCTGATCCCGATAGAAAAATTCTTCCGTCAGACCAAATTTTCTTGCCAGCACCGCCAGATCCTTCGGTGTCTGATCCCAGAACTTTTCTTTTTCATAGAAATACTCATACACCGTCTTCGTTTTCTCCGCCTCCGGAAGTTCCTGCGGCAGATATCCAAGCCGCTCCTTTCCGATGATGCGCTCGCCTGTGGATTCGATGTAATCTTCCGTCAGTGCGGGATCGTACATCCACTTCAGCAGCGTCGATTTTCCGTTTCCCTCCTCTCCAATGATAACGGCCTTATCTCCGTCATTCAGTACAAGCTGAAAATCTTCGAGAATCACCCGCAGATCTTTTTTATGTGTCAGTGTTAATTTTTTTATCTGCATCATACAGAAGCCCCCTTTGCTCCGGCAGCCTCTTTTCTGCTTTTTTACGCAAAACGAGCCTGTCCTGCGTACGCAAAACAGACCCGCAAAAAAATATCCCTGTTCTATTCTCATAAAAAAGGGAGATGATTCAGCGATTCTCGTCTTTAAGCGTACACGAAAAACAGGCCTGTTTTCCAGGCTGCCCGTTCTTTGTGTTTTTCTTAAAGTCGATTATCGCAGAAACATTCCCTCACCTTTACACCAATGGTGCTCTTTCTTTTTATTTTCTGTTCCCTATTATAGGACAACTTACAGATAAATGCAATCCGTTTTTTTACAAATTGAGAAGTTCCTCTGCCAGCGCCTGTGCATGCTCCAGATACCAGCCGTCTTCGTCCTCTTCTGCTTCCACAAACTCGATATACTCATTCAGCGTGGCCAGCTTCACATCCAGATTGAACTGTTCGCGTGAAATCTTTGTCTTTAACGCTTCATACATCCGATCCAGAAACAGCTCTTTCTGTGCATCGTTCATGTAGAACGGGAAAGTACTCCGTGTCTCGGTCGCATGTGCCAGGAATCTTGCAATGTCCAGAGAATACGGCATCATTCCACCAAATCCCCAGTCAATCATGACAACATTTTCGCCGTCATAGATCACATTCCACTGCAGGAAATCACCGTTTGACATCGTACATGGACAGATCAGCTGGCGGTCCAGGAACATCTGATACGCTTTCCGCAGAATTGGATCATCCGCTACGGACGATGCTCGGCGCAGAACGCGTTTCCAGTATTCGACAAATCTCTGCTCCACTTCATTTTCCGGCGCTTTGTCCATCGACGGTGTCCAGAAATACGACTGAATTTTACTTAAGGTTTCTGCCGCTTTTTCTGTTGTCTCGTCCGTCATATCCCGCATGTCGTTTCCTTCTACATACTTCATGCAGATCCAGTCCGCATCCTCTGCCTGCCGCATGCCGACATACTGCGGTACGTGAAACTCTCCTTTTGACAGATACTGCGCATAAATCTGCGCTTCTTTGCTGCCGGTTTTCTTCAGTGTATATTTTCCTGCATCTGTCTCGATCACATACACATCGTACTCCCGCACTTCATCTTCCGCCTCGCCCCACTGCTCGCAGATGCGGGAAACTGCTTTTACCGATTCTCCGGTGATGTCTGATGCCATTTTTCGGATTTCATCTGACTCTACCGGTTTCTGAAAATTTCCTAACTCCATCTCTTTTGTTTTATCCTTCCCATTTTCACTTTATTCCAGTACTACATCACATCTGTGATGCTTTTGTCATTCTGTCTTCCAGTAACTCAATTTTTTCCATATGCTTTTTATCCAATTACGCTTGCTCCAAACGGCATAAACGAGAGCCTTGCCAGCTCCCCTGACGCCATTCCAGACACTGCCAGCTATCCATTATTTTGTGAACAGTTTGCCGCATCGATCGCCAGCACCAGTAATAATGCCGGAATTTCATTGCTCGGATTATCATATTCGATGACATACATGTCACCCCAGCTCAGAAGTTTTTTATGTACGTGGACGACTGCACTGCAGGCTTCATATACATCGTAATCCCATCCCATGAAGTCACCTTCTGCACGCCATCCCATGAAATCTACATCGTATTTGGGGCGGAACAGTGCAAAACGTTTTTCGATATGTCCCATTAACTGCCCGTTCCATTCAATTTCGAAAGTCGGAAGAAAGCAAAATAATTTCTGTTTGATAAACCCAATTTCATTATGCGCCGCATCGTACACATGCAGACGGTGTCCCAGCGAGATAAATTCATTTTTCACAAAATACTTTTGGTTCCCCTGCTCGTCATAGATATCATACGTGTCTGACCAGGAAAATACACGTTGTTTGATTAGTAACTGCATATCTGCTCCCCTTTTCATTTTTCTATCAGATAATCAACTTTTTTATGGAAAATTTTTCCTTTTCCCCTTAATTTTCGACCGCGATTTTGACCCCATTTTTTTCGGTCTGAAACAGTCTATAGCAAAACCTCCATATATCGCAGCACCTTTGGCTTCACACGAAGCTGATCTGCGTACTGCATCAGTCTGTGAATGTTCTTATCCTTGGATGCTGCATAGCGTTTCATAGCTTCTCCGACAATCTGTATATCACTGCCGCTGCCGCGCAGGATGTCACACAGCGTCCGTTCCAAATTGTAAACACGAATTGGATTGCCGGATGGGGATTTCATTTCAATTCTGCCAAGTTCATAGTTCTCCGGCACAACGCGCTTGACAATTAGATTTTCCCGTTTCAAGGATGAAGCATTGTAGCCTTTGGGAAAGGTCATCGTATATTTTGCCGGGGTACGATCCGAATAGCCCCGCAGATACAAAGCAGTATCGTGCGAATAAATTCCGCGCCCATACTTTCGCTGTAAAAGGTAGAAATCATCCTCCCATACGTCGCTCCACACATACAGGCCACGCCCGAAGCGGTATATCTCGCCGCTCTTGACAAACTTCTGTAAAACGCTGCGGTGCAGTCCGGCTTCTGTTACTTGCGCTGCGGTAATCGTACCGTCCTCTGACGCTTCTCGCAGTTCTTCGATTTTCTCCTTAACATTCATGTTTCTCACCCCTCTTTGACAATCACACATTATATTATATTGAAATAATGTGTGATTGTCAACTGTAAAGCGACGAACACACATTAAATTACGCAAAAATAATGTGTGATTGTCAGATACCAGGGAATTTCTAACATGTACTTAAGTAAAAAACAAAGAACGGCATAGCCGTTAAGCTATATCGTTCCTTGTTTCCATATTTTTTAAATTACCACCGCATTACTGGCGTTTTTTCTGCGGACGGTTTCTTCCAGCACACCGAAAAATCCTGCCACCAGCGCCATTAAAATGCCGGTCAAGGTCGCATCTCCTGTTTCTAGGCTTCCGGCTTTGGTGATAGTCGTACATTTTTCATTGTCATTCACAATGTTTCCAGTTCTTACGATTAGGACCGTAGTTCTTATGAAGCGGTTATGGCATAATCAATATATAGAAGCAAATGCAATTGATAAGTTACGGAATATATTGGGCTACAATGCGAAAGGTATCATGACGCATTATTCGGATGACAATGTGTTTTAAAGCCTGTATAAATCGGCACATGCATAGAACATAATGAAACAGCCTCACCCCTGAAAGTCCCGGTAGTGAGGCTGTATTCTTTTCCTTAATCTTTTTCTGTTAATTTCACCCGTTCTCCATTTGTCAGTTCTGATGTGCTTACGACCATCGGTTCGTCTACTTCTGATAAAAGTACCACGAAATCTGAATTTCTATTTGGAAAACATGTCACAGCTTTTTCTTCCAGAATATTTTCATACCCCCAGGCTCCCTTCTGACGCTTAATATAATAGACACACGTTTTTCCAAAGTCTCCTTCATGAATCGCCTGCCGTGTGATCACTTTTGGAAAAACATCTTCAGAAGTGATTTCGATTTTTCCCTCAACGTTTTCACCAATCGAATGTTTTTCATACAGATCTACCGTAAGCTCATACAAATCATCCTTTCGAATGACAGAACACACTTTTCCAACCAGAAGATCTCTGCCCTCCTGCAGCAAAGATTCCGGAACGTTATCATACATGCTGATATAGCCAATTGCCTGATCAGCTGCGCTTACTTCCAAATCAACTGGAAATTCATACTCAATGCTGCCTTCCTGTGCCTCCTCTGTCCAGACGGAAGGAAGCGTTTTGTTCTCTTCTTTGACCGACCAAAACGTTGCGGCAGTTAAAAACAGAAACCACAGAGCGATTAACCCTATACTTATTTTTTTGAACTTCATCGTACTTTCTTCCCCTCTACGCTTTCACACCGGACATACTGATTCCCTGTATCAAATAGTCCTGTCCCATTAAGAATATCAATAAAACTGGTACTGCGTAAAAAACGGACGCTGCATAAAAGATATCCGGCTGTTCCTCTAAAATCTGGCAAAGATACACGGATAACGGCTGCTGATATGGCTCTCTCAAAAAAATGACCGCCTGGTCTACAATATTCCAATTGTCAATAAAAATCAGGATTAATGCAGCAGCAATGGCTGAACTCAAATTAGGCTTTACAATGGAACGATAAATTCTGTATTCGCTGGCTCCGTCCAGTCTGGCTGCTTCTAACGTTTCCTGCGGAAAATCCTGTATCTGCTGACGAATCAGAAATACCCCCAATGGCTGAAACATTGCCGGAAGAATAATTGCCAAGGACGAATTTTGAATGCCCAGCCAATTCGCCACTAAATAATTTGGCACTAAAGTCAGCTGCAGCGGCATAAGCATGACAATCATGTAAAGATAGAACAAAATCTCCTTGTATTTCCACCTGCATTGCCAAAAGCCGTATGCGGCAAGCGGTGCAAGCAAAAGCTGTCCAATCAAAACCGGAATAGTAATAATCAGGGAATTCCACATCATCCGCAAATACAAAGGTCTCTTAAAGAGCAATATAAGATACTCTTCTGGAACTTGTACCGACTTTCCAGCCACAAACAACAACGGAATGACTGCCAAAATGACAGCTCCCATGCAGATCAGCTTTTCGAAAAAATTCGAATATCTCTTTTTCATAAAATCACCCACAAAAGATCTTTACAAATAATCCAGATTCTTCCTCTGGACCCGATAAATGATGCCCAGAAAGATTCCCAGTATGAGAAACATACACCATGCTGCAGCAGACAATTTCTGCATATTAAGTGACAAAAACTGGTTATTCATATAGTGCTGCAGCATATAAACATACGGTGATGGATAGGCCCCATACAGCATATAGATCTCTTTAAAAACCTTAAAAGAATTCACGATCGACATCAACAGCACAACTAACGTCGTTGGTTTTAATAAGATCCATGTAATATATTGGAATTCCTGCCGCCCTGTAGCTCCATCCAGCTGGCACTGCTCATGATAGATCTGCGGAATCCAGTTTATCCCGGACCAGAAAAGGACAATCGAAAAACTGATATTTTTCCACAGATACATCAGGATAATAATCAAAATGGCCCATCTGGAATTCTCAATATCGAACATGTTTTTTCCAAAAAGCTGTAAAAACCCATCCAGAAAACCATTTCTCTCAAACAAATATTTCCAGAAAGCAATCACCGTTCCAGATGGAACGATTAATGGGATCAGGAGCAGGATAAGAAGAATTCGACCTCTCCTCTGCTTTTTCAAAACCAGTACCAGAAGCAAAGCAATCGCCATTCCCAGCGGTATTGCAATCCCGCAAAAAATTCCGGTATTACGGAGTGCTGAAAGGAATAACTCATTTTCGAATAACAGTTTAAAGTTTTTAAGACCCACCCATTCCTTGTTCATCATGTTGTCAATCACTGCAAAATACAAGGACAGAAGAAACGGCACGATGTAAAAAGCCATGATCCCGATAAAACTTGGAAGGATAAAACACATATAAATAAAATTTCGTTTTTTCATTTCATATACCTGATTCCATGGATTAAGGACAGCTTCTACTCATTAACATAAAGCTCTGCTACTTTGCTGAAAAAGCTTCGCACATTCCTCTGGGGTGATTTTCTGCTCCATACATTCGTTTCGAATTTCAGTCAAAATACTGTCTAACTGTAAATCCCGAAAAGCTTTTGCAGAAACTTTTTCATTGTATGCTTCCCATTTTTCTGCTGTGTCGTCATCATTTTCCAATTGATACGCAACAAGCTGCCGTGTGTTTTCTTTGTTCAGCATACTGCCATAGGTAAAGAAATTTCTGTAGTAAGAATCACTGTTTGCATCTTCGAACTCAAATTGTTTCTGACCAATGCAGAATTTGATAAATTCCCATGCAAGCGCTTTATCTTTGCAGCCTGAACTCATGGAAAAGTCCTCACCAATTCTCAAGAAAGGAATTTTTCCATCCGTTGATTTCAACAGGATCGGTTTTGTTGCCGTATCGGTTTCTTCAAACATTCCGCTCGGAGAACCTTCGAGTAAATTTGTAAATGTATTCAGCAGGACACTCTTTCCGGAAAAGCTTTTAATATCCGTAAATGCATGGGTCGCATAGGATGGTTGATATTGATACAGTTCCTGCATTTTTCTCAGAAAATCCACATAATTTTCTGAATCAAAATTTACTTCTTCCTTCTTCAAATAAGCTCTGTCCTCTGTCATCGGCAGAAACACGTAAATATTGTTTTGTACATCAATCGTAAAATCATCATCTGCAATTGGCTTGGCCTGCTGATATAACTCATATAAATCATTGATATCCATTTCGTCCGGGACTTCATAATTCAGTTCATCCGTTATGTTTCTATTCAACCGAAGCATAACATAATAAAAACCTTCCGGAATTTGATACAGTTTTCCATCGACTTCTGCTGCTCGCAGGATATTATCGTAATAATCATCTCTGTTAAAATTAGGATCTGCATCAATATACTGATTTAAGTCCTCGAAATAGCCGCTGCCTTTCGTCTTAATTTCCGATGGTAAATACGTTGCATCATAAATATCCGCCCGTTGATCCGATGCAAGTTCTGTAAGCAAGGTATTTAAGCCTTCATTATACTGTTCATCCGTAACATCATTGTCAAAAACAACCTTTGTTTCAATTTTTACGCCTGGATGCTCCTTCATAAATAAATCAATCATATGCTGGGTCTGCGGCTCAATAAATAAGGTTCCATATGTAAGCGTTCCTTCCAAATCAGCTCCCTCTTCATAGACAGAAATATCATTTCTCACATCTTTTTCATCTTGGGACCCACTTTGTGTGCTTCCACAGGCGCCAATCGCTGCTGCACATAGCATTCCAATTACCACGCAGGATACCTTTTTACCATATTTTCCGAGTTTTTTCATAGGCACTTTTCCTTTCAATTTTTCTCACCGCTTATATTTCTATATTTTATTATATACCCTCCGTTTCATTGACAATATGCTTATTTTTACTATATTTTCAGAATTATTTTTATTAGTTTTGCACATAAAAATGCCCTGACACTTTTTCCTTTTTGAAAAATAGCATCCGGGCATATCTCCTAATATTATCAAATCACTTTATTTCACTCTCTGATAATTTTATCTTCTAAACTCTTTTCCTTCTTTCTCCTGTATCATCCCTAACATTTTTTCAAAAGACTGTTCAAATCCCTCAGTATCCGCCTTTTTTTCGCTTCTTTGTCCTTCTGACACGATGATGCGGGTATTTTTTCACTTCGTTGTTTAAATAACGCTCCATGAGCATCTAATCGATATTCTTATTCGTGTACCATTTACCAGAATGATGAATCGCATAAGAACCTCTTCCCAACGCTATCGCCGTCACACCATAATCCTGCGATACGACAATATCGCCTTTATGACAGACACGGATCAGTTCATAATCCACAGCATCTGCTCCATCACCAACCACGACTATTTCGCTATAATCCGATATCAAATATCAAATCATGATTGGTATCGCACAACAGTGTTACCGGAACACAATGCTCTTTTGCAATTTTCTCAACCGTCTCAATTACCGGACAGGCATCTGCATCGACCAATATTTGCATTCTTCTGTTTCTCCTACTTTATGATTACCCAATTCGATTTTCTGTTTGTTCCATTTTGTACCAACACACCATTTTGCTGTAAAGAAACAAATATTCGTGAAACAGTTCTTTTGGACACACCGATCTGTTCCGCATAATACGCCTGGGTTGCAAATGGGTTCTTTTCTATAGCCTGTAACAGTTTTTCTATCTGAACCTGTTCCTTCGTTCGTGATATTTTAACGCCATCAATGCCATTTTTTATATCATTAACGCCATTTTTTGTTTTCTTGGCGTTGATTCTGGCGTTATTTGTATCGTTTTGTCCTCGATAGATATTGATACGCAAGTCAACTTCTCCACCAATAAACTCCGGTTCCTGTAGTCCAGCAGATTTTACCTTGTCTATAATTCTCGGAATCCCGCTTCCCCAATGTTCAATCAGATTCATATACGAAAAGGCATGTGCAAGGGCTTCATTCCTGATTTTGGAATAGCCTTCTTTCATACGCTCCAACGTTTGTCCCATCGGCAATTTCCCCGGCGATGTGATTTCCAGTCGGTTGTCATACACCGCAACCTGTATTGTACCATGATCCAGATAGCTGCGATGCACCACCGCGTTGATAATCAGCTCACGAATTGCATCCGGCGGGATTTCATAAATATCCTGACGGTAAATGCCGACAAGCGTAGCTCCCAGATGAATATTTCGCAGAACAAACTGAAATGCTTCCTCTATTTGTTCCCACAAAGGACCCGTATATTCCCTTCGATCAACAAAAACCGCTTTCGTTGTTCCCTTAAACACACCGCACTGAATGGCAACATGAAGCCCTCCACAGCCCGTTAAGATAGCATAAGCGTTAGAAGGGTAGTCTTTTCCATCACGTTCAATCAAAATACCCCAGGACCGAAGCTGCTGCTTTCCAACGTCTTTTACCGATGCTTTCTGCTCCTCATTATGGGCATTTTTGACTGCCTGCTCCTTCATCGCTTTACAAAGCGTATCAATTTCTTCTTCTGTAACACTCAGTCCAGTACATAACGCCTGATCAAAATAACGATTGCTTCCCTCAAGCATCAGCTCTTTGATCATATACTCGTCAGCAAGCCGGGTTGTTCCAGCAACACGGACATATACGCCTCTCTCTCGTCCAAGCGCTTTAATGTAATATGGCCGCTGTCTGCCTTCAGAAATTTCTGCCACAATAACCGTCTTGCCATCAACTGTCTGCAGCGTAATATCTGGAATAATTGCCGGTTCACAGCTATCCGAGACGGCATTGGCAATCGCATCCATCTTTTTGAATACATCTTCCTTGTCAAAGCCAACCACTTCTCGGGTTTTGTCCGCAATTCCAAAAATAATTTTTCCTCCGGTTCCATTTGCAAAGGCAACCACAGACTTCATATATTTGATGCTCTTTTCCGGCAGGTTCTCTTTGAATTCTACGTTTTTGGATTCTCCTGCAAGAATTTCTTCTATGGTCATAAATACACCTCGCTATCCGTGTTTATTTTAATAAATCAATGCTTAAAGTTCTCTTTATATCTGTTACCTTAACATATAATTCTCATTCAAGCAATGCAGTACTTTTAAAAATCGTAATTCATTTTTTCAAGTCTGTCAATTCTATTATTTTCCTTTTCTCGCGCATGATCAGATTCAATCATAGGGCGAAAAGTACAGAATCTATTAGTCCCTTACCAACTCAAAACATCCTTAAGCATTTGTTTTACCGCTTCAAAAGTTAACCTGCTGGATATTTTTTTATATTGTGAACAGAAATCTTTGTTATAAGGAGCCACCGTTTTTAAATAGTGCATATGCACTATTTTCTTACCGAAGATGACGATCTTGATGAGGATGAATTTGAAGAAGGCTTTTACATTGACTTCTTTTAATCTATCGTCTGTTTGCCATGCCCGCCTTTGTGCGGGCTCTTTTTATCAAGAGTTCGACGGAAGTCGAACTTTCCTATTGTACAAAAAAGCAGGCACATCAAGTATCTCTACTTCATGTGCCTGCAGCACTTTGAAACGGTCTCTTTTACGTTCTTAACAATGCGAATAAAGATAAAGTTTGACAAAATTTCGAATTTTTCCTTTCTTTTTTGACCAAAATTCATGCGGTTTTAAACGGTCTGAAACGGTCTAAAGCGGCATTTTTGCCCTGTTTTTTCCATCAAAAATGTACAAAAAAACCGCTAAAACACTGGATTTTAGCGGTTTTTCAGGTATGGACCTGAGGGGAATCGAACCCCTGTCCGAAAGCCTATTCATTCAGGCATCTCCCATTACAGTCATTCTATTAAAGGTTCCCCCATCGGCACGCCGGATGACAGGCTTGCCGCTTCGGTAGCTTCATAAAATCTTCCATCTCCGCAAAGCTTTGGAAACGAAGTGCTCCGCATCTGTTTGATGCCAGGAGAATAGCCGCGGAAAACTATTCAGCTGACAACGCCGCACTTAGGCAGCGTACGCTACGTAATTATCGTCTGCGTTTAAATTTAGGTTCCAGGTTGATGACGCGGTCCCGGAGTCCACGAATGGCTTCCCAAACTTCAAAACCCCCGTCGAAACCAGTACAAGCCCGTGCTGGCTCTACAGACGCTTTTCTTTGATACGGGGACGCAAACAGATCGTCCCGGTGCAGTGAAAACTCTCTTTCAACTGCCGTATATTGTATTATAGTCTTTCCCCATACTTTTTGTCAAGGATTTTTAATACAGATTTTTAACTTTGAAATCTCTCTCCGCCTCACGTCTCTGATCCTTCTTTGCGATATCCTGCCGTTTATCATACAGTTTTTTACCGCGTGCCAGACCGATCTCGACTTTTACGAGGCTGCCTTTAAAATACACCTGCAGCGGAACGAGCGTGTAGCCTTTTTCCTTGATCTGCGCCTCAAGTTTGCGGATCTCATAGTCGTGCAGCAGCAGTTTCCGGATGCGCAGCGGGTCTTTATTGAATATGTTGCCCTTCTCGTACGGACTGATGTGCATGCCGTAGATGAATACCTCATCACGCTCAATGCGGATGAAGGACTCCTTGATGCTGCATTTTCCCATGCGGAGGGATTTTACCTCGGTACCGGCAAGGGAGATGCCGGCCTCGTATTTATCCTCGATAAAATAGTCATGATATGCCTTTTTATTGTTGGCAATCATTCGATTTCCTTTTTGTTTTGCCATAACTTTTTCCTCCAAGGATTTATTCTGTCTCGGTTTCTTTTTCTACATACGTAAAATCGATTGTCCGGTTGGCAGGCTCGGCGTTTCGGACACGGACACGCACCGGCTCACCAAGGCGGAATACTCTTCCGTGCTGCTCTCCGACCAGACGGTAATTTTCTTCATCGAAATTGTAATAATCGTCTTTGAGTGTCATAATGTGAACGAGTCCCTCGACGGTATTTGGCAGCTCTACATAGAAGCCCCAGCCGGTCACGCCGGAAATGACGCCGTCGTACTCTTCGCCGACATGCTCCAGCATATATTCGGCTTTCTTCAGTTTCACAGCCTCTCTTTCTGCCTCTGCAGCACGCTGCTCCATCGTACTCGACTGCTCCGCCACATGCTGCAAAATGGACGAATATTTGCCGATTCTGCCGCCCTTGTCGAGACGTCCCCGCAGATCATCCTTGATAATGCGGTGGATCTGCAGATCCGGGTAACGGCGGATTGGTGAGGTAAAATGGCAGTAATATGACGCTGCCAGTCCGAAGTGGCCGCTGCATTCCGGGGTATAAATGGCTCTTGCCATCGACCGGAGCAGCAGGCGGCTGATCAGCGGCTCTTCCGGGGTTCCCTCGATGCTGGTGAGAATCTTCTGCACCTCACCCGGCGTAATCTCATGGGAACGCTTTTCGACTTTGATGCCCTGTTCACGGATCAGCGTCAGCGTTGCCTCCATGCGGTCTCCGTCCGGCTTGTCATGCGTCCGGTATAAGAACGGGATTTCGCGTGTGCAGTATTCCTCTGCCACGGTCTCGTTCGCCATCAGCATGAAGTCCTCGATCATCCGTGTTGCCACGTTCGACGGATACGGGCGGATCTCCACCGGCGTCCCTTCTGCATCAAGAATTACTTTGCTCTCCGGGAATTCAAAATCAATTGCTCCGCGTTCTTTCCGACAGCTCCGGATCAGTGCAGACAGTTCCTGCATCTGGCGGAACATCGGAACCAGCTCATGATATTCCTCCAGCAGCTCCGGATGTGCTTCCGGCTCGGTCAGGATTGCATTGACGGCGGTGTAGGTCATGCGGCGGTCCACGCGGATCACCGTCTCAGCGATCTGATGGCCGATCACACGGCCTTTCTCGTTGATCGTCATAATACAGGAGAGTGCCAGGCGCTCCTGTCCTTCATTCAGGGAACAGATGCCGTTTGACAGACGCTTCGGCAGCATCGGAATAACGCGGTCCGGCAGATAGACACTGGTGCCGCGCTTTAACGCCTCACGGTCGAGGGCGGAATTTTCCTGCACATAGTTGCTCACATCAGCGATATGAACGCCAAGCGTCCACGTATCGCCCGCTTTTGTGACGGATACGGCGTCATCGAGGTCTTTGGCATCCTCGCCGTCGATTGTCACCATCTGCCAGCTTTTTAGATCGAGGCGGCCGTTGTAATCGTTTGGAATTACTTCCTCCGGGCATTTTTCTGCCTGTGTGATCACGCGTGCCGGGAACTCCTCCGGGATCTGGTAAGCGTCCACGACTGCCTGGATATCGACAGTCTGGATACGCGGCTTCTTCTCTGTGTCGCCGTCCTTTCCATTCTTTCTGCGGAATCGGTCATCGCGTCCTCTTCTGCCCTGCTCTCCGGCGCGGCGGTCTCTTTTTTCCCGTTTTTCCGTCGTTGTGGATGCACCGCGGCTCTTCTGGTAACGGCCGTCGGAGATCACATCGATTTTTCCTTCTTTTACCAGGATTTCCATAACCTCCGCAAGCTCCGACCGTTTTGCTTTCGGCACCTGCAGCAGCATGGCAATGTCTTTCAGACGCATCGGCTCATAGTTTTTCGAGCTTACGAGATCCATGAGCAGCGTCTTGCGGTTTTTCAGCAGTTTCGAACTTCTGGAACGCGGATGGCCCGCATGACCGCCATGGTTCCCGCTGTTCTGTCCTGCATGGGACGCCGCGCTGCCCTGCGGATATTTCCTCCGATCTTTTTTCTTCTTATTATCTTTCATCTATTATCTCCTCTTTGTAGAAAAAGACACCCTTACGCCTTCTCGTGGGAATAAGGATGTCTTTACTTTGCTAAAAATTCATGTTTAATACAACCGACAGTACAATAAACAGAACTGCCATGATTTTTGTTGCACGGATCAGAGTTCCTTCTGCAGAACGGCTTTTGTTTCTTCCCCAGTAAGTGTCTGAGATACCTGCGATAGCACCGAGACCCTGCTGTTTTCCTTCCTGCATCAATACAACAACGGTTAAAGCAATACAATCAATGACATAAATGACTGTCAAAATCGTTCTTAAAATTTCCACAATTACACCTCCTACGGCCAACTTATATTATTTTACCATAGCGGAAGAACGATTTCAACTGTTATTTGCCTATTTTAGCCGTTTTTCACCACTCTCTTACGCCGGTTCCCTTTTGCGGGAACGGATTCCGGTATTTCGCTTCCTCACCGAGGCGTTCCTCGATGCGGAGAAGCTCATTGTATTTCGCATTCCGCTCCGACCGGCACGGTGCTCCGGTTTTGATCTGGCCGGTGCCTGTCGCGACGGCAAGGTCTGCCAGAAAATCATCCTCTGTCTCTCCGGACCGGTGGGAAATGACGGCGCGGTACCCTGCTCTCTGCGCCATCTCCACCGCATCCAGCGCCTCAGAGAGCGTTCCGATCTGGTTTACCTTGATCAGAACCGCATTTGCCGTGCCAAGTGCAATGCCGCAGGAAAGCCTTCTTACATTCGTCACAAACAGATCATCCCCGACCAGCTGTACTCTGTTCCCGAGCGCTTCCGTCATCTGTTTCCAGCCTTCGAAATCGTCCTCGCACAGCCCGTCTTCGATGGATACGATCGGGTATTTTTCGATCAGTTCCTCATAGTAGGCAACCATTTCTGCGGTATCCCGAAATACTGTCTTTCCGCACTGACGGGATTCCCCGGGAAAGTAGTAGACGTTCCTGCTCTCCTCGTAGAGCTCGCTTGCCGCCGCATCGATCGCGATCATCACGTCGTTTCCGGGCGCATAGCCGGCTTTCTGGATCGCATTGACAATGAGCTGCAGTGCTTCATCGGAATCCTTTAAATCCGGCGCAAAGCCGCCCTCATCGCCGACAGAAGTCGAGTATCCCTTCTCCTTCAGGAGCTGCTTCAGCGTATGGTAAATCTCCGCGCACATGGAAAGACCCTCCCGGAATGAGGGAGCGCCGCACGGCATAATCATAAATTCCTGCAGATCGACGGTGTTGTCGGCATGACGGCCGCCGTTTAAAATATTCATCATCGGCACGGGCATACGGCTTGTGTGGCAGCCGCCCAGGTACTGGTACAGCGGCAGATGAATCGCATTTGCCGCCGCGCGCGCCACAGCAAGTGAGACACCGAGAATGGCGTTTGCCCCGAGGTTTTCTTTCGTTTCGGTTCCGTCTGCCTGGCACAGGATATGGTCGATCCGCTCCTGCTCGAGCGCATTCTCGCCGACAACGGCATCGGCCAGCACGGTATTGACCGCTTCTACAGCCTTTCTCACGCCCTGCCCCAGATAGCGCACTTCCTGATCTCTTTTTTCCAGTGCCTCAAATTTTCCTGTCGATGCCCCGGACGGCACCTGGGCACGCCCCATATGGCCTTCCAGTCCGAGAATCCCCTCCCCGACGGCCACTTCCACCTCTACGGTCGGATTTCCGCGCGAATCCAGAATTTCTCTTCCTGTCACGCTTCGAATTGGTAAATATCGAAACATAGTTTTCCCTCCTGTTTTGCTGCAAAGTGAACAGTAACCAAGTTTCTTCTCTGCGTTCACAGTATGACCGTGCTATGGGAAAAATATGTTGCTCTCTCTGTCGAAACCTCTTTTTTCCAGTCCTTATTCTTTTCAAACATAAAAAAACGCAATATGAAAGCCATCCGATTTTTCCATTTTCGGATGGCTTTCATAAGTTAGAACTGTGCATTGGACTGAATCCTTTCTTTTTTGTTCTTTTGTTCTTTTGTTTCACTTTGGGGTACTTCGTTACGTTTTCTTGGGTCCATACCTTCGCTTTCTTAGTTTATGGGGTAATTCGTTATGTTCTCGGTGGTCCGTCCTCTCTTTCTGTTTTTTTCTTCCGTTTTCTTTTGTTGACTTTACTATATCAGTTTTTTCACCGTTTGTCAACACCTTATTTTGATTTTTTATCCGTCTTCCATTTTTATTCTGTCTCTTATTGCGTAATTATTTTTATTTTCAGATTATTATAATAAAATATCCCTGCCGCACCCGTTTCAAAACGAATCCGGCAGGGACATTTTCACGATTTCTCTTTATTTCTTAATCAGCAGGGATTTTCCTGTCATTTCTTTTGGCTGCTCCATGCCCATCAGCTCGATCAGAGTCGGTGCGATGTCTGCCAGGCAGCCGCCCTCTCTTAACGTGTAGGATGGATCTGCATTAACCAGAATGAACGGAACCGGATTGGTGGTATGAGCGGTGTATGGCTCGCCGGTCTCATAGTCTACAAGCTGCTCTGCATTTCCGTGGTCCGCACAGATGAACATCTGGCCGTCAACCTCTTTTAATGCCTCCACTGCTTTGCCTACGCACTCATCAACAGCCTCAACTGCCTGGATTGCTGCGCTCTCAACACCGGTATGGCCAACCATATCCGGATTTGCAAAGTTGATGATGATAACATCATATTTCTGGGAACGAATAGCATCCGTCAGCTTGTCGCATACTTCGTAAGCACTCATCTCCGGCTTCAGGTCATAAGTAGCAACCTTCGGGGATTTTACAAGGATTCTATCCTCACCTTTATTTGGCTCCTCAACGCCGCCATTGAAGAAGAAGGTTACATGTGCATATTTCTCGGTCTCAGCAATACGTGCCTGAGTCATGTTATGTGCTGCCAGATACTCACCGAAGGTGTTGGTGATCTCTTCTTTTTTGAATGCAACGGATTTGTTCGGGATAGTCTCATCGTATTCCGTGAAGCATACGTAGGTCAGATCCAGACGTTTTTCTCTCTCGAATCCGGTGAACTCATCTGCACAGAATGCTCTTGTCAGCTCTCTTGCACGGTCCGGGCGGAAGTTGAAGAAAATTACAGAATCTTTATCCTGAATCGTTGCAACCGGTTTTCCGCTTTTTTCAGAACGGTCGGCAGAACGAACTCATCGGTTTTTTCAGCATCATAGGAAGCCTGAACAGCCTCTGCTGCATCGGTTCCTTCTACGCTTCCCCTTTTGTCAGAGCTTTGTAAGCCAGCTCGACACGATCCCAGCGGTTATCACGGTCCATTGCATAGTAACGGCCGGAGATCACGCCGATTTCGCCGACACCGATCTCATCCATTTTTGCCTGCAGCTGCTCAACATAGGATTTTCCGGATGCCGGAGGAGTGTCACGGCCATCCAGGAAGCAGTGTACATAAACTTTCTCGAGACCCTTACGTTTTGCCAGCTCCAGAAGTCCGAATACGTGGGTGATGTGGCTGTGAACACCGCCGTCAGAAAGAAGTCCGAACAGGTGCAGTGCGGAATTATTTGCTTTTGCATTTTCAACAGCCTTTACCAGCTCTTCATTCTCGAAGAAATCGCCGTCCTGGATTGCTTTCGTGATTCTGGTCAGCTCCTGATATACAACGCGGCCTGCGCCCATGTTCAGATGGCCTACCTCAGAGTTACCCATCTGTCCGTCCGGAAGACCTACAGCAAGTCCGCTGGCCTGTCCTTTTACGTACGGGCACTGGCTCATCAGCTGGTCCATAATCGGAGTTTTCGCTTCGCAGACAGCGTTATGCTCGCATTTGTCATTCAGTCCATATCCGTCAAGAATCATTAATACGGTTGGTTTTTTACTCATTGTGAATTCCCTTCTTTACTTAAATTTTGGGTAACAATACAGAGCCCCGTCTCGATTCCGCTTACGCTGCATCTCGATGTTGCTTTTCGCCATATGAAACTCCAGAAAAAGCGCTCCTTCATGCAAGCATGATTCGCGATTTTTCTTCCATTTCGCATGGCTCGGAATTGTTACATTTTGTTAGTATACCCGGATTGTCGAAGAAATCTCCTGGATCATCGACATTCCGCCTAAAATCTGCATGGCATCCTCAAAATGGCGCTCTTTGACCTCGTCCGTAATAACGACGATCTCGGCGTATTTTCCATTGACACGTTTCTGAAGCATCTGTGCAATCGAAACCTTGTTGTTTCCAAAGACAGAAGCTACCGATGCCAGCGTTCCATACCGATTTTCAATCTGCATGCGTACAAAATATTTCGACTTAATTTCGCCGACACGCTTGATCGGGCATTCCCGGTAGCATGTGCAGCCGATTCTGCCGCAGCAGTTCCATAAAATATTGCGCACAACATCGAAAATATCGCCCACAACGGCACTCGCAGTCGGAAGCTCTCCGGCACCTCGTCCGTAAAACATCGTATCCTGTACGGCATCGCCTGTCAGGAATACGGCATTGTAGGAATCATTGACAGTCGCAAGCGGATGATTGCTGTCGATCAGCATCGGATGAACGCGGGCTTCGATTCCTTCCGGGGTATCTTTTGCCACGCCGAGCAGCTTGATCGTGCATCCCATCTCTTTTGCGTACTCGATATCGGTCGCCGTGATTTTGGTAATGCCTTCGGTGTAAACATCTTCAAATGTCACTCTGGAGTTGAACGCTGCCGAAGCCAGGATTGCTACCTTGCGGCCGGCATCAAGACCTTCCACATCTGCGGTCGGGTCTGCTTCTGCATAGCCCATGTCCTGCGCCAGACGGAGCGCATCACCAAACTCCATGCCTTCCTGCGACATTTTTGTGAGAATGAAATTTGTGGTACCGTTGAAAATACCCATCAGCTCTGTGATATGATTGGCGGCAAGGCACTGTTTCACCGGACGGATGATCGGAATTCCTCCCGCCACGGATGCCTCATAGAGAAAATCTTTTCCGTTTCTCTTTGCTGTTGCAAGGATTTTTTTGCCCTCGGATGCCACCAGATCTTTATTTGCCGTTACAACATTCTTTCCAGCATCCAGGCAGGCAAGAATGTAATTCATGGCCGGCTGTTTTCCACCCATAACCTCAACAACAATCTCGATTTCCGGGTCATTGGCAATCTCCTCGAAGCTGGTGGTAATGATGGAGGGATCGTCAACCTTTGCAGCTGCTTTTTCCACATTGCGCACAAGAATTTTTTTTCAGCTCTACACGTGCTCCCAGCTTCGGAAGCATTTCCTCCTGCTGGCTTTTCAGCACTTTATACACACCGGTACCGACAGTACCAAGACCCAGCATTCCGATTTTAATTACTCTTTCCTCTGCCATACTCATCTCTCTCTCTTATTTCAGGGATACGATGCATTCAATTTCCACTTTTGCTGCTTTCGGAAGAGCGGCAACTGCTACACAGGAACGAGCCGGTTTGGACTCACCAAAGAAAGCACCGTATACTTCATTTACCTTGGCAAAATCGTTCATATCGGTCAGGAAAATGGTTGTTTTCATCACTTTCGTGCGGTCAGTTCCTGCTGCTGTCATGATTGCGTCCAGATTCTTTAAAGAGAGGGTTGCCTGCTCTTCTACGGTTTCCGGGATCACGCTGCCATGCTCTACATCAAAGCCAAGCTGTCCGGAAATAATAAAAGGCCGTTGTCTGCGACTGCCTGTACATAAGGTCCGATTGCTGCCGGTGCTTTTTCTGTATTAATGATTTCTCTTGCCATAATCATATTCTCCTTTATGCTTTCTTTCGCGTCGTCTGATTTGCCGCGTTTTTTCCCTCTATCATGCGGTTTTTCCGACACTTTTGTCGTTCCCATCATATCACATGTGGGAGATGTCCGCAAGTGCGAAAAAGCCGCTCCCGGACACAAGAAAAGTTCAGAATCGTTCATTTCACATATCCAAATTCTATTAATTCATGTATGAACGCACTCCGTCTAGGATATCTTTTGTGATATGTCGACATAACAGCAATCACTTGTTTCTTTGATAACTGTTCTGTAAGTTCGTCTGATTTTCTTAAAAAAGCCGGTAAATTCATTTGCCTTTTCCAATCAAATCATCAATCCTATTTCATTTTATCCGTCAATATCCATTTTCCTTTTCGATTAGACCCCTCACGGATAACTTTACCTTCATGCTGCATTTTTGTAAGCATACGCTTAATCGTTGCCGTAGAAACTGCAAGCGCTTTTGCTAATTCTTTCTGAGTCAGTTTCGGATTTTTATAAATCATTTCTGACAATTGAATTTCAAGGTCATCTTTGGGATCATGATTGGGGTCATTGGGATCTCGATCGAGGTCAACAGGCTCATGATTGAGATTATCGGGCTCACGATTGAGATCATTTGACCCATGATTGAGGTCATGATCTCGATTTTTGACCTCAATGACCTCATTCTGGCCGCGATAAAGATTGATGCGGAAAGCTACTTCCATATCAATAAATTCCGGTTCACGCAATCCGTATTCCTGCATAGCCTGCATAAGTTTCGGAATACCACTTCCCCATGCTTCCACAAGGTTCATATAGGCAAAAGCATTGGCAAGCGAACGATTTCGGATTTTTGAAAATCCTTCCTTCATCAACTCAATCGTTACGCCAGGAAGCAGTCCACCAGGAGATGTGATCTCCAAGCGATCATCATAAATTGCCACCTGAATATTAGAATTCTGAATGTAACTGCAATTCATAACTGCATTAACGATCAACTCACGGATACTATCCGGCGGCAGTTCATAAATATCCTGTCGATATACTCCTTCCAGCCGACATCCCATACGAATATTTCTAAGGACAAACTGCACCGCTTCCTCTACTTGCTTCCAAAGCGGTCCTTCATAATTACGTCGATCCAAAAAGACAGCTCGCGTCGTTCCCTTAAACACAGCGCACTGTATCATGGAACGGAGTCCACCTTGTCCCGTTAAATAAATATACGCATTTGTCGGATAGATTTTTTCATTCTCATCTTTTTTCAAAATTCCCCAACTGAGCAAAACATTTTTCGTTACATCTTTAACTGCTGATCGCTGAAGATTGGATTTGCAGTTGGCAATAGCAACTTCCTTCATTTGTTCACAGAGACTTTTAATATCTTCATCGGTCACTTCTATATCTCTGCGGATTATTGAATCAAAAGAGCGGGCATCGCATTCATAATATAATTCTCTTGACATATCACGGTCAGCAGGGCGTGTTGTTCCAGAAACTCGAATATATACGCCATTCTCCAGCCCCTCTGCCTTAATATAATATGGTTTCCGACGTCCCGTCCTGATTTCTGCAACAATTACAGGTTTATCATTTATATTTTGCAAATAAACATCCGGGATAATTGTAGGTTCACAACTGTCAGAAATAGCATTCGTAATCGCATCAATCTCCCGAAAAACTTTATCATCCGGAATGCCAACAACTTCTCTTGTTTTATCGTCAATACCAAATATAATCCTCCCACCTTTTCCGTTAGCGAAAGCAACAACCGTTTTCATATATTTCATGCTCTTGTCTGGACGTTGTACTTTGAATTCAACGTTCTTGGATTCTCCAGCAAGGATTTCTTCTATTGTCATCCGATCACCTCCATGATTAAGTTTTGTCCATGATGACTCTATTATTTTGCTTTTTGCTTCCAATGTGGTTCCATTCATTTATGACTATTTTCCGTATGGTGCTTCAGATTCTGCCGCCATCAACACTGTTTCCTAATCGCTCAGATCGTATGTCACGGCTTTATGCTCTGGCTCATTAAAGGAAGACGAACCACCGATACCGAAATATTTTTCAAAAAACGTTTTCAGTTTTTCAATGACTCTCTGTTTTTTCTTGGCTCTTCCGCCACCACCAAAATGAGAAATTGGCGGCATGATTTTATCTATATCCGTTCCCGCTGTTTTGATCTCTCCGTCCCGAAACGCATTCTCTATGAACTTTCGTGTGTCTTTCGGCTTCAATTTTTCTTCCGTAATAATTACATTAAGATCATAATCGCGCTGTTCCACAACAAATTCATGCCACTCATCCATAACATCGTCCACATCATTGATTCCTGCAATAAAGGTTTCAATAAGCTGTTTCTTGCTGCGCAGCTCCGGGCTGGCATCAATCGCTTTATTGATGGTTATCAGCACTTCCTTATCTTCACAGCGGGTATCATGATACTTCTTTACAAGCATCAGAATATAATCAATGTTGATTTCTACCTGCCGGATCAATTCAATTTCAAACACCACATCATCTGTAATATCCGTACTTTCCCGGCGTTTCCGTTTCCACTCGTCACGCAAATCCTGATAACGTCCAAGGTAGTCTTGCAAATTGCGCTCAGAAATCAGCTCATTCCCCTTAAATTCGTCAAAGGAAAGCAGAAGGTTTCTCATACGAAGAATAGCACCAAACAAAGCAATAAAATCCTTCTGGTTCTGCTCTCCGACAATCTGCGGTTCTGACAGCGGAAACTTATGATTCAATTCCTCCATCAGATCCACATACCCTGGCATTGGCTTACCATCTACGGATTCATATCCGTAATAGTAATCCTTAAAGCTCTGCAGCAAAACAAGGCCCCCGGCATTCTTATCCCCAAACAAGGAAATGGCACTATCTACTCGCTTCTGCAGATTTCTGAAACATACAATATTTCCAAAGGTCTTGATAGAATTCAGAATACGGTTTGTACGGGAAAACGCCTGTATCAGTCCGTGCATTTTCAGATTTTTATCTACCCACAGCGTATTCATAGTCGTCGCATCAAAACCGTTAAGAAACATATTGACTACGATCAGAATGTCCAATTCCTTATTCTTCATGCGAAGCGACACATCTTTATAATAATTCTGGAATTTATCACTTGAGGTATCGTAGTTCGTATGGAACATTTTGTTATAATCCTTGATTACTTCTTCCAGAAACTCTCTGGACGGCTGGTCGACAGATATAAAACAAGCATATCACGAAAACGTGAATTTTTCAATCCGCGCAAAAAATCACTCCGCTTCAAAACACAGAAACGAAGTGATTTCTTTTTGCACAAACTGGCACTCTCTATAGCTAAATCAAGGGTTATATGTTGCATAAAAAACAGCAAAACGCCACCAAACACCTCACCTTCAGCATTTCTGCCGAATTCACCGTGTTTGGTGACGTTTTAGCCCGTTTTATTGATTGATTTCGTACAAAATCAATTATTTATTGTAGTTTACGATAGCTCCGAAATCTGGTTTCAGGGATGCTCCGCCTACCAGACCGCCGTCGATGTTCTCCTGTGCGAACAGTTCCGGTGCGGTTTTTGCGTTTACAGAGCCGCCATACTGGATACGGATAGCTGCTGCTGTTGCATCATCATAGATTTCAGCGATGCACTCGCGGATGCCTTTGCAAACTTCCTCAGCCTGCTCTGTTGTAGCAGTTTTGCCGGTTCCGATTGCCCAGATTGGCTCGTAAGCGATAACGGCTGTTTTGGCCTGATCTGCTGTTACATTCAGGAATCCAACCTTTACCTGCTGACGAATGAAGTCCATCGTTACACCCTGCTCTCTCTGCTCCAGAGTTTCTCCGCAGCACATGATCGGGGTGATGCCGTGCTCGAAAGCTTTCAGCATTTTTTTGTTTACGGTCTCGCTTGTCTCTGCGAAGTATTCTCTTCTCTCAGAGTGGCCAAGTACAACGTATTTCACGCCAGCGTCTGTCAGCATAGCCGGGGAGATTTCGCCTGTGAAAGCACCTTTCTCCTCAAAATACATATTTTCAGCACCAATCTGGATGTTGGAGCCTTTTGCAGCCTCTACAACCGGGATGATATCGATGGCCGGTACGCAGAAAACAACGTCAACGTCGTCATTTGCCACCAGTGGTTTTAATGTATTAACTAACTCTACTGCCTCGCTCGGAGTCATGTTCATTTTCCAGTTTCCGGCGATAATTTTCTTTCTTGCCATGATCGTTTGATCTCCTTAGTTTTACTTATCTTTATTTGTCGTTTGCTGCTGCAACGCCCGGCAGTTCTTTTCCTTCCAGGAACTCCAGGGAAGCGCCGCCGCCAGTGGAAATATGAGTCATCTTATCGCCATATCCAAGCTGGTTTACAGCTGCTGCGGAATCTCCGCCGCCGATGATCGTAACTGCATCTGTTTCAGCCAGTGCTGCTGCAACTGCTTTGGTTCCTGCCGCGAATTTCGGCATCTCGAAGCATCCCATCGGTCCGTTCCATACAACGGTTTTAGCAGTTTTAACAGCATCAGCGAACAGTTTTGCAGTTTCCGGTCCGATATCCAGACCTTCCCAGCCATCCGGAATCTGTCCGGCCGGAACAACCTGTGTATTTGCGTCGTTTGAGAATGCATCTGCAACAACGTTGTCTACCGGAAGAAGCAGTTTCACGCCTTTTGCTGCTGCTTTTTCTTTCATTTTGTTTGCATAATCCAGATAATCCATCTCAAGCAGAGAATCACCAACGGTGCCGCCTGCTGCTTTTGCGAAGGTATAAGCCATACCACCGCCGATGATCAGGACATCAACTTTATCGATCAGGTTGTCGATAACAGAAATCTTGCTGGATACTTTGGATCCGCCAAGGATGGCAACAAACGGACGCTCCGGATTGTTGACAGCATTTCCAAGAAATGCGATCTCTTTCTCCATCAGGTAACCAACAACAGCAGTGTCAACATATTTGGTAACACCAACATTAGAGCAATGAGCACGATGTGCGGTTCCGAATGCATCGTTTACGAATACGTCACACAGGGAAGCCAGTTCTTTGCTGAACTCCTCACCGTTTTTGGTCTCTTCTGCACGGTAACGGGTGTTCTCCAGAAGGATTACATCTCCGTCTTTCATAGCCTCAACAGCTGCTTTTGCGTTCGGTCCTACAACCTCAGGATCTGCTGCAAATTTAACTTCCTGTCCGAGAAGCTCGGAAAGGCGAACTGCAACCGGTGCAAGAGAAAGCTCTGGTTTTGGTTCTCCTTTCGGTTTTCCAAGATGAGAGCAGAGAATTACTTTTCCGCCGTCAGCGATCAGTTTTTTGATGGTTGGAAGAGCTGCTACCAGACGGTTCTCATCTGTGATTTTTCCATCGATCAGCGGAACGTTGAAGTCGCATCTTACAAGGACTCTTTTTCCTTTTACGTTGATATCATCTACGGTTTTTTTGTTTAACATGGGCGTTTCCCTCCATATATCCAACTGCATCTGCCGCGCCGTTTCTTTGTTTTTGCGGCATCGCGGTCCTTATTTAAAAATGCAGTTTATAATTTTTGCACACGGAAAAGGGCTGTTTTTGTGCCGTATTTTTCCGCCGCATTCGCAAAAAGGGCCCGGTCCTTAACAGACCGGACCCTTTGGGCTCTGAAATTTTGCCGTTCAGTTTGTTAAATTATGCTAACTCGCTGAAGTATTTGATGGTACGAACCATCTGGCTTGTGTAGGAGTTCTCGTTATCATACCAAGAAACAACCTGTACCTCTGTTGTTCCGTTGTCCAGCGGAAGAACCATGGTCTGAGTTGCATCGAACAGAGAACCATATCTCATACCAACGATGTCGCTGGATACGATTTCATCTGTGTTGTATCCGAAGGACTCGGTTGCAGATGCTTTCATTTTTGCGTTGATCTCGTCAACAGTTACAGTTCCTTCTACAACTGCTGTAAGGATTGTGGTAGAACCGGTTGGGGTTGGAACACGCTGTGCAGAACCGATCAGTTTGCCGTTCAGTTCCGGAATAACAAGGCCGATTGCTTTTGCAGCACCGGTGCTGTTTGGAACGATGTTAACTGCAGCTGCACGGGATCTTCTCAGATCGCCTTTTCTCTGCGGTCCGTCCAGAGTCATCTGATCTCCAGTGTAAGCATGGATAGTAACCATGATACCGGATTTGATCGGAGCCAGTTCGTTCAGAGCTTTTGCCATAGGTGCAAGGCAGTTTGTGGTGCAGGATGCAGCGGAGATGATGTTATCGTCTGCTGTCAGGGTCTCATGGTTTACATTGTAAACGATGGTCGGAAGGTCGTTACCAGCCGGAGCGGAGATAACTACTTTACGAGCGCCTGCATTGATGTGTGCCTGAGCTTTTGCTTTGGAGGTGTAGAATCCGGAGCACTCCAGAACTACGTCTACGCCAAGCTCTCCCCATGGGCAGTTGTTAGCATCCGGGAAAGCATAGATTTTGATGTTTTTGCCATCTACTGTGATGGAATCTTCATCGGATGTTACGGTATCAGCCAGAGCATATTTTCCCTGAGAAGAGTCATATTTTAACAGATGAGCTAACATCTTCGGGGATGTTAAGTCGTTGATTGCTACTACTTCATAACCTTCTGCTCCAAACATCTGTCTGAATGCAAGACGTCCGATACGGCCAAAACCATTGATTGCTACTTTTACTGCCATGATTTTCAATTCCTCCTAAAAAGTGAATTTTAATTTTGAGTCTCTGTACTTTGTTAAAGAAACATCAACCTTATCTGTATAATACCTAATTTCGTCGGAAAATTCAAGTTCTATTTTCAAGAAAATACGAAATTATTTCTAAAATTTGTGAAGAAGCCGGATGCCAATCCGTATTTCTGCAAAATTTCGAAAGATCCGTCTATTGCAGAAAGAGCCGGAATCCAGCCTTTCTGGGGCTTTTTCCGGCTTTTCCTGCGTGTTTTCTATTGGATCGGCAGATATTCCGGCTTTTTCTCTTTAAACCGCACGTAGTACCGGAATCCGGCTTCCTGCGCGATAGCTGCCGCGTCCGCGAAATGAAACGCTATATGTTCCGGTTTGTGGGCATCGGCACCGAAAGTGATCTTTTCGCCGCCCTAGTTCCCGGTATCTTCTGATGACATCCGGCGTCGGATTCGGCACGCCAAGGCCTGCCTTGTAGCCGCCGGTGTTGATTTCCAGCGCGATATCGTACTGAATCAGCTCTTTTAAAATGGTATCGATCTCGTCCGCAAATGCGCGGTAGCTGTAATCTTTCCCTTTCTCTGCAGTAGCGTACCACATAATCCAGATGACCAAGCGTCTGGAAATTGTGGAAGAACCGGATATTTCTGCTGTAGCCCGAAAATACGCCCGGTACAGCTCTTCTGCTGTCCAGTCCGGGAAAGCATCCTCATAATAGGGGTCTTTTCCGTCAATGACATGCATGGAGCCGATCACATAGTCGAACGGCCACGCATTTACATACTCTTCCATCCGTTCTTTTAAGTGGAGCTGCAGTCCCAGTTCCACGCCGAATCGGATATCGATTTTGTCGCGGTATTTTTCCTGCAGTTCCCGGATTTTTGCCGCATATGCCGGTGTATCGAGCTGGAACTCGCCGGTACTGTAATCCATATCGTAGTGATCCGTCAGGCAGATTGCCGGAAGTCCCAGCTCGACTGCCCGTTTTACCATCTCTTCTGTTGGTGCTTCGCTGTCACTTGAAAAGAAACTGTGCATATGACAGTCCGCTATTTTCATCTTTCGGCCTCCGTAATCGTTCCGCCTCCGCCGACACAGCCGTCCACGTAGAAGACAACAGCCTGTCCCGGTGTCGGAGCACGCACGCCGTCCGGGAAGGTACAGGTAATCTCATCTTCCCCGGTCCGTTTGATCACGCACGGGGACCCTTTGTGCCCGTACCGGATTTTTGCGGTGCAGGAGAGCTCTTCTCCAAGTTCCAGCGGCGGAATTGCCATATAGTTTACTTTGTTTGCTTTTACTACTTTTGCGAAAACCTCTTCATTTTCGCCGACCACAACCTCGTTCGTCTCCGGACGGATTTCCAGTACGAACACGCGGTGTCCCATCGGAAGGCCGAGTCCGCGGCGCTGTCCTACGGTGTAATGGGTAATCCCCTCATGGGTACCGAGGATTTCACCCTTTGTATTCACGAAATTGCCTTTCGGTGCCACGATTCCTGTCTCGTTCTGGATAAAGGAAGCGTAATCCTGATCCGGCACGAAGCAGATTTCCTGGGAATCCTTCTTTTTTGCTACCGGAAGACCGATTTTTGCTGCAATCTCACGAATCTGATCTTTTGTGTAGTCTCCGACCGGCATCAGCGTATGCGAAAGCTGCTCCTGGGTCAGATTATACAGTGCATACGTCTGGTCTTTTGCCGCTGTTACCGAATTTGCAATCGCATACCGTCCATTGGCAAGCTGTTCGATTCTTGCATAATGTCCGGTCGCAATGTAGTCCGCTCCAATGGAAAGACTGCGCTGAAGCAACGCTTCCCATTTCACATAGCGGTTGCAGGCGATACACGGGTTCGGTGTTCTGCCGCAGAGATATTCGTTCGTGAAATAGTCCATGACGTTATCACGGAACTCTTTTTTGAAGTTCATGACATAATACGGAATGTCCAGCACCTGTGCCACGCGCCTTGCATCATCAACAGCAGAAAGGCCGCAACAGCCCCCGTTTTCCTCCTGGACTGTCTCGGCCTCATCCTGCCAGATCTGCATGGTCACCCCGATGACATCGTATCCTGCTTTTTTCAGGAGATACGCTGCCACCGAGGAATCTACGCCGCCGGACATTCCAACGACTACTTTCTTTTTTCCCATACTTAGTATTCTTCCTCTTCCTCGCCCTCGCTGATATCAGACTTCGGTTTTGCAAGACCTTCGATCTTGATGTGGTGTTTCTCTGCGTAATCCCAGAGTGCAGCGTGAATTGCTTCTTCTGCAAGCAGAGAACAGTGAACTTTGACCGGCGGAAGTCCGTCGAGTGCTTCCATAACGGCTTTGTTGGTTACTTCCAGAGCTTCCTGGATGGTTTTTCCTTTTACCAGCTCGGTTGCCATACTGCTGGTTGCAACTGCGGCGCCGCAGCCGAAGGTTTTGAATTTGCAGTCCTGAATGATGCCGTTATCGTCGATGTCAAGATACATTCTCATGATATCGCCGCATTTTGCATTTCCAACGGTACCTACACCGCTTGCGTTCTCAATTTCTCCTACATTTCTCGGATGCTGGAAATGATCCATTACTTTTTCACTGTACATTGTTATTCTTCCTCCTGAACTATTTCAAAGCAGTCCTCCTCCGGCACAGCTTTTACCTGAATTTTTCTGTACCGGCTTTCTGGATGGACTGTCTTATTTTTTTAAACTTATTTACCCTGCTGTTTTTTGATGTAATCCTCATACAGCGGGGACATGCTGCGCAGACGGTCTACGATCGCTTTAATCTGCTCTACAACGAAATCAACGTCCTCTTTTGTGATCTCCTCACTTAAAGTCAGACGTAAGGAACCGTGTGCTTTCTCGTGCGGCAGTCCGATGGCCAGCAGTACATGGGACGGATCCAGGGATCCGGAAGTACATGCAGAACCGCTGGATGCGCAGATACCTTTCATATCCAGCATGATCAGAAGGGACTCTCCCTCGATGAATTCAAAGCTGATGTTGCAGTTGTTCGGCAGACGTTTTACCGGATCGCCGTTCAGACGGCAGTTCGGAATCTCGGTTAATATGCGGTTGATCAGATAATCACGTACTTCGATTTCTTTTGCGGTACGCTCCGCCATAGTTCTTGCCGCACGCTCTGCCGCAACTCCATATCCTACGATGCCCGGTACATTTTCTGTCCCGGCACGGCGTTTTCTTTCCTGCGCACCGCCGTGTACGAAGGAGCGGATTTTCACACCCTTTCGGATGTAAAGGAAGCCGATTCCTTTCGGTCCGTTAATCTTATGACCGCTGGAACTGAGCATATCAATATTGCACTCATCCACATTGATCGGGATCTGGCCAAATGCCTGTACGGCATCTGTGTGGAATAAAATATTGTGTTCTTTTGCAATTCTTCCGATTTCCTTGATCGGCTGAATCGTTCCGATTTCGTTGTTTGCCGCCATAACGGAAATCAGAATGGTCTCAGGTGTGATGGCTGCTTCGAGTTCATCCAGATTGACAACGCCGTTCTCATCGACGCCGATATAGGTGATTTTCGCACCGCGCTCTTTTTCCAGATACTCACAGGTATGAAGAATCGCATGATGCTCGATTTTTGTGGTGATGATGTGGTTTCCTTTATTTTTATATGCTTCAAAGGTAGCTTTTAACGCCCAGTTATCGGACTCGCTGCCGCCGGCTGTGAAATAAATTTCCTCCGGTTTTGCGCCGAGCACGTTTGCGATCTGCTCTCTTCCTTTGGTGATGGCTTCTTTGCTTTTTCCTGCAATTGCATAAATACTGGATGGATTTCCGTAGTATTCGCTGAAATAAGGAAGCATAGCCTCGACAACTTCCGGGGCTGTTTTTGTTGTTGCCGCATTGTCCAGATAAATCATTGTTGTTCACTCCTTGTCATTTCTATCGCTGTTTCTGTTTTTCTCTAATTGCCGGCTCTGCTGAACCAGCTCTCCGAGGCTGATGGAATCCACAGCGTTCGTAATTCCCTCATTGATCCTCTGCCACACAAAACGCGTGACGCAGAAATCGGCCGCATCGCAGCCGCCTAGGCCTTCATTGACCGAGCACGTGACTGCCTCGAGTCCGCCCTCCAGCACACGGAGAACATCTCCTACCGAAATGGAATCTGCCGGTTTTGCAAGTACATATCCACCGCCTGCTCCCCGCACACTCTCAATGAATCCGGCTTTTCGAAGCGGACGCACCAGCTGCTCCAGATAGCTCTCTGAGATATTCTGGCGTTCTGAAATGCTGGCAATGGACACTGCACCCTCTTCTTCGTGACTCGCCAGATCGATCATGGCACGCAGACCATATCTTCCTTTGGTCGATAATTTCATTCCTGGTTCTCCTTTTTCCTGTGCTGTCGTTTTCCAATTCCGACAGTTTTAATCGGATTTATTTCTCACTCAGAATAGCACCTATCACGGGGTTCTGTCAAGGAGTTTTTTCGCATATTTTAGACTATCTGCGCAATGCCGTGAAAGGAGTCTATCCCATGCTGAAAATCACAAGAAAGAACACGCTTCTTCTTGGCACACTGATCCTGACCGCGTCCGGGATCATCTGCAGAATTCTTGGATTTCTCTATAGAATATTCCTGTCGCGCCGGATCGGTGCGGAAGCCTTTGGTATCTACCAGCTCGCCACACCACTCTACGCACTGATGCTCTCCCTTGGCGCAGGCGGCATGCAGACGGTGCTCTCGCGCTTTGTCGCATCGTACCTTGCCAAAAAGGATTCCAGACGGGCAAAGATCTGTCTGGCGGCCGGATGCGGCATTGTAGTGATACTTTCCTTCTCCGCCTCCATCTTTCTCTTTTTCAGCGCGGATTTTATCGGAACACGGCTTCTTTTTGAGCCGCGGACGATTCTGCTCCTCCGGATTTTATCACTCGGCATTCTCCCCTCCGGGATCCACAACTGTCTCTCGGCATGGTATCTTGGCCAGAATCAGACGGCACTGCCTTCTTTTTGCCAGCTTTTGGAACAGTTCGTGCGCATGGGCGCTTCCTACCTTGCCTGGCTTTTCTGTCTTTCCACAAGCCTCCCCTCTGCCGCTGTCGCTGCATTCGGTACTGCCGCCGGCGAACTCTTTTCGTGTCTCTTTCTGATGGCCTGCCTGTCCGTCTCGCACAGCAGGTCCCCTCAGAAACACCGCCCGATTTCTGTTTTTTTCAAAGAAAAGACCCTCTGGTACGATACCTTCCGAGAGCTTGCCGTTTTGAATCTTCCGCTTACGCTGAACCGTATTCTTCTGAATGTCCTCCACAGCATTGAAAGTGCTCTGCTCCCCGGCTGTCTGGTCACTTTCGGTCTTTCCCGGAAAGCAGCGCTCTCGCAGTATGGCATTCTCACCGGTATGGCACTTCCGATGATCTTTTTTCCATCTGCCATCACCCACGCGGTGTCCGTCATGCTTCTGCCCGGCGTAGCAAAACAGCAGGCCGACGGTACGCCGGAGCAAATATCAGACACGATCCGTTATACAATTTCTTTCTGTGTGCTGCTTGGCACTTCCGCTGTTTTTGCCTTTTTCTTTTTCGGTCCGTGGCTTGGACGTTTCCTTTTTCAAAACGAGAAGTCGGCGTTTTTCTGCGTATCCTTTCATTTTTAAGTCCTTTTCTCTATCTGGAAACGATACTTGGAAGCATTTTAAACGGCCTTGGAAAAACTTCTCTCGTTTTTTTCCAGAACCTTGCCGGAGATGTAATTCGTATTCTTGCAATTCTTTTTCTCGTCCCGGTTTTAGGCATCCGTGGCTATCTCTATGGTATTCTTGCAAGTGAACTTACCATTATGACAATGGCACTTTTGTTCCTGCATCGGGAATCTGCAAACGGATTTGCTGTTCATTGATACCTTTTTTCTATCTTTTTTAAGAGAAACAGAATTTTCGCCGAAAAAATATCGACAATCTTCGCGTTATGTATTATAATTTATAGATAGTTTGCGACGGGGCACACAAGAACGCTCCTCTGTCCGCAGCTAGAAAAGAAGTGCATCTAAGATAAAGGAGAACGAAAATGAGCCTTGAATTTGTAAGAAAACTTCCCACCCCAACAGAGATCCGGGAACAATATCCCTTAAGCGCCCGCGCAACCGAAATCAAAAAACAGCGTGACGCTGAAATCGCAAAAGTCTTTACCGGGGATTCCGATAAATTTCTTGTTATCGTAGGACCTTGCTCCGCAGACAACGAAGACGCTGTTCTGGAGTACAATCACCGTCTGGCAAAGGTTGCCGACAAAGTATCCGACAAACTGATCATCATCCCGCGTGTCTATACCAACAAACCGCGTACCACAGGTGAAGGCTACAAAGGTATCGTTCATCAGCCGGACCCGGAAGGAAAGCCGGACCTGCTGCACGGCCTGATTGCCATGCGTAAAATGCATATGCGTGTAGTAGAAGAGACTGATCTGACTTCTGCAGACGAAATGCTGTATCCGTCCAACTGGAGCTATCTGTCCGATATTCTCTCCTATGTTGCGGTCGGCGCACGTTCCGTAGAAAACCAGGAGCACCGTCTGACTGTTTCCGGCATCGACATTCCGGCCGGCATGAAAAACCCGACCAGCGGTGATCTTTCTGTTATGATCAACTCCGTCATTGCCGCACAGGGCTCCCACTCCTTTATTTACCGTACCTGGGAGGTAAAGACAAGCGGAAATCCGCTGGCGCACACCATTCTCCGCGGTGCGACCAACAAGCACGGCAACTCCGTGCCGAACTATCACTACGAGGACATTCAGCTTCTGCTGGAGAAATACAACGAAACACATCTCGTAAACCCGGCTACCATCATCGATGCCAACCATTCCAACTCCGGAAAGAAATACGAGCAGCAGATCCGTATCGTCAAAGACGTTCTGCACACAAGACGATGCAACAAGGATATCGAAAGTCTCGTAAAAGGTGTTATGATCGAAAGCTATCTGGAGCCTGGCAACCAGAAGATCGGATGTGGAAATCACGTCTATGGTAAATCCATCACCGACCCGTGCCTTGGCTGGGATCAGACCGAACGACTGATTTACGATATTGCTGAGGAGTGCTAAATTTTCTCCTTCGTTACAAAAACACATATGAAAGAAACCTCTGTCGCAGATTTTGCCGGTCTGCGCAGAGGTTTCTTTCTTTTGTTATAATAAGGTTGTTAAATCAATACCGTTGCAATGCTATTGCCCCAGAAGGTCAGGCGGGTTGTGGTTCCGTTCATGCGGAGATTGACTACTTTCGTCTCTTCTGACGTATTTAATACAACGAGTGCAATCGTTCCATCCGGGTTTTTCGCTGCTGTAACCTCAAGCTCCGGCGAATACGTGGAGCTCGCGATGCGGACGGCGCCCGGTTTGATATATTTTGAGAAGTGGGCGATCGCGTGGAACATCGGTTTTACTTCGATTGTGTCGGTCGTTCCGTCGCAAATGATCGGTGCGCCGCAGAAGTTGTCCACGTGGTTCGGGCCGCCGATCTCATCAAGCACGAGGTTCCAGTCAATCCAGTAATTCATGCCATGGTTCAGATCGCCGATGATGTCGTGCGCATACTGTTTCGCATGGCGCAGAGAGTTTCCGGCAGCCGCACCGTACCGTGCCAGCTCTACGCAGCCCTCACTGTGCATCAGCATCAGATCCGGGTAATCTTCTCTTACCATTGAGAGTGTTTCAAAATGATCGCCTGAATACCAGTGGTATGCGACACCGGCAATCATATCTTTTGTTGTCTCATCCACAATGTCGCGGGTTCTCTCGTACGTTCTCTCCTTGTTGTGGTCCCAGATGTACAGTTTTACGTGATCAAGGCCTTTTTCTTTTAAGGTCGGGTACAGATAGTCACGCAGGAATTCTTTTTCCTCTTCTGCCGTATATTCGCAGGAATCCCAGGTCTGAACAGCCAGCGGCTCATTCTGTACCGTCATCCAGGAAATCGGCAGGCCGAGTTTTTCGTACTCCGTGATGTATTTTGCAATATAATTTGCGTAATCCGGATAGCTCTCTTTTTTCAGATGCCCACCGCCGTTTCTTACGCCGGTCTCTTTCAGGAAAGCTGGCGGGGACCATGGGGAAAGCAGCAGGGAGACTGGTTTTCCAAGTGTTTTGGAAACAGCTTTTACGAGCGGCTGCACGTATTTTGCATCTCTTTCCAGGCTAAAATCCCTGAATTCCGGATCGTCCGGGTTTTCGACTGCGCAGTAATTGCCGATGGAGAAGTCACAGCTGTCCATGTGAATCCGGCCGATCGTATAGCCAATGCCGTCTTTTCCATAATACGCTTCTACTACTTTCTTACGGTTTTCCTCACTCATGCGGGACAGTGCATAGCCTGCGGACTCGGTGAGTGCGGCGCCAAATCCCTCAATTTTCTGATACGTCTTGTCCGGGTACAGGTTGATGACCTGCATTTCCTGATTTTTCGCGTCCGGGATCAGTGCAGTTTCATAGTCTCTTGTTTTGATGCCGTCTTCCCCAAAGATGGTTGCGTGTAATGTTACTTTTGCCATAAGTTTTCTTCTCCTTTTCTCTGCTTTTTGCAGATCATTTTATCGCTCTGGATCCTTTTCCAAGCAGTCCGGGTAATAACTGAGTCTTGCGGTTCCGTGTTCGGCATAGAGCATGCCTTCCCGCGGTGCGGTTTTTCCTTCTGCTTCGCCGGACAGAATCTGCTCGGCGGTTTTGATGCAGTCATCGAGAATCGTCTCTGGCTGGCTGAAATAGCCCTGCATGCCGCCGAAACCGATGTGCCCGCTGTAGGATCTCTCATAGCGGGTTTCGTATGTTTTCAGGTGATACAGCCCTTCCAGCGTTTTTCTCACGCTGCAGCCGAGGACAAGAAGATTCTGGTTGCAGGCATCGCCGGAGAACAGGATTTTCGTCGCTTCATCAAGAAAACAGATGCCGCCCGGCGTGTGGCCGGCCACCTCGATGCACTCGACGCGGCGGTTTCCCAGTTCGAAAACATCGCCCTCGTGCAGGGCATGGAATGTCGGCATTTCGAACGGCTGAATTTTGTTGAGATCATACTCATATGCCTGATAGCCGCCGTTTCTTCCAATTTCATCAGCAAAGCCGCGCAGCTGTTCTGCGTTCAGGTTCCGTGTCATAGCAAAATCTGCCTCGCCAAGATAGACATCCGTAAACGCACCGATTCCGCCGACATGATCGAGATGGCCGTGCGTCAGGACAACGTCGTACGGCTTGTCCGTCAAGCTTGCCGCGATGCCTTTCAGATCAGAAAGGCCGCATGCGGTGTCAATCAAAAGCGCACGCTCCTCTCCGACCAGAAAATAACACGCGGACAGACCGAATTCGTTGATGGCGTAGGTGTTTTTCGCAATTTCCATTACCATTGGTTCTTTTATCATAGTTTTGTTCCCTCCCATACATGATGGCTGTTTTCGGAAAAAGCAGGCACCGCACGCATACCCCCACGATATGTTCTGCTCCAGTACCTGCTTTTTATCCGTTTGTTCTGCCTGCGGCAGAAGTTATATAGTCTTTGCGTTTCCCTTTCGGAAATTCGTTTTATTTCAGGCTTGCTACGTAAGCGTCAAGCTGTTTCTGAGCTGCCTCTTTCATGGTCTCGATTCCTGCTGCTTCCATCTGGGACTGGTAATCAGCCAGACCAGATTCTGCATCTGTGTATCCGAGCTCAAGCGGCCACCAGTACTGCTGCTGTACATTGTTGCATGCAGCAAGCTGGGTCTCGAAGGAAGAGGTATCCAGTACAAATCCTGTGAATTTCTCATTTCCCTGTCCGGAAACGATGCGGGACTCAAACTCATCAATGTTGGTCTTGTAATCATCCGGAGTACCGATCTGCTGACGGTTCAGAGCATCACTTCTTGCAGACCACATTGCGCTCGTTCCATAGTTGTCCGTATCCAGAACCTTGAACTGTCCCTCATCGTTCAGCTCATAAGAAGTTCCTTCAACACCGTAGTAGAACGCATCGTATACTTCCTGATCATTGGTGATCAGATCCCACAGTGCCATTGCTCTCTCCGGATTCTTGGAAGTATTGGAGATTACCATACAGTCCTGCGTATATGGAAGATGTGCAACATCTTTTACCATGTTAGAATAGTGAATATCGTATTCCGGATGAAGAATTGCCTGTCCCACATAGGAATCAATGTTATGGATCTTCAGAGCTGCTTTACCATTCTGAAATTTCGTGCTGTCCGTGTCTGACAGAGCAGATTTTGAATAAAATCCTTTCTCATTCCATCTTGCCATCATTTCCAGGAATTCCGGTGTTTTCTCCAGCTCATAGGAAGTCATAACAGTTGGATTTTCTGCATTTGGATCATACCACAGATAACGGATTCCGTTGAAGGTTGCCAGTCCCTGATTTTCCATATACATGAAGAAGATTTCCGGTGCTGTAGAGTATAGATCGATGCACTCCATTTCCGGATGCGTTTCTTTGATGATATCGCAGTACTCTTCAATATCTTCAAAGGTCTCCATCTTTCCGTCCCATTCGGTTCCCTCTACCAGGTCACCACGATAGATAGGACCATATGCATTGTAAGTAGACAGCAGGGAAGGAACACAATAATAGCTTCCATTTACTGTTGCCTGCTGTTTTGCTTCCTCAGACTGTGCTGCAAAGTTCTTCGGTGCGTAGGTTGGCCAGAGCTCATCAAGGCTCTTGAAGGCACCCTTCTGCGCCAGAGATGCAAAGTTCAGCCAGGATGCACTGTATGCCATATCAAACTCTTCTCCCGAAGAGAACAGCAGCGGATATTTGTTTGCGTACTCCGCCCAGCCGATCCAGTTGATTTTCAAAGAGCAGTTCAGTTTCTCTTTTAAGAGTTTGTTCAGATTCTCGTCGATTGCATCCTGTCCTGCCGGACGGTCACTGATGACATACATGGAAAGCTCCACAAACTCGGATGTGTCAAGCTCACCGCTTGCGGATGATGTAGATCCGCTCTTTGCAGCTCCACCATTGGAAGAGCTGGAATTGTTGCTTCCGCAGCCTGCAAGCAAGCCTCCGGTCATGGCGATTGCCATGGATACAGCAAGTGCTTTTCTTAATTTTTTGTTTTGCATTTCTTTTTCCTCCTTTTTCGTTGCCTTTATCTAATCGTTCCATCAGCCTTTGACGGAACCGATTGTAACACCTTTTACAAAATATTTCTGTATAAACGGGTAAACCAGAATGATCGGGCCGGTTGCCACAACTGCCATGGCCAGCTTCAGGGAGTTGGATGGCATATCCTGCAGCGGAATGTTTGCAGAGCTTGCCATCTGGGACATTGCCTGCGTTTTCTGCATCAGGGCATACAGCATGTACTGCAGCGGATATTTTGTTTCTGTATTCATATACAGCATTGCATTGTACCAGTCATTCCAGTAACCAAGCGCAAGGAACAGACCGATGGTTGCCATTCCGGATTTCAGAAGTGGAAGGATGATGCTGAAAAATGTTTTAAACTCGCCTGCGCCGTCAATCTTTGCAGATTCGATCAGTGCGGTCGGAATTGCGGATACGAAGGTTCTCATGATCAGCAGGTAGAATACATTGAACACACCCGGTAAGATCAGGGCAAGGTAGCTGTCTTTTAAGTGCAGATACTGGATGTAGAAAATATAGGAGCAAACCATACCGCCGTTAAACAGGGTCGTAAAGTAGAAGAAGAATGACAGAGCATTTCTGTACTTGAAATCTTTACGGCTGATCACGTAAGCGGTCATTGTAGTAAGCAGAAGTCCTACTGCAGTTCCGGCGAGGGTGATAAAAATAGATACCCCGTAAGCACGGACAACGGTCATCGGGCTCTTGAAGATCAGTGCGTAAGCGGCTGTGGTAAATTCTCTTGGGAGAATTCCATAACCCTGAAACCGAATCGCCTGCTCAGATGAAAACGAACCGGAAACCACCATAATAAATGGCAGCAAACATACCAGAGCCATCAGCGCAACAAAGGTGTAACAGATGACATAAAATACTTTTGTAGAAGTACTTTTCTTGATTTTCTGTGATTTTGCAACAGCTTGCATAACTAATTCCTCCTTTTTTCTGTCTTAGAACAGTGCAAGATCTTCTTCTACATGTTTTACGATTGCGTTTACGATCAGAATAGTCGCAAAGCAGATGACGGACTGATAGAAAGATGCTGCCGCTGTCATACCGAGGTTGGAGTTCTGAATCAGGGAACGGAATACATAGGTATCAATAACGTCGGTCTTGTTGAAGAGCTGTCCGTTGTTTCCAACGATCTGATAGAACATCTCGAAATCACCACGGAGGATTCGGCCAACCTGCAGAAGAAGCATAGTGATAATGGTCGGAAGAATGCTCGGAAGAGTGATGAAACGGATTCTCTCAAAAATATTTGCACCGTCGATGGAAGCTGCTTCGTGAATCTCAGCATCGACACCGGTAATTGCTGCGATGTAAATAACGGAGTTATATCCACACCATTTCCATGAATTGAACAGACAGATGATCCATGGCCATATACCGGCTTTGGATGCATCGTACATATTGATCTTCTCCCCTCCAAAGAAGGTTACGATACTGTTCAGGATACCGGTTTCATAGTTGAAGATATTGTAAACAAAAACTCCAACGATAACCCAGGAGATGAAGTACGGTAAGAAAATGATTGACTGTGTCACTTTTTTAAAGATTTTTTGTTGATCTCAGAAATAAAAATTGCGATCAATACCGCAAGAAGCTGTGAAGTAACCAGGTTTAACAGGTTGTACACAACTGTGTTTCTCGTAATCAGCCATCCGGTTCCGGATGAGAACAGGTATTCGAAGTTTGCAAATCCATTCCACTCACTTCCGAATACGCCAAGGTCATATCGATAGTTCTTAAATGCAAGCACCAGTCCGGACATCGGAAGGTACTGCATAATCAATACCAGCAAAAATGCAGGCATCGCCATAACAAAAAGGGCTCTGTTTTTCTTTACTTCTGCTACAAAACTTTTCACATGCTTTCCCATTTGTTAACTTCCTTTCTTTTTCATCGTTCCTGCACTGTATGTAACTGCCGGCCTGTACAAGAGTGCTCCCAAGACCCTCCACGCATCGCTTTGTCTTGGGCTTGTTCTCAACTGATGACCCTATTATACCGAAGAATTTATCTATTTTGTACCCAACAAAACTTCGATTTCTAGTAATTTCTTATGCTTTTTGTGATCTCGCACAGGAAAAATCTTGTTTTTCTTCCCGTTTCTTGTCAATTTGCACAGCGTACTTTCCACATCTCTCTGCTCATTTTCACAATTTTTATGCAAAAAGAAAGAGAGGTTTTCCTCTCTCTTTCTTTTCAGATCTTCTCTTCCGCTTCTGCTATTGTCATAACCGGAATTTTGATCTCAACATGCGTTCCTTTTTCACTTTCCAGATACGTAACACCATACTTTTCACCGAAGCAGAGCTTCAGGCGAAAGTTGATGTTCCGCACACCATAGCCATGCTGTGCTGTCCGGATGTCCTGCTGTGTCTCTTTCTGCATCTGCTCCACATCAACTCCGGGACCATCGTCCTGAACCGAAAAAATAATATCCTGTTCCTCTCTTCTCGCACGGATCCTGATTTCACAACTTTCAATATCCGGTTTCTCCGCAATCCCATGGACGATCGCATTTTCCACAAATGGCTGAAGAATAATATTGAGACATGCATAGCTCTTCAGTTCTTCCGGCACATCTACCTCGAGAGAAATGGCGTTATCAAAGTGATAATTTTCGATATTGACATAAACCTCAACATGCTCGACTTCTTCCCCGATGGAAATCAGGCTCTTTCCATGATTCAGACTCAACCGATAGAACCGGGCCAGATTCCACGTCAGCGTTCCGATCTCCTCTGCACCGTAGTCCATGGAAATCCAGTTAATCAGATCCAGCGTATTGTAGAGAAAATGTGGGTTGATCTGCGCCTGCAGTGCCCGTACCTCTGCCATTTTAACTTCCTTACCAAGTTGATAATGCTCCTGCATCAGCCGCTGGACTTCCTGCACCATACCGTTAAAATTGTGATAAATTTCCTCAATTTCATCTTCCTCGGTTGTGATTGGCAGATTTGCGTTCAGATTTCCGCTTTCCAGACCCGTCATTTCCGCATTCAGCTTTTTCAGTCTTCCAACGTAGTAACCGGAAAGAAGATATGACATCAATACAATAACGGCAATCATACTTCCAAGCATCAGAGCCGCTGAGAGCCACAAAAACCTGTACTGATCCTCATATTCACTTTCGGGAATTATCAAGATCATCTGCCAGGATGCACCGTCCACATTTTGCCGGGTAATGTAATATTCCTTCTGTCCCTCCTTCTTTTTTTCCATAAAAAGCTCCGCGCCATAGTTTAAAAGTATTCCTTTTTTCTGCATTTTTTGAAGAATACTGCTGTTAGAGCTGGTAATCATCCTGCCGTTTTCACTCATCAGATAAACAAGACCTTCTGATGTGATATTGGCATTTTTCATAATATCCTGGAAATATTTCGCAGAAACACTGATGCTGCAGATACCAAGTTCCTCTTCTTTTTCTTTTTTGGATGCAATCCGGTGATACAGGGTAACCATCTGCGAGGTATCCTGCTGATCCACACCGTCTCTCTCACGACTGATTGCAACGTAATCTTCTCCCGTGTTCAGAGCATACCGCAGATCAACGTAATCGCTGCGTTCCTTAAGCCTTGATACTCCATCGAAATAATATTGATTTCCCGCATACATCACCTCATCCGGCACGTACAGGCAGAAACGATAGATCGAGTTCGAAATCTCGTAGGAATTAAATTCTTTATTCAGCTCATAGTATTCCAGCCACTGCTCCATGTATGGTCTTTCTTCTCCAAAGCCATCCGCTGACAGTGTATTCTGAATTACCCCATTGTCCTCCACCATATTCGCCAGATACGTCATATTCCGCAGATAACTCTCCGTAAAAGAAATCGCTTGGCTTACCGACTGTTCCATCGAGTAATCCGTTTTTTCACGATAACGGCGCACCACCTGCGGATAGCACAAAGAACAGAGCAAAATCTGCATCAGAATCAGCGGAACGGCAAAATACAGCATCATTCTCTTATGCATTGACATTTTCTGTAATGGATGTTTCATCGCATCTGCAGACTCTCCTTATACTCTGTCGGGGTAACCCCCGTTTTCTTTTTAAATATTTTCGCAAAATAATTGGTATCCTCATAACCCACCATTTCAGATACCTGATAGAATTTTAGCTGCGGATCACGCATTTTCTGTTTCGCATTCTCTACACGCACTTCCAGCAGATACTGTCCAATCGTAAGTCCCGTTTGTTTTTTAAATACAGTAGAAAGATACGTCGGTGTCAGATAAACAAGCTCAGCGAGTGTTCCGATGGAAAGATCCTGATCTGCATAATGTTCCTGGATATATTCTGTGATACGGCTCACATGATAACTGTTCTCCGTTTTATGCGTATTCGTTTTCCCATTCTGCTTTTCAAAGAGCTGCCCAATTCTGCGTATCATTTCCTCTTTCATCTCCGCAAACGTTTCTGCCTGCATAAAGAAATCGGTTCCTCCCTGCTTCCAAGGCTTTTCCATCGTACCGGGATATCGATATTCCGCTGCTTTTTCCAGTATATCACGCATTACACAATAATTGTAACGTATATCAAAATTCATGCACAGATGATGGCTGACCAGTTTTTCATACAGCGTTTTCTGAAAAAGGCAGGCACCTTTTTCATCGTTGTCCATAATCAGTTGATAAAATTTATCCCGCTGTTTCTTGGCATCATCTATCCACGGCTTCTCTGGCGGAACATCGTCGTAGCAGACGCTTTTCCCCCATCCAAGCCAGGAAAGAGCCTTTCCCGCTTCCTTTGCCTGACGGTAAGACAACAAAATGTCTTTCTGGCAGCCGCCTCTTCTTCCATAGGATAAAAAGCATCCCGAAATCGAACCATCCTGCGTACAGCTTTTCAATGCATCAACCAAAACCGGTTCCATTTCTTTCCATCGCTTTTCTTTTTCACTTCCAAGAAGCAGAATCAGATAGAACGGGTCAAGCAGTGTCATTGTTATCGAAATCCGATACGGTTTCAGTGCTTCTTTTGCCATTTTCTCAAATTTTGGTAAAAATCCGGCTCCACAGCCTTCACTGTCAAAATGGATCATGACAATGCGGAAACTGGATCCCTCCGCCTGCTCCAGTGAAACATCGGTATCCACCTCTAAAAGGTAGTTCCGAAGTTTCGCGCTCTCACTTTTTCTGCGCCCCTTCACGCGTTGCACTGCTTCCTCGACGTTTTCCGAGAGCAGCTTCACGTTAACCGGTTTTTCCACGTATCCGACCGCATGCAGATCGATTGCCGCTTTTAAATATTCCTTATCTGCATAGCCTGTTGAAAAGATGATCTCAATCTCCGGGAATTTTTCCCTCAATTTCCGGCACAAATCCACACCGCTCATGCCCGGCATACGAATATCCGAGAGAACAATATCCGGCCGGAAGGCTTCCGCTTTCACCAGTGCTTCCTCTCCGTTTGCGGCTGCTTCAACCTCCGAAACGCCGAGTCGCTGCCATGGAACATGCCTTAAAAGGCCATTCCGGATAACCTTTTCATCCTCTACCACAATCAGTTTCATGTTGTGATACCCCTTTGCTTATATCATACTTAAATGTAAAACTTGTTTTTCAGTATAACACAGATTTTGTAGCTTGTGAATCAAAACTGCTGTTTCCTGGCACATTCTAATCTGCATAATTTCAAAAAATTAAGCGTATTTGGCAAATCTTTTCATTCAAGTTTTGCCAAATACGCTTTTTCCATTTCTTTTTTTGTTCAATCTGCTACTTTCTCGGATGTGCCTTCCGGTACACATCCCGGATCTTATTCACACCAAGGTGGAGATACATCTGCGTCGTCGAAATATCGGCGTGTCCCATCATCTCCTGGACACTCTTTAAGTCCGCACCATTTTGCAGCAGATGAGTTGCAAACGAATGGCGCAGGGTATGCGGCGTAATATCCGCCGTAATGCCTGCGGATTTCGCATAGGATTTCAGGATTTTCCAGAATCCCTGACGGCTCATCGGACCTCCGGAGCAGTTGACAAACAATACATCATCCTCCCGTCCATGCATCAGGGCTGCGCGCGCACTGCCCAGATACTGCTCCAACGCCTTTTTTGCCGGTCCGCCAAACGGAACGATCCGCTCCTTTTCATCGCGGCAGGTGATATAGCCCATCATAAGATTGACATCCTGTGTTTTCAAATGGATCAACTCACTGACACGGATACCGGTCGCATACAGCATTTCCAGCATTGCTTTGTCGCGGATACCCTTTGGCGTGTCGGTTTTGGGCTGGCAAAGCAGCAGATCGACCTCTGCGATGGAAAGGATCTCCGGCATTTTCCGCTCAACCCTCGGTGGCTGCAACGCTTTCGACGGGTCAGATACCATTTTTCCCTCCTGACATGCATATTGGCAAAACATATGAATCGCCGCAATGCTGCGCGAGATCGTTGCCGGGGAGAAGTGTTCCCGCTCCAGATATAATAAATAAGAATTTAAAACCGTTGCATTCATCTGCTCCGGTTTTTCTATTCCGTGCTCCTTCAAAAAAACTGCCAGCTTTCGAAGATCGCGCTGATAGGAGACTTCTGTATTTTTTGACGCTTTCTTTTCCGTCTGTAGATAGTCCGTAAATGACTGTATCGTTTCCTGCATAGCTTTTTTCCTTTTTGCTTTTTTCTCCCTCTCACTGCCCGATAAAGGGTAACAATGCTTTTAATTATATACACGTTTTTTCAAAAATGCAATTCCCTTTTCAGACCGTTTTTACAGGATTTTCGCAAGAAACCACGGATTGACATAACTCTCAAGCAGAATACCCCACAGAAGCAGGATCAGTGCAAAGAAGTAGCGCACGCCGAAGCAAAAATATTCCTTTTTCTGTATGCCGCCGGCAAGGTGATTCGTCTCTGCCATCCGGCTGCACGCAGCAGCCATCAGAAATAACGCGGCAAGGTAGAGGAAAAATCTAGCGGAAAAAGGAGCCAGAAAAAAGATAAAAAGCCTGCCATTCCGTTCTGCAGATAGGCAGCCGAGAGAAAGACGCCACACAGAAAACCATATGCCCAAACGGCAGCAGTGGCAAAATACGCACCGATTGCCGTCAATCCAAAGAGAAGTCCCGCAAATGCCGGTGCTAACCGTACCTTTAGAAGATAGGAAAAGCAGGCCTTTGCGGAAATTTTTCTTCCAAAAAACGCCTCCGCCTGAAAGAGGCGGACGCTATTTCCCTCCTTCATTCCCGTGTGGGATGCCGCAAGCAGCAGCAGTACACCGAGGGTCATACCGGCCGCAAACCAGAGGGCAAAAAAACGAATATATGCATTCTCATCCCGTTCTCTCATTTGCTTTTTGCGCCTCCTTATTTTCTGCCTTACTGTCAATGTATTCCGGATCTCTGGATGATATACATGAAGGATTCCAAAAGCAACGCAAAAAAAAGAAGTGCCGACTTTGCAGACCCCCATCTGCAAATGGCACTTCTTTTTTCTTTTCAGGGTCCCCCAAATGTTTCACGCACCGGAAATTCTGTCAATTTCAAACCCTGCTTTTTTGTATATCCCCATAAGATAATGTTTGCGTCTCATTCGTAATCCGCTCATTCTCTTTAAAAACAGCTATCTGCAAATTCCCTATTTCACGGTAAGATAGGTATCCAGATCATCGAACTGATCAAGGTAGCTGACTGCGCCCTCGTACATATTGGACTGCAGTACGATATTTACCGTGTTATAGATGCAGCGTTTCAGTTCTGCCATCGTCAGAGTTCCATCTGCAAGTTCTTTTTTGATGTTCTCGTGATCCTCCGGCAGACCCGGCATTACCATGTCATTTCCGGCTCTCATGCAGCCCGCTGCCGTACACTCGCCCTGGATCTGTACGTTGGTGGTTGTCCAGTCGGTCATGATAGCTCCTGCAAATCCCCACTCATCTCTCGCTGCTTTCGTGCAGGTATCGTAGCAGTTTGCAGCGTGCACACCATTGATCAGGTTGTAAGATGTCATAATGGACATCGGCTGTGCATCTTTGACTGCGATTTCAAAGCCTTTCAGATAGATCTCACGCAGTGCACGCTCGGACAGGATGGAATCGGAGCCCATACGGTTATCCTCCTGATTGTTGCATGCGAAGTGTTTGATCGTGGTTCCGCAGCCCGGTACCTTCTGTACACCGAGCGTCATAGCAGCCGCCATCATACCGGCAAGCAGCGGATCCTCGGAATAATATTCAAAGTTTCTTCCGCAGAGCGGATTTCTGTGGATGTTCATGCCAGGTGCCAGCCACAGTGTTACGTTGAACAGCTCCATCTCATGGCCGATCATCTCGCCGACTCTCTTGATCAGTTCTACATCCCAGCTCTGTGCCAGAAGTGTTCCAACCGGAATTGCGGTACAGAACTGATAATAGGTTGTTCCGCGTTTTTCCTGCGGTTTGCTGAAGAATCCGCCTTCCAGTGCCGCCAGGAAATCGCTCGCTACGATCTCTCCGTTGTCTACCTGGTATTCTCTCTTCAGACGAAGACCTGCAGGTCCGTCCACCAGAGCAATGGTGGTTACATTCCACGGCTCCTCCGAAGCACACGGGGATGTCTCCGCTGCTGCTCCCGGAACAGAAATTCCTGCGGAGCCAAGCGCGTTGCCCTGTGCTCTTCCCGGATCACCGGTTGCAAGGAGTGCCAGCTGATCCACAGAAAGGGATTCCACAATCTTTCCTGCTTTTCCAGGAAGCTCTTCCGGTACCGGCTGGTAATCTACTTTCTCAGTTGGAATCTCAGATGCTTTGAGCTCGATCACGCTCATTCTCTTTTCTTTTACTTCCTTCTGCCATACAGCCTCTCTTGCCTGAACTTTTTCTGCATCAGGAACAATCTCATTCAATTCCTCTTTCATCGGGCAGATATTTTCACACGCTGTCATGACTGCTTTCTCGTCCAGCTCCAGCGCGCCGGAGAGAACAGATGTATTCAGATCATTTCCAATCCAGATACCATACATGCCCGGCTCCAGAATCCAGGATGCGCTTTCCTCCTCATAGGAAGTCAGCTGATACAGCGGGAAGGTGATGGTCATGGTCTGGGATTCCTTAGGAGCCAGCAGTTTTGTTTTTCCAAAGCCTGCCAGACGGCGGAACTCTTTCACCAGTCTGCCCTGCGGGCAGGAAGCGTAGATCTGTACAACTTCTTTTCCTGCATAAGTATCGCCGGTGTTGGTGACGGTAACAGTCACGCTTACTTTCGGATTCATCATACCGCGGCCGCTTACTTTGATGTCATCGGTTCTGATCTCGAAATCGGTGTAGGACATACCGTAACCGAAGGAGTAACGGACTGGTACTTCAAAGGTATCGAAGTAACGGTATCCAACGAAGATACCCTCTTCGTATTTTTCTTTCATGAGGTCGCCGCTCTTGTAGCTGTAAACCTCTGCACCCGGATAATCATAGTAATCTTTTGCCCAGGTATCTGTCATTTTTCCGGATGGGGTTACATCGCCGCTTACAACATCAGCAAATGCATTTCCGCCTTCCTGGCCTGCCTGTACGTACTGTAAAATAGAGCGGATATTGTCAAATTCTTCTACGAATGCCAGATCCATCAGGCCGCCGGTGTTGATAACAAGAACAACGTTTTTATAGCATCTGGAAACCTGTGCCAGAATAGCTTTCTCTTCTTTGGAGATGAAGTAGTCACCCTCCGTATCAAAACGGTCTTTGTTCTCTCCTGCGATACGTGCCAGAACGAAGAATGCGGTGTCTGCACCGTCGGCTGCTGCTTTCTCTTCATCGATTGGGTTTCCGGATGGCATAAAGAACGGGGTTGCAGAGTAAGCATCAAAGAATTTTGTGTCGTCTCCGTTCAATTTTGTGAAAATCTCATTTTTCCAGTCCAGTCTTGCCTGTACGTAGAGTTTATCGTAATCCTCCAGCCATTCACTGCTTGTTACGTCGTAGCCTGCATTTTTCATGCCCTGGAAAATATTAACGCTGTCACGCTCATTGACATCGCCGGAACCGGTGCCTCCTTTGATGGTGCGGATCGCACCTGCTCCGTAAAGACCTACCTTGCTGCCCTTTGCCAGCGGCAGGAAATGATCTTTGTTTTCCAGAAGAACGAATCCCTCTGCTGCTGCCTCGCGGGCAAGTTTGCGGTGATCTGTTTCACGCTGGGTTACTTCCGGAGATGTAGTTCCGTTAAAGGTTCTTACCTTTGCTTTCATGTCTTTGTTCCTCCCAAACTTTGTTTCGTACTAATGTCTCCATTATCTTCCCTTTTTCGTGTAACTTCTAGTTCCTTTCTTGTCCTTTCTCTGGTTGATATTGATATTTCGCCCAATTTCTGGTACAATATTCTTATCTTTTTTGATTATAATTGACGTATATTTCTATCACATCCTGGAGGTACTTATGGAATCCTGCTTTTACGAAACAATACACGAAACCGATCTGCTGCACGTCCGTTTTGAGCTGCAGGATGCGCCCGCTTTTGTTTTTCCGGCGCACTGGCACGAATATGTGGAAATTCTCTATCTGATCAGGGGACAGTTTTCCGCGATTGTCCAGGCAACGGAGTATCGGTTAAACGAGGGCGATCTGATTATCATCAACTCCGGCGACCTCCATATGACGCGCTCCAACACCTGTACATATCTTCTGCTGCAGATTTCCGCAAGCCAGATGCGCCAATATCTGCCGGACTTTGATACGATGCGTTTCGACACGATCATTCCCTACTCGGAACAGCCGGCTCCGCTCCGCGCACTGCTCTCGGAGATGAACGAGATCCGGCAGAATCCTTCCGATTCATACCAGCTTCTCTTTACCTCACGACTGTACGAATTTCTGTACCATCTCTGCCGGTCGTATTCCCACCAGATCCCTTCGGCATCCCTCACGGGTTCACAGCGCGATCTGCAGCGCGTGACACACGTTATGAACTGGGTGAAAGTGCATTACCCGGAACCGTTAAGCCTCGAAACAGCCGCGGATTCCCTGGCGCTCTCGAAGGAGTATTTCTGCCGGCTCTTTAAAAAGTATACCGGACAGACCTTTCTCGAATATCTGAACGATGTGCGCACGATGCACCTGTACGAAGATTTACAGAATTCCGACGAAACGATCACGGTACTGATGGAGAAAAACGGGCTGTCGAATTACAAAATTTTTATGCGGACCTTCAAAAAGCTGTATGGCTCTACACCTCAGAAAATGCGCTCGAATCGGATACGGCACGTATAAATTCTTTTGAAATTTACTGTTCTTATACACACTGAAAAGGCTGTGGAACATGATTGCTCATGTCCACAGCCTCTTTTTGATTTCGTTATTAAATTGTTTCGTAGAAAGTCTTTTATTTCGCGTAATCCGTTACACGGCTCTCGCGGATAACATTGACCTTGATCTGTCCCGGGTATTCCAGTTCAGCTTCGATCTGTTTCGAGATATCCCTTGCGAGCAGTACCATTTCAGAATCGGATACCTGCTCAGGAACAACCATGATGCGGACTTCTCTACCAGCCTGAATAGCAAAAGATTTTTCGACACCCTTGAACGAATTCGTGATGTCTTCCAACTGTTTTAATCTGTTGGTATATGTTTCGAGTGTTTCTCTTCTTGCACCCGGTCTTGCTGCGGAAATTGCATCCGCTGCCTGAACGATACATGCAATCAGAGACTGGGGCTCTACATCCCCGTGATGTGATTCTACTGTGTTGATCACAATCTGAGATTCTTTGTACTTTTTGCAGAGATCTGCACCGATCTGAATGTGAGATCCTTCTACCTCATGGTCGATGGATTTACCGATATCATGAAGCAGTCCGGCACGTTTTGCCATGCGGACATCGCATCCTACCTCTCCTGCGAGGAGACCGGAAAGCTGTGCTACCTCGATCGAATGCTTTAATGCATTCTGTCCGTAGCTGGAACGGAATTTCATTCTTCCAAGGAGACGGATCAGCTCCGGATGAAGTCCGTGTACACCGACTTCCAGTGCGGCTGCCTCGCCTTCCTCGCGAATATTCTGTTCTACTTCTTTGCGGGCCTTTTCTACCATCTCTTCGATGCGGGCCGGATGGATTCTTCCGTCTACGATCAGTTTTTCCAGAGCAATTCTTGCCACCTCACGGCGGATCGGATCGAATGAGGAAAGAACGACTGCTTCCGGTGTATCGTCGATGATCAGGTCAACGCCTGTCATGGTTTCGAGTGTACGGATGTTTCGTCCTTCACGGCCGATGATGCGGCCTTTCATTTCATCGCTCGGAAGCTGTACCACGGAGATGGTACTCTCGGATACGTGATCGACAGCACATTTCTGAATAGCTGTTACCACATACTCTTTTGCCTTACGGCCTGCTTCCTCTTTTGCTCTGCTCTCCAGCTCTTTGTAGAGCTTTGCTGTGTCGATTTTTACTTCGTCTTCCACAGATTTTAACAGATACTCTTTTGCTTCCTCGGAGGTAAAACCGGAAATTCTTTCCAGTTCCTGTACTCCTTTTTCGTGTAGACCGTCTACTTCCTTTTCTTTCTTTCTGACGCTTGCCTCTTTTGCTGCAATTTCGTTTTCACGACGCTCCAATACGTCCGCTTTTTTATCTACAGATTCTTCTTTCGATAAAACGCGCTTCTCATATTTCTGCAGTTCCGCTCTGCGCTCTCGGGTCTCTTTTTCTACTTCATTCTTCGTACGAAGAGACTCCTCCTTCGCCTCCAGCAGGGCTTCCCGTTTCTTAGTTTCGGCAGTTTTCAGTGCTTCATCTATGATGTTTCTCGCCTTTTCTTCCGCTGTGCCAATTTTTTCAGCATCCTGCTTGATTTTATTGTCCACAGCAATTTTCCTGGTAACAGGAACCGCAATAAGCAGCGTGACTACTACAGCAATGAATACCAGCAGAATTGTAATACCTGTACTCATTACCGGAGCACCTCCTTATTTAGTTTTCATTGCACATTTACAACACTACAATTTTATACTGTTTTCACAAATTTGTCAATGTTTTAAAAATATTCATGTAATTTATTGCACATAATTTCGCGGCATGTGGCGGAATCGCCGGGAATATTCAGGATTCTTCGTCAGCGGAATCTTGGTATTCTTCCAGTGCCCGACGGATTTCGGAACTGCCGAATCCCTTCCGCGTCAGAAAACCGGCAGCACGGCGGTACTCTTTTTCATCCAGCCGGTGCGGCGTGCCGAGCTTTGCGAAGGCGGCACTTTTTGCAAGTTCATACTCATCGCGGGCATCCTCCTGCTCTTCCAGGACGGATTCCACCAGTTCCCGGTCCACGCCTTTCTGTGCCAGCGCATAGAGGACTGCCTTTTTCCCTTTTTTCGCACCGCTGCCCGCAAGATACTGCTCCACGTATGCGCGGTCGTCGATATAGTGAAAGCTCTCCACGTACGAGACAGCCTCTTCAATGGCTCTCTCGGGATAGCCGTCTTTTCGTAACTTATCTTCCAGCTCTTTTTTCGTCCGCATCTGTCCGAGCAACAGATACATCGCGCGGTGTTTGGCCCTTTTAGTCAGCACTTCCCCTGCCAGCTTTTCGTAAACCTCATCGGGAAGCTCCTCCTGCTCTTTGATGCGGGAAGCGCGGATTTCCCCGTTATAAAGAACCAGATCCTCTCCGTCATCGAAGAGGATCCGTGATTTCTTTTTATTCAGAGGACGAATCTCTGTCACAAACATTTATTCGTCGTCTCCTTCGGTTTCCGGAACTGCTGCTGTTTCCTCTGTGCCTTCCGACGCTTCTTCCTTGATCAGGCCGTAAGCCACGCGCACTTTGTGCTCGATCTCATCCATGATTTCCGGATGCTCGCGCAGGTATGCTTTCGCATTTTCGCGTCCCTGGCCGATCTTGTCGCCGCCGTATGCGAACCATGCGCCGCTCTTCTGTACGATGCCGACGGAAGCTGCCAGATCCAGAACGTCTCCTTCTTTGGAGATTCCTTTTCCGAACATGATATCAAATTCTGCCTCGCGGAACGGCGGAGCTACTTTGTTTTTCACGACTTTGATTCTGGTACGGTTTCCGACCATCTCTCCGCCCTGCTTTAAGGCTTCAATTCTTCTGACATCGAGACGGATGGAAGAATAGAATTTCAGTGCACGGCCGCCGGTTGTGGTCTCCGGATTTCCGAACATGACACCGACTTTTTCACGCAGCTGGTTGATAAAGATAACAATACAATTGGATTTGCTGATCGCTGCAGTCAGTTTCCGGAGTGCCTGAGACATCAGACGCGCCTGCAGTCCGACGTGGGAATCTCCCATGTCGCCGTCGATCTCGGCTTTTGGAACGAGTGCTGCAACAGAGTCCACGATGATGATGTCTACCGCACCGGAACGGACCATCGTCTCGGTGATCTCAAGTGCCTGCTCGCCGTTGTCCGGCTGTGAGATATAGAGGTTTTCAATATCAACACCGATGTTTTTGGCATAGGCCGGATCGAGCGCATGCTCTGCATCGATGAAGCCGGCGATTCCGCCGCGTTTCTGTACTTCGGCTACCATGTGGAGCGCTACGGTTGTTTTACCGGAAGACTCCGGTCCATATACCTCAATAATTCTTCCCTTCGGCACACCGCCAAGACCGAGTGCGATATCCAGGCTTAAAGAGCCGGTCGGGATGGTTTCCACGTTCATGTTTGCTGCGGAATCTCCGAGCTTCATGACAGCTCCTTTTCCGTACTGTTTTTCAATCTGTCCAAGTGCGGCATCGAGTGCACGCAGTTTATCTTCGTTATTATTTCCCATACTGAATATTCTCCTTACCACGCGAACGTCCGTTCGCTTCTGTATACATACTATTACAAATCTGCTTTGTTGTCAACTGTTTTTCTTGTGTCTTTTTTCAGCTCCCAAATCCTCTGCACCGGAGCTGCTTCGAATATATCCTTATGCACAAGTGTAGCATATTCCACTCTCCTGCTGCAACCCAAAAATACTGCAAAAAAATCCCGAAACGGCTTTTCTTTCCTCTTCTGCCATTTCGGGATTTTTTTCTTATTTTTCAGAATGCAGACCAGCTTATCCGATCAGCCAGTTGTACATTTCCTCGTACTGTTTTGCGGAATTCGCCCAGGAGAAATCCTGTACCATTGCGCGGTCGATCATCTTGTTCCACTCGCGTTTTTTGTCGTAATAGATGCGCTCTGCGTACCGCACGGTACCCATCATCTCATGCGCATTGTAGTTTGTGAAGCTGAATCCAGTTCCTGTTCCCTCGTACTCATTGTACGGCTCTACGGTGTCTTTGAGGCCGCCGGTCTCGCGGACGATCGGAAGGGTTCCGTAGCGGAGGCTCATGAGCTGGGAGAGTCCGCATGGCTCAAACAGGGACGGCATCAAGAAGGCATCGCAGGATGCATAGATCTTGTGTGACATTGCATCGGAATAGTAGATGTTTGCCGAAACCTTCTTGTCATATTTCCATGCGAAGTGGCGGAACATGTTCTCGTAGCGCTCCTCGCCGGTTCCAAGGATCACAAACTGTACGGCATCCTGGCACATCTCATCCATCATATAGCTGATGAGGTCGAAGCCCTTCTGATCGGTCAGACGGGATACGATACCGATCATCATCGTCTTCGGATTGACCTCGAGTCCTAACTCCTCCTGCAGTGCCAGTTTATTTTTCACTTTCTCTTTACGGAAGTTCTTTACATTGAAATTCTTTGCAATCTGAGCGTCTGTCTCCGGGTTCCACTCATTGTAGTCGAGTCCGTTTACAATACCGCGCAGATCGTTTGCTCTTGCACACATCAGACCGTCGAGTCCTTCGCCATAGAACGGGGTCTGAATCTCCTGCGCGTATGTATTGCTGACGGTGGTGATCGCATCTGCGTAAACCAGACCGCCCTTCAAGTAGCTGGCATCGTGTTTGAACTCCAGCTTATCCGGTGTGAAGTAGTAGTCGGAAAGGCCGGTAATGCTCTGAATCGTCTTGCGGTCCCAGATGCCCTGGAATTTCAGGTTGTGGATCGTCATGACTGTTTTGATTCCCCGATAGAATTCATCTGCCTGGAAACGCTCGTGCAGGTAAACCGGAACGAGACCGGTCTGCCAGTCGTGGCAGTGGATGAGGTCCGGGCGGAAGCCGATGGTCGGTAAAATGGAAAGCGCTGCTTTACTGAAGTAAGCAAATTTTTCCAGATCCCACGGCATGCCCGCATATGGAGTGCTTCCTCCGAAATGCTCCTCGTTGTCGATAAAGTAGAATTTGATGCCTTCATATTCCATCTCGAAAATGCCGACATACTGCTGTCTCCAGTTCAGATCCATGTAGAAGTTTGTCACATACTGCATCTGATTTTTAAACTGTTCTTTGATTCCTGCGTATTTTGGAATCACCACGCGCACATCAAAATACTCTTTCGGGAAGTATTTCGGCAGAGAACCTACTACATCCGCCAGACCGCCTGTTTTGATGAACGGTACACACTCTGAAGCCACGAACAAAATATTTTTCATGAAAAGAATCCTCCTGTAATTTCATGCTGATTATCGCATCTTTGTTTTTCTGTAATTCCTTCCTTTTTGTCACGATCCTATGAAACGCGAAAGGATAATCAACGTCCTGTCTGTATTATACCGTACTTTGTCCAGAAAAAAAAGTCTAAACTTCTGTAATTTCTCCGTTTGTTCGGATTTTTTTGTACTTTTTACTGATTTTTCAGTTCAAGACGTATTTTATCTGCAATTAATGCAATAAATTCAGAATTTGTCGGTTTACCCTTGCGGTTGTTCACGGTATAGCCGAACAGCTCGTCGATTGTATCCATTTTGCCGCGGCTCCAGGCCACTTCAATTGCATGGCGGATGGCACGCTCGACACGACTTGACGTTGTCTGGTGGCGTTTCGCGATGGTCGGATAGAGAATCTTGGTAATGGAATTGAGCATTTCCGTGTCCTCTACGGAAAGCAGAATCGCATCGCGCAGGTACTGGTATCCTTTAATATGGGCAGGAACGCCGATCTCGTGGATCATATTTGTCACATCGATTTCCAGACTGTTTTCCGGCGGACAGATCGGCTCTTTTCCGGGGTTTGTAAAATTTCTTGGATGGTATCTTCTTACTGATGTCATTCCTTTTGTTGCTTTGATCCGGTTCAGAAGAGTTTCGTTGTCGAACGGTTTTAAGACGTAATAGTAAGCGCCGAGCCGGAACGCATCTTCGGTGATCCTCTCCTCTCCTACGGCGGAGACAACGATAAAGGCAGGTCTTTTTTTCAGATTTTTATCCTCATTGACTTTCTCCATTACAGTCAGACCATCCATCTTCGGCATGAAAATGTCAAGCAGTACGACGTCCGGTTCTTTGTCGCGGATGATACTGTAGATATCATTTCCGTTTCCGGTCTGCCCGATCAGTTCAAGCGTGTCATCCTGTTTTATGACGTTCCCAAGCATTTCCTGCATGCGTTCGTTATCATCCGCGATGGCAATGTTGATCTTTTCCATAAAGCTCTCCTTTGCAAAAACTCATAGTCTTTCCGGAATTTCACTGCATCCGTTTTCTTCTGAACTTTTTCCAATCACACAGACATTATAGTTTTATTTTTTCGCATTTTCAATATATTTCCCGTAATTTTTTGAAAATTCGATCGACATTTTCCGTAAAAATTCGGAAGTTTGTAACAATTTCAACCAAATTAACGCATATTTTTTCAGTTCCGTGCAAGCATGTTTTCCGCAAAGACACCGTAGCCTTTTTCTGGATGGTTTACGAAAACATGGGTAATGGCGCCGATCAGCCTTCCGTTCTGGAGCACCGGCGAGCCGGAATTTCCCTGTACGATGCCGCCGGTTTTCTGTAGCAGCCGTTGATCGGTAATTTCGAGCACAAAATTTTTGTTCGTATTCTCGCTTCCAAGATCGATTTCTGTAATCTCCGCCTCATACTCTTCTACCGTATTGTCCACGCACATCCGCACGGTGGCCGGGCCCGTCTCGATCTCCTGCCGATAGGCAATTTCCGTCACGGTAAGTGGCAGTGCACTGCTTTTTTCCCTGTCCAGAACGCCGTGGATACCGTAGATGGTATTCTCCGCCACTGATCCGATACGGTTCTTTTCTTCGTAATGGATCACACCCTGCAGTTCACCCGGTACACCCGCTTTTCCCGGGATCACAGACAGAATCTGTGTCAGATACAGTTCTCCGCCGTTCAATTGGAGCATTTTTCCGGTATCGACATCACTGATTCCATGGCCGAGCGCTGCAAAGGTTCCGTCCGGTTCCACGAAAGTCAGTGTTCCGATTCCCTGCATATTGTCGCGGACCCAGGCCCCGAGGCGGCAGGTGCCGTCCTGGCTTTTCTGCGGTGTCACCTGCACTTCGATCGTTTCCCCGTCCCGAAGCAGGGAAAGACACACCGGGGAACCGTTTGATACTTTTACTGCATCAATCAGCTCCTGCTTGCTGCGGATGCTCTGTCCGTTTACTTTTGTGATATAGTCGCCTTCCCGCAGAATATTTTCTGACGGACGGCTGACGGTTCCGTCGGACGAACGGATTTCGGCTGTACGGATCACCATCACACCGTCGGTCTCCATATAGATACCGACCGGCGCGCCGCAGACGGCAACTTTCGGCCGTTCTTCCTGGATCACACGGATCTTTTTCAGCGGGATCCCGGCGGCGGAACATTCTACAACCGTTTCTCCCGTTTCTCCGAATTCGGTTTTTTCTGCTTCCTTCGTATCTTCCGAAATCGTCAGAAGCGGATGTTTCGTGAGCGGCTGAAACGGGCTTTCGCTGTTCTCATCCACATACATCGTATCCGGCAGGGATTCGCGCATGGCATCGTAGCCAAGAAGAACAGCGAGGATCAGAAACAGCGCCGCCAGCGCAAGCAGGACTCTTCGGTATTTTTGTTTTCTCGTCATTTGCATTCCCATCCTTTCCGCCGCAGGGCAGAACTGCGGCATTTCTTTTGTTTTCGCGGCGGTCGTCAAGTTCTCGTGCAGGCACGGACTTTGACTCGCCGCCCGCGAAAAAGAGGGAAACCACGCTTTGTTTCGTGATTTCCCTCTTAGTATGCGGACTTCTCTTTATTTGAGTCTTGCAGATTTTTGTACCTGTGCCAATTCCTTCATCTCGCTGGCATTTGCCAGAACAGAATCCGTAATTTTCGCGCCGCCGAGCATTCTTGCCAGTTCTCTGACAGAATCTTCCTCGGATAATGGATGGATCGATGTGACGGTCTCGTTTTCTTCGACGTTTTTTTCGATTTCAAAATGAGAATCTGCCATCGCTGCGATCTGCGGCAGATGGGTGATGCAGATGACCTGATGGCGCTGCCCGATCTGTGCCATTTTTTCGGAAACCTTCTGCGCCGTCCTTCCGCTGATTCCGGTGTCGATTTCATCGAAAATCAGGGTTTCTGTCTCGTCGCGGTCGGCAAGAATCGTCTTGATTGCAAGCATGATTCGCGACAGTTCACCGCCGGAAACAACTTTCGCCAGCGGACGGATCGCTTCGCCCGGGTTTGTGGAGATTAAGAACTCCACAGCATCGGTTCCGTTTTCGGTGTAGCTTTTTGCTTTTCAAATGAAATTTCAAATGCGACATGCAGGAAATTCAGGTCGCGCAGACCTTCGATAATCTGTGTTTCGAGCCGTTTTGCATAGTTTCTGCGGATTTTGGACAGATTATGTGCGGCCGCATCCAGTTTCTGCTCCGTTTTCTGTAACTGCTCCTGCAGTGCGGCACGGCAGCTCTCAAAGTTTTCCAGTTTTTCCAGTTTTTTCTGCTGTTCTTCGCGATATGCGGTGATCTCTTCCATCGTCTTTCCATACTTTGCTTTCAGGCGGTTGATCTCATCGAGCCGCTTTTCCGTCTCGTAATACTCTTCTTCAGAAAAGGTCAGTTCGGAAAGATATGCGGAAATTTCGCGGTTGAAATCATTCAGCAGTCCGTCAATATCGGAAAGGGTCTGCGACGGACCGGAAAGTGCATCGTCGTACACCGCGGCCTGCTGCAGCTCCCGGATTGCGCGGCCGACCTGCTCCCCAGCGCTGTTCTCTGCACCGTAGCCGGTGATCGCATATACCGTCTGCAGAGATTCCGCGATCTTTTTCGCATGGCCCATTTTCCGGTACGCAGTTTCCAACGCTTCGTCCTCGCCCTCTTTTAGCTCTGCCTGATCAATCTCGTTGATTTCAAACGTAAGAAATGCTGTCTCCCGCTTTCTTGCCTCCTCGTCGAGTTCGTACGCCGAGAGCTCCTTTCGGACATTCTTCCACTCCTGGTACAGCGCCCGGACCTCTCCCTTTGCCGCGGCCGCCTCGGTTCCCGCAAACGCGTCAAGAATCGCGATCTGCCGGTCCGGATAGAGCAGCGACTGGTGCTCATGCTGGCCGTGGATGTCGAGCAGCAGGGACGCAAGAGCTTTTACCTGCGAGATATTGCATGCCTCGCCGTTGATGCGGCAGACGCTGCGGGATCCGGTGATCTTTCTGGAAATAATCACCTGTCCCTCCTCCGCCTCGAGATCCATCTCTTTTAACAGCTCCAGCACATGCGGATTTTCGGTTTCAAAGACCAGTTCCACCAGCGCGCTTGTCTCTCCCGTCCGGATCATCTCGCGGGATATCTTCTTTCCAAGCGCCGCGTTGATCGAACCGATCAGGATGGATTTTCCGGCTCCGGTTTCTCCGGTCAGTATATTCAGGCCCGGACCGAACTCCACTTCCGCTTCGTCGATCAGGGCCAGATTTTTTACGTGTAAGTTTGTGAGCATTCTTTTCCTCCGGTGTCACACCTGCTGTCATCTTTTTGTCTCTTTTTGCAGAGACGTGCGTTCTTTAGAACTCTTCGCCCGTCTCCTCCATGCCGTCCACCATTTTTTTCAGTCGTTCTGCTGCCACAAGCGCCGCATCATCGTCTCTTGCCACGCAGAGAATCGTATCGTCTCCGCCGATGCAGCCGACAATTTCATTCCAGTTCATCTCATCGAAAGCCGCTGCCGCCGCCATCGCCATTCCAGACACGGTTTTGATGACCAGAATATTCTTGGCAAGATCAACAGAAATAAACGCGTCTTTTAACACGCGCGCATAGCGGCTCCCAACCTCGGACGGTGCGTTCTGCAGAACCGCATAGCGGCTTCCGCCGTTCTCTTTTGGTACTTTTGTGAGCTTCAGCTGGCGGATATCCCTCGAAATCGTCGCCTGCGTTACGGCAAAGCCGCTCTCCTCCAGCTTCTTTGCCAGCTCCTCCTGTGTTTCAATATCATATTGGTTAATTAATTTGATAATCTGTGCATGTCTCGCGATTTTCATTTCAAGCATCCTTCCCCAGTAACTATATCTTAAATGTTTGCCATTTTCTTTCTTAATGTCTCCAGAAAACTGATGTTGCTGATCTTCACAATCAGAGTATCCCGTCTGGCCTTTTTGATCACGATCCGGTCGCCGGTTTTCATCGGAACGCGGGTGTCGCCGTCAAAATATGCCATGCCCTGTTCAATGCCGCCGTCTCTCGAAGGCCCGAGCTCCACCTCGATCACATCCTCTGCCGGAAAGACAATGCTTCTCGTATTCAGGGTGTGCGGGGCAAGCGGTGTCATCAGCATCAGGCTGGCTGACGGTGAGATGATCGGGCCGCCCGCGGAGAGGCTGTAGCCGGTCGAACCGGTCGGCGTTGCGATGATGATGCCATCGGCGCTGTAGGAATTTAAAAACTCCCCGTTGACGTAATTGTCGAACCGGACGACACGCAGGTTTCCCTCACGGGTGATCGTAATGTCGTTGAGTGCCGCGTCCTCCGCAATCAGCTTTCCGTCTCGGTAAATCGATCCGCAGAGCATCATGCGGTGCTCAATCGTATACTCATCCGCCATCAAATGATCCAGCGCCAGATAAAGCGTGTCACGGTCGATTTCCGCAAGATAGCCGAGCGTTCCCAGATTGATGCCGAGCAGTGGAATCTGTAAATCCACCACGTCGCCTGCTGCCTGCAGAAGCGTGCCGTCACCACCGAGCACCAGAATGCCGTCGATATCTGACGGAACCTTCGCCGGATCCGTATAATGGTATTTTTCCCCTTTTTCGCTGTTATCGCAGAGAAGACACGTTTTTCCGCGCTCCTCCAGATATTGCCTGATCTGGTCTGTCACGGTAAGGTCCGGGTCTTTTGCTCTGTTTGTGATCAGGTAAAATCGCTCCATATCATGCTCCTTAACCCTTTTATTTATCCAGTGTATCGTGTGCGCTCTTTACAACGGCGTCTACATCGACATTGGTCTCTTCCTCTGTCACGCCGTCCGGCAGCCGGACAAGATGAACGAGATACTCGATATTTCCCTCCGGTCCTTTGATCGGAGAAAATTCCAGATGGCGCACGCCGAAGGAAATGCTTTTCGCATAGGAAATGACCATCTCAATGACTTCTTTGTGTACAGCCGGATCACGGACAACACCCTTTTTGCCGACTTTTTCGCGTCCTGCCTCAAACTGCGGCTTGATCAGAGCTGCAATTTCGCCGTTCTCTTCCATCAGATTCCGGACCGGAAGCAGCACCTTGGTCAGGGAGATAAACGATACGTCGATCGATACGAAGGACGGTCTCTCCTCGATATCCTCCGTCACGACGTAACGGATGTTCGTGCGCTCCATACAGACAACGCGCGGATCGTTCCGCAGCTTCCAGTCGAGCTGGCCGTGGCCGACATCCACGGAATATACCTTGACGGCGCCGTTCTGCAGCATACAGTCGGTAAAGCCGCCGGTGGATGCTCCGACATCCATGCAGACCTTTCCATCCAGGGTAAGGTCAAAGTTTTTCATTGCTTTCTCTAACTTTAAGCCGCCGCGGCTCACATACGGCAGTGGTTTTCCTTTTAAGACAATCTCCACTTCTTCCGGGAACATGGAACCGGCTTTGTCCTCCCGCTCATTGTCCACCAGAACTTCTCCTGCCATAATCATGGCTTTCGCTTTTTCCCGCGATGTGGCAAGGCCCCGTTCTACCAGTAATACATCTAATCGTTTTTTCATCTTTCTTCCTGCTCCCGTTTTCTGTAGTATTCCTCAATTCTGCCGCAGATATCTTCCGGCGTAAAGCCGACCTGTTTCATCTGGTATGATACACTTCCGTGCGGAATAAAGCGGTCCGGCAGTGCAATGATCTCCACGCCGAACGGAAGGTCTTCTTCCTCGGCAAAAGCAAGGACGCGCTCTCCAAAGCCGCCGTCTTTTACATTTTCCTCGAGTGTTACGACAAGCTCATACGTATCGGCAAAGCTTCGAAGAAGTTCTTCATCGATTGGTTTGACGAACCGCGCATTCACAAGCGCCGCATCCATATCCATCCGCTCTTTTAACTGTTTCTGCACTTCTTCTGCCATTTTTACCATACTGCCGACGGCAAGAAGTGCAACACGGCTTCCCTCATGGATCACTTCTGATTTTCCGAGGCAGATGGGCGCACGGAACTCTTTTAATCCCGTATACGCTTCCCCTCTCGGGTAGCGCACCGCGATCGGGCCGTCGTAATCGACCGCAAATTTGATCATATCCGAAAGCTCCCAGAGGTTCTTCGGTGCAAGAATTGTCATATTCGGCATCGAACCCAGATAGGAAAGGTCGAAAATGCCGTGGTGTGTCTCCCCGTCGTAGCCCACAAGACCGGCGCGGTCAATCGCAAAGACGACATGGAGATTCTGCATACAGACGTCATGCATGATCTGATCGTACGCCCGCTGCAGGAATGAAGAATAAATCGCAACGACAGGCGTAATGCCGCCGAGTGACAGTGCCGCTGCAAATGTCACCGCGTGCTCTTCTGCGATTCCCACATCGAAACAGCGGTCCGGGAACATGTTGGAGAAGCGTTTCAGTCCGACACCGGTCATCATCGCCGCCGTGACTGCCGCAACATCCTTTCTTCGATCTCCCATTTTCCGCATGACCGTGGAAAAGACATCCGTGTACGTCGGATTGGATTTTCCAACCGGCAATCCTGTTTTCACATCGAACGGACCCGCACCGTGGAATCTTGCCGGGTGGCGCATCGCCGGCTCATAGCCGCGGCCCTTCTGTGTCAGGACATGCACCAGAATCGGTCCTTCAAACCGTTTTGCTTCCTGGAAGGTCTTGATCAGCTGCGGAATGTTGTGGCCGTCCACAGGACCTAAATACGTAAGTCCCCATATCCTCAAACAGCATGCCCGGAATGATGATCTGTTTGATGCTGCTTTTCGTCTTCCGCATCGCATCCACCATGCCAGGTCCGATGCCCGGAATGCGGTTCAATGCCTTTGTGACGTCCATCTTGAAATCCGTGTACGCCGATGCCGTCCGAAGGCCGGACAGGTACGATGACATACCGCCGACATTCTCGGTGATCGACATTTCGTTGTCATTTAAAACGATAATAAAATTCGATTTCAGGCTGGCCGCATTGTTCAGCGCCTCGTACGCCATGCCGCCGGTCAGCGCACCATCTCCGATGATCGAAACAACGGAATAATTTTCTTTTTTCAGTTCCCGTGCACGCACATAGCCGACGCCTGCGGAAATCGAGGTCGAGCTGTGGCCGGTGTCGAATACATCGCAGTCACTCTCGCTCCGCTTCGGGAATCCGCTGATGCCGCCTTCCCGGCGCAGCGTTTCAAACCCGTCTTTCCGCCCGGTCAGAATCTTGTGCGTGTAGGACTGGTGTCCCACATCCCAGATCAGCTTGTCTTTTGGAAGATCGAAGACGCGGTGCATCGCAATCGTCAGTTCCACGACACCAAGATTGGACGCCAGATGGCCGCCGGTTTTACTCAAAGACTCGATAATAAATTCCCGGATTTCATCTGCAAGCGCCGGAAGCTGGTCCGCCGGAATCTTCTTAATATCGTTTGGTTTCTGTATTTTTTCTAACATGAAATCATCCCTTACTTTTTTCTGGAAGTCAGAGATTCAAACAGCTCTTCCAGAAATATTTTATCTCCCGGACAGGACAGATTTTTCAGTTCGTCTACGGCCTCTTTCGTGAGCCGTTTTACCTCCTGCTCCGCCCCGTCTGTGCCAAACATCGTCACATACGTTGTTTTTTCATTCTTTTCATCGCTGAAAACCGGCTTTCCAAGCTCCTCCATCGTGGATGTGACATCCAGGATGTCGTCCCGGATCTGGAACGCGATCCCGACTTTGGAGGTAATCCGGCAGAGCGCGTCAAGATCATCGTCGTTTGCTCCTGCAAGTGCCGCACCTGCCATCATGGCAGCCTCTAAAAGCGCCGAAGTCTTGTTCTCGTAAATGTAGTCCAGCATCTCACGGTCGATGGCGAAATGGCCGACTTTTTCATTCATCACGTCAACACTCTGACCGCCCAACATGCCGGAAATTCCGGTTTTCTGACAGAGAATGCCAAAAGCACGCACTACGCGGTCGGTGTGCTCCTCCAGTGGAAAGGCTTTCCAGGCTGTCTCGTATGCATAGTTTAAAAGGGCATCTCCTGCCAGCACGCCGACGGCCTCCCCGAAGACGACATGGGTCGTTTTTCTGCCGCGGCGGTAATCGTCGTTGTCGATCGCAGGGAGATCATCGTGGATCAGGGAATGGGTGTGAATCATCTCCATGGCTGCCATAAATGGTTTTACTGCCTCCCCGGTTCCGCCGAACAGACGGAAACTCTCCTGCAAAAGCAGCGGACGAAGCCTCTTTCCGCCCGCTGTCATACTGTAATTCATGGCTTTTGCCAGTTCCTTTGCAAAGCCTTCCTCTTTCGGCAGGTAAGCGGCAATGATACTTTCCGTTTCCCGCGTTTTTTCTTCGAGTACCGCTTTAAAATTCTCTGAATGTTCCATCCTCATTCATCTGGAGCATTTTTTTCTCGACGCGGTCAATTTTCTGACTGCATTCATTCAAAAGCTCCATTCCCTCCTTGTATAAACGAAAGGAGTCTTCCAGGCTGACATCGCTGCTCTCCAGCGTTTCGAGCATCTGATCCAGTTTTCCAAATGCTGCTTCCAGTGTCTCACCGGAAGGGGTTCCTTCTTCTTTTCTCTCTTCTGCTTCCATATTTCCCATGTTTTCTCGATTCTCTGCTTTTTCACGATTGTTCCATCCAGGATACGGCCGATGTCTTCTCTGCGCGCGCTGTGATCTTTCCGTCTGATACACAGATTTCAAGCAGATCACCTTCTTTGACATCCTGCACCGAAGTGATGGCTTTTCCTTCTTTTTCCACGTAGGAATAGCCCTGGTTCAGCTTGTCCAGCGGGGACAGACCCTTCATCGCCTGAATGTAAAGGGCAAGGCGGTGGCGCGCTTCTTTGAGCTTTTCTTCCATCGCATCTGTATACCGACGCTCCAGCTCGGCGTGGCGTGCTCTCTGGTCACGGATCTTATTTTCCGGTCCGAGATACTTCCACTTTGTCTCGTACTGCAGAAGGCGGCTTCTCGCTCTCTGCGTCTGGTTTGCCATCGCATGGTTCATGCGGCTTTTATAATTTTCCAGTGTGTTGAGTACCGCGCGGACATCAGCGACCGCCAGCTCCGCCGCTGCGGACGGGGTCGGGGCGCGCAGATCTGCCACGAAATCGATGATCGTTGTGTCGGTCTCATGGCCGACGGCGGAGATCACCGGCGTATGGCAGGAAAAAACGGCACGCGCTACTTTTTCCTCATTGAACGCCCAAAGATCCTCGATCGAACCGCCTCCGCGGCCCACGATCAGCACATCCAGATTCAGTACGTCCAGACGGCGTATGCCCTCCACGATGCTGTCCGCCGCTCCCTCTCCCTGCACCAGGGCCGGGTAGAGGATGATCTGGACAAAGGGATTCCGGCGGAGTGCAATGTTTTTGATATCCTGCACAGCAGCTCCCGTCGGTGCTGTGACAACGCCGATTTTCTTTACATACGCAGGAATCGGCTGCTTGTACTCCGGGGCAAACATGCCCATCTCTTCCAGTTCTGCTTTTAGGGCCAGATACTTTTCGTATAAAAGGCCGGCGCCCTCTTTTGTGATCTCTTTTGCATAGATCTGATACTTTCCGTCCCGCTCATAGACGCTGATGCTGCCGCCGACAATCACGTTATCGCCGTCCCGCATCGGGAAGGCAAGGCCGCGCCGCGAACCGGCGAACATGACACAGGAAATGGTTCCTTCCGCATCTTTTAAGGAAAAATAGATATGGCCGGACGGATGGTATTTACAGTTGCTTACTTCTCCGCTGACGTAAATCCGGCGGAGCATATAGTCCTGGTCAAAGATGTTTTTGATGTATGAATTGACCTGGCCTACGGTGTAAACATTCTGATTTTTATTTCTCATCTTCTTCTCTTGCCAGTTTTCCAAGAATACCGTTGATAAAGGACGGAGACTGGTCTCTGCCGAAGCGTTTTGCCAACTCAACGGCCTCGTTGATGGCTACACCGACCGGAACGTCCTCGTCGAATTTCATCTCGTAAACGGCAAGACGCAGGATCGCCAGGTCTACTTTTCCCATACGGGTCGTTTTCCAGCCCTCGGAAGTACGGTTCAGCATCTCGTCGATTTCCGGGATGTGCTCGGTCACATGATGGTATTTCTCTTCCATATAGGTCTGATCTTTTTCGCTTACGGTTACTTCTTCATCCTCGTCGTTGTCGTCAGAGTACGTAAAGTAAAGAGACATCTGCTGCGGCATCTCCTCTTTCTCCTGGAACTCTGCGGTATAGAGAAGTTTAAAAATATTTTCGCGAAGTTTGCTTCTGTTCATTGTCTGTTTTAATTCCTTCCTGTATAGTTAATTAACTATTTTTCTTCCATTTCATCTGGCTCTGAATAGTTAACAAGAACCGCGGGGTTGTAAGGGGTCGCCTTATTCCCTCGCGGTTCGTTGTTTTTTATTTCGTCTGTTCCATATTCACGCCTGCAATGGCTACATTGACATCGGAAACTTCCAGGCCTGTCATATTCTCGATCGCTGTTTTTACTTTTTCCTGTACGTTTTTGCAGGTTGCCGGAATCTCGTATCCATATTTGAGATTGAGGGCAAGATCCACGCAGACAACGCCGTCGAGTACATCAACTTTGACACCCTTGGAAAGATTTTTCATGCCAAGCTTGCTGACTAATTCGTTGGTAATATTTCCGGCCATGGAGGCTACCCCGTCCACTTCCGTTGCCGCAAGTCCTGCGATAATAGCTACCACCTCGTCTGCAATCTGCACGGTTCCGATTCCTTCGTCATCATATATCGTATAAGTGTTTCTTTTCTGAATTTTTGCCTCTGCCATCTTAAAGAACCTCCTCCTTGGCTGACTTTCCTTTATTATACCAAAAGTTTTCCGAAAATAAAAGTTTTTTTTATTCTTCTTCCTGTGCCGCGCACCACTCGCGTGCTGCCGGCGTGTTGGCAAGGCCGCCCTGGCCGGTTTCGCGCAGACTCGGATGCATCTGGTCGCCGACTTCCCGCATCGCATCGATCACCTGATCCGGCGGAATGCGGCTTATGATTCCCGCAAGTGCCATGTCCGCCGCAGAAAGTGCATTCACGGAACCGATCACATTCCGTTTGACGCACGGGACCTCGACAAGACCGCCGACCGGGTCACACACGAGACCGAGCAGGTTCTTTAATGCCATCGCTGCCGCATGCGTGATCTGGGACGGAGTGCCGCCGCCAAGTGCGGTCAGTGCGCCTGCCGCCATCGCGCTTGCTGTTCCGATTTCGGCCTGGCAGCCGCCGGAAGCGCCCGCAATGTAGGCCCGCGCCGCAACGACCTGGCCGATACCGGCTGCCGTGTAGAGCGCACGCACGATCTGCTCATCCGCTGTCCCCTTCTCTTTCTGGTAATTCACGAGCACAGCCGGAAGCACACCGCACGCTCCTGCGGTCGGTGCTGCAACGATCCGCTTCATGCAGGCGTTTGACTCACCCATCGCAAGTGCAGATGCCATAACTTTTCCGACAAACGGTCCGCAGAGCGTGTTCCCGCTCTCGACATACGCGCGCATCGTCTTTCCGGCGCCGCCCACAAGACCGCTTCTCGACTGCAGCGAACCGTCATAATTCCGTTCAGCGCCTTTCATGGCTTCCCACATGCCGCGCATCGTCTCAATGGACTCTTCGCGGCTTACATTTCTCTCATTCATATCGTCCAGAAGGATGACTTCATCAAACGGCAGGTCTTTTTCCTGGCACTCTCGGACAATTTCTTCCAGTGAATTATAAGACATCGTCCTCTTCTCCTTCCGTTACGTTGATGTATGTTACCTTTACAATGCCCTCAAGATGCTCCAGCCATTCCAGCGACTCTTTGGGAAGCGGCTGATCCATCTCCACGACCATGACGGCCGATCCGCCTCTCTTGTCGCGGTAGAGGGACATATTCGCAATGTTGACTGACTTATGTGCCAGCATCGACGTAACCTCGGCTACGTGGCCCGGCTGGTCCAGATTGTGGACGATCAGGGTCGGAATCTCGCAGCTGCAGTTGACATCCAGCCCGTCGAGGCGGTTGATCATGATACGGCCGCCGCCAAGGGAGCACGCCTGCACCTCGAGCGTCCGGCCGCTCTTTCCCTTTACTTCCAGAACGACGCTGTTCGGATGGGCACTCGTCAGATTGGCGATGCCGAATGAATAGGAAAGACTCATCTTCCGGGCAATTTCAAAGCTGTCCGGAATCCGCTCGTCATCCGGCCGCATGCCGAGAAGACCCGCGACGAGACCGCGGTCCGTTCCATGGCCCTTTCCCGTTGCGGCAAAGGAACCGTACATCAGTATTTTTGCTTCCACCGGCTGTTCCCCGAGAAGTTTCTGCGTCATCCATCCAATCCGCACTGCCCCCGCTGTGTGCGAACTCGACGGACCGACCATCACAGGGCCCAGAATATCGAATAAGTTCATTCCTTCTCCTTTTTAAGCGGCATCCCGCTCTTTTGTTCTTAGTTTTTGCTGAATTCGGTCAGCACAAGGTCTTTGTTTCGATCCTGTACCATGCCGACACTCCACGGATTGACAAAGAGAAGCAGCGGATTTCCCTTGAGGTCCATGACCTTCTTCATATCGGATGTACCCTGAATACGGTCCAGGTTGATCTCCTCTTTGTTTGCGATCCAGCGGATGTGCTCATACGGCAGGTTCTCCAGACGGATATCCACGTTGTACTCATTCTCCAGACGGTATTTTAAAACGTCAAACTGCAGGACGCCGACAACGCCGACGATGATCTCCTCCATGCCGCCTTTGTACTCCTGGAAAATCTGGATCGCACCTTCCTGTGCAATCTGGGAAATTCCCTTGACGAACTGTTTTCTCTTCATCGTATCGAGCTGGCGCACTCTTGCAAAATGCTCCGGCGCGAAGGTCGGAATTCCCTCGTATGCGAATTTTCTGCCCGGCATACAGATCGTATCTCCGATGGAGAAGATACCCGGGTCAAATACACCGATGATATCGCCGGCGTATGCTTCATCAACAATATGACGGTCACTCGCCATCATCTGCTGCGGCTGGGAAAGACGCATTTTCTTTCCTCCCTGCACATGGAAGACTTCCATTCCGGCGTCGAATTTGCCGGAGCAGATGCGCATGAATGCGATACGGTCACGGTGTGCTTTGTTCATGTTTGCCTGGATTTTAAAGACAAACGCAGAGAAATCCTCTTTGACCGGATCGATCACGCCGCAGTCTGCCGTACGCGGAAGCGGCGGCATCGTCATCGTGAGGAAGTGCTGCAGAAAAGTCTCCACACCAAAGTTGGTGAGCGCAGATCCGAAGAATACCGGGGAGAGCTCTCCCTTGCTGACAAGCTCCTGGTCAAACTCTGCACTTGCGCCGTCGAGCAGCTCGATCTCATCCATAAGCTGTTCTTTCTGGTCCTCATCGACCACATCGAGAAGATGCGGATCGTCGATATCAATTTCTTCCTCGATACCTTCCTTCGTTCCCTTCATTGTATCGGAGAAGGTAAGGACTTTCTTTTTGTCACGGTCGTAAACACCGCGGAATTTCTTTCCGGAACCGATCGGCCAGTTGATCGGGCAGGTTGCAATGCCGAGCTCTTTTTCGATCTCGTCGAGCAGCTCGAAGGTATCGTTCGCATCGCGGTCCATCTTGTTGATGAAGGTAAAGATCGGGATGTGGCGCATGACACAGACTTTAAACAGCTTTCTGGTCTGTGCCTCGACACCCTTCGATGCATCAATAACCATGACGGCGGAATCGGCTGCCATCAGGGTACGGTACGTATCCTCCGAGAAGTCCTGGTGTCCCGGGGTATCCAGAATGTTGATGCAGTAGCCGTCGTAATTGAACTGCAGAACGGAAGAGGTAACGGAAATACCACGCTCTTTCTCGATCTCCATCCAGTCGGATACGGCATGGCGCGCAGTCGCTTTTCCTTTTACGGAACCGGCGAGATTGATCGCTCCTCCGTACAGCAGGAATTTCTCAGTCAGTGTGGTTTTACCGGCATCCGGGTGGGAAATGATGGCAAAGGTACGCCGTCTTTCAATTTCTTTTGTATAATCAGGCACGGTTTTATCTCCTTTAGAATATAAAATCTTATTTACTATGTTTTCCATGTTTATGCTTTTTAGACATACTAATTTATTCTATTATATGCCACCATTCCTGTCAATCGTTATCTTGACAGTTCATTCATAATCGAAGCATAAATCTTCTGACTCCGGTTTTCCCAGTTGCTGCAGATCTTTTTGGCCGCCTCCTCGGACGGAACCGTCACGACAATCTCAAAAATAGTCGTCTTCCGCTCTCTTGCCTGACAGCGGACCTCGTAGTCATCTCCCGCGGTCTTGTAGTAATCGGCCACAACGGACGCTTTTTTCCGCAGTTCATAGGAGTGTTCCTTCATATAGCGGTCGATTTCCTCCCGGATTTCCGGAGAGATCTCGTTTTCGAAGAAGGAAAGCGTCTTGCTGCCCTCCTCAGTCATGTGGTAGTACGAGGTGTTGCGCACCTTCTCGATCTCGATCAGCTTTGTATCCTGCAGCTCGCTTAACGCCTCCTGGAGATGAAAGTAGTTCGTGTACTCTTTTTCCAGGATAAAATCCGAAATCTGTGTATTTGACAGCGGAAAATTCACATTCTGCAGCATGTAGAGAATAATCAGTTTGTATAACGTAAAGGATGATTCAATCACGGTGTGTTTCCTCCTTTTTCTTCGTCCAGAAGCTGTCCCTGATACGCATGTTCTTCTTTCATGCGATGATGCAGCTCATTTAAGACGGTGCGTTTTGCCTGGCTCCATGTTGGTGCAATCAGAAGATCCCCGGGGCCGTCTCCCGTCACACGGTGGATCACAAGATCGGGACGGAGGCGCCGCAGGCAGTCGATGACAAGGGTAAGATACGCCTCCTGCTCCAGCACCTCAAATTTTCCGGCCGCGTAGTCCGCCGCAAGATCCGTGTTTTTCAGCACATGAAGCAGCTGAAGCTTGATGCCGGAAATGGAAAGTCCATTCAGGTAATCCATTGTTGCAAAGACTTCTTCCTGTCCCTCCCCCGGCAGACCGAGGATCGTGTGGACAATCACGGGAATCCCCCGCCTGTGCAGCTCGTTTACTGCCTGTTCAAAACAGGAAAGCGGATAGCCCCTTCGGATATACTGTGCCGTTTTTTCATGCATCGTCTGCAGTCCCAGCTCCACCCAGACCGGTTTGATCCGGTTCAGCTCTTCTAACAGAGAAAGAACCTCTTCCCCTAAGCAGTCCGGTCTCGTTCCGATCGAAAGGACCACGACCTCCTCGTCCGAAATTGCCTCCCGGAAAATTTTTTCCAGATATTCCACCGGCGCGTACGTGTTCGTATACGCCTGGAAATAGGCGATGAACTTATGCACCGGCCGCTTTTGCTGCAGGAGGGATTTCTGCTCCCGGATCTGTTCCGGGATGGATTTGTTTCTGTCCCCGGCAAAATCACCGGAGCCGCCCGCACTGCAGAAAATGCAGCCCCGGTCACCGCAGGTGCCGTCCCGGTTCGGACACGTCATCCCGCCGTCGAGCGAGAGCTTGTACACTTTTTCCCCGAACGTCTTTTTTCAGATAGGCGTCCAGCGAATAATACGGCTTTCCAAGCCAGTCTGTCATGATTTCTTCCCCTTTTATTCGATGTCTTTTCCAATTTTTTTGAAGTTTTCCCGGATCTTCTGCTCATAGCCGTTCGTTCCAAGATGAAGGAAACGGCTTCCTAAGATCTCGTCCGGCAGATACTGCTGCTCGACGTAGTGATTCGGGTAATCATGTGCATACTGATAGCCTTGACCGTGGCCGAGTTTGGCAGAACCTTTGTAATGGGCGTCCTGCAGATGCGGCGGAACCGACGTCCGCACACTTCCGACCGTCTTCATCGCCGCAAAGACTGCCTCGCACGAAGAATTACTCTTCGGTGCACAGGCAACATACGTGGCTGCCTCCGCCAGAATAATCTGCGCCTCCGGCATGCCGACGCGTTCCACGGCAAGGGACGCGGAAACTGCTACATTTAAGGCATTCGGATCGGCAAGGCCGACATCCTCCGCCGCGCAGATCATGATGCGGCGGGCGATAAACTTGATATCCTCCCCGGCATACAGCATTTTGGCCAGATAAAAGACCGCCGCATCCGGGTCAGAACCACGCATGCTCTTGATAAATGCAGAGATCGTATCGTAATGCTGATCGCCCGTCTTGTCGTACCGCACGACGCGTTTCTGGATGCACTCCGATGCCGTTTCGAGATCGATATGGATTTTTCCGTCCGCCTGACGTTCCGTCGAGAGGACGCCCAGCTCGATTGCATTTAAGGCCGCTCTCGCGTCACCGCCTGCGATGTCGGCGAGGAACTCTTTTGCATCCGCATCGAGCACAACGTTGTACGTCCCGAGCCCCTTTACCGGGTCCGTCACCGCGCGCTCCAGCAGTTTTTCGATGTCCTCTTTTTCGAGCGGCTTTAATTCAAAGATAATGGAACGCGAAATCAGCGCCCCGTTGACCTCGAAATACGGGTTTTCCGTCGTCGCGCCAATCAGAACGAGTGTGCCGTCCTCCACAAACGGAAGCAGATAATCCTGTTGCCCCTTGTTGAAGCGGTGGATCTCGTCGACAAAAAGAATCGTCTTTTTGCCGTACATGCCGATCCGCTGCTGCGCTTCTTTTACGACTTCTTCCATATCCTTTTTGCCGGCTGTCGTGGCATTCAGCTGGGTAAACTCTGCGCTTGTCGTGTTGGCGATGACGCGGGCAAGCGTCGTTTTTCCCGTTCCCGGAGGGCCGTAGAAAATGACGGAGCCGAGTTTATCCGCCTTGATCGCACGGTACAACAGCTTTCCAGGGCCGATGATGTGCTCCTGTCCAACCACCTCGTCCAGCGTTGTCGGGCGCATGCGCGATGCGAGGGGGGACTCTTTTTCCATTGTGGTTTCTTTCATATAATCAAACAAATCCATGTATTTTTCACCCCATTTTTCTTCCTGCCATTTATCTTATCACATTTTGGCGGGTATCCTCAACCCCTTAATCTCGGATTCTCCGCAACTATGTTCGATGGAATCCGCGAAAGCTATTCTTCAATCAGCTCACGCACCGTCACAAACGTGTATCCCTCTTCTTTTAATTCTTTTACGATCCGCCGCAGCGCTTCCACCGTCGCGCGGTAGCCGTCATGCATGAGAATAATGCTACCATCCTTCACATTCGGAAGCACCGCGCTGCAGATCGACGCAGTGTTCTGGCTCTCCCAGTCGCGGGAATCCACATCCCAGAGTACCGGGATCATCGTCACTGCAAGGTCCAGCCCCTCTCTCCATTCCCCGAACGGCGGACGGATATAGACGGGATATTCCCCTGTGATCTCGTAGATTGCATTGCTTGTTTTCACGACCTCCTCCCTCGCTTCCTCTTCTGATACTTTCGTAAGCTGAACATGATGAAACGTATGATTTCCGATCAGATGGCCTTCCGCATGCATCCGGCGGACGATTTCTTCGTTTCCGGCAAGACACTGCCCCTGCAGAAAAACGTTGCCGGAATTTCATTTTCTTTTAAAATTTCAAGCACCTCCGGCGTATAGCACGCATTCGGCCCGTCATCAAATGTCAGCGCCGCACGGCGGGGCACACTTTTTTCTACTTCCGCCGCTGTCTCTTTCGCGCCTTCTCTTTCACACCGTGCCAGCTCTGCAAACAGAATAGCCGCCATTATCACAGCCAGAAGCGGCAGAGGAACGTGCCGCACTTTTCGGAATCTCCGCATGGTCTGCCCTTCGCACTTTCTTCTGCATTCTCTGTATTATATGAAAAACAGGAGAAAAGATGCCGCACCCGGCGGTTCTTTTCTCCTGTTTTTGTTCTTTATGTATCCTGTACCTGAAGAATATACGTACCGGACGCAGTATCCTGGTAAACGATATCTCCGATGGACTGCAGCAGCAATTCGTTCAGCGCATCGCCATATTTCTCCTTTTCTTTGCTTCCCACAAAAATGTAGGTCACATGATACTGCTCCAGCAGGCGCAGCACTTCATTCGTATCGGTCGAGGTGTACATCTGTTTCACGTCCTCGGCGCGGACATTTAAGCTGCAGGATCCCCTCTCCAGAGCCATTCATGGACATACCATCCAAGCACGGTCGGAAGACCGGTCATTGCGGAAACGCGCTCGTAATCGCTGTAGCTGTCGCCGTTCGCCTCAAGCACAACCGGCTGTCCTTCTATTGTTTCATCCAGCCAGCGGATGGCACCTGCGTCCTCGGAAAAGACATTTTCCAGATACGCTGTCGCATCGAGTCCGCGGTACTCGGACAGATCGAAAATATTTCCGAACCAGGAGTACACGCTCGTTCCAAAATAGCCGAAGGTCCATAAAAGCAGTACCAGCCCGATTCCGCCGAACACCTGCAGAATCCGCTCTTTTTTCCAGAGCAGGAACCGCGTGATGATGTAGCTCATGCAGATACCGAACAGGATAAATGCCTGATACGTCAGCTTGAACATCGTGTTGGAGCGCGCATACGATTCTTCGTAGATATCGCGCACATAGACGAGCTCCGGAATGATGATAAGGCCGATGGCACAGAGGCCTAAAATACCGATCACCATATCGCTCACCGCAATCTCTCTCCAGAAATTACAGAAGGCAGAAACTTTTTTTGGCTTTTCCGCCGTTTCTTTTTCGCCCGGCTCCGGTTTTTTCTCTCCCAGAATCAGGGCAACGGCCTGCTCTTCCACCTCTTCCTGCGTCTTTCCATCGGCAAGTACAATCTGTCCCTGCCGCTCCATGCCCGGAAGATGACAGTTTTTCCGCCATGCTAGCAGAACGGCTGCGATAAACAGAACAACGAGCACCGTCGGAAGGCCCCAGAGAATCGCCAGCTGATACAGCATCGAATGGTGCCTGGCAATGCCGACACCGGAAACCATCGTCTCAAACTTCATTGTAAACGGAAGGGCGACAATCGTTCCAATTGCAAAAACTTCTGCAGCCTGCAGGAGAACCGTTCCGATCGTCTCTTTCGCCCGCGCATGATACCGGTACAGCGCACCGTACAGAGAGAAGCCTGCAATCACGACGAAATAGATAATAAAATCCCAGTAGTTGGACCAGTGGAACACACCGATCAGAAAGCCCGCCGCGATGATCTGCGGCTGAAGCAGAACGTCTTTTAACGACCATTTCCACTCTTTTTCCGGATCACGGCAGGTATTTTTCACGTAGGAATATAAAAGGCCCAGCACCAGCAGGACGAACATGACATTCACCACATGGGCATGCAGGTCGCCGAGCACAAAGGAATACGATGGAAACTCATGAATCGTGCGGTCATTTTCCACAAGCGGGTCATACCCGATATAGCGGGTCGAACTCGGGAACCAGTAAGCCGATTCGTTCAGTCCCAGCCACTGTCGGATGCAGCCGTAAATCACATAGTGCATATTTCCTGCAAGGGAAACGGCGCCTCCCGAAAGAAGACCGCCAATCACCGGTGCAATCTGGCTTTTATTGCCGCCCTCTTTCCGGATGCGGTGGCACGCACGCGACTCTGCCAGATGGTAGGTGATCGAAAACGGCAGAACAAACGCGAACGATGCCACCATCGTACGCATCAGATGGTACGTCTGCTTTACATCCGTGAAGGTAATCTTCGTCAGAAATACGGCATAGAACTGGCCGCCGTAATAGTAGTTAATACCGCTTCCGCTGTACCAGAGATCCTCTGCCGGAACGGCGGTGCTGCGCATCATGGCCTTCATAAAACCATAATCCATGAATTTTTCGGTTCCGTGTGCCTCCGGGTGAAAGCCCGCAAGATAGGTCCAGAGAAGGAAAAAGGCGAAAAACAACACTTCTTCCATCATCAGGAAGTCGATTTCCGGCGCATGGACGCGTACCTTAAAACATCCGAAAATCCAAGAAGCCAGGATCAGTACACCGACTGTGATCAGGCAGACCGGTGCGGTAAACGGAACCAGTCCGAAGCTTCCAAGAGCAAATACAGCAAAACCGGAAACAACGATGCCAAGCACTTTAGAAAACATCCATCCCCGGTCATGAAACCGCGGAAACAGCGCTGCGGCAGCCGGATAAAATCCAATACCGAGCACCAGGGTCATAAGCCACCACTTCAGGAACGAAACGTTGTCCGTTCCAAGAAGCGGCGTTGTGGCCAGCACAAGCAACACCAGCAGAATGCCGGAAACTGTCGTCTTTTTGCTCATCTTTAATTATCTTCCTCTGTCATTGTATAGACATGACGTTTTCTTGCCATCTCATCGCTTGCAAGATACTCGTCGTAGGTGGTCATCTTATCGATCAGCGCGCCGTTCGGAAGGATCTCCATGATACGGTTTGCTGTAGTCTGTACAAACTGATGGTCGTGGCAGGTGAACAGCAGCACGCCCGGGAATTTGATCAGACCGTTGTTCAGTGCAGTGATGGACTCCATATCCAGATGGTTGGTCGGCTCGTCAAGAACGAGAACGTTTGCACCGGAAATCATCATCTTGGAGAGCAGGCAGCGCACTTTCTCTCCTCCGGAAAGGACTCTGACACGTTTCACGCCGTCCTCACCGGCAAAAAGCATTCTTCCGAGGAATCCGCGGACATACGTTACGTCCTTGATCTCGGAATACTGGGTCAGCCAGTCTGCGATCGTCAGGTCGCAGTCGAATTCTGCGGTGTTGTCCTTCGGGAAGTAAGCCTGTGTAGTGGTTACGCCCCATTTGTAGTAACCGGAATCCGGCTCTTCTTCTCCGGTCAGAATCTTGAACAGCATGGTGATCGCCTGCTCGTTGCTTCCGACGAAAGCAACTTTATCTTCTCTTCCGAGGGTGAAGCTTAAGTTATCCAGGATTTTCACGCCGTCTACGGTTTTGGTCAGTCCCTCTACCTGCAGAACGTCGTTTCCGATCTCACGGTTCGGACGGAAATCGATGTAAGGATATTTCCGGCTGGACGGTTTGATATCGTCGAGCTGGATTTTCTCCAGGGCTTTCTTACGGGAAGTAGCCTGTTTACTCTTCGATGCGTTGGCGCTGAATCTAGAGATGAAGTCCTGTAACTCTTTGATCTTCTCCTCTTTCTTCTTGTTCGCCTCTTTCATCTGTTTTACCAGCAGCTGGCTGGACTCAAACCAGAAGTCGTAGTTTCCGGCATAGAGCTGGATTTTTCCGTAATCTATATCTGCGATCTGGGTGCAGACTTTATTCAGGAAGTAACGGTCGTGGGATACGACGATAACGGTATTCTCGAAGTTGATCAGGAACTCCTCAAGCCACTCGATCGCATCGAGGTCCAGGTGGTTGGTCGGCTCGTCGAGAAGAAGGATGTCCGGGTTTCCGAACAGGGCTCTTGCAAGAAGAACTTTGACCTTCTGGCTGCCGGTCAGGTCTGCCATCTGTGCGTAGTGCAGTTCCGGCTCAATGCCAAGGCCGTTTAAGAGCTGCTCTGCATCGGTCTCTGCCTCCCAGCCGTTCATCTCTGCAAACTCACCCTCGAGCTCGCTCGCTTTGATACCGTCCTCATCGGTGAAGTCTTCTTTTGCGTACAGCGCCTCTTTCTCTTTCATGATCTCATAGAGACGGGCATTTCCCATGATAACGGTGTCGAGTACCGGATAGCTGTCGTATTTGAAGTGGTCCTGCTCGAGGAAGGAAAGACGCTGGCCCGGTGTGATGGTTACGTCTCCGTTTGTCGGTTCAAGCTGGCCGGACAAGATTTTCAGAAAGGTTGATTTTCCCGCTCCGTTGGCACCGATCATGCCGTAGCAGTTTCCCTCGGTGAATTTGATATTGACATCTTCAAACAACGCTTTTTTTCCGACACGAAGTGTCACATTATTTGCTGCAATCATACTTTTTAAAACCTCATTTTCTTATTCTTAATTGTAAACGTGAAGTTACCGCCGGGGTTTCCCGGTCATACGGAGTATAGTCTACCATAGGTTTCCGTTTTCTGGCAAGTAGGGAAAGCCCTTATTCTTCGTCTTTTTCACCGGAAATTGTAAAAAAGCTGTCATCCCGGTCTTTTTTGTCGATCAGTTCATTGTACTGCAGGCATTCATACTGCCGTTCGTACTCGAGATCCTCCTCCGGCGCATCGCTGTCGTTCCAGCGGTACCAGGTTCCGTCACTTGCTAAAAAGCCGAGGTGATTGAGCGCCGGCATCTTCTCGCGCAGGTCAAGCAGATACTCGTTGTACGGCGTCAGTTCCAGGCCGGTAAGGCTTAACGCATAGCTTGAGAGATAATTTGTGCTGATCCAGACATTGCTCTCGGATTTCATGCTGTAGTTGGTCCAGATGAAGAACGGGGTTCCATAGAACTTCTCCTGATCCTCGACCGAAAGATTCTGATAGGCGTCTCCGGCAATCCATGTTTCAAACGCATCCGGCAGTTTCGGGGAATGATCGCCGAACATAATGATCATCGTCGGCTCGTCCACCTGCTGGAAATACCGGATCAGATGGAAATTGCCTCATCGGAAAGCTTTAACAGGGAGAAATACTGATCGGCCTCATCACTGTCGTAGCCGTTGCAGTTGATATCCGCCTGGAAATAACGGTTCGTGTAGCCGCTGTGGTTCTGCATCGTCACATCAAAGAGGAAGAACGGGCTGCCCGGCTCCTTGTTCTCGTAGGTTTCCACGATCTTCTCATAGTTCGCCTGATCGCTGATCATGCCGCGGTACCGCTTGGCCGTATCGGAGAACTGATCAATCGAGATGAAATCATCAAAATCAAGGAAACGGTATGCCGTGCTCCGCTTCCAGTTTTGTCGCCTTGTTCGGATGCATCGCAATTGCCTGATAACCCTGGTCTTTTAACGTCGTGACAAGGGAATACTGGCTGTGCGTAAAGTAGCTGACGTACGGCACCATGCCCGGGAACCGCTTGCAGGAGTTTCCGGTCAGGAACTCATACTCCGTTTTTGCTGTTCCGCCGCCCTTGGTACACGTCAGCGTGTGCCCTTTGATGATATTTTCGGTCAGCGAGTCGAGGAACGGCATGTAGCTCTCGCTCGTCTGCGGATCGCCGACGGAACGGTAGTCAAACCACGACTCGTTCATGATCGCGATGATGTTGACGGGTGTCACGCTATCCGCATTATCTTTTCGAAGATCTTCTGTTTTCGTCTCTTTCTCGCTCGTATCGGCAATCGCTGTCACTTCGTCTTTCGAATAGCCGTCCGGCGGTGTCAGGCGCATGTATTTGGCGACCGCGGTAAAACCGACTGTCGTTCCGTACTGGCGGTATGTCTTCGCCGGATTCCAGAGGTCACTGATGACACCGAACTCGGCGTTCCAGTTCAGATTCATGTACGCCAGGTATGTTCCGAGCGTCAGCGCAGCAGCAGCCACGCGGAGCAGAATTTTATTTCTCGTTTTCCGTGCAAAACGGTATTCCCGGCTCTGCAGCCAGAGGCGCACAACGAGCATCATCGTGATAAACGAAGTCACGATTTCACCTGTGATCTCGAATTTGTAGCCGCCGACTACGTCCGCCGCCGTCGCAATGCTGTACAGGTCGATGAGCTGGAACGCTTCTCCGCGGAACAGATAAACATAGTAGAATACCAGACTCATGCAGAAATAAAAGATGTTCATGAAAATCATCGCGCGGCGGATGGAGTTCAGAAAGAGGGAAACGAGAATGGAAAGTACGAAAATGACACCGATATTCAACAACGCATAATACCATTTCATCTCCCGGAACTGGCTGTTTGTGACAAATTCCAGTGTGGCAAACAGATAGGCTGCGTTTGCCAGCATCAGAATCGGCTGTTTCCATCCCACATAGCGCGGTTTTGGTTTCTGGTCCGGCTTTGCAGCAAACCGGCAGAAACTGACGACTGTCGTCAGTATGATGCACGCCAGCAGGCATGGGAACAGAAAGTGAATACTCCACTCCCGGTCTGCCGCCGTCGTATCCAGCAGCGGGCGCGCCAGAAACAGCAGCACCGCCAGCACGCCGAAATACAAAACAAGAAACGCGCACCGGGCGCGCTCCTTTTGATTCTCTTTTAATCTCTGATAAAACTTCTGCATCGAAACTTTATGCTCCTTTTATAAACAAGAATTATAATCCTTCCGTAAACGGCTCGTCCGCCGGATAGCCGCCGCCTAATTTTTGCATACAGCGCTGGATGGAATCTTTTGAATTTCCCCAGTCCTTATCCTTGTTGCGGTAATCGAATTTGTCAGTAAACCATGTTACCTCTTTCTGCAGCCGCTGGTAATTTTCTTTCATGATTTTGAACAGAACCGGGTAAAATTCCGCTTTCTGTTTATCATTCAGCTTTTTCTCCGCCGTTTCTACCAGATCCGCAAAATGCGGCAGACAGAAGCCTTTTCCCTCGCGGAACAGTCTTGCAAACTCCTCATCTTTTTTGTAGAGATCAAAGAACGTATCAAGATAGCGGTTATAGTTTGCCTTGAAGTGATCGCAGACGTAGCACGAATGCGTCTTCTCATCAATCCACTGGCCGATCGCAGTCTCACGGCCCTGTTTGTCGAGGGATGTCTTCTGCATCCGCTTGAACACCGAGGATTTTCCCGGTGCAAACAGATCCATCTGTGCGGCAAGCTCCTGGTTCAGTTTTTTCAGATGGGTGGATAAAATCAGACCGCTTCCGAGACGGTTTCCGTAATCGTACATCATTTTATAGTGGTGGCGGCAGAATCCCATCGCGTCTGTTTCCGCACGCACATCATCCTCCATATAGGATGCGCCGGAACCAAGCGCAAACGAAATCGCATGCTGCTCTGCTTCCCGCTCCAGATAGCAGAACGGGCACTCATCTTCCGCCTTAAATGCATCCATCAGCGGAATGGTATGGATCGACTCTTTCATATGCAAAAACCTCCGATTTTATTTGTTGGTGCTTTCTACAGCATACACAAAAACCTCTCATTTGTCAAAAGAACTCTTTTTCCTGTTTTTCTATTATTCTGATGGATAATTTCTATATTTTGCACAATTTACATGTGCATTATAAAAATTTAAAGTTGTTTCTTTTTGGTATTTAATCGTTTAAGATAAATATTATATAAGTCTTTGTATCACTCTGTTCAGAAAGGAGCCGCAGCAATGGGAGAACGTCATACGGAGGAGATGCGCCTCCTCGGTCTTACCATCGCTTTTTATCGCAGAGCACGCGGATTAACGCAAAGTGAGCTTGCCGAAGCTGTCCAGATCAGCCGTACACATATGAGCAACATCGAAGCGCCAAACAGTCATACCTCTCTGTCTCTAAACAAGCTGATGGATATTGCGGAATCACTCGAAATTCCGCTGAAAACATTATTTGATTTCAAACGGTAAGCCCGGAAAGCTTTCCGTTTTTTATAGCAGATTTTTACAGCAACCCCCCGCAGCCGGTGTGCGCCCGGTGCGGGGGGCTTTTTCTCTCTTATTTTCCCGAAAAATCCGGAGTTCCGTCAAGATTATACGGGGTCACCTGGTATACATAGTAGTTCAGCCAGTTCGTGTACAGATTGTTCGCATGTGACCGCCATAAAAGCACTGGTTTTGTATTTGGATCGTCGTTTTTATAATAGTTCTTCGGAATCTCAATCGGGAGTCCTTTGTCTTTATCGCGGTGGTACTCGCCGTCGAGCGTCATACGGTCGTACTCCGGATGACCCATCACAAAAATCTTTCTTCCCTCTTCCGCCATGCCAAGATAGAATCCGGCTTCGTCGGACTCTGCGAGAATCGTGACATCTTTGCAGGCACGGATATCGTCGATCGGTACTTCTGTGTGGCGGGAATGCGGTGCCAAAAACTCGTCATCGAAGCCTCGCACAAGCGGGATCTTGCGGTTGTTGACTTTGTGCCAGAACAGCCCGAATTTCTTCTCCGGAAGCATCCGTTTCTTCAGTCCGTAGAAATGATACAGACTCGCCTGGGCTCCCCAGCAGAGGAACATCGTGGAGGTAACGTGTGTGTTCGTCCAGTCCATGATCTTTGTCAGTTCATCCCAGTAATCAACTTTTTCAAATTCCATCTGCTCGACCGGTGCACCGGTGATGATCATACCGTCGTAATAATTTTTCCGCACATCCTCAAATTTCACATAGAACGTGTTCAGATGGCTGGTCGATGTATTTTTCGCCTCGTGGCTTGCCACCATCAGAAAGGTGACATCAACCTGCAGGGAGGTGTTGGAAAGGGAGCGCAGAAGCTGCAGCTCGGTATCTTCTTTGAGCGGCATCAGATTCAGGATCATAATCTTCAGCGGACGGATGTCCTGATGAACCGCTCTTGTCTCGTCCATGACGAATATATTTTCGCTTTCGAGTATTTCTTTTACAGGTAAATCTGCCTGAACTTTAACCGGCATATTCTTTTTCCTCGTTTCTATTCTTCTTGATCTGCCGCGCTTTTCTCTGCGCAGACAGGCGGTTTGCTTTTTCCGGCAGGAATTTCTGCCGTCTGCTTCCGATTATAGCAGATTCCCGCGCGGGATGCAAACCGCCTTTGCAGATATTTCGTTATTCTTCTGTCATCTTCAGAAATTCCTCTTCTGAGATCACCGGCACGCCGAGTTCGCGCGCTTTCCGGTTTTTGGAGGAACTGGATGTCGTGTCGTTGTTGATCAGATAGCTCGTCTTTCCCGTTACACTTCCGGTGGCTTTTCCGCCGAGCTCCTCGATTCTTGCCTTTAATGCATTCCGGTTCGGGAAATGTTCCACACTTCCGGTGATGACGAAGGTAAGACCGGCTAATTTCTGTTCTTCCTGGCTTGCCTGCGGCTTCTCAATCGTCAGATACGACAGAAGGCGCTCAAGGCGTTCTTTATTTTCCTCATCCGCAAAGTAATCCACGATGCTTTTTGCAATCACTTCTCCGACACCGTCGATCTGCGCGAAATCCTCCGCCGATGCATTCCGGATCCGGTCGAGATCGAAATCGAAGGCTTTGCAGATCATTCTCGCGTTTGCAAGACCGATATTTAAGATGCCAAGTCCGAAAATCAGACGGGGCAGCGTTGTGTTTTTCGCGCGCTCGATGCTGTCGATCAGATTCTGGTATGATTTTTCACCGAAACCGTCCATCTCCACAATCTCGTCGCGGTAGCGGTCGAGACGGAAAATATCGGCAAACTCACGGATGAAGCCGTGGCCCACGAATTTTTCGAGCGTTGCCTCCGACATGCCGTCGATGTTCATCGCGTCGCGGCTTACAAACAGGGTGAATGCCTTCATGAATTTTGCCGGGCACTCCGGATTCGTACAGTAGAGGGTCTCGACATTGTTCATCATCTGAATCCGGGTGGCACCGCCGCAGGCAGGACACGTTTCCGGAATATCGCGCACACCGCTTCTCGTCAGATTCTCTGAGATCTGTGGAATGATCATGTTTGCTTTGTAGACAAGGATTTTATCACCCACACCGAGATCCAGCGAACGCATGATACTGATGTTGTGGACGCTTGCGCGGGAAACCGAAGTTCCTTCCAGCTCGACCGGCTCAAAAACCGCAACCGGATTGATGAGACCGGTTCTCGACGGGCTCCACTCAATTTCAAGCAGAGTGGTCTCCTTCTGTTCATCCGCCCATTTGAAGGCGAAAGCGTTCCGCGGGAATTTCGCGGTTGTGCCGAGTGATTCTCCGTAGGCGATATCGTCATACAACGCGACAAGGCCATCGGACGGGAAATCGTTTGTCTCGATTTTCGTGGAGAAATATTGCATCGCCTCGTCGAGGTTATCTTTGGTGACAACCTTGTATTCCACCACCTCGAAGCCCTGCTCTTTCAGCCACTCCATCTGACGGATTCTGGAATTTTCGAAATCCTGTTCCGGAGCGCTCACAAGCGCAAATGCCATAAAATGAACGTGGCGTTTTGCCGTAATCTCATTGTTCAGCTGGCGCACAGAACCGCTGCAGAGGTTCCTCGGATTCTTGTATTTCGCATCGACATCCTCAATCTCCTCGTTGATCTTCTCAAAATCGGAATAGCGGATGATCGCCTCGCCGCGCAGAACCAGCTCTCCCTGGTACGGGATTTTTAAGGGAATATTTTCAAACACTTTTGCATTGTTCGTGACAACCTCTCCGATCACGCCGTTTCCACGGGTGACGGCCTTTGCGAGGGTACCGCCGCGGTACGTCAGAACGACGGTCAGACCGTCCATCTTCCAGGATAGCAGCGTTTTGTGATCCCCGATGAAGCTGCGGAGCACTTCCACATCTTTCGTTTTATCAAGGGAAAGCATCGGCGACTCGTGCGCTTCTTTCGGCAGTTCGTCCATCGCCTCGTAGCCGACTTTTGTGGTCGGGCTTCCGGCGAGTGTTACGCCTGTTTTTTCCTCTAATACCTGCAGTTCGTCATACAGCGTGTCGTACTCCAGGTTGCTCATGATCTCCCGGTCTTCCTGGTAATAGGCTTTTGCCGCTTCGTTCAGCTTTTTGACCAGTTCCTTCATCCGTTCTGTCTCGTTCATCGCTTTTCCTCCCCGATCTGCTTTTTCAGTTCTGCTAATTCTTTTTCCGTTAAAGGGCGGTACTCCCCTGTTTTCAGGTCTTTCAAGTGAATATTCATGATCCGCACACGTTTCAGCTTTGTGACACGATATCCTAATGCTTCGCACATCCGCCGGATCTGACGGTTCAGTCCTTGCGTCAGAATAATCATAAAGCTGCGCTCTCCCGTTTTCTGGATCCGGCACGGGCGCGTCACGGTATCGAGAATCGGCACGCCGGATGCCATTTCTTTCAGAAATTCCGGTGTAATCTCTTTGTTTACCTCGACCTGGTATTCTTTTTCGTGGCGGTTTCTGGCACGCATGATACCGTTTACGATCGCACCGTCGTTCGTCATCAGAAGGAGGCCTTCGGAATCTTTATCGAGTCTTCCCACCGGGTAAATCCGCACCGGGTAGGACAGATAATCGATGACGTTGTTTTTCTCCCGTTTTTCCGCAGTACAGACGATGCCGCGCGGTTTGTTGAAGGCGAGATAGACTTTTTTCTCCTCCGGGACAACGGTTTTGCCTTTCACGACAACAACGTCGCCAGACTCCACCTGCATGCCGGTTTCCGCGCGTTTTCCGTTTACCGTAATCTCGCCCGCTTCTGTCAGACGGTCCGCCTCCCGCCGCGAGCAGACGCCCGCATCACTTAAGTATTTGTTTAAGCGCATGGTTTTATCCTTCCAAAAAAGCAGTTTCATAAAAACCAGAAACTGCTTTTTTTGTTTTGTATTATTCTATTGTTCCTACTGAATGCTCTCTACATATACTCTCAGGGAAGCATCTGCATCGAGTGCATTCCGATAATCGTTCTGAACCTGTTCGATCAGATTTTTGACTTCTTCGTTTTCGAGCGCCGCTTTCATAGCCTCGGTTACGGCCGCATCGCTGTCAGTATCATCCATGATTTTCAGGCCGCCGTCTTCTGTCGTGTAGAGATAATACTCCGAAAGCATCGGCAGGGTCTGGTTGATTCCCAGATATTTGCATCTGCTGCTGACAAACGCGATGTACGTTCCGTCGCTTGGACCGCTGATCGTGTAGGCCTTTACATCTCCGTATGACTCCACGTCGCTTTCTGCCTCAATCTGCGCCTGCTCCTCCGCGGTCAGATTATCTGTTACTGCAAAAAGACCGTTGATATCCCTTGCACCGAGCGCGGTGTAATACTGCTCCAGCACGGTGCTTACTTCCGGGACATTGTCCGCGGCAAAGGAGACAGCCGTATTATCGGTATTCTCTGTATTGCTGGTATCGTCTGCCGCTTCCGGCTCACTTGTCGGCTCAGCCTCTGCATCCGGCGCGCTGGCGGTATCGGTACTGGAAGCATCTGCACTGGAATCATTCGCGGAATCCGAAACGTCCGATGAAATGCCTGTGCTGTCCTCAGAATCTGCTTTGCTGTCTGCTTTTACCTGTGTCTTTTTATCCGGCACATTGCTTCCGGTGCTGCTGCTTGTTACGGTTCCGCCGCTCGATTTTCCATCGTTTTTTGGTGATACCAGATGAACGATGAGAAGAACCGCTGCCACAATCAGGAGAATTGCTCCGATCAGAAGCATGTAGCGCAGATTATCGGAAATCCATTCCCGGATTTTATCTTTTGTTGTCATTGGTTTTGCCATATTTTTCCTCCTTCATCAAAACTGATCCGCCGGATCAGTTATTGATATGCTCAGTAAGCAAAAAAACCTCTACTTCACACCGAAGCAGGGGCTTTCCTTGTCCTGCGCCGGTCCTGCCCGCCGCAGCATGCCATGTAGCAAAAACGCGTCTGGAGGGATTCGAACCCCCGACACACGGTACCGGAAACCGTTGCTCTATCCCCTGAGCTACAGACGCTGATGTGATCTGTTTTCTCAACCACACTATGACAGTTTACCACAGACTCCTGCAATTGTAAAGTATTTTTCCCACCCAGCCGCCCATTTTTTTCTTAAATTATTCGCAGACTATTCTGCCACGCAGCTTACGTTTCTTTCTCACACAGCGTCAGTTCCCCGCTTTCCCGGTGGTAATAATAAACGTGATCCGACAGAATCTCCTGCGGCTTGACCGTCTTTTCATTCACGTCCCGTACCATGTCGGAAAGACACTCCTCTGGGAACACATCATAATCTGGAATCACCATACACTCGTGGATACTGCTCGGAATCACATAAAGACTTGCCTCAAAGCGCTGCGAAAGACTCTCCAGCACGCCGGGATAGCACATGCAGATTGCACCCAGCTTTCCTCTGCGGTTGCTGACCAGGTAAAACTGTTCCGCCAGCGGACCAAGCTCGAACAGGGGAAACGTTACTCCGTACTCCTCTTTCAAATACACCATAAGGCTGTCTGTGCGCACCGGCAGATCCCGCAGGGTGTTCTCCCAGGCACGGGCATCCAGCTCCTCCGCCGAAATTCCCCACAGCTCCCGGTGCGTCTCGTGGATCAGAATTGTCGCATCCGGCACGCGGTTTCCCCGCATCTGGTAATAGTACACGACCGCGAGATCGAGAAATTTTCTGTGCGGAACTTCGGAGAGCAGCGTACGGTTTTTCTCCGCATGAATGAGCTCGCAGTAGATCTGCGGCGCAGCATTTTTCCAGTTGGTAAAAAAGGCAGCTTTCTCCGGTCTTCTCGCCTCCGCTTCCACTTTCCGGTACTGCTCCAGTACCTTTTCTGCAATCTGAGAAAGCGGCACGCCCTGCAGACAGCATTCATACAGAAGCTCCACGTAGATCGTCGGTGCAATCCAGTCCTTCTTTCTGCTGATGACAAACGCCTCTTTTTCGATACCGTTCAGCTTCTGCACCGATTCTACCTTCACCTCAAAATCATCGCCGGCTTTTCTTTTCAGCAGCGCGGCAAGCTGCTCTTTGAACATCTGATAGTCCATTTTTTCCCACCTTTCCTGTTTGATTGCCTTTTGTATTTTTGCTTTACGGAACAAAAAAAGCTCCGGAAAACACAACTTAAAAAACCTCTGTACAGATCTGTATATGCCAGAGATTCGTTGGTTCGCGGAACTTCGAACGATGAGAAAAACGGGCCCGGGCTGCTTCCGACAGCCTTTATCAGCCATTTTTCAGACGAATATTCTATTTATTTAGAAAACCGTGTCCGCCACAAAGAAAGTTGTGACGGACAACGGTGGGAACATTCTTACTTATACACGGGACAGATATTCACCTGTTCTGGTATCAATTTTGATTTTGTCTCCCTGGTTTACGAACAGCGGAACGCTTACGGTAGCACCAGTCTCAACGGTAGCCGGTTTGGAAGCACCCTGTGCAGTATCTCCCTTGAAGCCTGGCTCAGTCTCGGTGATCTCAAGCTCTACAAACAGAGGCGGCTCGATTGCGAATACATTTCCGTTGTAGGAACATACTTTAACCATTTCGTTTTTCTTTTACAAATTTCAGAGCATCTCCGATGGTCTCTTCGTTCAGAGCGATCTGCTCATAGTTTTCTACGTTCATGAAGTAGAATAAATCGCCATCGCTGTACAGATACTGCATGTCTACACGCTCGATACGAGCCTGCGGGAATTTCTCGGTCGGACGGAAGGTACGCTCTACTACACCACCGTTGATGACATTTTTTAATTTTGTTCTTACGAATGCAGCTCCTTTACCAGGTTTTACATGCTGAAATTCAAGAATCTGAACGACCTGACCATCGATCTCGAGGGTAACGCCGTTTCTAAAATCTCCTGCTGAAATCATTCTGATTTTTCCTCCTTAACATAGTACGATGCGCCAAATGCGCACCATAGGCTTATCTTATAATATAATATTTTTCCCGATTTTTCAACTGTTTTTTTTCGTAATCCTGCCGCGGGCCAGATCACGCTCATAAAAGAACAGTACAATGTGCTCCAGATACCGTTTCAGAACGATCTGAATTTCCTCTTTCGGATCGATCGGCTCGGTCAGAATATTGTAAAGTCCGGTCCGTTTTGCACCGTACACATCGGTGAAAAGCTGATCCCCGACAAAGACCGCCTGCTCCTCTTTGATCCCCATTCTCCGGCATGCCTCCTGGTAGTTTTTCACCGAAGGCTTGTGCGCATTTTCGATATAGATAGAACCGACCGCATCGGCAAACGGAGCCACACGCGGTTTCTGATTGTTGGAAAGCAGACAGGTGGAAAAGCCAGTCTCCCGAAGAGACGCAAAGAACGCAGCCGCCTCCTTCGTCGCCGGCGCACCGTGCGGAACAAGCGTATTATCGATATCAAAAATCACGCCCCGGTATCCTTTCCGGTACAGATCCGCGTAATCGATCGTATAGGCACTTTTTCTCTCCGGTCCGGGTAAAACATCCGCATCAGTATAGTTCCCCGGTTCTTCTGGTTTTTTCCACTCATCTTCTTTCTCCAATCCTCTTTTCGTTTATACAGTAACTTTATTCTTCTTTCAGAAACTCCTGCAGAGCCTCAAAATTTGCTTTCATCTGGTCATAGCCGTGCTGGTAAAATTCCCGCAGCCTCTCCTCGTCCTTTTCGAGACGCGATACCGCCGGTATCTCCGGGCGGATCACAAAGACGGAGCCTTCTTCTTCCCATTTTTCGATGCATTCGAGCACCTGGTTATAATGTTTCGCGCGGTTTACAAGCGCACGCACGAGATTCGGGTATTTGCGGAATGCCGCCACATACAGCTCCCAGCCTCTCGTTCCCTCTTTTTTGCGGTAACCGAAATTCCGTGTCAGAATAATGACATTTTTTCGGTGTCCCGTCTTTAAGGAACGAATAATCGGGATCGAATCGGCAACACCGCCGTCGACGTACTCGTTTCCATCGATCTCCACCATCGGGCAGGCGATCGGCATGCTCGATGATGCACGGCCAATTGCAAGCAGACGTTCTTTATTTTCGCGGTCATCCAGATATTCCGCGCGTCCCGTCTCACAGTTTGTCACAACCAGCTCACACGTCTGTGGCGATGCAAAATACGTATCAAAATCAAATGGAAAAACCTCATACGGATACCGTTCGAACACCATATCCATGTCGAGCAGTGCTTTTTTCTCAACGATTGTCTTGATATTCTTATTGACGTAGCGGTTTTTCTCATCCGTAACAATCATACAGTCCCTCGTTCTGCCAATCTGGCGCGATACATAGTCCAGCGCATTGCAGGCTCCGGCGGAAACGCCGATCACATGAGGGATATAATACTCCTGCTCCATCAGAAAGTCCAGCGCTCCTGCTGTAAAGACGCCGCGATTGGCCCCTCCTTCCAGTATGACTGCTCCGGATTTTGTTATGCCGTAATTTTTTGTCTCATTCATTCTCCTGCACTCTCCTATTTTTCACAATGACACATTACTTCCCGCACAGAGCAATGCCGGAGCAGATCGGAAAATCCCGACACGCTCCGGCCCTTCTGCCTGTTTTATCTGTTTTCCAGCGGAACATAGTCCACTTCATCTTTGACACTCTTGTACGCCGGGCGGATGATCTTGTCGGTGTTGATCAGTTCCTCCATCCGGTGTGCACTCCAGCCGACGATACGCGCGCAGGCGAACATCGGGGTGTAGAGCTCCAGCGGAAGATCCAGCATGCTGTAAACGAAGCCGCTGTAGAAGTCGACGTTTGCGGATACACCTTTGTAAATATGGCGCTCCTCGCCGATGATCTTCGGAGCCAGTTCCTCGACCATAGCGTACAGCCGGTAATCTTTCTCTCTGTGTTTTTCTTTTGCCAGCTGCTCAACGAAGGTCTTGAAGATGCGCGCACGCGGGTCGGAAATGGAGTAAACCGCATGGCCCATACCGTAAATCAGACCTTTCTGGTCGAACGCCTCTTTGTGCAGCAGCTTTCTTAAGTAATTCGATACTTCTTCCTCATCCGTCCAGTCTTTGACGTGTGACTTCATATCGTCGAACATCCGCACAACCTTGATGTTTGCACCGCCGTGCTTCGGTCCCTTTAAGGAGCCGAGCGCCGCTGCAATTGCGGAGTACGTATCGGTTCCGGAAGAAGAAACAACATGTGTTGTAAAGGTTGAGTTGTTACCGCCGCCGTGCTCCATGTGGAGGACGAGGGCAAGATCGAGGATCTTCGCCTCCAGCGGGGTGTATTTCTGATCCGGGCGGAGCATCAGCAGAATGTTTTCTGCGGTGGAAAGCTTCTTCGACGGATTGTGGATATATAAACTTTTTCCCTTGATATAATGGTTGTACGCCTGATAGCCATAGACGGACAGCATCGGGAAAACAGAAATCAGGTTAATGCACTGGCGAAGCACATTCGGAAGGGAGGTATCATCTGCGTGGTTGTCGTACGCGTACAGGGTCAGAACGCTTCGGGACAGAGTGTTCATCATGTCCTTGGTCGGCGCTTTCATAACAACGTCACGCACAAAGTTCTTCGGCAGGGACTGCTGCTGTTTTAAGATTGTCTTAAAATGATTGAGCTGCTCTTCATTCGGCAGATTTCCAAATAAGAGCAGATACGCAACTTCTTCGAATCCCATACGGTTTTCACTTAAAAAGCCCTGGGTCAGTTTTTCCACGTTGATGCCGCGGTAGTACAGACGTCCGTCACACGGCGTTTTGACGCCGTCAATGATATCCGAAGACACAACGTTTGAAATCTGTGTCAGTCCCGCAAGGACGCCAACGCCGTTGACATCGCGCAGTCCGCGTTTTACATCGTATTGCCCATACAGCGAAACATCCATTTTGGAGTTATCCAGACAGATGTTTGTCAGTTCCTCTATTTCCGGTGTTACTTTCATGCTAAAAGCCATATGCATTCCCCTTTCTCTTCTCTTTTTTTACTCACTTTCGCTCATTATAGCATTAAACCAGGGGATTCGTATACTGAAATTTTTATAAACATTCGAAAAATTTTCGTAAGATTTTGTCTCACAAAAGGTATCAGGCTTCTGTTTTACATGCATCGAAGGCTTGATCCAGTGCGTCCAGGAAATCTCCCATCACGTAATACAGCGTCTCAAACCGCAGATAATCGAGGACGTTTTCATCCCACATAAACTTCAGCACCGGCGGGAATTCCTCATCGGACTCCCAGAACTGGAAGACGAGCGGCAGAAACGGAAAGACATGAAAAACAAAAGCAGCGTCTCCCGGGAAATATGGTTTTCCGCCAAGGGAAACGCATGCTTTTTTCAGCTGTTCCACATGCCCGTCATACCGTGCGGCGCGGCTGTCGTGAACGCCGGACGCAATCGTGCGGCCTTTGATCGTTCCCTTTAAGGAATTGGTACGCGCATACGTGCCGGCGAGCACAATCTCCTTCTTTCCGCAGCAGAGCAGGTCGAAAATCGTCAGCGTCTCATTGAAACTGCCCTGATGTACATGAAGAAAATGGTCTTTTGATCCCTCTACAACGCCGGTATGGCGGTTCACTCTCCATTCTTCAAAAAGATACGGCACATAGAAATAATCGTCATCAAACGCAAAGCCATACTTTCCTTCGATCTCCTTCTGATCGTATGTCAGAAAACGTTCCTGCATCTGATCACGCATTTTAATATAGTTCGACACTTCCATTTTTTTGCCTCCCGCTATTTGTCGAGCATCTTTTTCAGCTCGTCCATGAACGTGTTGACGTCCTTGAACTCACGGTAAATCGACGCAAAGCGGACGTACGCCACCTGATCCAGGTCTTTTAAGTAATGCATGACCTTCTCTCCGATCACAGAGCTTGGAATCTCGCGTTCCTCGCCGTTGAAAAGCTCCGTCTCCACCTTGTTGACCATCTCGTTGATCTTCTCGGCGGACACCGGCCGTTTGTGGCAGGCGCGCAGGATACCGGTCTCGATTTTCGAGCGGTCATACTGCTCGCGGTTCATATCTTTTTTGATGACGATCAAAGGGATCGTCTCCACTTTTTCGTATGTCGTAAAGCGTCTGCCGCAGACATCGCACATCCGGCGGCGGCGGATCGCATTGCTGTCTTCAATCGGGCGTGAATCCACAACCCGGGTATTATCCTGATTACAAAATGGACATCTCATATCTTTCGTCCTCGTTTCTAAATAAGTATTTCGGAAAGTTTTCTACTTTTACAGTATACGCATTTTTCCGTGAAATTCAAGTCAACTGCAGCAACATTTTCGCATATGTTTTTCCATAGGAATCAGTAAAAAGGAGCACCGCATGCGCGTTGTAGATCTCCGCCAGAAAGAAGTTATCAATATCTGCACCTGCAAAACGCTCGGCTGTCCGATTGATGTGGAATTCAATCCAAAAACGGGACATCTTACCGGACTCGTTCTTCCGGGTCCTGTGAAATTCTGCGGCTTTTTCTGCCACGGCGAGGATTTTGTGATCCCATGGGACCGCATCTGCCAGATCGGCAACGATATCATTCTCGTCGAAATTCCGGAAAAAGAGAAAAGGCAGCCCTGATCAACGGATATGAAAACCGAATTCCGATTCCAGCGGAATCTTCGTCCATTTTGCATCCGTGATTTCGATGTAGCTGGAGGTGCGGATCCTTTTGATCATCTCCGTGATCGTCTCCTCATCACCCTGCACCTCCATCTCCACCGTCTCATCCCAGCAGTTTCTCACCCAGCCGGTCAGTCCGAGCTGGTAGGCAGCATAATACGCCCGGTAACGGAACCCCACGCCCTGCACCCTGGCCGTAGAAAAATCACATGGTACCGGATTTCTTCTTTTTCGTCTCTTCTGTCTCGTTTCGCTGTCTCGTTCATATTTCTCTGCCTCCCAACAGTCATTGCCTAAAATTCGTCTGCCGTCGCACAGTACAGCGGAAGCGGGAACCAGTCGGATGGAATGTCTTCCAGATTTCAGATGGAACCTTGCTTCCCTACTTGCCAGCGGTGAAAAGAAGCAGTTCCTGCGCCTGCTCCCGGTTGAGTACATCTGCCCCCGGATGGGCTTCCCCTGTCACGGTCACAGTTCCATCTTTTACCGTCACGGTCACCGGCTGTCCCTCCAGTACAGCAGACCACGTTCCATCGCTGATGCCCATCGTCTCTGCTTTCATGGTCAGCATTGCCTCGATGACGTCTGCAAATTGGAAAATACGGTACATCGCGGAACCGCAGCGCTCTTTTGTGAAGCTTTCGCAGACTTCCGATAACGCTGCTGCTTTTCCGGTCTCATACACCGGAATGGAAATGAAAAGAGAGTCAAGCGCATTTTCTTTTAAATAAGCGGCAAGTGCAGGAACGAAATCCTGTTCCTCCAACACTTCTGCTTCCACAACCTGGTTTCCGCCGCAAAGTGCCAGATATCCGATCCGCTCACCGTTTTTCCAGATTGCAATTGCCTGCTCGCCGAACGTTTTCAGGCAGGCTTTCACATCCTCTCTTACCACGTAAAGCGGTTTTTCCTCATTCAGCTTCTTTGCAAAGGCTGCCGCCTCTTCGTCCGCTTCGCCGTTTTCCGGAAACAGCGGCGCAAAGGTGTAAGCGGAGAGTTCCCCGTTTTTCCAGGTATGGCGCACATTTGCCACATCCAGGTAAAACGTGTATTTTTCACTTCCCGGCGTAAAGCCAAAGTAGGCATACCGCTGTCTCTGGCCGTCCAGTGCCAGAAGATCACACGTTCCTTCCAGATCCGTAATCCAGTCGCCAAGAAGACGCTTCATGTGGCCTTCGCCCCTTGCCTTTGGATGCACGGAAACGCTTCCCACATATCCTGCGCGGAGCAGCTTACCCCCTGCTGCCATTTGCTGCGGAAGCACCGCAATCTCGGCCCGGAGTCTGCCGTTTTCCGCAACAGCGACGCGGTGGATCCGTGCCATTTCCGGTCCTGCCTGATAAACCCTTGGAATTAACTGCTCAAAGTCGTGCGGACGGTGTGCCGTGCTGAACACGTAGTTTGCAAGTTCGATGCAGTCCTCCCACTCTTCCGGCTTTGCAAGTCTGTACTCTGTCATAATGTAAAAACCTCCTGATCCTAAAAACCCTTTTGTTTTTGCTCTTCTTTTTCTCTATCCTAACGGATTTTTGTCCTTTTGTCACGAAAATTCCGAACAAATTGCAACATTTTTGCTATATCTGGTAAAAAAAAAGGAAACGCGCCCGGAAATTTTCATTCCAGGCGCGTTTCCCTTTTCTCAATGTTTCCTGTTTTACTGGATTCCTTTTACGGTGTAATCCTGTGCCTCTACAGCTGTTTTCAGCACATCGTCTGATACCGGAGCTGTCAGTGTTACAACGGCTGTTCCTTTTTCATGGCTTACTTCTGCGGATGCAACACCCTCGATTGCCTCAAGTGTTTTCTTCACTCTTGCCTCACAGTGGCCACACATCATGCCCTCGATTGTCATGGTTTTTACCATTCCCTGTTCTGTTGTCATGTTCAGATCCTCCTTTGAAATTTCGTTTTTGATTCTTTTATCTTTTGACGCGTCGTGCATCCGAAACAGATTCAGACGCAGGGCGTTTGTCACAACGCAGAAGCTCGAAAGGCTCATCGCCGCCGCACCGAACATCGGGTTCAGCTTCCAGCCGAACAGCGGGATCCATACGCCCGCAGCCAGCGGAATACCGATGATATTGTAAATGAAGGCCCAGAACAAATTCTCGTGAATGTTCCTGAGGGTCGCACGGCTTAAGCGGATCGCTGCCGGTACATCGGAGAGGCGGCTCTTCATCAGGACAACGTCTGCCGCATCGATCGCGATATCGGTTCCTGCTCCGATGGCAATACCGATATCCGCACTGGTCAGAGCCGGTGCATCGTTGATGCCGTCTCCTACCATCGCTACTTTTCCTTTTTCTTTCAGGCGGCTGATGACCGCTTCTTTTCCATCCGGCAGAACGCCTGCGATGACTTCGTCCACACCCGCCTCAGCGCCGATGGCACGCGCGGTGCGCTCATTGTCTCCGGTCAGCATCACGACACGGATTCCCATATTCTGCAGCTCTTTCACCGCACGCGGGCTGTCCTCTTTGATGACATCCGCAACCGCGATCATACCGAGCATCTTTCCATCTTCACTGAAGAACAGCGGTGTCTTTCCTTCTTCGGAAAGTTTTGCTGCCCGCTCTTCCATCTGTTTCGCGAGAACCGCTTTTTTCGTAATCAGTGCGCGGTTGCCTCCGCAGAGCTCTTTTCCGTTCCGTTTTGCCACAAGGCCGTTTCCAGGAAGCGCAGAGAAATCACTGACTTCTTCGCGGGCCAGGCCTTTTTCCTCTGCAAGTGCAAGAATCGCACGGGCCAGCGGATGCTCACTTTTCTGCTCCAGTGCAAAGGCACCTTTTAAAAGCTCCTCCTCACTTACACCGTCCGCCGGGACAAGATCGGTTACCTGCGGCTCTCCGCTTGTGATGGTTCCAGTCTTATCGAGTGCAACGATCTGTGTTTTTCCTGTCTCCTCGAGAGAAACTGCGGTTTTGAACATCGTTCCGTGTTTTGCTCCCATTCCGTTTCCGACCATGATCGCAACCGGTGTTGCAAGGCCGAGCGCACACGGGCAGCTGATAACGAGAACGGAAATACCTCTTGCAAGAGCAAAGCCGACGCTCTCTCCTGCAAACAGCCAGATCACAATCGTAGCAAGTGCAATGCAGATAACGGCCGGCACAAAAACACCGGAAACTTTATCGGCCACTTTGGCGATCGGCGCTTTTGTCGCTGCCGCATCGCTGACCATCTGAATGATCTGGGAGAGTGTTGTGTCTTCTCCGACTCTCGTCGCCTCACAGGTCAGGAAACCGGACTGGTTTAAGGTCGCCGCCGATACGCGGTCGCCGGCCTCTTTATCCACCGGAATACTCTCGCCAGTCAGCGCGGATTCGTTGACGGCACTCGTTCCATCCAGGACAACGCCGTCCACCGGAATATTTTCGCCCGGGCGGACGATGAAATGATCGCCCTTTTTCACCTGATCAATGCCGACTTCCACTTCTTTTCCGTCTCTTAAGAGAACGGCGGTCTTCGGAGCCAGCTTCATCAGACTCTTTAACGCATCGGTCGTTTTTCCTTTGGAAATCGACTCCAGCATTTTTCCGACGGTAATCAGGGTCAGAATCATGGCTGCGGACTCGAAGTAAAATTCATGCATATAGCTCATGACTGCATCCATGTCCCCCTGTACCTGCGCTCCCGTCATGGCAAACAGGGCGTAGACGCTGTATACAAACGATGCGGTAGAACCAAGCGCTACCAGTGTGTCCATGTTCGGTGCTTTATGCCAGAGACTCTTGAAACCGCTGATAAAGAATTTCTGGTTGATGACCATGACCGCAATGGTAAGCAGGAGCTGTACCAGTCCCATTGCGATGTGATTTCCTTCAAAGAATTTCGGCAGCGGCCATCCCCACATCATATGGCCCATGGAGAAATACATGAGCGGAATCAAAAGAAGAACGGAGCTCAACAGACGGCGTTTCATGACCGGTGTTTCCTTGTCTTTCAGCATCTCTTCGTATTCTGCTGTGGAAGCCGACTGTGATGTGCTTCCCTTCTCGCCTTTTTTCGACGCACCGTAGCCTGCATTTTCCACGGCGGCAATAATCTCTGCCGGGGAGGCCGTTCCCTCCACGCCCATGGAATTTGTCAGAAGGCTGACTGCGCAGGATGTGACACCGGGTACCTTTGACACGGCTTTTTCGACACGGGTCTGGCAGGCGGCGCAGCTCATGCCGGTTACATTGTACTGTTCCATCGTATGTCTTCCTTTCTGTAGTTTTGAATTTTCTTTTTTATATACCCCAATAGGGTATCTTATTTTCTTCTACACTATATACCCTGTCCGGGTATTTTGCAAGTGTTTTTTCAAAAAATTTCCACTTCTCTTCTGCCATCCCCCGCACAATCCGGCCGGACCATCCTCAGAAATCCCTTGACAACCCGGCGCATGTATTTTATATTGAAGCAATCATGGATGATTTTTTCTTCTTCATCCTTCGGAGGTTTTTATGATTACATATGATTATTATCGCATTTTTTACTTCGTAGCACAATATCACAGCTTTACAAAAGCCGCGGAAATTCTGAAAAACAACCAGCCCAACATCACACGGTGCATGAACAATCTGGAAAGTGAGCTTGGCTGCAAACTTTTTATCCGTTCCCACCAGGGTGTCACACTGACAGCGGAGGGCGAAAAGGTGTATGAGCGTGTGGCCGTTGCCTACGAACAGCTCCGCACGGTTGAGGAGGAGCTGGCTCTTGAGCGGTCTCTTGAGAGCGGCCTTATCACAATCGGTGCGAGCGAGACGGCACTTCGTCTGATGCTGCTCTCCCGCCTGGAGCACTTCCACACCCGCTATCCGCACGTCCGCCTGCGCATCTCCAACCACTCGACGCCGCAGGCCATCCAGGCGCTCGAAAACGGTCTGGTCGACTTCGCAGTCGTCACAAGCCCGGTGGAAATCCGCAAACCGCTGCACAAGATCCCGATTTTCCCATTCCAGGAAATTCTGATCGGCGGATCGAAATATGCATCCCTTTCCGCAGAGCCGCATCATCTCGGCGAATTGTCAGAATATCCTTTTATCTCGCTTGCCAAAGACACCGGCACGCGGGAGCTGTACGCCGAGTACTTTCTGAATCACAACCTCGCCTTCCACCCCGATATGGAGGCGGCGACGACGGATCAGATTCTTCCTATGGTCGAGTATAACCTCGGCATCGGATTTTATCCGGAGGAGCTGGCACGCGATGCCTTAAAGAGCCGTACCGTCTGTCGGATTCCGCTCATCGAGGAGGCCCCCAAACGTGAAATCTGTCTTATCATCAACCCGCGGCAGCACCAGAACGCGGCGGCAAAAGAGCTGATCGAGGAGCTTCTGGAACGCGTATAAGATTTTATGAACTTTTGTTTGAAACAGAAAAAGACCCTGTCTACCGGCGAACGGAACATCGCTGCTCCATCCTTCCCGTATACAGGGTCTCTTTTTTATTTATGCCTGCTGTCCGGCAATCTGCTCTTTTTTATGCGGCATGGCAAATACCATCGCCGTGTAGGAAAGCATTGCGCCTGTGATGTAGAAGAACATCAGAAATCCGCTCCGGTTCAGCACAGCGATGCGGACAATTCCAATCCAGAAACCGACGTTGGACGCCAGGGAGAACACACGCGCAAACATCATGTTTTTCTCCTCACCCTTTGCCAGGCGGACGATCAGCAGCAGCATGGCCGCTGAAAAGAATAGTGTCATACAGCACTCCAGAAATACTTCCATTTTTTCAGCCTTCTTTCTTCACTCTCTCTTATTTCTCAGCGGTACTTTTCCAGTGACATCAGAAGGAAGCTCACCAGAAGAAGTCCGCAGGAAATCCAGATTACATGGATTCCATACAGCATGGAGAACACGCCTCCGATTCCGGCGCCGATGGCGAAAGCCAGAATCACGCCGAAATAGTATCCGGCCTGACGGAGCTGTTCTTTTTTCTTATCCCGCATATACATAGACAGCGCTGCGGTTCCGCTTCGCAGGTTTCCGATGCACATGGTGCTTGCATACGAATAACCGCCGACCTTGCGGAAGGTCTGTACCTGAATCGCGCACGCAAACGATACAAGCATCGCCGCGAGCATATTATAAGAAGACGGAATAAATCCGACGATCGCAAGGATCACAATTTCCGCCGCGAGAAGTACCTGCCGCCAGTGCAGCCTCTTTGCATACCGGTAATGCTCCTGGAAATTTTCTGCCAGAAATACACCCATCGCAAAAAAGAGGATCGGGAAGAGATACCGAAGGCCTGCCGTAAAGTTTCCTTCCAGAAAGTTCTGGCTCATCAGCACAACGTTTCCCGTCTGGGCATTTGAGAATACTTCATCTCTGCAATTGTACGTGTAGGCATCCTGAAAACCGCCGGACAGCGCCAGAAACATACTGTTGATAAATGCTTCCGACATCTGATTTTCCGAGAGCAGGCGTCCTACAAGGCTTGCTTTCTTTTCCATAAATTTTCCCTTTCTTTCAACAGACGGCCCGGCTTTTTGGTGCCTGCCGTTTTGCTTCCCTTATTATAACCGCCCGCTTTTTGAGATGGAAAAACGGATATCGTATTATGCTCATATTTTTTTCATATGACTATATTGATTTAAAATCATTTTAATATGATACACCGTAAAAAAAAGGAGAAATTTTGTCACTTTGCACAAACAAAATTTCTCCCTTTTTGTAAATTGTCTTTATTGTTCTAAAATTTTCTTACTTTCTTCCTCTCTGTTTCTCACTCTGCTCGCGGTGGTACTGCAGCGTGTAGAGCTGGTAATATCTTCCCTGCGCTGCTAAAAGCTCCTGATGCGTTCCATGCTCCACGATTTTTCCGTGGGACAGTACGATAATCTCATCCGCATGCTGGATCGTCGAAAGACGGTGCGCTACGATCAGCATCGTTCCGATGTTCTTCATCTTTTCCATGGAATCCTGGATCAGAAGCTCGGTTTCGGTGTCGATGTTCGCCGTCGCCTCGTCAAGGATCATGACCGAAGGCTTATGGATGATGGTACGCGCAAACGAGAGAAGCTGGCGCTGTCCGGCGGAGAAGTTGTTTCCTCTCTCCCGCACCGGCTCGTCGAGGCCGTGATCCAGCTTGTTGATAAACTGGTCAGCATTCACATAATGGCAGACGTCCATGATCTCCTCATCGGAAATCCCCTCCTCGCGGAGAATAATGTTGCTACGGATCGTTCCCGAGAACAGGAAGACATCCTGCAGCATCTGGCCGAATTTTTTCCGCAGGGAATCGATCTTGATCTTTCGGATGTCGATGCCGTCGATCAGAATCTCACCCTTCTGGAACTCGTAGTTCCGGCAGATCAGGGAAAGAATCGTCGATTTTCCGGAACCGGTGGAACCCACAAATGCGATTGTCTCTTTCGGGTTGACGTGGAACGAAACGCCTTTTAACACCCACTCGCCCGGGATATAGGAAAACCATACGTCGCGGAACTCAATTTCGCCCCTGATGCCGGTAAGCTCGATCGCATCCGGCGCATCCTGCATTTTTGGCTCAAGATCCAGAATCGAGAATACTTTCTCGGCGGATGCAAATGCGGACTGCAGCCAGTTGAACTGCTCCGCCAGGTTCTGGATCGGGTTGAAGAATTTTGAAATATACATGTAAAAGCTGACGATCATACCGCTGGTAAGCGTCTGGCCGAGGAACGACGTTCCCTCCAGATAGCCCTTGCCGCCTAAATACAAAAGGCAGAGCACGGAGCTGATATACAGCATGTAGACGAGCGGACGGAAAATACCAAACACGAAAATCTGCTCCTGCTGTGCGCGGCCGAGTGCGTTGCTCTTGTCGGTAAACTCGCGCATCTTGGCATCCTCGCGGTTGAAGATCTGTGTGATTTTCATACCGGAAAGGTTCTCCGACAGATACGTGTTGATGTCCGTAGTACAGTCTTTTACTTTCCGGTGTGCTCTTCGCGAGAATTTGCGGAAAATAATCGAGAACAGCATGATAAACGGCACGAAGCAGAGCACCATCAGCGTCAGCTCATAGTTCAGAAACAGCATCGCAATCAGAATACCGATGATCACGAAGAAGTTCTTCAGAAGATTGACCAGAAGGTTGGTGAACATCAGCGAAATCGCGTTCGTATCGTTTGTCGTTCTCGTGACAAGCTTTCCGACCGGAATCTCATTTAACTGCTCGTGGGAAAGGCGCTCGATGTGGACGAACAGATCCTCCCTCATATTGGAAATGATTTTCTGACCCGTCTTCTGCAGAATCACGGCCTGGAAATACGTGCACGCCATCGAGACAAGAAGGATTGCCGCATAGCCCGCTACCCACAGAAACAGGGTATTCAGCGAGAATTTTCCAACGACGAGCTCCTCAATTTTGCCGACGATCAGCGGCGAAATGATATCGTACGCGATCGAAAACAGCATCAGAAAACCAACAACGATAAACTGGCGGTAAAACGGCTTTGCGTAATCCATCAGACGCTGCATGATTTCACTGTCTTTCATGTTCCGCTCAAAGCCGGTTTCTTTTTCTCCATCTTTCACTACAAACGCGGCCACAATCAGCAGGGTGGAAATCACGCCGATGATCGCGCCGACCCAGAGAATCGGATAATAATTGTGCATTTCTACTCCTCCCCCGCTTCCTCTTCAAGTTTCTGCAGATCGACCATCTTGCGGTACGCCGTGCAGGTCCGGTACAGATCCTCGTGTTTTCCGACTGCATGGACTTCTCCGTCCTCGACGAACACGATCTTGTCCATCTGCTCCACCGTTGAAATCCGGTGTGCGATCAGAATTGTCGTCAGTCCCTCACGTTTTTTGAGATTGTCGAGAATCGTGCGCTCTGTTTTGGTATCGACCGCAGAGACGGAATCGTCGAGAATCAGAATCGGTGCGTGTTTCATCAGCGCACGCGCAATCGAGATTCGCTGCTTCTGTCCGCCGGAAACCGTCACACCGCGCTCGCCAAGAACGGTGCGGTAGCCCTCTTTGAACTCTGCGATATTGTCATGGACATCGGACATCATCGCTGCATCCTCAATGGCCTCCTGGTTTTCGTCATCAAAGGCGAAGGAAATATTGCCGGAAATCGTGTCGGAGAACAGGAAGTTGTCCTGCGGCACGTAGGCACAGCCCTCACGCACAGAGTGGATGGAAACGGTGTTGACATCGTGGTCATCAATGAACAGCGTTCCGTCCGGCACGTTGTAGGTGCGGAGCAGCAGATCGACGATGGTCGTTTTTCCGGAACCGGTCTTTCCGACGATGCCGACACTCTCGCCCGGCTCAATGGTAAACGATACGTTTTTCAGCACATCGTACTCCCCGTCCGGATAGCGGAAGGTCAGATTGCGGAACTCGATTTTTCCATGGATGGACGGCAGATCCTGCACACCGCCGCGGTCCTTCACATCGACTTTTGCGTCAAGCAGTTCCGTAATACGGTTTAAGGACGCTTTTCCACGGGATGTTTTCTCAATCAGCATGGAGACCGCCATGATCGGCCATACAACGGCCGAGAAATAGCCGATATACTCGACAAGCTGGCCGGCGTCGAAGCTTCCGCAGTAAACGAGATAGCCGCCGTAGCCTAAGATTACGCAGATGACGGACTCGACGAACAGCGTTACCATAATGTTCAGCAGTGTGGAAATTTTGGTATATTCTACGTTGATGTCCTCGTTCTCGCGGTTCAGTCTGCGGAACATCATCAGCTCTTTCGTCTCTTTGACGAATGCTTTGATGACAGCAAGACCGGAATAGTTTTCCTGCGCGAAATCGGACAGCTCGGAAAAGGCCGCCTGGCGCTCTTCCCACTTTTTCATCAGGTATTTGCCGAGCGTTGTACCGGCGGCCATCAGAAATGCCATCGGGATCATGGAAAGGCCGGTCAGGAAGTGGTTCATGCGCCACATTTTGATCACGGCAAGCAGGCCTAAAAACAGCGCATCGCAGAACATCAGAATACCGTCGCCGAAGCACTCCTGCACGGTATCGAGATCGTTCGTGTAAAGACTCATCAGGTTTCCGACTTTGTTGACCTGATAATACTCCTGGGACAGTTCCTTGCTGTGCGCGAACATGCAGGTACGAAGATCGGTCACCACGCGGATCGCGGAGCCGAAAAAGCAGACTCGCCACAGGAAACGGCCGACTACCATGACGATAATGGTAATAATCATGGGCCGGCAGACCTGATCCAGCAGAAATTCCATATCAAACACCGCCGCCTGGCCGTTGACCAGAACAGGGTCGCCGTTCATGCCGTTGATGACCATGCGGTACAGCTCCGGTATGAAAAGCTGGAAATAATCTACGAGAATCAGCGCTGCAAGACCGAGAATCAGAATGGGCGCATTCTTCAGGTAGTATTTGTTAATGTACTTTCCAAATATCATATATTTTCTCCCTCTTTTGTTTTGCCATTGTCTGCTATGATCTTTCTGATCATAACAGTCCTTCCCTTTTCCAAAGCGTTTTCGCCCCGGAATGCCTCCTTTCTTCTCCTGCATTTCACAGCTCCGATGCAATTTTAACAGAGATAAACAGAAGGAACTGGACTTTGAAAAATCCAATTCCTTCTGTTCCAATTCACATTCCTGCTCCAAAAGCGTTCCGCTTCTTCTTTGCAGGACACCGTTGTCCTGTGAATGTTTGTTCTATTTTTTAGTATACGGTTCTTTTTCTCTCCCGTCAAGCATTTCACGCGTTTTTCTGTTTTCTTTTTATTTTTTGCCGTTTTCCGCTTTTTTTGCGCAAAATCTGCGCATTCCGGTTAAAACAGCCAAAAGAGAAAAAGGCTGACGCCAAGTGTGATCCACCACGTTCTGGTCACGGCTGCAATCAGATATCCCACCAGGCAGACACACGCCGTAACGGCCGCATACTGCATCTGCGTCGATACGTGGTTCAGATGGTTGCTCTGCGCACCCGCACTTGACATAACCGTCGTATCCGAGATCGGCGAAATATGGTCACCGCAGACCGCCCCTGCCAGGACGGCGGATACCGAGATAATCATCATCTCCAGATTTGTTCCGGCTGCGAACATGCCCGTTGCAATCGGCACAAGAATCGCGAACGTTCCCCAGGAGGTTCCCGTCGAAAAGGAAAGGAACACCGCCACGGCGAACAGCACCACCGGGATAAAAATACTTGCGGATGCATGGTCTCCCACGACGCTTCCGACAAACTGGGCCAGACCCATCGCATCACCGACGCCTTTTAAGGTCCACGCAAAGACGAGAATCGTAACCGCCGGAACCATCAGCTTGAAGCCCTCGGACAGGCTGTCCATAAAGCTCTTGAAGGTGATGACCTTCCGCGGCAGATACAGCGCCATCATAAACAGGATCGTCACGACGGAGGCAAAAATCAGACTCGTTTCTGCATCACATCCTGCGAACGCGGAAATCACATTGTCCGCGCCGCCGAGGAAGCCAGTGTAAACCATCGCTCCGATCGCTGATACAATCAGCACGGCAACTGGGAGCACGAGGTCGATGACTTTTCCGTTCGGATTGACCTCCTGCTCGGAAACCTGCTCAAACTCCTCGCCTCCGGTCGTGAAAAGATCACCTTTGGCGGCATTATCCTCGTGGAGCTTCATCTGACCAAAATCAAAGCCGGTGTAGCAGATGTAAAAGACCATCGCAATTGTAAGGATCGCATACAGGTTATACGGAATTGTCCGCAGAAACAGCTGGAATCCGCTGATTCCCGCATCCGCCGGCACATACGAGTTGACGGCTGCCGCCCAGCTTGAGATCGGCGCGATAATGCAGATCGGCGCTGCGGTGGAGTCGATGATGTATGCGAGTTTCGCGCGGGAAACCTTGTGGCTGTCCGTGACCGGGCGCATGACAGAGCCGACTGTCAGACAGTTGAAATAGTCATCCACAAAAATCAGAACACCAAGCCCCATCGTTGCCAGAAGCGCACTCCGCTTCGTTTTGATCTTCGTCCCCGCCCATTTTCCATACGCCGCCGAGCCGCCGGATTTCGCCATCAGCACGACAACCATGCCAAGCAGGATATCGAATATCAGAATGTTGATGTTCATGCTGTTCCGTAAAATTTCAAAGAAGCTTGTGAACGCATCCCACGGATGGAAGCCGGTGTACAAAAGGACACCGACTGCCGATCCGATGAACAGGGAACTGTAAACTTCTTTTGTTACAAATGCAAGCAGAATTGCAAGCAGCGGCGGGACGAGTGCCCACCAGGTTCCGATAAACATTGAACCATTCATGTCGTCTGTTTTCCCTTTCTGCTGTTAAGTTCGTTTACACTTCCGGCGTTACAATTTTTCCGGCTACTGCACATGCTGCCGCTGTCTTTGGAGATGCCAGATAAATTTCAACTTTAGAAGTACCCATTCTTCCAAGAAAGTTTCGGTTGTTCGTTGCTACAACACGCTCGCCGTCAGAGAGGATTCCGCCCGCTCTTCCGCAGCACAGGCCGCATCCCGGATGTGTAATCATGGCGCCTGCCTCTGCCAGTGTATCGAGAATGCCCATTTTGCTTGCCTGCAGATAAATCTTGCGGCTTGCCGGTGTTACGATCAGTTTTACGTAGTCGGCTACTTTTTTGCCTTTTAAAACCTCGGCTGCCGCCTGCAGATCCTCGAGACGGCCGTTCGTACAGGAACCAATGAAGACCTGATCGATCGGGGTTCCCTCGAGAACGCTGGTATCACGGATCTTGTCTACCTGGGACGGGCATGCCATAACCGGCACAAAATCCTCGGCGCGGTAGGTGATGGTGCACAGATATTTTGCATCCTCATCGCCTTTTAAGCTCTTCTGATAGTCATTGAGTTCGATCTCGCAGTATTCTGCGGTCTTCTCATCCGGGGTAAAAAGTGCACATTTGGCACCTGCCTCGATCGCCATGTTGGCAATCGTCATACGGCTTGCCACGGTCATATTTTCTACGGTGCTTCCTGAGAACTCCAGTGCGCGGTACGTTGCGCCGTCTGCACCGAGGTCACCGATCAGACGCAGGATAATGTCTTTTGACATCACATTTTTCGGCAGCTCGCCTTCGATGACAACTTTGATCGTCTCCGGCACTTTGATCCACATCGTACCGGTTCCGAGGATGCTCGCCATCTCTGTGTAGCCAATTCCGGAAGAGAATGCACCGACACAGCCGTATGTCGTCGTGTGGCTGTCGGTTCCGAAAACAACGTCGCCCGGTTTTACGTAACCTGCCTCTGTCATTAACTGATGGCAGATTCCGTCGCTTCTGTGTACGTTTTTCATGCTATATTTCTTTGCAAATTCATCGCCTTTGTGGAAATGTCTCGTATCGTCCACCTGGCTTGCCGGAACGAGGTGGTCGTAGATCAGAACGACTTTATCCGGGTCCCACAGTTTGGTAAAGCCCATCTCCTCGAATTTATCGCCGACAAACGGGATGAAGATATCATGAATCATGACTCTGTCCACGTTGACCGTCACAATGTCGCCCGGTTTTACGTCTTTTCCGGTGTTGTGGCGGATGATTTTTTCAATTACTGTATTGCCCATCGTTTCTTCCTCCCGCTCTTAATCCAATCCGTTGCGCTTGCGCATTGCCTTTACCAGGCCGCCTGCCTGAATGATATCCATCAGGTTCTCCGGCAGAGCTGCGATCGGGTATGTTTTTCCGTTGTAATCAACATGCTCATTCATCTTGACGGTGATGGTGTCGCCCTCTTTGATATCGTCGTGCAGATCCGGCTGCTCGATCAGAAGAAGGCCGTTATTGATGGAGTTGCGGAAAAAGATCCGGGCAAAGGATTTCGCGATAACGCAGGAAATGCCGAGCGCCTTGATGATCTCCGGTGCCTGCTCTCTCGAGGAGCCGCAGCCGAAGTTCTTTCCTGCCACGATGATGTCGCCCTTTTCAATCTGTCCGGCCAGTTCCGGGCGGAGCGGGGAAAAGCCGTACTGTTTCATATCGTCAATTGTCTTTAAAGCAAGATACTCGGTCGGGATAATGATATCGGTATCAATATCGTCTCCAAGCACCCATACTTTTCCTGTAAATGCTTCCATATGTTTATTCTCCCAAAAATATTATGTATCCCTCAAAGAAAATGGTCAGATCTGATCTGCCGTCGCAATCTTTCCGGCAATTGCAGATGCGGTTACGGTTGCGGCAGAGCCCAAGTATACTTTGGAGCTTGGATGACCGGCACGGCCCTTGAAGTTACGGGTTCCGGTGCTGATCAGCACTTCGTTCTCGCCGATGACACCCTGGCAGCTTCCCCAGCAGACGCTGCAGTTCGGGTTCATGACGATGGCTCCGGCCTCCATGAAGGTGTCGATGATGCCTTCTTTTAATGCCTGGCGGTAGATCGTCTGGCTTGCCGGAACAACGAGGAAACGGACGCCCTCTGCGACTTTCTTTCCGCGGATGATCTCTGCGCCGACGCGGAGATCTTCGATTCTTCCGTTGTTGCAGGATCCAAGGAATGCTTCATTGATCGGCGTTCCGCAGGTCTCTTCTGCCGGAACAACGCGGTCTACGAAATCCGGTTTTGCAACAACCGGGCGGACTTTGGAAAGGTCAAAGGTGTACTCTCTGACGTATTTTGCGTCCGGATCGCTGTGGAAGATTTCTTTTGGCTCTCTTCCGTGCTCTTTCAGGTACTCGATGGCTTTCTCATCTGCCTCAAAGATACCGGTCTTGGCGCCGGCCTCAACTGCCATGTTGCAAAGTGCCATACGGTCGCTGATGCTTAAAGTCTTTGCACCCTCACCGGTAAACTCCATCACCTGGTAGTTGCATCCGTTTGCGCCTACCTCGCCGATGATGGTGAGGATCAGATCTCTCGCATAAACGCCCTCCGGCAGTTTTCCTACAAGATTGAATTTTACGCTTTCCGGTACGAGTACCCAGGAAGTTCCCGTTACCATGCCGTACAGGAAATCGGTACAGCCGACACCGGTGCCGAATGCGCCGAGTGCTCCGTAAGAGCAGGTATGGCTGTCAGCGCCGAAGATCAGCTCGCCCGGGCGGACGTAATTCTCGATCATCACCTGATGGCATACACCTTTTCCCTCCCAGAAATCAATGCTATTCTCTCTTGCAAAATCACGCATTTTTTTCTGGGATGCCGCTGTTTTCGGGCTGTCGGACGGTACATTGTGGTCAACGATAAAAACCAGCTTTTTCGGATCCGCGATGTGCGGATGGTTTAATTTATTGCGATACATATCAACCGTCAGATGAGTAGTTCCATCGTTGCTCATCAGACGATCCAGTGTTACAGTGTGGATATCTCCCGGTTTTACTTCCGGAACGCCGGCTGCAGCGGCGATAATTTTCTCTGCAATTGTCATTCCCATGGTCTTACTCCTCCTCGCGGTTCAAAGAAGCGATCAGGCCTCCCTGATTCAGTATATTCTGCATATATTCCGGCAGTTTCGTGCAGGTGTACGTTTTCCCGTTCACTTCTGCGGTTCCCTCGGACATGTGAAGGATCATGGTATCACCGTTTTCTACGGCATCCGGCAGGTCTTTACAGACAATCGCCGGCAGACCAATATTGATGGCGTTGCGGAAAAAGATTCTGGCGAAGGATTTTGCGATAACTGCCTGCACACCCAATGCTTTTAAAACACCCGGCGCCTGCTCTCTTGAGGAACCACAGCCAAAGTTTTCTCCTCCTACGACAAAATCTCCCGGTTTTACTTTCTTTGCAAAGTCCGGATCTAACGATTCAAACGCATGGCCTTTCATCTCATCCAGATTCGGCAGAAGCAGATACTGGGACGCGATGATCTGGTCTGTATCAAGGTCATTATGAAATTTAAAAATTTTACCCTCTTCCATTTTCTTTCGTTCCTTTCGCATAAAAATTCTGACAAAATCTATTGTAACACAAAAGATATGGTTTGCAAAAGGGAAAAAAGCAAAAAATATAGGCCGCCTCACCTTTTTCCGGTAAGACGGCCTGAAATGCTTCTTTAGTGGGTCGTTCCCATTGCCTCTTTTACTTCTTCTTTGTTGGTTACAACCGCCTCGATGCAGTATTCCAGAGATTTTGCAATCGTTTCCAGCGGCATGCTTGCCATGGTGCTTGCTTTTCCGACTACCTGCTCGCATGCGAACGGTACATGGATGAAGCCTGCGCGGATGTTCGGATATTTCGTTGCGCACAGGTGAAGCACATTGTACATAACGCAGTTGCATACGTAGGTGCCTGCGGTGAAGGATACGTGGCACGGAAGGCCGTGTTCGCGGACGTTCTGAACCATTGCTTTGACCGGAATCGTTGCAAAGTATGCGGTCGGGCCGTCTGCCTGCAGCGGTTCATCGGACGGCTGCTCTCCGGCGTTGTCCGGGATTCTTGCGTCTGCAAGGTTGATGCCGACTTTCTCTACGGTTACGCATGCGCGTCCGCCTGCCTGTCCGACATCGATGACAACGTCCGGATTGTGCTCTTTGATGGCTGCTTCCACACAGGAAATACTTCTGGTAAACTCGGTCGGAATCTCAACTTTTACGATCTCTGCTCCGGCGATGGTATCCGGCAGAAGTTTGATGGCCTCGAATGCCGGGTTCACGCTCTCTCCTCCAAATGGGTCAAATCCTGTTAATAAAACTTTCATCGTCTTTTCTCCTTTTGTCTCTTAATTTTTGTCTCCTGGTTCTGTCCTTTAGTATAACACAGGCTCGGGTGCAATAATCTTTCCCCGGTCCATAATCTGACGGTTATCGGTAAAAATATCGGGTTCCCGGCAGACCAGGTCGAAGTGGCCTTTCGCATTCTGCACGCCGCCGAGCGCGATATTGCGTCCAAGCCCTACGTGGAAGGTTCCATACGCGGATTCATCCTCAATGTAGCAGTTGCCGAGGCAGTTCGAGCACGAATTCAGTCCGATGCCAAGCTCTCCTGCGATATAAATCCGTGGATCGAAATATTCCTCCATATACTTCTTTAAGCGGATGCCGGTCGGTGTCTCCTCGATATCGACATATGTTGTAACTGTAACCAGCGGTTGGATTCGTCATCCAAAATCCGCCGTTTTCCGCACTGCATCATGAATTCAATTCTACTAAAATATTCAAAAGATATCAACCTGTTTCTGATTTTTCTATGAAATTTGCACAATTCTTCCAATAAAAATCAATTTTGCGTCCGTACTGTCTGAAAATTTTGTAGAAAATTTCTTTTTCCTCAAAAAGAAAAAGAGGCGTTCACAGCCAGCAGAAACATTTCTTTCCTGCGGACCGTGACAGCCTTTTTGCCGTCTTTCTTTTTCTTATTTCCAGACCGTATCGTAGTTGATCGGTTTATAGAATGCTTTTTCCCGGCTCTCATGATCATCCGGACGGTTGCCGAGAAGCCACATGGTTTTAGTTGCGACTGCCTCCGGGGTCATATCGTATGACTCGAGAATGTTGCACAGGGTTTTCATCTCATGGCCGACTTCATAGACGGTCATATCGCTTCCCTCGTGAGAAACCTGGGTACACATGATGATGAGTTTTTCCGGGTACTTCTGGCAGAGCTCGTAAAACGGCTCCTTGATGCTCGCCGGAATACCGCCGACACCGAAGCTCTCCACAATGATCGCATCGTAGTGCTCAAAAATCGCCGGAAGCAATACCGGGCTGATTCCCGGGATCAGTTTCAAGAGAAAAACGTTATCGCTTAAGTTTTCATAAAAACGAACCGGCTTTTCATACGGCAGCATCGGCAGATACCGCAGAATCCGGCGGTCCTGTATTACCGCAAGGTACGGGAAATCGATGCTGGAAAAGGCATTGTAGCTCTTCGTCCGCACCTTCTTCGCGCGCGTTCCCGCGATGACTTTTCCGTCGAACACAATCTGCACACCCTGGGATGCATCATCACAGGCGTAATAAAAGCTGTCGGACAGGTTTGTCTTTGCATCCGTGATATCCAAATTGATCGGCCGCTGTGCTCCGGTGATGACGATCGGCTTTTCCGAATTCTGAATCATATAGGAAAGCGCCGCCGCGGTGTACGCCATCGTATCAGTTCCGTGCGCGATGACGAAACCGTCGTAATCCTCGTAATGCTCCTTCGCCACTTTCACCAGCGTGCTCCAGTTCTCCGGAACCACATTCGAGCTGTCCAGATTAAACGGATTCACCGCCGTAATCTCACAGAGGCCTTCCACCTCCGGAATATAAGACAATAACTCCTCCGGCGTAATCTGCGGAGTCAGACCATTTTCCGTCTTCTTCGAAGCGATTGTGCCGCCGGTTGCGATAAATAAGATCTTTTTCAATGTAAATCACTCCTGTTTTCTCGTTTGGTAACAAGTTTTCTTTATCTTAGCAGACTTTGGGGACGGCGTAAATGATGAATTTGGAAATCGAGAAACCAATCCTTTCCATTGACGCGAAAAATTCCGTTTGCTATACTGAATTTTAGACACAGAAAATCCTTATCTACGAATTTTACATTCAGAAAGCCAGGCTTCCTATGAATCATGAAAATCATCCCGGTCATCCATATCTTTATTCTTTTCTTCTTGTTTTCGGTCTGACGCTGATCTGCGCTCTGCCTGCGGGATCTTCGTATCGATCGGAGCGTGAAAAACAGGAAGCTGCCGAACAGCGCAGAATCCAGGAGCTGCATAATGAATTTCTGCCTCAGAAAGATTAAACACATGTTAAACATACGTGAAACGCCCTTTACCGGCTACGCCTTCAGCAGCACCTTCTGCCCGCAGACCGGGATTTCCTCGAGATACTTAAAATACCACTTCTTCCTCCGCGCCGAATACCGCACCACCACCGGAATCCAGCAATTTTCCACTTTCAGATACACATACTGCCCGGAAGCCACTTCCACCTCGCCGTTCTGCTGCTCTACAAATGCACGGTTTTTCTTTATTTTTACAATGCCTTTCGTCATAATGATCATCCTTTCCGAACGGGTTTGAAAAGATACTCTACCTGTATTGTATGCAGAGGGGATAGGAAATTTCCACTTTTCAGGGGCAAAAAAACAGGACACGGGATTCCCCCATTGTCCTGTTCTCCTTTTATCACACACCTGCTTACCCCTCAGCATCGTTCTGCTGCCAAACTTTATCGCTCGAATCAGAACAGCTGCCCCAGCAGTTTCAGCTTTTCCTTTTTGGGGAATGCGGCTTCAAATTTTTCAAAAGCTTCCGGGTTCTTCTCACAGATCAGAATCCGCCAGCTTACGAAAAATCGCCGCCATATATTCCAATGGTCCGCCCGCCAGATAATCATGATGAAGCTGCGCAAGTTTTGGATCGCGGTATTGTTCCAGCGTCAGCATTTTGCGAAAATTGGCAGAGAATGTTTCTTTCGTCCAATGCTCAAACTGCGCCATGCTGTAATCATGAATCTGTGCAATCGGGGTCTGCAGATAGAAGTGTAATGGGGTCTGGTACCAATGTACAGCTCCTCGGTGTCCAGAAACGCATCCCTGTGATCGACTCTTCCGGCCTTCCGGATCTGGCCTGTCTGTGCTTTTTTCAGGCAGCCACATTCCCGGCAGCCCGACTCACTGATTATCGTAACACAAAACCTCTCTTTGTGAAAACCCCCGGAGTCAAAAAGCAAAAAAAATCTCAAACCAACGTAGTC
>ENA-OQKR01000003-OQKR01000003.1-human-gut-metagenome-genome-assembly--contig:-NODE-3-length-129186-cov-8.017876_pt1 | contig 129186 bp, 117 predicted proteins | sample MGYA00242803_ERZ504806 | MGnify/ENA primary metagenome ERZ504806 (study PRJEB26092, sample SAMD00036399) | human gut metagenome | host: Homo sapiens | study: EMG produced TPA metagenomics assembly of...
TGCTCTTTTTGCCGTACTCGATGGCCTCTTTGGGGCAATAGCAGATGCACGCCATACAGTGGGTGCAGTTTTTGCCCCAGACCGGCTTTCCGTTTTCCAGACGGATGTTGTTCAGAGGGCACAACTCCACGCACTTACCGCAGCCGATGCAGGCATCCGTTGCGCGGAAGGCATCGGCTTTTACAAAGAAGCGATAAAACACCGGGTTTACCGGGCCGCTCATAAGGCGGTCGTAGAGGTTGTCTCTCGGCGGGGGAAATTCCTGCCCGGCTCTGAGCTGGGTCAGCACCTTCTGAAGCGCAGGCTCTGCCTGCTCCACGATGCTCCGTGCCTGCTCATTCCGGGGTGCATTGAACATGGCAATGTAGTTTTCCGGCATGATGATCTGGGCCGTGCCCATATACTGCAGCTGCTTTTGCACTGCAAGCTGCCGGTTATAGCCTGCCGCATTGCCAATTTCGCTGCCGCAGTCCATCACAAACCAGATACGCTCTGCCCCGGTCAGCGCGGTCTTGCCCAGCCACCCCGACACCACCCGGGGGATGCGCCATGCGTAGGTAGGCGTTACCAGCACCACGTCCCGCCCGGTCTGCACCGGGGCGGTATTCCCTGCCTTGATACAAGCGTTCAGGTCGTAAAGCGGCATCTCCAGCCCTTCGGCGATGCGCCGCGCCAGATACCGGCTGTTGCCGGTTCCCGTAAAATAAAGTACCATGGTTGCTCCCTCATTTTGTGTTTTTCAGTTACCTGTCTGCCCGACAAACTGGAATTTGACACTTTGTATTTATCGAGAATACTCTTGAAACCATTTTGCAAAGCGTGATTTATTGAAAATAATGAATTTATATAGTTCTCCATTTTTCATATTAACTGTTGCAATTGGAAAGACTATCCACTTCCAAGAGATTTCTTTTATTTCCTGCATCGGCAAAACTAAATTTCTGTATTTTTTGCCAACTGTAAGCTTGTTTGTCTTGTAAGTAAGCGACTGACTATCGAGGTACAGACCTCCTCCAACTATGCCATTGTGACACAAACTGCAAACAAAAGATTTCATAGAAACATCCCTCCATTAAATTCCAAGTTGTCGTTCTTAGTGTCCCATGGTTTCCGCACACAAAAAGCCCCCTGTGCAAGGTGTGTTCTTACACCTCGCCCGCAAACTTCATGCCCCAGCTCATGCGGATATCATACATCAGACGGGTCAGGGCAAGGCTGTCCTGCGGGGTGTAGCGGTCGCTGCCGGTACGCCCCTGCTTCACGCAGCGGCTTGCTTCCCGGATCTCATACTCAAAGCCGTTGATATCCACCGGGCAGCGGATGACCTCCGGCTCTTTGCCCTCCACTTCCAGCGTCATGGTCTCGGCGTGCTGGAAATCCGGCAGGAAAATACTGCCCTTGGTGCCAAGGATGCGGGCATTGCGCTCCAGCTCCTGCCCGATGGTCTGGACCGACTCCGCCTTGCAGCCGCCGGGGTAGGTCAGCGCAAGGCGGCTGTAATCGTCGGTGCCGTACTCGTTGATGTGCACCTCTTTGGTTTCCACCTTCTCCGGGTCCTGCCCGGTGAGAATGCGCAGAAAGCCCAGATTGTAGATACCGATATCCAGCAGCGCACCGCCGCCCAGACCGGAATCAAACTTGCGGTCCTTCCGGGCACCGGAGGCAACAAAGCCGTACTGACAGGTGATCTGCTTCAGTTCCCCGATGGTGCCAGCCGCAAGGATCTCGCGCAGGCGGTCGTACAGCGGCAGCAGCCAAATCCAGAACGCCTCCATGAGAAAGAGGTGCTTTTCCTCTGCCAGACGGTACAGCTGCTGCGCCTGCTCCGGGCTGATGGTAAAGGGCTTTTCGCACAAAACGTGCTTGCCCTGCTCCAGACAGAGCTTGCAGTTTTCGTAATGCAGGGTGTTGGGGGTGGCAACGTAGATAGCCTCCACCTCCGGGTCGGCGGCAAGGGCTTCGTAGGAGTCATAGCAGCGGGGAATGCCGTACTGCTGCGCAAACGCCTGTGCGCTTTCCATGTGCCGTGACCCCACGGCAACAAGCTGCTCTCCTTCTGCGCCCATCTGTTCCACCGTAGACGCAAACTTTTTGGCAATGGTGCCGGTCGCTAAAATTCCCCACTTCATAACGGTACCTCCCGGTTTATTACTTTGGATTCGTTGCGTTCAGTATACCATGGTTTTCCCTTGCGGAAAAGATAGTGAAAAGCAAAAATGCCCCCGGAGGGCTTATTCCAACTCTCCGGGGACAGATTCTATGCACCGGTATCTTTCATCTTGTTCCAAACATTCTCATCCATTATAATAGAGATAGAAAGAAGGTGCCAACATGAAACATCGCATTGTGACGGCTGCGCAGATGAAGGAAATTGAACAAGCCGGGGATGCCCACGGTCTGCCCTACCCGCAAATGATGGAAAACGCCGGGCTGGCGGCTTACGCTGAACTGCAAAAGCAGTTCCCGCATCCCGGCAGGCTGCTGGTGGTCTGCGGAAAGGGCAACAACGGCGGCGATGGGTTCGTGATCGCCCGTGCCGCTGCAAAAGACGGCTGGAATGTGACCGTTCTTCTGGCCGAGGGCGAGCCGAAAACTTCTGACGCTATCCGCAATTTTGAGCGTCTGCACTCCCTGCCGGTGCACATCTGCACTGACGGTTCTGTACTGGAAACCCAGAGCTTTGCTGCCGTTGTGGATGCCCTCTACGGCACCGGATTCCATGGTGAACTGCGGCCTTCCGGCCTTGCTACCTGCGGACTGATACGCCATCTGCACAAGGGCGGTGCCTTTGTGCTGGCCGTGGACCTGCCCAGCGGCATCAATACGGACACCGGCGAGGTTGCCGACGGTGCTGCCCATGCAGATTTGACCGTAACCTTCGACAGCTATAAACCGCTGCATATCGCAGAAACTTCTGCGCCGCTGTGCGGAAAAATCGTCTGTGCCGACATTGGCATCCGGGATGAATGGCACCCGGAATTTTGACGAGGGCTTGCCGCTGCGGAAAAGCACCTGTGCACAAAAGAGCCGCCGCACAAATCCCTGTGCGGCGGCTCTCTAGTTCTCAGCGCCAGCGGTGTCACATCCTGCGCTCAAGGTTCTGCCGGAACAGCTCATACGCTGCCCGCATCTCCTCCGGCAGACGCTTCAAGGTCTCCTGCTGCAATTCAGACGGCATCCCGTAAAAGGCTTCGGCAATGCCGCCGGTGATGCAGGCAAGGGTGTCGCTGTTTCCTCCTTTACTCCTGATGCCGCTTCTTGAAGTCGGCTTCAATTTCCTCTTTCCACTCTGCGCCGATGGATGCCGGGCAGGCTGCCTGCCGCATCCGGCAGACCGTTTCGCTGACCACATGGTAATTGACTGCCACGCCCTGCGCATCATTCTCGAACCGCACCGCCCGGTCTGCCCCGATGCCGAAGCGAGCGGCCTCCTGCACGGCGTCCATGTTAGCACCAAGGAACAGAAATTCCCAGCCGTACCGTTCTTTTTCCCGCTCGATCATCCGGCGAATCTTCTCGTAGCCAAACCGCTTGCTGGCGTTTTCCAGCCCATCGGTGGTGATGACAAAGATGACCTTTTCGGCACGCTCGTCCTCCGGCAGATGGCGCTGGATGTTTACCATCTTCTCCACGCCGTAACCGATGGCATCCAGCAGCGCCGTACAGCCCCGGACGTAGTAGTCCTTTTCGGTCAGCGGCGCAACGGCGTGCAGCGGAAAGCGGTCGTGCAGCAACTGCACCTCGTGGTCAAACAGGATGGTGGTCACGTTGGCTTCGCCTTTCTGCTCCTTCTGCCGGGTCAGCATGGCGTTGAACCCGCCGATGGTGTCCGGTTCCAGCCCACCCATGGAGCCGCTGCGGTCCAGAATGAAAACAAGCTCGGTAAGATTTTTCTTCATAATAAATGCCCTCCGTTTTTTGTGGTGTTCTGTCTTTCTGACAAGAGGATACCACAAACCGGAGGGCAAAAGGTCAACGGGCAGGCGACAAATCACGCACCCAGCTGTTCCTGATCGTATTCAAACAATAGCGTATTGACCTGATTGATGTTATAGATTTTGTGTTCCAGACAGTACCGCACGATCCAATCCCGCTTGGAGCCATCGGAGAAGGCATAGCCTGCGCTTTTAAGCAGGTCGATGGTCTCATCCTCCGACAGATGCAGCCCCACCGCAAAGGCAAGCACGGTCTCTTTTTGGGGTTGTAGTCCCGGTTACACTGAATTTTGGAAAAATGCTGCCGGGAGATGTTGGACTGCTTGTACACGGTGGAGTCTTTCAGCCCCCGCTCGTCAATGAGCCGCAGCAGCCGGGTGGTGAAGCTCTCGCCCAGATTGTCCATCAGGTTTTCCAGACTGCGGGCTGCCATGGTGGTGGCAGGCGGAGGCGGTGCAGCCGCAAAGACCGGCGGCGCGCACTCTTGCGCAGGATACTCCCGGTCGGCAAGCGCAGCATCTTCCCAGCGTTCCACGTATTCTCTGCGCCGACGGTCAAACTGGTAGCTTTCATCGTTCTGGGCTACATAATGGTCGTCGATGTACTCCTCTACCGAGGCGAACAGCTTGCGGCTCACAGCCAGCGAGCGCCGGTCGTAAAGCACCAGATACACGGTCAGGTCGTGCTCCATGACGTACTGCGTGATGGTATCCACTGCAATGCGGAAAGCCTGCTCCTTGGGGTAGCCGTAGTTTTCCGCTGGACAGCAGCGGAAAAGCCACGCTCTCGCAGTGGTATTCTGCGGCTAATTCCAGTGCAGAATGGTACGCACCGGCCAATTGTTTTTGCTTTCGCCAAAAAAATCCGCCGTGCCATGCCGGGCAGACCGCATGAAAGATATACTTTGCGGGCAGTCCGAATGCCGGGGTGCACACCGCCCTGCCCAAATCGCAGTGCCCGATGGCTTCACAGGCGGCGGTCAGCTCCCGCTCCCCTGCCGCCTGATAGATGGCACGGCTGGTGCCGCTGCCCTGCAAAAGGTTCCGGTTGGCGGGTTGACGATGGCATCCGCTGCCACCTTGGTGATGTCGTTGCGGATCATCAAAAAAGGCATGGTGGTTCCTCCCTTACACGGTTTTCTTCATCCTATCACATCCGATGGGGCGGTGCAAGGGCTGCGCTTATTTTGCTGTCCATACAACCATTATAACGGTGTCATGCTTCCTTTCCACGGAAAAGCGTCTACACGCAAAACAGGCTCCTGCAAGCGTTTAACCACTGGCAGGAGCCCGTTTATTTCTTACAGCTTCGTCATCCACAGACCATGCAGGTTGCAGTAAGCGTAGACCGCCACCGGCTTTTCGCTGCCCAGCTCAAATACCGCCTTGGGTGCCTGCCCGGGGGCGAGGTAGCGGAGCTGTCCGCCGTTTTCCGTCTCCACAAAGAGCCACTGGATGTGGTGCACATCCACCATGGGATGCTCCACTGCACCCACCGTAACCGTGAGGGTGCTGCCGGAAAGCTCTGCCACCGGCAGATGCTTTTCGCCGCTGGCTTCCACGGTGTTGGGGAGCAGTTCCTTCATCTTTTCGCCGCAGCAGACCAGCGGGACGCCTGCGTTGTGGATGGTGGTGACCAGGTTGCCACAGTGCTCACAGATATAAAACTTTGCTTTCATATTCAATTCCTCCATCGGAATGTTGTTGGTGTTTCCTGTGACTATATGATAACATTTCCTAGTTATGCTTTCTGTGACCGGGTCACGTAAGACAGCCTTGTGCTATGGAAATGCCCTCAGTTCCCCATGCCGAGGAGCACCAGCACGACCACCACCGCAATGGCGATGAGGCAGCCGCAGCCGCTGCCATCTCCCCCGCCACCGCCGCCATTGTTGTGGTTCCCACCGCCACCGCCGCCGGACGAGCCGCCGAAGTTGCGGTTGAAAGCCGTCATGTACTGGGCATAGCCCGTGTCACCTTTGCCGAAATAGCCGTAATCACCGTTTGCCATTGTGTTTTCCTCCATCCGAAGTGTGTTTTGCTTCTTCTGAGGTCATTTTACTGAAAGAGCTGTCCCATAAACATCTCTTTCAGCATTTCTTGTCATCTCATTCTTCCCGGATTCCCAGATATGCGTCAATTTCCATGATGCCTTCCCCGCTGACCTCCACCAGATCTTCAAAGGGCACCACGGTGTCGCCCACTTGCAAGGTGCGGAACACCGGGTCGATGCGGTCCGCTTTTCCGGTCAGCGTGATGTAGTTGCCAACTGCGGGAGTCTCCGGGTGGGCAGTATCCTCTTTGAAATACCGCGCTGTGATGGTCATGCCCTTGGTGACCTGCATCAGCCGATCGGACAGAGCCGACATTTCTTCCTCGGTCAGAATGCGCTTGGTCACGCGCTCGGTGCGCTGCTTTTCTGCGGCAAGCTGCTCGTCATAGCCCCGCAGCGGAGAGAAGGGCGAGAAGATTTTGGCACGGTTCTGAAGGGTCATGCGGGGGTGCTTGCGGAGGGATTCTTCGGTCTGGGGTCGTTCCATCTCTAGGATATCCCCGTACTTTTTGGCGGTCTCCAGCCCGATTTTGCTATTTTTGTAGTTTTCCATCTGAACCTCCCGCCGAACTTCCTGCACTGTGCCCGCCGATTTGTGCGTTGCGCTGGCGCATGGTGGCACCTTCTTCGTAGCTGCTGGCTTTCAGCACGGCGTTTTTGCCGTACTTGTTCTTGATACCCAGCATGGCTTGCTGGAGTTTTTTCTCCTTTTCCAGCTTCTTGGTGTCGGTAAAAAAGTCCACCTGATAGAAGCCCTCGTCCGGCGTGACCTTGTTGGCGTTGAGAGTAATGCGCCGCACCGTCAGCGCCGGGTCGGTGATGCGCTCAAACAGCTTTGTGCTTTCGTTGATGAGGGTGCTGCCCAGATTGGTAGGGGCATCAAACCGGATAGTGCCGTGAGCAGCCTTAGGGATGACCCTGCCGTAGCGGTCGGTCTGGGTCAGGCCACGGTAGCCGCCCTTGTCCACGTTCTCCCGGTCGTAGCCGATCTCCAAGGTGATGGATTCCGTCACCAGCTTCTTTTCCGTAAGCCGGAACATCAGAATCTCCGCCATCTCCCGGACGATGAGTTTTGCCTTATCGTTGGGGTAGGGGCAGGTCAGCACCTGCCCCTCGCTGATGCTGTTGGTGCTGGGCTTGTAGCTTTTGATTTGCTCCATACCGCAGGGCTCATATCCCCATGCGTGGTCAATGAGAATTTCCGCATCCACGCCAAAAATTTCATACAGTCGATCTTCTCCGTGGATAGAAAACCGTGCCAAATCCCCCATCGTATAAATGCCGTGGGCTTCCAGTCGCTTGACGGTGCCGGGACCGGTCATCCAGAAATCCGTCAGGGGTCTGTGGTTCCACAGCAGATACCGGTAGGACTGCTCGTCCAGTTCCGCAATGCGGACACCATCTTTGTCTGCCGGGATGTGCTTTGCCACAATGTCCATCGCCAATTTTGCAAGGTAGAGGTTTGTGCCGATGCCTGCCGTTGCGGTGATGCCGGTGTTGTACAGCACCTCCCGCACCATGGTCATGGCAAGTTCATGGGCGCTCATATGGTAATAGGGCAGATAGCCCGTCACATCAATAAAAACCTCGTCGATGGAGTAGGGGTAGATGTCTGCCGGGGACACATATTTGAGATAAGTTTTGTAGATTTGGGTGGAAACGTCCAGATACCGCTGCATCCGGGGCGGCGCAACAATGTAGCTCAGCCCCAGCGTCGGGTCTGCGTTCAGGGCATTGGCATCAAAAGAGGTGCTGGCAAAGTGGTACTTGCCATCTTCTCCCCGGACTGCCTTTTGCTGCCGGATTGCAGTTTGCAGCCGCTGAGCGTTGACCTCTTTCACCCGCTGAACGGCTTCAAACAGCCGTGCTCTGCCGGGTATCTTGTAGGCTTTTAAGGACGGCGACACCGCAAGGCAGATGGTCTTTTCGGTGCGGGAGGCGTCCGCCACCACTAGATTGGTGGTCAGGGGGTCCAGATGACGGTCTACGCACTCCACCGAGGCATAGAAACTTTTCAGGTCGATTGCCAGATAGGTGCGCTGTGCTGCCATGATTCAGCCCTCCTTTGCAAAAATCACAACTATTTATCTTATTATAATAAATCTTTACGCTGTTTTCAAGATGGAACGCTATTTTATCTGTGATACAGACAACAAAAAAGAGTGGCAGCATTTCAAGCTGAAACGCTGTCACTCTGTAAGAACTGCGTAATGACTGACGATTATCCTTCTACTTTGACCGTAGCACGATCACTCTTTGCGTTTCCATCCGCATCCAGCGTGATATGCACAAAATGTTCCGGCTTATCATAATCCCTTGTCTCGCCGTCATCGGTATAGTATTCATAGGATGCACCATCGGGAGCATAGGCAAGCAGGCGCAGATCTGCAAAATCCACATCGGCAACGCTCTGGATCTTTTTGCCGTCCTTGGCAAGGGGCAGAAGGTGTCCCTTGCGCAAAAAGAACACCACTTCATCCAGCTCCACCGGGATGTAATGATGGCCTGCTGGCAGCACGCTGGTTTCGATGCGGTTGCTTTCGCTGTACTTTACCCGCACCTGCAGCATCTCCTCCGGCAGATAAACATACCGACCTCGGGCATTTTGCTCATATACCGGGGCGATCAACAAGCTTTCACCGATCATCACCTCATCCTCTACCCGGCGGGCAAAGTCATCCTCCGGGAAGGCGAACGCCAACGGCATACAGTACATGCCGTCGTGCAGGGCAGCTTTCATGTACTCGCTGTAAATGTAGGGCAGCAGCAGGTAGCGCAGTTGTAAAATACCGGCAAAGGCGGCCTTGTTCTTAAAGCGGTAGGGTTCCTGCCGGCGAGTGCCGTTGGCAGAGTGGTTCCGCAGCAGCGGAGAGAAGATGCCCATGCCGTACCAGCGCAGCACCAGATCCTCCGTGGTATTGCTGCCAAAGCCGCCAATGTCGGGGCCTTCGTACAGGAAGCCGCACATATTCAGGGAGGGCATCATGTGCAGCGCAAGCAGAATGTGGCTCCACCAAGAATGGTTGTCGCCAGTCCAGATGCCGCCATACCGGTGCATCCCGATGCAGGCAGAACGGGAGTACATCAAAATGCGCTTGTCCGGCTCCAGCTGCTCAAAAGCCTCGCCTGCAGCACGGGTCATGTTATAACCAAAAAGATTATGTACCTTGTCGTGCCGCATACGCCCCTGCTTGGTGTTGTGGTAGAACGTCTTATAATCGTTTTCGTTGTTGGAAAGCTCTGCCACCATGCCGGTAAAAGCAGCAAAGCTGGAAATATCCAGGTTTTGCTTGTCGTATTCCCCAATTTTAGCAAAGGTCTTTTTCAGTCTTTCCTCTGCGTAGAAGATAGCAGGCTCGTTCATATCGTTCCAGAAGCCCTCGATCCCCTGATCCAGCAGAACTTTATATTGACTGCCAAACCAAGCGCGGGCTTCCGGGTTGAGCATATCGGGGAAGTGTACCCGTCCCGGCCACACACCGGCTACAAAGGGGGTGCCATCCTGATTCGTGCAGAAGTAGCCGTTTTTCACGCCTTCCTCGTACACATCATATCCATCTTCGACCTTGACTGCTGCATCGATGATGGGGACAAGATGGATGCCCTGCGCTTTCATCTCGGCGGCAAAGTCTGCAAAACGCGGGAAGCGCTGCGCATCCACCGTAAAGTCCTTGTAATGCTCCATGTAATCAATATCCAAAACCACAGCGTCCAGCGGCATATTATTGGCACGGTAATTTGCCACCACCTCGCGGACCTCGTCCTCGTTCATGTAGCTCCAGCGGCTCTGGGCGTTGCCAAAAGCCCATTTGGGCGGAATATAACTGCGTCCCACCAACTGGCGGAACTGGTGTACAATATCGGTCAGGCTTTCGCCCTCAATGATGTAGAAATCGTAATTTTCCTCGGCCACCGTGATGCGTAAGGTATCCATGTCGGTGTAGCCGCAGTCAAAGGTGACCTTGCCCGGGTAGTCGATAAAAAAGCCAAATGTATCCTTGCCGGACACGATCATAAAATTATAAGCACCGTACAGCGAGGATTTGCCCTCGGTATGGTTGCCGTCATCGGAGCATTTGCTTTCGTACACCCACCCGCGCTTGTTGATACCACGGACGTTCTCGCCAAGACCATACAGAACATCCTGCGGCTCCATGGCATAGGAGAAGCCATCCGGCTCCTTGGTCAGATAGGGTATCGTTTCCATCATGGGCAAAAAAGAACCCACTACACTTTCGGTATCAAACGGTTGACCGTATCGCTTTTTGTAGATCATAGTAAAATATCTCTCCTCTGTTTTTTGAATCGTCACAGTGTAAAACGTACCAACGTATTTTTGATGAACAATTAAGAAACTCTGACATTGGCTGGAGCAATTGGGGCTTCAGCCTTATTTTCAACCCAATCGCTGCGGTTGTGCAGCTATTTCAATACAAGATCCTTGAAACGTGATGTTCCTGCTTGCCCAGATACAGCTCCACGATCATCCGTCCGTTTTCGGTATTGCAGAGGTCCTCTTTGCAATAGCCGCAGAGCTTTCCGTCTGCCTGTGCCACATAGCGGCGCAGCGGCTGTTGAAGTTCCTGCGGGATGCTGCTCCATGGAATCACATAGCTCCTGCCGGTGTCCCCTACATCCACGATGCAGGCCCGGTCGCTGTCCTCCTCTGATAAAATCAGCTCCACCTGAAACACATCCGCAAAGGGTGCGCCCTGATACTGGGCTTTTTCCCGCCTGCGCTGGGTACGCAGGTCGGACAGGGCGGCGTTCAGCTCCGACTCCGGCACATCGGTCTGGTACAGCAGAATGTGCAGCTGCTGCTCCGTTGCCTCGCTTCCCTGCTCCCTGTCGGGCGGCAGGGTCACGTCTGCATGGATGGCGCAGACCTGCTCCCGCAGCTCGGTGCGCAGCCGGGCAAGCTTCTGCTGACGCTCCGCCTCCACCTCCTGCGGTGTTTTTGGCTCCGGGACAGGTAGGTTTTCGGTATCCGGCACAGCGTCCGGCAAGGGCTTTTCTGCCGCAGGGGCAGGTTTCACCGTTGTTTCACGGGGCGGCCTTGCCTCCGCAGCAGGGACTTTCAGCCTATCTGCCGTGGATGCCGATGCGGTCTTTGCAGTCGTTTTCGGTGCAGACGGAGGCGACCGCTGCTTTTTGGGCTGTGCTGCATCTGTGGTTTTCAGGGCGGCTTTTGCAGGTTCAAAGGGATTACTTCTTGTGTCGGAATCGCAGGACGGTCGGAACTCGCTCCCGGTGCGGCGGTAGTACCGTCTGCCCACCTGTTCCCTGCTTTTCTTCACACCATCGTAGATCCACGCAAAGATCATGTACCGGGTAAGCGTGTCCCAAGAACTATTGCGTCGGCAGCGCCCCTTGCGGTTTTTATGACGGCGGCTGGAGTTGCGATACGCCAGCGACATGGTTTCAAAGACCAGAAAGCCGCACACAAAGCCCATGCCGGCAAACAACTTTTTCCAGAAGTTCATTCCTCGCACCTCCCGAAGTGTGTTTTGCGGTGAACTTTTCTAATCACAAGTCAAGAAATTAGTGCAACATTCAAACAGCATATTTGCGATACGCAATTCAACGCTGTTGCTGCTACATTAAAAGTTGAATTGCTAAGTTTCCTGTTATAAAATATTTGCAGCAAATTCTTCTATCAGCCGATTCACCTGTTCGGGTTTGTCTGTATTGGAATTATGCCCTGCTCCTTCGATCCACGTCAATGGGATTTTCGTATTGCGATGCCATGCTTTGTTGTACCGTATACACGAACCTGCGTGATCTTGTGTGCCGCATATCAATAAAGCCGGGCACTTGATCTCATACGGCAGATTCTTTTCTATGGCCGCTGCCAAAATACGAAAACCATGTCCGGCAATTTGTGCATAGCGTTTCTGGTTTCCGTCATAAGTCAGCATCATTTCACGCATGAGATTTCTACCGTAATCAGACGTAGCAACGCCTTCCGACCCCGATTTCAGGAGCCATTTCCACGGATAGTGAGCATATACCGGCTCCATCCGTTTCAAAAGCCATATCTCAACTGCCGTCACATAGCTTCGTTGCAGCGGTGCAGAGTCAATGGAGACAAAACCCGTCATTTTGTCTGGGTAAAGCTGTGCATAAGCCTGTCCCACATATCCACCCATGGACTGCCCAGCAATGACAGGCTTTGTGATTCCTTCACGGATTAAGATATCGTTCAGCCATTTTGCCTTGTCGAACAGATCAAAATCAAACCGAAACGGCCATGAGGAACCCTGTGCCGGCGCATCCCAGACGATAACATTATACCTGCTCTCAAAATACTGAATCTGCTTATCAAACAATCTATGATCCGCAGTCAACCCCGGCAGAAAAACAAGCGTAATTGTATCCGGGTTTGACACACTTACCCAATACCGAATCGTTCCGCACCGAGTTTGACAAGTCTTTTCTTTCATCAGGCTCCCCTCCACAAATTACGAGTTATCCCCTTCAGTATACCACGCTTTTCCCCTGCAGAAAAGCTGCTGCGCACAAAAGGCTTCTCCGGCAACTATCCGCGCCCCGGCTCATACAATCTAACAACTATGTACCGGGAGGGATATCGTGTGCTGCTGACCTTGCTACAATTTTTCGCCACAAAATTTCTGTTTCTGGCGCTCCATCTGGAAAGCGGCTGCTTTCCGCGTCCGCTCACAGCCCGGGAAGAAGCCGCCGCTTTCAGCGCCCTGCACGCCGGAGATGCCGCCGCCCGGGAAAAGCTGATCCGCCACAATCTGCGGCTGGTGGCGCACATCGTAAAAAAATATTACGCCCTGCCGGGTGATCAAGAGGATCTTGTTTCCATCGGCACCATCGGGCTGATGAAAGCGGTAGATACCTTTGATGCCACACGCAAGGCGCGGTTTTCCACTTATGCAAGCCGCTGCATTGAAAATGCTATCCTCTCCCCAGCGCATTTTGGGATGGAAAAGAGAATCCACCTCTTTCACGCAATGACGCATCTACGTCAAAATGGATTTTTTGGAGCCGAGAGAGCGGTTCCTTTATTCGCTCTGACTTACATGGCGTTCCGTAAAACACGCAGTCGTTCTTCAAACGTTGCTTTCCATGCCGGATGCTCGGAGAATACGGTGTGCTCCACCTGACGGACTTGGTTCAGTCCGATGTTCCGCACCGCTTCCACTGCAGCATCTTTTTGGCTCAGATGGCGTTTTCCCACGGTCAGACAGTTTGCGCCTTCTGGCGTGTCGTACTGCTGAAACGCCCGGTTGAAGTCCATCAGGTCATGCAGACGGATGGGCTGATTGGTTTCGTTGTCTACCAGCAGACCCCAATTTTCCCAATGACGGTCGGTATTGCCCACCAGATAATCCAGAATGTTCATCATATAGTAGCCGGGAGCATCCAACTCTAAGATCTTATCCAGCGTGTTCCAATCATGGTTCGTGCAGTAGACGTCATAGGCTGCATAGGTCACAAGACTGTATCGCTGAGATGTCATGATTTTGCTGATGGAAACCGGCTCATTTTCAAACATCCCCCGCTCATACAGTACCTGATGGCAGTCAAAGCACCGGCAGATTTTGCTTGCCAGCACTTCACGTTCCACCGCTTCCCTGCCACCATCCTTGTAAAGATAGAAGCCATCCTCTTTTCGCACCCACGCCTTGGGGTACAAGCCGCCCGTAGACAGGTCATTTGCCAAAAGATGGGCGTTGGTCACCGTCATTTGGTGCCCCCGCAGCGCAATATCCACAAGCGCATTGCTTAAGGAGTGTGCAAAAAGGTTGATATCCTCGAATCGAATCTTCTCGTTTTCTTCTTTCACCCAGAACACATCCAGCAAAGACAGACAATGGTAGGATAATGCAATCTGTGCTCGTTCCCTGTCCGTAACACTCTGAGATGCACCGATACTGTTCAGGATTTCCTTGGCGTAAGTGCGATCCAACGTCAACATCCGGGAGGCGCACCAATAGTAAAAGTTCGTTACATTATTGATGCGCTCGTCAAAATCATCCGATTCCACCAGAACCAGATCATAGGGCATGAAATCCTCGAGGCAGACCCTGCATTCCCCTGTCGTGCTGAGTTGTGCCACACAGCTTTCCCGGTGCATGATCTCGTAAAACATGGTTTTCATCCCTCCCTGCGTTCTGTGTCTTGCTCTGTATTTATATTACCTTCTTTTTTCACGGGACGCAAGAGCTTTTACTTTTCAAAAAGCTTTTTCTGCTGCTCCATCAGGACGGTTTCGATACGCTCTTTCAGCAAAAAGCGGAACTGTTTTGAGTGTTATGCAATGCCATAGGATACCATATTGGCCGCCAACAATCAATGATTTTTTGTCAGCAAAATTCCAAAAACTTATGTAACACAAAAAGCCCCACGCTCAACGCTGCCTCTGAATCTGACCGTCTCTGGTCAGAGCAGAAAAACATATGTTGAGCGTGGGGCTTTATTTATCGGCTCGGCTGCCAGCCGGGCTTTTGGTGTTCCTTGGATTTGTAGGTTCCTTTGGTAGTATCGATCACCGCCTGCAGCAATTCGAGCTTCTGCCATGTGGGGCAGTTCAGACGGTCGATTTTTTCGATCACATAGTTGGCGTGGGCGGTTGCGACCCGTTTTCCGAGTTCGTCCCATCCCTCTTTCGTTTTGGGGTAATGTACCACCACTTCAATGGGGGCACTCTTTCGCATGGCTCACTCACCTCCGGTTGCATCGCTATCACCTCATTTTTACGGGTTACTGGTTGTCCGCTATTCGCTGCGGTTTCCGCTCAGAACGTTCAGAGCCAGACTGACCAGCAAAGCCATATCAATGCGGAGCATTTCAGCCTTGCTGGCATAGCCCATAAAGCGTTCGATGCGGGATTTATCGATTGTGAAGATCTGCTCCAGAAGAATCATGGACGGTTCTTCAAAGGCCGGGTTGGAATCCACCAGCACATGGGTTGGCTGGTTTTTCTTCTTTTCCGTCCGGGTGGTAACAGTTGCAACGATCAATGTAGGCGAATGACGGTTTCCAATGTTGTTCTGCAGAACTACCACAGGGCGTTTCCCGCCCTGTTCCGAGCCGATATGCGGCTCCATGTCTGCATAGTAGATGTCCCCTCTGAGATATCTCCAATTGTTCGGTAACATAAAAATCAACCTCCTTTTTATGTAAGAAACAGCCGCCGCAGACGGATACCACGACGGCTGTTGTTCAGGAGGTAGAACGAAATTGTCAGTTTTTCAGCGGCTGGCTCATCTCACGGCTGGCACCGTTATAGATGCGGAGAATCTGCCGCATGTGGCGGTTTGCAGAACTGCCGGTGTCTTTCTGAGCCAGCTGCGTGATGGTTTTCGGATGTGTCCTCGCCAGCTGCTGCACCAGGCGCTCCCGGCTGTACTCGCCTTCGTATACGGAGATGAAGCGGGCCACACCCCGGATTACACCGGCAAGGTAGGAATCCACATTGCCCTTCCACGCCTCGTTGATGATGCGAAGCATCTCGACGTAGCGCTCACAGTCATACTGCTTGTACAGCTCGTATGCCGTTTCGATGCAGTAGATTTTCCAGGGTGCCCGGATGCCGTCATAGGCAAATTCCACACCGGCATTCGACGTGATCCCCACAAAGTAAAGTGCATCCGGGTTTTCGGCCACCAGATTTGCACGAAGGCGTTCGCCCGCCGTCAGGCAGGTAGCATTGCCCGTCTGAATCGCAAACAGCGTTGCTTCGTCTTCTTTGGTAAGGCCGTAGAAGACTTTGCAGCGAATCGTCACATCCTTGCCACCGTTACAGGTTCGACGGGCTTCCACCGTGTTCTGCCCATCAAAAACATAGAAGCGCCCATCCCGGTAGCTGACCTTCGGCTCGTTCGCGATGTACTCCGAGAAGTTTTCCGCGATCTGCGAAACCTTCTCCATCCGCAGCATACGCTGATATTCAATACACGGGATCAGCAGTGCACTGTTTACCATCCGATAGGCAAACTTGCATTCAGGCAAAGTGTTCAGGTTCAGATTGGAATTCATCATAACTTTTCCTCCTTTATGGTTTTCAGATAGTTTGTTATCCGGTCAAGCAGTTCAAAAATGGTTTTTCGACAGGTTTTATCGGTCAGAACATCCGGGTGTTCTTGGAAAATAACATTCCACCGAAAGATAAACTCTTCCGTTGCTCCCTGCAGTTCGCACAGCATGATGGAGCCGGTTGCTGTTGCTTTATCCTTGTAACGGGCATCCACCGAGGCTTTCAGTCGGGCCTTGTCTTCTTCGGACAAGTGCCGTTTATGCCCCTGTATGCTCTGAAGAAAACTTGGTGGCGCATTGCTGGTCGGCTCAATTTCCTCTTCCGGCGGGGACTCGGTGATCGGTGCCTGTACCGACGTTTCCGGCTGTTCTGCCTGCGACGCCGTGTTGTTTTCCGTTGCCGTTGGCTTTTTCTTCTGCGGCGCAGGCTTTGGCTTCGGTGGTGGCTTGCTCGGCTTCAGACGTTCGAGGACCGTATCATCACGGTCACTCTTTTTCTTCTTGAGTTCCTCAAGAATTGCCGGGCGTTCTTCCTTTGGAATTGAAGCAAGCGCTACGATCTGTTCATCCGTCGCCTTGATATGCCCGGTCAGGATCTCTTCCTGCGCACCGGGCACCGCTTCTTCCGCAGCATCAATGCCTCGTGAATACTTTTCGGCACGTCGTACTGTCGCAGACCCAACACCGTGTTCTACGGCGATTCGTTCGCAAGTGCGTTTTTCTGAATCGATGTGATCATTTTGATCACATCGATTTACTTTATTGCAATTTCCGGGCTGCCCGCCCACTGCCAGCTTGGTCGATTCATACTCCTTGCCCAGAAGAAACTTCTTTCGTTCCGGGCTGAGATTTCTGCGGCCAAGCTGATTTTTGCAGATCCATGCAAGCGCTTCGTACTTGTTCGCAAGCTGGATTTCTTCCACTTCAAACTTGATAAAGCCGTGCTTTTTCAGGATGCGGTAGCGGGTGTGCCCATCCAGAATGTAGCCATTCCATGTAACGATGGGATTCAGAAGACGACCCTCGGCAATGATGTTCTGCTCAAGCTGCTGTTCTTCCTCAAACTGCAGCGGCGGAATTTTGCTTTGGAACTCCGGGTCAATTTTAAGCTGGCTCAGTTTCACGTCGGTTCTCCTTTCCGGTCATTTTCGATTTACGGACAATGGGCTGAACGTAGTAGTCAAACCCATATCGTGTCTGGCAATACGTGCAGACATCCTTGACGAGCTGCCTGGGGTCGGCTCTGCGGAGCCGGACGCCCTTTGCGTCCAAAAATGCCCCTCGGCAGACGGCGCACAAAGTTGTCAGGGTGGATTCATCCACCTTTTTTGTGGTCTTGCGGTTCATTTGCGTACTCCTTTTCGCTGATATATAAAAACGCCGTCCGTGGTTCCCCTCGAACGGCGTTTGGAAAAGGTTTTGTATGGTTTCTCTTACGCGGTGACAGACCAAACTCTGAAAAATCAACACCGAGAAAAAGGTCATCTCGCTGAATCTGCAGATCGACACCGACATTTGCAGCATGTACGAATATTTTGAGATTTTCCTGCAGCGGATGCTGATGTGCCGCGGGGCTGCCGATATGCTGGGAGCAACCTTCAAGTTAACGGCCAATGGGGCCAAAGTTCTTTAATGTGTAGCCATCTCCTTAAAGAACAGGAACCAGCCTTTACAATAAAAACAAAAAGTCCCGCCTGAAAGTAAAGCTTTCACTTTCAGGCGGGATGTCTTTCAATATGACTGCTATGGCGGCATGCGTGACCATGAACTCTGCACGATGTCAATTCCTAGACAACTTTTTTCAAATACAGATCTTCAATGATGGTGGTTTCATCGTATGCAGCAACTGTGCAGGCGATCCCTGTTCTGCTACTACTCCATCTTTGAGCACCACAATCTTATCTGTACTGGAAACAGTGCGCATCCGGTGGGCGATGATGAGGACGGTTTTATTTTTTTATCAGCCGGGATATTCAAGACTCCTTTTTTATTGAGTGTGACTTCTCTCATAAACCGCAGCCGCGATGCACCAGATCACGATGGCGGTATTGGTACTGCTCTGGCTCATTACGGACATCCATGTGGCCACCGGCACCTGCATGGCCTGTGCAATATCAGGAACAGTAACCAGCAGAAGATTCCATGTGACCGGGTGAAAAGCCAGCATCCACCGGGAATACCGTGTCTTGCCCGCAAGCAGCATCACGAAATGGATGCCGAAAGCCAGTATCATCGGAACGTACATCGGCGCAATGGCGAGGAGCATGCCGTCTTGATAGGCGGTGACCGCCGCGATGGCAGCTTCTTCTCCGATGCGCGGGCCCAGATAGGTGGTGAACCACGCCATGGTAGCCACCCAGGTGTGGATAGTCAGCGCCACCGCAACGGTGAAAATTCCACACAGATACTGAATGATCTTTGTTTTTCTGTACTTTGTATCAATGTCCGCATTCAGCGCTTTTACTACGAAGTAATAGAGAAAGCCGCCGACCGCTCCCAGCCCAACGGTAAGCACAGGCTTCCACAGCCCGTAGGAGCCGGACAGATAATAGGCTCTGTTGAAAAGACCGGTGTCGGTTTGCTGAAGCGGAATGCAGCCCAGCAGCCAGTCCCCGGCAGCCATAAATCCGCATCCGACTGCGCCAAGAATGCACCAGTGAATCAGCTTTTTCGGTTTCTCCGTCTTCATCTTTTTTGCCTCCGATTGCAGTTCATGATTCTGCTTTTCATTTGGGCAATTTCCAACTTCTTAGAAAATCAAATGGACAATACCGCCGACAATTGCCGCTCCCGCAACCCAGATCAGCGCCAGTATGCTTCGCTTTTTCAGCACCTGCCTCCAGGTCTGCACGAACGGCGCATCTTCAAGCCCTGGCAGCACCCAAAACTGGCTGTGCCCGACCCATAGCTTGTCGATTACAACGCCGTCATAGATATTCATGACCTCAAGAAACAGCAGCGCCTGCCAATAGGCCTCACCAAAGGAGGAAGCCCCGTTCCACAAACCGATAATCAGCACAAGAGCAGCAAGCATCACGATAAAGAACGGTATCATAAAGCATTTTCGTTTCCGGTTCATCGTATTGCGGTCGATCAGTCCCAGTTCGATGGCGCGATCCTGCACCTCCTTGGGATAAAAGTACAGTCCATTGACAGCACCACCGATCACAGCGATTTTTACCATTGCGGTAAACAGCAGACAATAAAGCAGCAGTTGCAGTACGATCATTGTTTTTCTCCTCTCAGTCTGCGTGCGAATCGGGCATATGCTCCCATTTCCTTCGTCTTCCATTGTGGTTCATACAAAACAAGAAAGTATGCCAGAAATACCATGTACCGAATCGTTTGATTTCCATTTCAATATGCCGCCCACTATTATCTGACCTTCATGCAGAAATCGCAGCGGTCATTTCCACGCCCCAGCGTCATGTTTCTCTCCCAGATCAGCTTCGGATGCAGCCCGGTATAGCTGATGTCATCGCTGTCGCAAAAGCAGCGGCACAGCTCTGGACAGCCGTAGTCCGCACAGGTGTCGTGATAGGGACACTTCATCATATCCACACGCCAGACGCCGTTACCAGTCTGCAGTTCTTTTGGGGCAAAGCCCGCCGCCGGGCCGAAAACACTCCGGGTGGATTTGACAAAAACGCCGGGAACAAGGCGGTAAAGCCCCGGTATGTGCAGCAGGGCGGCAAGCTGTTTGTGGCTCGTTCTCGCCAAGCGCTCCACATAACCGTGAACGGTTTGCAGTGCCTCCTCTTTCGGCATGACCCGCTGCAAGGTCTCGTAGGCCGAAATGCCCGGCAAGGTCTGCCGCTTGAGGTGGTATTGCTTTTCCTTGCTTGCATCTGCATTTTCAGCCAGCAGCGCACTCAGGCGCATATCGAAAGCGGTGTTCAGTTCCTTTGCCTGCGCGGGAAAGCGCAGTGCCACAGTCTCCCGGAAATCACGGGAGAGATATGTTTCCTTTCTCTTCATCGTCCGTTACCCCTTCTTTTTGTACCCGCAGTCGCAGTAGGGTCCGCCGGAGGCAAGGGTGTACTGCCGCACAAAATTTGTCACACCGCCTGCTTCGCTCATGGTGTAGTCCAAATGGCACAGGGCGGAGGTCAGGTCATACAACCCCAGTTCCTTCATCAGCACACAGATGCCGCACCTGGTAAAGCGTCCCTCGTAGCCGCTGCCATCCGGGTATTCGTAAAACTCCATGTTCCACGAATAGGGGTTGCGGTCGGCGGCTTTCAGGGCGGCAGTGGCTTTCATAGCGGCAATATCCTTTGGGGTGAACTTGCTTTTTCCGCTTTTGCGGCAGAACCACTGCATGGGCGCTGTCATCATCGCCTTTGCGTAGTAATCCGTCAGCCTGTCCGCCTCCGGACGTTGCGGCATGGAGAGAATGAACGCGCCGACCATGGCGCAGTTGACAAGATTCATTTTGAAACGGTCGGCCTTTTCAAACTCCGGCAAACCAGCAATAATCTGCCGGTATTGCGGCTTTGCCTTTTCCGTGATAGCTCTTGCGGTGGCTGCATCATAGCCCAGCACATCGGTCAGCTGCTTTTGAAAGGAGCCTGCAAACAGCACCCACATCCCAAAGGGCATTCCAGCGTATTTCATTGCAGATACCTCCCGGCTTCCGCTTCCAGTGCCTGCCACACCGGGTAGGCTGCGCCGTTTGCATCGAAAAATTTCCTAAGATCCCGGTTCAGCGCACTCATTTCGTCGATGGCGTTCATGGCATGGTCGGAGGCGCAGAGCTTGCCCAGCGAAGTGGCACACATCAGCTTGAAAAAGCGCAGGCAGGTCTTGCGGTATTTCTCCCCTTCAAAGTCTACATCCTCCTTGGGTAGAATGGTGTGCCCGGCATCTCGGATGGCGCGGTATCCCTCGATGTTGGCATCCAGCACACGGTTCAGGTACGCGGTATCTCCCCTGAGCTTTTTCAGGTCACCGTCTGTCTTATAGCAGGCGAAGGCCGCAGGCATCACAAACGCGGCATGGCAGAGCAGATAGTCCTCCATGTTCGGCTCGTAAACAACCTTATATTTTGTGCCGTGGAAGATGCGCCCGATCAGCTGTTTATTGGAGATTGCACCCGGCAGCTGTCCGATGGTGATCTTTTTCAGGTCGATGGAGACCACCCGGTCAGCCTCCCGATGCCCGGCAGAAAGCGCAAAGGCAAACAGGACGTTCTTTTCCGGCAGTGCCGCCGCCAGCGTCCTCGCCTGCACATTGTTCCCCACAAAAACGATGTTCTTCGTCCGATTCGCCCGCAGCGTGTCCAGAGCGGAATCCAGCTGTGTATAGCGCAGGACCACAAAGATCACATCGTACATTGCATCCGGTGCAAGTTCAGTCACCACCGGAATGCGGCTGACCGAGGTGCGGAGCGAAAATTTGTCCTTGATCCGCAGGCCGTTCTGCTTGATCTCCGCAGCCCAGTTTCCCCGCGCAAGCAGAGTGACATCCTTTCCGGCGCGCAGCAGATTTCTTGCCAGATTGCACCCCAGAACGCCTGCACCATATACCAGAATTTTCATAGCTTGCCTCCAAATCCGATCTTCACGATCTGCATTTTCATCCCGTTGTCCCCGACCTTGGCGAGAAACCGGAAAAAGCCGCTGACGGAAGGGGCTTTCAAATCGTTGTACCCCAGCATATAGCCGCGGCTGGACACTTGCAAACGGCTGTCCCATGGGGAAAGCTCGCTTTTCGCATCCGAAACCGCGAAATATGCTCCCACATCCTTGATTTTCGCCGTCCTGAGCCATGTTTTGGCGATCATCTTCACCGCCGTGCGGTTGGCGGCATCAAAGACCAGCACCCCGCCGGGGAAAACGTCCGCCATCTCCTGCACCAGTTCCCGAACCTGCTCCGTCAGAAAGTAATAGAACACCCCGGAGGCAAAGAACACCGCCCCGCCGGTGGCATCGATACGGTCAAACCATGCGGGGTCTTTCAGGTCGCAGGGGATGTTTTGCTCCCGCTCCCCGGCGGGCAGCAGCTGCTGCCGCAAGGCGATCACATCCGGGAAGTCCAGATTGTAGATCTTGCATCTGCCGTTGTCGCAGGCTCTGCCGGTATTATCCAGCCCGCAGCCCAGATTGACCACTGCCGCACAGGGGTGGTTTTTCAGGTACGCCCGCACCTCAAAGGCAAGGTCATTCTGCCGCATGGCGACCTCCAGCGCACCGAAACGCTGCATCAGGCTGCGGGAGTTTTCCTCTGCCTCTGAAAAGTCGTAGTCGATCTGGTCGATCAGACGCACCGCTGTTTCGTCCCGGTAAAGGTTCTGATACAGCTCTGTGCACAGCTTCCGGGAATACAGCGGGAGAATCAGCGTCTCCTGCACGGTGTTTTTCTCGATTTTGTATTTCATAGGTTCCTTCCTCAATGAATAAAAGCAGTCATCATTGCCGCCAGCACCACCGCTATGGCTGCCATATCTACCGTACCGAAAATCCACTTTTTCTGCTTGTCTTTTGCAGTAATGTAGGGCTTCAGATCCTCTGTTCCGGGAATCGTCCATGCGTTCGTGTGCCCCACCCAGTAGCCGTCAACCAACAGGCGGTCCATAAGATTCATAACGGACAAGATGACGAGTAACTGCCAGAAACCCTGAACAAAGCCCTTTGCACCGTTTATCCCATAGACACAGACCAGCACATAGCCGATATAGCCGGGAATGCAGACTGCTTTGAACAGCAGGCTGTTGCGTCGGATGCGTTCCGGGCTTGTAAGCCCCAGTTTTACGCACCGCCGCTGCACCGCCGGGCTGTAAAGATGCACCATTCCAACAGCCCCTTTGCGGATGCCCACGGCACAGACAAGAAACAGCAAAGCCCCCAACCCAAGACCTTCCAAAATCACCTGTAAGATCATTCCCTGTTCCTCCTGTATCCGTTTTCATCCCGGTATTCGGGATGTTCCTTTACGTATGGATCCTTATCGCCGCAGATGGTATAGTCGCATCGGCAGCCGTCCACGCAGGTGGTCGTCCTCACGAGCTTGGCATGGAGCAGTTCCATGGACGCATAGTCCACATTGCACAGGGCGGGCATAATGTCCGCAAATCCGAACTGCTTGGCAAATTCCGCCGCCGGACACGCCGTAAATTCATAATAGATGGGCTTGCTGTTTTCGTAAGGCGCAACATCCATCTCGTAATCATGCCATGTGTCACAGTGCTTTTGGGCGGTGCTGAATGCCCGATACATCAGCTTCCTCCAAAACGGCTTGTTGATATCAACAAAACGCAGCTTCCGGAAGGCCGGCAGGATCAGTTTTTCCTCCATCTCTTCAATTTCACGGAATGTGGTCACATCCCGGCACACATCGTAATAGCACATAATGGCGATGCAGTCGTAGGTGCCGCCTACGCCGTTGTGGAAGTTCTTTTTGCCGCCCAAGTCGGTGCGCCAGTCGGAGAGAAAGACCGCGTACTGCCGCTGCACCTTTTCCCATACTGTCTCCCACTCTGCTTCCGGATAGTGCAGGGCGATTTTCGCCAGAATTTCTTTTTTGCAGGGCGTGGAATACAGCACATGGCAGTTGCGGTCAATTTGTAATTCACTGTCCTTCATCTTCCCACGCCTTTCAGAAAACCGCTCTTTGCATTTTCTTCGGTGTCGTCCGATTCGTCGTAGGCATCATAGGGCGCCGATGGGTCGTGTACTCGTTTTTTGAATGGTGAACAGCGCTTGTCTTTGTGGGCAAACGCAAAGGCAAAATTGTCCGTCCATCCCGTGTGACCGGTGATGAAATATGGATGCAGCCCACGTGCGCGCAGTTTCCGCTCCAGCTCCGCCAGTGACTGCACAGCCAGCTTATTGTCCTCCGCCAGCGAGGAAATGAAGCTGTAGCCGCCGTCCGCGCCAAACCACAGCGTGTCGCCGGTAAAAAGGTATTTATCGTCAATGAGGTAGACCATATGTCCCCATGTATGGCCGGGAACCAGAAAACACTCGATCCTGACGCCGTCAATATCAAAGACCTCTCCATCGTGAAGCAGCTGCTTTTCGTTGTAGATGGTCACTTGCGGCAATTTATAGAGATGATAGATGACTTTTCGCCGCTCCTCGCCGGTGAGATACCGGTTCTCGATCTCGCCGATGTACAGCTTCGCATTCCGGAACAGCCCCGGACTGTCTGCTTCCACCGCACCCACATGGTCGGTGTCCTGATGGGTGATAAGGATATGGTGTATCGACTTCGGATCAATCCCAAGCCAGCCCATTTTTTCGGCAAGGCGGTCGTAGTTATATCCCGCATCGACCATAATGGTCGTATCGCCTTTGCGGTAGAAGAAGATGTTCGCCACCCATTCGCGCACGCAGGCAACATTCTCGTCGATCCAGCCGGTGTTCAAAGGCTTGAAGATCTCCTTGCCCCGGTACATCCAGCTCATTGCTTTTCTTTGAAATTCCGTTGCCTTTTTCGACATGATCACACCTCATTTCTGTGCTGTGATGCAAAGCCAGCCCCTTTTATTTTTGTGGCTCTGAATCTGACAAAATCCTGCTTGTTCCAGATACTCTTTCAGTGCAGTGTCCGTATAGATGGTCATGCCATCGATGATCTGCGTCCATTTGTCGTCTTTTGTCGTTTCGCCGTTTGCTTCGTTACAGATGAAAAAGATTCCGCCGGGCTTCAGCACCCGATAGACCTCTCTGAAATTCTGTGCAAGCTCCGGCCAGAAGTAGACCGTTTCAAAGGCGGTCACCACATCAAACTGCTCCGCTTCAAACGGCAGCTCTGCCACACTTGCCTGTTGCACGGTACACCGTCCTGCCGCAATGGCTCTGGCATTGACCTTTCGCGCTTTTTCCACGCTGACGGCTGAGTAGTCGATGCCCTGCACCTTGCCGTTGGGGCACAGTTTCAACAGCGTTTTAATGTTCGCTCCACCGCCGCAGCCGCAGTCCAGCACCATGGCATCCGGGGCAGGCTGCAAAAAATGCAATCCCCACGCTGCCATTGCACTGTGCCCAAAGTTCATCATTGCGACCATGATCTTTCCGCCAAGGCCTACGGGCTTTCGGGTGTTTTCAAAAAAGGACATATCACACCTCCGATTTCACACATTCCGTATAGGTCAGCGGAAAAGATTCCTTTAGAACAACACTTTTTCGCACTGTCCAATCATTCTGTTGCAGAAATTTTAGGTATTCTTCACTCGTCCACTTGCTGTGGAGAGGAAAGCCTGCCAGATTCATGAAAAAGGCTTTGATCTTACCGGGAAATGAGTTTTCTGCGTGCGTAAAGGTAGGCGCAATCAGCACACCGTCATCCCTCAGCACCCGTTTGATCTCTCGCAGTGATTTTTCCGGCTGAGGCACAATGTGCAGTGCGTTTGATACGATTACCACATCGAATGATTTGCTCGCGTATGGCAGAGAAAACATATCCTGCACGGAAAAACGCAGCTTCGCAGAGTAATTCCCCCGTTTGGCCTCTGCAATCATTTCCGGAGAGGCATCCGTCGCCTCGATGTGTGCCGCTGCTTTTACGATGTGCTTGGCGATCAGTCCCGTTCCGGTAGCCACCTCCAGCACTGTTTTGTCTTTCACGACCGGACGGATCAGCTCATACATTTTCTCGTATACTGCCCTGTCTTTTCGCATAAAGCAGTCATACAGACCTGCATTTCTGTCCCAGAAATTCTTGTGTTCTCGCATTGCTGTCTCTCCTTTTGTAGTTAGTTTTATCTAACCAGTACGTGCACATTTACAAGTTAGGTTTGGCTAATTTCATGCATTTAGGAAAAGCCGCATTTCTGCGGCCTTTTCGGCTTATACAAATAGCTTGCTGCAAGCATCACACATCTGCGCTTTCAGCCACTGAGGATAACACCTCTTGATCTACTCCTTATGGAAACAGCCAAAATCTATTTTCACACCATTGCGGTGACTTTTGCCTTCTTATCCATATTATATCGTGCTCACTTCTTTTTTGCAATGGTATAGTATAGTAAGTTTAACAAGAATCCTCCTATTTCGCGTCGGCCTCATAGGCGCACTTTAGTTGTCCTTGCAGGACTACCTACGGTTCGTTTTGACTTTTCAGTGTTCTATACAGCCGAATTTGGGCAAAAAAATACCCCGTTAGTTTCCCAACGAGACATCGAAGATGATTCTATTCTGTTTTCTGTATACCATTTGTTGAAATTTGCGCGAGGTTCGGCAGGTAAAACAGCTTATTTCCAGAAAAATCAGTCAACGGCAGCGGCTGCGCAAAGTTTTGCCGCAGCAATTCGGCAAATTCTTTGACGCTGACAGTCGAGTACTTGTATTCCATCCGATTGAGTTCAAGCAAATGCTTATCTGAAAGCATTTTGGCAAACTGTGCCCCATCCATTCTGTCCACCTCGCAGGTGATACTTATTGATACTACATAGTATCAATATATCGATTCTTTATAAAAAAGTCAACCGAAACAGGCCGAACCAACTTTTTTCCATACTTTCCGTCAAAATTCCCGCGGCACAGCCACGAATCACATCTCCATCGGCTTATTCCCCACTTCGTCCAGATACGCATTCAAAAATTCCGCTGCAAGGCTGTTGGGACGGATGTTTTCTCTGGCTTCCTGTGGGGTGAACCACTTGCAGCGGTCCACTTCGTGGTTGATATGCAGCGCCTTTGCGGTTCTGACGAAAGCGGTAAAGTTGCACATCAGCGTGTTAGACGGCTCAAAAAACTTGGTACGGTTGAACCGGAGGTGCTCTACTTCCAACCCGGTTTCTTCCCGGACTTCCCGCACCACGGCGTGTTCTTCTGCCTCACCGCGGTTCACATATCCAGCCACCAGAATATAAGAGGGCTTGCCGTACTGCTGGATGAGCAGGATTTTTCCGGTTTCCTCATCCACAACAATCATGCTGACTGCCACATTGTACATCGGGAACCGGTATTGCTGGCATTTCGGGCAATAAGGCACAATGCCCTCTTCTTCCAGTTCTTTTTCAATCAATGCCGTGCCGCATTCAAAGCAATGCTTCTGAATCATTTTTACACTCCAAACACTGTTTTCGTCAGCCGGATACCTGCTGCCGTTTTCATCGTATGTTCCATAAAGGTTCGGATTGCCTGCTGGTCGTACCCGCTTTCGGACGCATTGACGATATAATCTGCCTCAATCAGAATCTGATAGTCAATGCCGTCGATCTGCGCCGGACTATGGTGGTGCCCTACCAGATAGGCCACACGGTCGATCTGTTCTGCTGTCATGCCGATATCCGCCAAGAACTCCCGCACCAGCGGGGCACCCTCCTGCTCCTGATATTTACCATTGGTGTTGCCGTACTTTTTGCGGCAGAGCGGGCAGGCGATATCGTGGGTGATGGCCGCCACCTCCAGAATAAACTGCGTGTCTGCGTCCAGCCCCTCCAGCTCACCAATGGTTTTGGCATAGGTCCACACACAGCTCAGGTGCGTGATGTCATGGATATTCCCTTCGGAAAAGGCGATCATCTTTTCCATGATCTGTGCAATGGTCATCATTTGTTTTCATTCCCGTTTTTAATACTTAAATGTTCACCTTGATAAACGCGAACTTATTCTTCAAATTTTTTATGACACTTTGGACATTCTTTAGGGATCGGCCTATAACCAACAAGCGAGCAACCGCAATAAGGACATTTCATCATGGTGAGATGATATACAATACCACCAATAACAACCATTGCACCGATTAGCAGGCATAGGTTTACTCTGTACTCCTTTGCCGTCATTGCTCCTATTACTGCGAGCAATATTCCTATCATCAAAATGATCCAAGAAATGGCAGCCTGCTTTTGTGGGCTATTGTTTTTCATATAATCACACCCCCTCTATAAAATCCGAGTTGTCGCTCTCTGTATACCATGCCTTCTCCCCACAGAAAAGCATGGCGAAAAACAAAAATGTCCCCGGAGGGCTTGTGCGTATGTTTTTCCAGCGTTTCCAATCTGAATTTCTCAGAACAGAATATCCTCCGGCTTGAACTTATCTTTTTCGGTAATGGGGCGGATCACCTTGCAGGGCACCCCCGCAGCGATGACGCCGGCGGGAATGTCATGAGTGACGACGCTTCCCGCCCCGATAACCGAGCCTGCCCCGATGGTAACGCCGCCGCAGACGGTGGAATTTGCACCGATCCAGACGTTTTCCTCCAGCGTAATGGGTGCCGAGGTGCCAATGCCGTGGCTGCGCTGCTCCGGGTCGATGGCATGACCGGAGCAGGCAAGGCATACGCCGGGGGCAATAAAGGCACCTGCTCCGATGTTTACCGGAGAGGTATCCAGAATGACGCAGTTATAATTGATGACCGCCAAGCCGTGGGTATGGATATTGAAGCCATAGTCACAGTGGAAATCTGGCTCAATGCCGGTCATGGGAGAGCAGGTGCCCAGCAGGGTCTGCAGGATACTGCGCCGCTTTTCCTGTTCGTTAGGAGCGGTGCGGTTGTACTCCCAGCACAGTTGCTTTGCACGGTTCTGTTCCTCCGTGGGGGTGTTTTCATAGCCGCTGACGTAGGCGGCAGGGCGTTTCATAATATCCAGAACGTTCATCGAGTTTGTCCTTTCCATACAGTGTTTTTTCAAGGATTATACCACATTCTCTGTCGGTGTGTAATAGGCTGCTTTTCCTCATTTGTTTGTCCGCTTGATCTTCTCCATCGCTTTGCCCTTATGGGAATCATGTGCGATGCTCGATGCAACGGCTCCGCATTTCAGGCTGAAGTTCGATTTTCTCACCTGTGGATTGTTTCTGCCATTATTCTACCACGCCTTGCCGCTGCGGAAAAGATGTCGGGAAACAAAAATGGCCCCGGAGGGCTTGTTACAGTTCTCCGGGGTCCCTTTGTGTGCGTTGTGCCTTGGCGCAGACCGTCAGCACTCCACTGCCACCTTGATCACGCCGTCTCGTTTCTTTTCAAACAGCTCGTAGCCCTCTGCGATCCGGCGCAGGGGGTAGGTGTGGGTGATGAGCGGTTCGGTATCGATCTTGCCTTCTGCGATAAGACGCAGCGTTTCTTCACAATCGCAGCCGTCCACGCCGCCGGTCTTAAAGGTGAGGTTTTTGCCGTACATTTCCGGCAGCGGCAGGGTCTGTGCCTTATCGTACAGCGCCACCACCGTCACAACGGCGTTGGGCCGTGCACACTCCCATGCCAGCCGGAAGGTGGAGTCTGCCCCTGCCACCTCCAGCACCACATCGGCCCCGCCGTGGTCGCTGTGGGCACGCACAAAGGCGGCGCAGTCCTCCGGCTGCACGGTAAGCACCTGCGGGTAGTGCCGACGGATGAACTGCAGGCGGCTTGCGTCCTTTTCACAGACGATGATGCGCTTGGGGCTGTGCAGCATGACGCACAGCAGCGTGCAGATGCCGGTCGGCCCTGCACCGAGGATCAGCACGGTATCCTCGGAGGTGATTTCCGAGATGCGTGCCGCCCAAAAGCCGGTGGCCAGCACATCGCCCACCAGCAGCGCCTGCCGATCGGTAACGCCGTCCGGGATCTTGTTCAGTCCCTGATCCGCAAAGGGCACCCGGACATACTCGGCCTGCCCGCCGTCGATGCGGCAGCCCAGCGCCCAGCCGCCGTTTTGATCGGTGCAGTTGTTCACAAAGCCTTTTTTGCAGAAAAAGCACTCTCCGCAGAAGGTCTCCACGTTCACCGTCACCCGGTCGCCGGGTTTCACATTGGTCACCGCACTGCCCACTTCTTCTACGATGCCCACCATCTCGTGCCCTACGGTGATGCCGGGCACCGCCCGGGGCACGCTGCCATGCTTAATGTGCAGGTCGCTGGAGCAGATGCTGGCAAGGGTCACCTTTACAATGGCGTCCCGCTCGTGCTGCAGCACCGGCTTTGGTTTTTCCATCAGGGCAAACGTTCCCTCTGAAACATAGGTATAGGTCAGCATGCTTTTTACCTCCATGCGCTTTGATCTTTCCGAATGGAGTATACCGCAAAAGCCAGCCGCTCTCCCGGCTCACAGGATAGTGAAGTACCTCCATAAATTCTGAGTTGCTGTTCTCAGTATACCATGGTTTTCCCTTGCGGAAAAGATAGCGAAACAAAAATGCCCCCGGAGGGCTTGTTGCGGCTCTCCGGGGGCACCTTATGTGCGTTGTGCCTTGGCGCACATGACCAGCGTTTTACTCAATCTCGATCAGGTTCGGGTTCTCAGGCAAAGCCTTCGTCTGCTGAGGAGCAGGCAGCTCAACGTGCAGGACGCCATCCTCGAACTTTGCGTGGATGTCTTCCTTCTTCACATCGCCCACGTAGAAACTGCGTGCGCAGGTGCCGGAGAAGGATTCGCGCCGCAGATAGCGGCCCTTCTTATCCTTTTCGTCGCTGCTGTGGCTGCGCACTGCCTGAATGGTCAGGTAGCCGTCGTTCAGATCCATCTGAACGTCTTTCTCTTACAGCCCGGCAGGTCAACCGCTACTTCGTAGCCGTTGTCCGTCTGTTTGACATCGGTCTTCATCATGTTTGCACCGCGCTTACCAAAGGCACCACGAGCCTCACGGTTCATAGCACGTTCCAGTGCAGCGTCATTCCAGAACGGATCGAAGAAATCATCGAACAGGTTTTCATGGAAAACAGTCGGCATAAGCATAAATCATTCCTCCAATCCCGGCGTTCGGGTCGGGGCAAAAAATCTGAAGCGTCCACTCGGAAGAGCCTTCCGGGGAGCCTTGTGGCTCTCCTTTTTGCTCTTCCTCCTGAGCACGCCACTGTTATAGCACCGTCTTTTAGCACTGTCAATAGCAGAGTGCTAATATTCACGAAAAAATAATACTTTTGCAACAATATCTTGTATCTGTCTTTCCCTATTACCACAATGAGACAAAAATCAACCCTGGAGATGGAATCGCATACCGTTTGCTTTCCGGCTTATCTCATTTTGGCGCAAAAAAGCTACGTTTCAGTTGTTTTCCTTCATAACGGTCACTCCTCTCTTATGGATGTTCTTGGGTGGTAAGCGGGAAGTTGTTAATTGCAGTCTCAGAACAGCGATCAGTTCTTCGCCGTCCATTTCACCGGTTTCTTCGAAACCGAAAGAGCGATACATCTGACGGGCAACTGCATTATCGGGTTCATATGATAGCCAACAGTATTCCGCTTCTCCACAAGGCATAGATTTTATGAACTCTAATGCAAGGCTGACCGCTTCTTTTCCGTACCCTCTGTTTTGATATGCCTTATCGATCATAAGACGCCACAGATTATAGTTTCCCTTTGCAATTTCAGGTGCATCCGTCCAATAATCATCAACATCAAAACCAATCATCAGGAAGCCTACAGGCTTATCCTCATCATATATACCAAACGGGAATGCATGACCGTTTCCCGTAATTGCAGTATACGCTTCAATGATGCTGATCTCATTGGTGGCAACGAAGTTCTTCTGCGATTTCGATACCGTCAGTTTCAGGATATCCCAGACATTATTACCATTTACTTTTTCTAAATGAAGCATATATCTTTACCTCGCTAAATATCGATTTGCATTTCCATTCATTTTAGAAAATGGGCAACTCCGATTGGAATTGCCCACCCATTGCACTAATTATGCGATTTTCCCTTGCTTGCACCGATTTCTGCATCAATTGATGTAAGTTTAATGTAAATCGCTGTTTTTTTAGTTTTTTATCAAATGAAGTACGTCCCGTCTATTTGGTAAAACGGTACATCTTTACATCATCTTAATAGAGCTTAGCACCTGCTGGGATTCTGTCATTTACCATCAGAAGGTTCAGTCCCTCGTGACCATCTTCCTCGTGTACGGCTGAAATCAGCATACCCTCGGAATCAATTCCCATCATCTTTCTCGGTGGCAGGTTCACGATAGCGATTGCTGTCTTACCAACCAGTTCTTCCGGCTCGTAATACTCATGAATACCGCTTAAGATCACGCGATCCTTGCGTTCTCCATCATCCAGTACAAACTTCAGAAGCTTTTTGGATTTCGGAACTGCTTCACAAGCCAGAATCTTAACTGCACGGAAATCAGATTTTGCAAATGTATCGAAATCTACCATCTCTTCAAAGATTGGTTCAATCTTCACATTGGAGAAATCAACCTTCTCAGCTACTTTTGTCTCTGCCGGAGCTGCTGCACCAGACTGAGCTGCGTTGTTTGCTTCGTTCTTAGCAGCGCCCTGTGATTTCATTGTCGGGAAGAGCAGCACGTCTCTGATTGCCTCAGCTCCTGTCAGAAGCATACACATACGGTCAATGCCGAATCCAATACCACCGGTCGGCGGCATACCGATCTCCAATGCGTTCATAAAGTCTTCATCTGTTGTATTGGCTTCATCATCGCCCTGTGCAAGCAGTTCTTCCTGGGCTTTAAAACGTTCTCTCTGGTCGATCGGATCGTTCAGCTCAGAATAAGCATTTGCCATCTCCCAACCATTCATGAAGAACTCGAAACGCTCTACATATTCCGGATTTTCTGGCTTTTTCTTCGTCAGCGGCGAGATCTCAACCGGGTGGTCCATAACGAACGTCGGCTGAAGCAGATGCTCCTCTACAAACTCCTCAAAGAAGAGATTCAGGATATCACCTTTTTTATGTCTCTCTTCAAACTCAATATGATGTTCTTTTGCAAGTTCTCTTGCCTGCTCCAGAGTCTCAACTTCATTCCAGTCAACGCCTGCGTACTTCTTCACTGCGTCAACCATTGTGATACGCTCGAACGGCTTACCGAGATCCATCGGGATTCCTTTGTATACGATCTGTGTCGTTCCGAGCACTTCCTGCGCAACAAAACGATACAGGTTCTCTGTCAGATCCATCATGCCGTGGTAATCTGTAAATGCCTGGTAAAGCTCCATCAGAGTGAACTCCGGGTTATGTCTTGTATCAAGACCCTCATTACGGAATACACGTCCGATCTCATATACCTTCTCGAGTCCTCCGACGATCAGTCTCTTCAGGTACAGCTCCAGGGAAATACGAAGCTTCAGATCTTCGTTCAGGGCATTGAAATGTGTCTCGAACGGTCTTGCTGCTGCTCCACCTGCGTTCTGTACAAGCATTGGAGTCTCAACTTCCATGAATCCTTCTCCGCTTAAGTACTTGCGGATCGCACTGAGAATCTTGGAACGCTTGATAAAGGTATCTTTAGACTCTGCATTCATGATCAGGTCTACATATCTCTGACGGTAACGGGTATCTACATCTGTCAGACCGTGGAACTTCTCCGGGAGGATCTGTAAGCTCTTGGAGAGGAGTGTCACTTTCTCTGCATGGATAGAAATCTCACCTGTTCTTGTTCTGAAAGCAAATCCTTCCACTCCGAAGATATCACCGATATCCGATTTTTTAAAATCAGCGTAAGACTCTGTTCCGATCGCATCTCTTGCAACGTATACCTGGATGTTTCCCTGTAAATCCTGAATGTTGCAGAAAGATGCCTTGCCCATGACTCTCTTAAACATCATACGTCCTGCAATTGCCACATGGATCGGGCTTGCGTCCATGATATTTCTTCTCTCTTCGTAATCCTTTTTAAGAGCTTCTTTCGCCTGCTCCTCATCCATTCCCTCTACGTTCGGCTCCTGGCGGTCTTTTAACAGCTCACTCTCATGTGCCTCGTAAAGACCTTTCACCTCAAGCGAATGATGTGTCTGATCGAACTTTGTAATCTGGAACGGGTCTCTTCCGTTCTGCTGCAGCTCTGCGAGTTTCTCGCGGCGAACCTTCAGTAAGTGGTTAATATCCTGTTCCTGTGTCTGCTGTGCCAATCTCTTCACTCCCTTTTCTTTGTATTTTATTAGATATTTCTCTGGATAGAAAGTACTTTGTACTGCATAATTCCGGCCGGTGTTTCTACATCGACAATATCATCCTTGTGCGCGCCGATCAGAGCTTTTCCTACCGGAGACTCATTGGAAATTTTTCCTTCCAGGCTGTTTGCCTCGGTGGAACCAACGATCTGGAACTCGATTTCCTCGTCATACTCCAGATCCAGTACGTCTACTTTACATCCGATATTGATCTTATCAGAATCTACTTCGTCCTCAACAACAACCTCTGCGTTTTTCAGGATTTTTTCGATCTCTTCAATTCTTGCCTCGATATCACGCTGCTCATCTTTTGCTGCATCGTACTCGGCGTTCTCGGAAAGGTCTCCCTGCTCTCTTGCTTCTTTGATTTTACCGGCAATTTCTCTACGTTTGTTTACTTTGAGATCATGAAGCTCGTCCTCCAGTTTTTTCAGGCCGGCATAGGTAAGAATCGTTTTTTTCTGTTCCATTTTATACACCCTTTCTATCGTTTCTGTATCCAGTCATATCTGATTTTATTCTGTAAACTCTCCGGAAATGCGCTGTATTTTCAGTATTCCCGGTTGAAATAAGGATAGACTCCGCCTATCCTAACAATTAAAGTAGTATAAAGGATTGCCCACGGAATGTCAAGAAAAAAAGAAACGCAGGAAAGATTTTCTTTTTCACAAATCCTTCCTGCATCTTTCTCTTATTTTTCCTTTATTTTTCGGATGAGCTTCCTGTCAGTGCTTTCTTTTTCCAATTTCCTTTTTTATAGAAAATCAGCGTCAGAAGCGCACCCATGCACCAGCTTACCAGCATGGAAATCCAGAGTACCTGATATCGTCCGTTTGGCAGCTCCGGCGTTCTGGTCAGAAAGGCCAGACCGTATGCCAGCGGCACACGGATTACAACGGTAACAACCATCGAAATCCACATCGGGGTCATCGTATCGCCTGCTCCACGCATGACGCCGGAAAGCGACTGTGTTATTGCCATGGCAATATAGCCGACCGCAAGGATCTTCATCATATTGGCACTTAATGTTACGAGCTCTGTGGTATTCGTAAAGATTCCCATCAGATGATGGCCGAAAATAACAATTAAAAGGGTAATGGTCGTTGAGGTTCCGACTGCAATCAGTGTTCCCTGTTTTGCGCCCTGCTCTACGCGGTCCATACGGCGTGCACCGACATTCTGACCGGCATACGTTGTCATCGCGGTACCAAACGAAAAGTTCGGCATCATTGCAAAGCCATCGACACGCATGATGATAACATTCGCGGCGATAACCATTTCACCGAAGCTGTTGGTCAGCGACTGTACGATAACCATCGCCATGGAGAAGATCGCCTGGGTAATACCAGACGGCAGACCAAGGCGGATAATTTCCATCGAATACTGTTTTTTCATTTTCAGATATTTGGGTCTGAAATCAAAAATGTCGGTCATACGCATCAGACGCCACATGCAGAGTACTGCAGAAATTGCCTGCGCAATCACGGTCGCGTATGCAACTCCGGCAACGCCCATGTGGAACTGGGAAACGAATACAATATCCAATACAATGTTGATGACCGTTGCCACCAGCAGATAAATCAGCGCCGAAATCGAATCGCCGAGTCCGCGAAGGATACCACATAGAATGTTATAGTACGCACTACCGGCACAGCCCACCATCAGGATCACCAGATACGAGGTACACCAGTCGATGATAGAATCCGGTGTTTTCAGCATTTCCAGCAGCGGTCTTGAGAGGACGGCTCCCAGAATCATAATAATGATGGAAGAAATTGCTGTCAGCGTGACGCAGTTTCCGATCATCATCGAAAGCTCTTTTCTTTGTCTTGCTCCAAAATACTGCGACACCATGACGCCAGCGCCGACAGAAATTCCGACGAACAGAACCAGAAGCAGGTTTAAGATCGGGCTGGCGCTTCCAACTGCCGCAAGCGCGTTGTCCCCGACATATTTTCCGATTACAATACTGTCAACCGTGTTGTAGAGCTGCTGGGCAATGTTGCCGATCAGCATAGGGATTGTAAAAGCTACAATCTTTTCCCACGGCTTTCCCACCGTCATGTCGGACGGTGCGAAAAGTTCTTTGATAGTCATACACTACACTCCCTCTTTTGTTTTTTTATTCCCAATACCTCTAAATGTCAGTATAGCATAGAAAAAGTACCCGTGATATATCAATATTGGCATATCATAGGTACTTTTTTGACTTATTTTACTTACTTGTCAGCCGCGTTCCCACTCATTCAGCATCTGTTCCAGCTCCTGCAGGCTCTCCACCTGGTTGATCGCTGCGCGCAGTTTCGCCGAGTGCGGGAATCCCGCCGTGTACCACGCAACGTGCTTCCGCATCTCGCGGATGCCGATCGCGCCGCCTTTGTATTCCACCTGCATGCGCGCATGGCGAAGCATCATCTCTTTTACCTCATGCTGCGTCGGCTTTGCAAGTGTTTCTCCGGTTTCCCTGTAATGAAGAATCTGTTTAAAAATCCACGGATTTCCTTCCGCGCCGCGGCCAATCATAATGCCATCGCAGCCCGTCTGTTCAACCAGCGCTTCGGCGCTCGCCGCATCAACCACATCGCCATTTCCGATGACCGGAATCGAAACCGCTTCTTTTACCTGACGGATGATATCCCAGTCTGCTTTTCCGGAATAGAACTGTGCCCGCGTTCTTCCATGCACCGCAATCGCAGCCACACCGCAGTCCTCGAGAATCTTTGCAATCTCCACAGCATTCGCCGACTCTTCGTTAAATCCCTTTCGAATTTTAACTGTCACCGGCTTTTTCACTGCCTTTACCATACCGGTCACAATCTTCCGCACCAGCGCAGGATCCTTCATCAGCGCGGAGCCCTCGCCGTTGTTGACGACCTTCGGCACCGGGCAGCCCATGTTAAAATCCAGAATGTCAAACGGCCGCTCCTCGATCTGTGCGGCAATCTGCGCCAGAATTTCCGGATCACTGCCAAAAAGCTGGAGCGATACAGGATGTTCACCCGGATGAATCGTCATCAGATCCTCGGTATTTTTGTTCTTATACAGAATCGCCTTCGCGCTGACCATCTCCATACAGATCAGGCCTGCTCCCTGCTCCTTGCAGAGAACGCGGAACGGCAGATCCGTCACACCTGCCATCGGTGCGAGCACGAGCGGATTTTGCATTTCCACATTTCCGATTTTCAGCGGAGACATCGTCTGGAGCGTACGTTTCTTACTTTCCATCCGGCTTCTCTCCGTCTTCTTCTGCGAACGCTTCCTCCGGCACTTCCTCGCCGAGGAAGAAAACGCGGTAATACAGCTCCAGAGATTCCAGCAGATCCTTTTTCTCCTCCTGATACTGCTTGATCCGCAGCGCACCGCCGATCTCATCGTACATCGCATCCGCATCTACAGCCTCTGTTTCGAACTGCAGACTGCCGTCACTGTCAAACCACATGGTGAAAATGCCGCCGATTTCCACGGTGAACATAACGCACATGATATGAAGCTCATCCTGCACGGACTGCGGCAGGGATGCAAAATCCTGGTTAAAATAATATTTCTGCTCATACGCACTCGCTCCGCAGAGCACTACTTTTTCATCATCTGAATACATATATTTTCCTTTCCTGATCCAAGTTTTTTATACATAACTGTACAGGCCGCGCACTGAAACCTCGCCGGAATGCACTTCCGCGATCGTTCCATCCTCTTTTCTCACACGCAGCTCACCCGTCGACGTGATGCCGAGCGCCACACCCTCGAACGGCTCTTTCGGATCCAGCACACGCACCGGCTGATCCTTATTTGCAAGTACAGCCTCATAGGCTTCCTGCAGCGCCGAGAGATCTCCCGCCTCCAGGAATTTTTCGTAATTCTCCTCGAACGCCTCCAGCACCGCTGCGACTATTTTCGCCCGATTGACCGGATGCCCCATTTCGATCGCCAGTGACGTCGCGATCTCAGCAATTTCTTCCGGAAACTCCGTCTGGTTCACATTGATTCCCGTTCCAATGACGACATAATTGATGTAATCGATCTGTGCACTCATCTCGGTTAAGATTCCGCAGAGCTTTTTCCCGTTCAGCACCGCATCGTTCGGCCACTTAATTCTCGTGTCGACGCCGAGCGCTCTCTGTACCCCCTGCACAACAGCAAGTCCCATCACAATCGTCAGCATCGGCGCTTTGGCCGGCTCGAGATCCGGGTACAGCAGGAGGGACATCGAAACGGAAGTTCCCTCCGGCGATTTCCAGACTCTTCCGCGGCGGCCTTTTCCAGCGGTCTGCGTCTCGGCCGTTGTCAGTGTACCGTTCGGCGCTCCTTCTTCCGCCAGGCGCTTCGCCCACGTATTTGTCGAATCTACTTCATGGCTGTAATAGACCGTCTGTCCAACATATTTCGTATGCGTGCGGCTTTCCAGCTCGTCCTTCGTCATCAGATCCGGCTCGTTCAGCAGACGGTAACCTTTATTCTGTACCGCCTCGATCTCGTATCCTTCCTCTTTTAACTGATTCATGATCTTCCACACTGCAGTACGGGAAATTCCAAAATGTTCACACAAATCCTGACCCGAAACATTTTCTCCTGATTCTCGCAGAAGGCGCAGTGTCTCAGCTCTTTTATTTTCCAGCATATGATATCTTCACACTCCTCACATAAACCAACAGCAGCGCTGCGAAAGACGTGCTCCGCAGCGCTGCTGTACGTGTCTTGCCATTCTTCTATTATACACAGTCTGTTCCGGTTTTTCCACCAGAAAGTTTATGCACCAAGCGTTGCTGCCATCACAGCTTTGATCGTGTGCATGCGGTTCTCTGCTTCCTCGAAGACTCTCGACTGTGCGGACTCAAATACCTCATCGGTAACTTCCATCTCATCCAGTCCGTAACGGTCGTGGATCTCTTTTCCAATCTTTGTTTTCAGATCGTGGAACGACGGCAGGCAGTGCAGGAATACCGCGGTATCCTTGGCATTTGCCATTGCTTCTTTTGTCACGCGGTACGGAGTCAGATCGTGGATTCTCTCCTCCCATACGCTGTCCGGCTCACCCATGGATACCCAGACATCCGTATAGATAACATCGGCGTCTTTCGTTCCCTCTTTTACATCCTCGGTGAGGGTGATGGTTGCGCCGCTCTCCTTTGCATACTCTTCACACTGTGCAACGAGTTCCGCGTTCGGGAAGTATTTCTTCGGTGCGCAGGCTACAAAATCCATACCCATTTTTGCAGATGCAATCATCAGGGAATTTCCCATGTTGTAGCGGGCGTCGCCCATGTAAACGAGTTTGATGCCTTTTAAGTGGCCGAACTCTTCCTGGATTGTCAGCATATCGGCGAGCATCTGGGTCGGGTGGTACTCGTTGGTCAGTCCGTTCCATACCGGGACTTTGGAATATTTTGCCAGCTCCTCTACGATCTCCTGGCCGAATCCACGGTACTCAATTCCCTCATACATTCCTGCAAGAACGCGGGCCGTATCTTTGATGCTCTCTTTTTTACCGATCTGGGAACCGGTCGGGTCAAGATAGGTGGTTCCCATGCCGAGATCATGTGCGGCTACTTCGAAGGAACAGCGGGTTCTGGTGCTGGTTTTCTCGAAGATCAGCGCAACGTTTTTACCGCGCAGGGTGTCCACCGGAATGCCTTTCTTTTTCTTATCCTTCAGCTCTGCGGACAGATCCAGCAGATAGGAAATCTCTTCCGGGGTGAAATCCTTTAATGTCAGAAAATCGCGTCCTTTTAAATCCATGGTGTGTTCCTCCTTAAATATATCGGTATGTAATGTATTTTTATCGCTTAAGATGGTTTCTATTATGAAACAGGCCGGCGCATCTGTCAAGGGGTGAAATGTATATTTTTACGTATTTTACTTGTATTATTCATAATATATGTATTTTTATACATTTTTATTCTGTTATTCTTACCGGCAACTACAGAATCTGCCAGTGGCAGCTCCCTCCGGATGCAGAGCAATAAAAAATTCTCCCGTGTCCGGCATGATGCGTTTCACGGGAGAATCCTGCTTTTTTATTTCTGTCCTTCTTTCCCTGCCGGGCCTTTCTGCTCTTCCACGATTCCCTTGAATGTGGTAGCCAGACTTGCCAGTCCCTGCAGATCGGACGGAACAACAATCTTCGTTGCTTTTCCATTCGCCAGAACACCAAGTGCCTCGAGACTCTTTAAGGTAAGAACCGCATCGTCAGCACCTGCCTCTTTGATGGCACGGATACCATCGGCATTTGCCTGCTGTACTTTGAGGATCGCCTCCGCCTGGCCTTCTGCCTCGCGGATTCGTTTCTCTTTTTCTGCCTCAGCACGAAGAATCGCTGCCTGCTTCTCTGCCTCTGCATCCAGGATCGCAGACTGTTTTTTACCTTCGGCAACCAGGATGGTCGATTTTTTCTCACCTTCTGCAATCAGGATTGCTTCACGGCGTTCACGCTCTGCTTTCATCTGTTTCTCCATGGCTTCCTGAATGGCTGCCGGAGGCATGATGTTTTTCAGCTCAACACGGTTGACTTTAATGCCCCACGGGTCGGTTGCGATATCGAGAGCTGCCTGCATCTTCGTGTTGATAATCTCACGGGATGTCAGTGTTTCGTCCAGCTCCAGATCTCCGATGATGTTTCGAAGTGTCGTTGCGGTCAGGTTTTCAATGGCCATCAGCGGATTTACAACACCGTATGCGAACAGCTTCGGATCGGTAATCTGGAAAAATACGACCGTATCAATCTGCATCGTAACGTTATCTTTTGTAATGACCGGCTGCGGCGGGAAATCCACCACCTGCTCTTTTAAGTTCACGCGGATTGCCACGCGCTCGATAAACGGAACCTTAAAATGAAGACCGGTTGCCCAGGTGCCTTTGTATTTTCCAAGACTCTCAACAACGTAAGCACTGGCCTGCGGCACGATCTTCACACACGATGCTGCAATAAACAGTACAATCACAAGAAGAAAAATCATTAAAATTCCTGCAATTCCTCCACCACTCATGTTTCATTTCCTCCTTCTTTTTCTTTGACCTTTACAATCAGCTTGACGCCTTCCACACGGAGCACTTCCACCACGGTCTCTTTCGGGATAATGCCTCCTTCGCTTTCCGTTCTCGCAGTCCAGGTGTTTCCGCCCAGCGATACCTTTCCGGTGCCTGCCAGGTTGGAAATCTCTTCTGCGACGATCCCTTCCATTCCAATCACGCGGTCTACATTTGTTTTTAAGGTATCCTTATTCAGGAAACGGACGGCTACAGGACGTGTAAAAATCAGAAGTATCAGCGATACAACAAGAAAGCAGACCATCTGAATTACAAATCCGGCTCCGCACATAGCTGCGATCAGAGCAATCAGGGCGCCGCCCGCAAACCAGATGGTTGCCAGACCTAACGTTGCCGCCTCAATCACCAGCAAAACCACAAGCGCAATCAGCCAGTACACTGCATATTCCATGTTCTTCTCCCCCTTTCCGATTTCTTGGCTGTTGGATTCATGATACTATATGAGAATGAAAATAGCAAGCGAGAGGTGGAATATTCAGAAAAAAGACAGGATTTTAAGAACTGGTCGCGCAGGGACAGGGAATCACAGACTGTCAATTCCGAGGCGGGACATTAGTACCAAAACGGCTGCCAGTATAGAATATGCATGTACCTGTAAAAAAAACACCAAAGTAAATGCCAATGCTTTCCAAAACAGTGATTGGATGTGCGCCGTATAGTGAACACACGCTTTCCATGTCAGTTTCTCTTTTACAAACGGATTCGCATGATATTTCTTTAATACCTTCGCCACAACACGGATCTTTTTCCCTTTATATGTCATTTCTTCTTTTGCCAGATACATCGCGCCAATCAGCAGATGAAAGAAAATCAGATCTCCATATTTCCTGGAAAGGGATTTTTCCTTCAAAAACTGTTCAAAATCGGATGCCAGCAAAATCCAGTTCTGCATCAGATCCTTTTTCGGCCGGAACGTCAGAGACTGGAGGTTTTCACGGTAAAGGACGATGCTCTGTGGGACAAAGGCATACTTCGGATGGCATGCGCAGCATCGGAAATTGTGTGCCTTATCTTCGGCGTAACTGTAGGGGGGAATCCACAAATCGTGAACCTCCAGAAAGGATCTGCGGTAGAGCTTGCCCCAGTCGTAGGAAAGTGCTCCGTTTTGGAAAAATCCCTGAAACCGAAACTCTGTACTGTCCGGGTTTTCTTTTTCCAGATTGCTGCAGCATTTCACTTTTTCGCCATTCGCTTTCCATCTGCGATACGTTCCGATCACAATATCTGCCTGCTCTCTTTCTGCCTGTACGGCAAGGGAACATATCGCAGACGGATCGTCCAGCTTGTCGTCTGCATCCAGGAAGAGAAGGTATTTTCCTGTCGCTTCTTTTATCCCGGCATTTCTGGCTGCTCCACTGCCTTTATTATTCTGATGAAGTACACGGATTCTTGGATCTGCTGCAGCACTCTCCTCGCACATCTGCCCCGAGCAATCGGTCGACCCGTCATCTACCAAAATAATTTCCAATTCTGGATAATTCTGCGCCTGAACGCTCCGTATACACTCTGTCACAAAATTTTCTGCCTGATAAACCGGAATGATCACACTCACAAGTGGATAGCTCATTACTTTTGCTCCCCTCTTTTTCTACTCTTGTATACAAAATATAGCGAATTCCATTGGAAACGTCAACAGAACTTTGCTTTTTTTATCGCTTAACCTTAAACTCTGTCCGTTCATCTGTTGTTTTGTAAGCAATCTGTTCTACATCCGTTCTTTACACAGTAGTACATGTTGTGCTAAAGTTATAAAAGCAATCAAATTTGTAATTATCATTTACAAAGAAGGATCCATTATGAACGCACCAGAATTAAGCATTATTGTCCCTGTTTATCAGACAAAAAAATATTTAAATCAATGTGTGGACAGTATTTTAACCCAGGATTTCCAGAAATTCGAACTATTATTAGTTGATGACGGTTCAACGGATGGAAGTGAGAAAATATGTGACGAATACGCCAGACATGATCCTCGCGTAATTGTATTTCATCAGAAAAACCACGGTGTTTCAGCAGCACGTAATACCGGTCTCGATCATGCCAGAGGAGACTATATTTGTTTTGTAGATGCAGATGACTGGCTGAAAAAAGATTTATTATCTTCTTGCATGAACGCAATGAAAGAAAGCAAAGCCGATATTCTTCATCATGGAATGACTAAAAACATATGGAAAAATAATCATGTTATAAGCTCTGCCCATAAATATGAAATACCTTTTCAAGGCTTAAGTGATCAAATCACCTTAAAAAATCTACTGATAAACCATTATTCCGAATTCAGCGTGCACGTATTTAATTATATTTTCAAGAAAAAATTATTAAATAACAAGAGATTTGAAGAGGGAATCTCTTATTCTGAAGATGCCATCTTTGTAAATCAAGTACTGTCCCTCGTAAAAACCTGCTATTTTCTCGATTCATATGGATATCAATATAATGCCCGTGCAGGATCAGCCGCCTACAAATGGCACGCAGAAATGTTAACTTTTCAAGAGAAAACTTTTTCTGTCATACGGGATTTATTAAAAAAATTTAATCTTTCTCCTGTTGAAGAAGATAATGTTCTGGGATCAGAAATCGTAAATGCATATTCTGCCTTTCTCTATAGTCTTTGTCTTCCCAGCTGCCAATTACCACTCTTTGAGAAAACCAGGCTTGCTCACCAGGCACGAAAACAGTTTCAGATAAAAAAATATATCAAATTATATTCTTTTGAAAACTTAAGCACCTTTGACAGAGCAAAATTATTTTTTGTACAGTTTCATGTAGAAGATATGCTAATTTTTCTTGGTACAACATACGAAAGGATCATTACAAATGAAAAATCAAGTAATTGATTTTGTTATCACATGGGTAGATGGATCGGATCCCATATGGTTTCAGGAAAAACAAAAGATTTTCAAAAAAGCGGTTGGCGCGGTTGATACAGACGATCGTTCGGAACGTTACAGAGACTGGGGAATTCTAAAGTATTTATTTCGTTCGATAGAAAAATTTGCTCCATGGGTAAATAATGTATATTTCGTAACATGCGGTCATCTGCCGGAATGGCTCAACACAGAGTGTTCAAAGTTGCAGATTGTTTCACACAAGGATTTTATTCCCCAAAAATATCTTCCTACCTTTAATTCACATCCCATTGAATGGAATTTTCACCGGATAAAAAATCTGTCGGAACACTTTGTTTATTTTAATGACGATATATTTTTGCTGCAGCCAATAGAGCCAACTGACTTTTTCCGTGATGGAAAACCCGTTGATATGCTTGCCCTGCAGCCCGATGTTGCAAACGTAGAAGATACCGTTATGCCATACATCTATCTGAACAACACCATGCTACTTGCCAAGTACTTTGACAAACGGGAAAACATGAAAAAGCAGCCGGGCGCCTATTTTCACATCGGATATCCTCCCATGTACTTTGGGTATAATCTTCTGGAAATGGCATTTCCACGATTTACCGGTTTTTACACCGTTCATGGCCCGTCTCCTTTGAAAAAGGAGACTTATCGTTTCTTCTGGGAAAAGGAAGAAGAATTGTTAGACGGTGTCTGCAGCCACCCATTTCGTCATAAAGATGATGTGAGCCAATATGTTCTGCGGGAATATCAGAAACTGAGTGGTGATTTCGTTCCAAGAAACACGCACAAGCTCTGTAAATACTTCAATTTAAAACCGGAGAACCCGGAACTGGTAAAGGCAATTGCAAAGCAGACTGCAAAATGTATCTGTATCAATGACAGCAATTTTGAAATCCCATATGAACATGTAAAACGGGAACTGAACGATGCCTTTTCCAAACTTTTTCCGCAGAAATCACAGTTTGAAAAGTAAATTTTGTTCCATATTCAGAGGCGGAAATTTATCTGCATCTATTTTGGCATTACGTTATCGGAACATTCTTATTTTTTAATCGAAATAGTAACATTTTTACCCCAAATCTATTGACATTTGCGGGATTTTCCTCCTATAATAAGAATTGTAACCAAGGATGATTTTGCAAGAAAAGGACGTGAATATATATGACTAAAAATTACACAAAACCAATCGTTACAATTGATTCTGGTATGGCAGAAGGTGTTTATGCGGCAAGTGGTGCAACAAAAGGAACTCTGAACGTTACTTATTATGGCGTATGGGATCGTTGGGGCACAAATGGTGGTAAAGGACTTGCACAGGCAAGCTGGTCTGATCTGGATGGAACCATCACATTGAATATTAATTTCAATGATACTGTTGATTCAATCGAGACAGATGATGCCTCCGTACAGAAATCCTGGTCTGGAAAAACTGCCACCCTCACTTTTGCAAGCACAGCAACCAATCCGCTGACCATTGGTATTCATCTGAACCATGGAACCAGCATCGACGATCTGCAGCTCACTGGATTTGACTACTCAGTGAAATAAAAAAACATGTATGTTAACCATATATTTTCACTTCGTGTGAACGCATATGGTTCAAAGAAAAAAGTAGCCAGAAAGGCTGCGGGAGGGGCGAAGAAAATGAGTAAATATGTAAAACCTGTAATTTCTCTGGATGAAGGTATGGCTGAAGGTGTTTATGCGGCAAGTGGATGTCTCGTTGGTAAAATCGCCGATGAAAGCTATGAGGGTGGTATGGGTAATAAATATCGTTTTGCTGTTTATTACACCCACGAAACCAAAGAACATTCCAATACTGCCCAGACTGTTGTTGTAAAATTGAACGCACCTATTAATGTTGTTGACGGAAGCGCACAGAACTTTTTACAGTCCGGCAACGGAACTGATACTTTAACTTTTGTCAGAAATTCTTCCATGAATAACAGTGGTGCAGATCAGGGTATGTTCAATGTTGTCGTACAGCCTGTTACTGGAGATGCGTCTTCTTTGAAAGCTACTTTAGTTTCTATAACTGACACTGGATATACCGTATAAGTTGTTCAAACTGAAACATTAATTTTCGTCAGATTATAAAAAAGCAATGGGGTTCTGCAATATGCCCCATTTGCTTTTTTTATTTTTAGAAATCCTTCTCCATCTCCAAAATCTCTTCCTCTCCCAGCACTTCACACTTTTTTCCCTCGAATCGCATACACTCTCGTGCAGATTCCAAGCACCGTCGGCCGGTGTGTCGTTACAATGCAGGTTCGCGGATACGTATCTGTCATAATATTTTTCAGCACTTTCCGTTCCGTCGCCACATCGAGCGCCGAAGTTGCTTCATCCAGCAGCAAAATCGGAGATTTTCGAAGCAGTGCACGCGCAATCGAAAGCCGCTGTGCCTGTCCTTCTGAGAATCCGCCGCCGCGTTCTTTCACCATACTTTCAATACCATCCGGCAGTTTCTCCACAAATTCCCATGCACATGCCAGTTTCAACGCCTCCACGATCTCTTCATCTGTGGCTTCCGGTTTCACATTTCGCATATTTTCTGCAATTGTTCCTGAAAACATCGTATTCCCCTGTGGCACATAAGAAAACAATTTCCTTGTGGACGGCGACAGTGCAATCCGTTGTTCTCTGTCTTCCCCTGCACCAATCCATGCTTCTCCCCCCTGGGCACGCAGCAAGGATAAGATCAGCCGCAGCATCGTTGTCTTTCCCTCGCCGGACGGGCCGACGAGTGCAATAATTTCATGCGGCCACGCTTCCAGTGATGCTTTCGAAAACACTTCTGTTCCCGTATGGTAGGTATAGCTCAAGTCCTCCATAGCAAGCCCGATGCCGCTTGCCCGGTATTTTTCTGCAAACTGCTCCACTTCCCGATCCGCACTGTAGTCCTCCTGCGGCATCTCCACAATATCCATCAGACGGCCGGCTGAGATGCCAAGAGAAATCGCCGATGGCACAAGGCTGACCAGCGAATTGACGGAACCCGTCAGTGTACCGGACAGAGACAGAAACATGGTCATGGTTCCGTAAGAAATTGCCCCGCTCCAGACACGGTAAATTCCCCATCCGTAGCAGCTGTAAGATACAAGATAGCTGATTAACGTCATCAGAAGCGAGGTTGCAATCGACATTTTCTGGAAATCCAGGCGCATTTTGATGTATTCCTGCTGCAGATTTTTCAGGCGATCGACATAAAAGCGGATCATATCGAATGCCTTGATTGTCTGAATATTGGAAAATGCTTCCTGATTAAATCCGTAAAGTTTCGCACTCATCTGTGCGCTCCGCTGGTTATTGTTCGTCATCCGGCGCAGCAGCGGGCGGGACAGAAGCGCACTGAACGGGATGCCAAGCAATGCAAAAATGGCAAAGGTGGGATCATAATGTACCACAATCGCCAATGCACTGATAAATTTCACAGTATAGATCACAAGATTCGGCAGCCAGTTCAGGATACCACTGGAAATATTTGAAGCATCAGAACTCCACCGTGTTACCAGATCTCCGGTATGATACGCTGTCAGCGATTCCCAGTCCGTGACCAGAATCTTGGCAAAAATATCATTCTGGATTTCGCGGTCTACCTTCAGGTTAATCATCGTAGATGCATACGCAGATGCCTGCGAAATCAGGGTATTTCCAAAAGAAAAGCCGATCATCAGTGCGAAGGTCTGCAAAAGTTTTCCTGTCTGGTGCCCGGTGATAATATCAACCAGATCTTTCGATATCACACTGGACGCAAGAGAAACACCGGTTCCGAAAACACCAAGTGCGGTATAGAAAATCATGGCTTTCCAGTATCGTCTGGCATACTGTGCAATCCACAGAAATTCTTTCCACATCTTCTGAAGCATTTCCGCCTGGAGGCATTTTTTTATTTTTGTCCACAAGTTTCTCATTTTAAAGCCTCCTGCGCAAGTTCATCCTCCGTGATTCTGTGATGCATCACTTCTGCCGCTGTATCATTTTTCGTACAGCGCAGGAAGTAAACCGGCTTTTCATTTGCAATTTCTTCCGCAAAAGCAAGATTCTTTTTCATCAGCCCTGCCGTCCAGGGCGGCGAGATCATCCGCTGCATCACACGGAGTGTTTTCTGCTCTTTCGTCAGGGAAACGATTTTATCCTCCGGCGCTTTTTCCAGCAGCACAATCCCTCCCAGCTCTTTCTTTTCGACTGTGAAAATTTCTGATGTGCCGCACCACGGGATTCCGTATACTACAAACTGATCGCCCTCTTTTCCTATGAGGTTCAGATCTCCGTTCAGAAACGGCGTGTCAAACAGTTTTTTCCAAAGTGCCGTATGAGTCGATTTTCCCATTCCCGACGGACCGGAAAACAGCCATGCTTTTTCCAGATAAAGAAGAGATGCGGAATGCAGCACAAACATGCCTTTTTTCTGTGCCAGGAACAGAAATACCGGCCGGATCGCCAGAAAGAGGGAATCCTGCTCTTCTTCTGTCATAGGCAGACGGTAATAAATACAGGCGAAGCTTCCATCCGCTTTCATCCAGATTTCATAGATATTTTTAAGAGCCGGGAACCAGAGGACATAGCCTTCTTCCCACGCGCAGACTGTCAGATCTTTATTCCGGATCAGAATGTTTCCATTCTGGTGGCTTTCCGGTACATGCTCGATCAATTCTAACGTGAGATCCGCCGCATCCTGCCTATTTTCTGTTTTTATCACCGTTTCTTCCACTTCTTTTTCTCCTGTTTTTTTCGCTGCCTCTCCTTCTGTTTTCTCTGTTGCTTCTTCCTTTCCTCTTTTCTTCTCAAAAGAAGCAAACTGTTTTGGAATGCAGCCCTCTTTTCCATAAACAGCAATGGAAATTCCTGCGATCTTCAATTCTCCGGCGCAAGTTCCATCCGGAGAACCAAGTTCCCGTCGTACCGCACCAAAGGCAAGAAGCTCCTTCACAAAAGCCTGAATATCTTTTTTCAGTTCCTCCTGCTCTTCTTCCGGCACTTCATAACAGCGAATCATTTTCTGCTGAAGTTCTTCCATTGTTTTTGGTGTTTCCAGCGCTTCCCAGAGAATCCGTGCGGTCTCATTCAGCTCCATTCCTCGCTGCTGGTCTGCTATTTTCTGCCCATAAGGCAGAAGATAATGTGTGTTCCCGATTTTCTGCAGTAAATATCCTTCCTGCCTTCTGATTCTCATAATCTGATTTCCCTTCCTGTGTTTGTTTTCTTATATTTGCTGTCTTTCGTTTTGTATGTAAAGTTATGCTTTTTCTGCTCATCATCCTTTTTATTTTCAGGGTAAGCTGTTATAATAAAATTCAGGTAACTATTCAGAGCCACTCGTCAAAATGCCACGCATTTCGTCGGTTCGGCGTATCCGCCAAATGGAGTTTTTTATGTACACTTACGATATTGAACAACTTTTAAAAAACGGTTCTGCCGTCAAACTGAAACCGCAGGGCTACAGTATGTATCCTCTTTTTCTTCCGGGCCGGGACGAAGCTGTCATTGAACACTGTGTTCCTTCCGAACTTCATCGCGGCGATGTAATTCTGTATCGCCGTGTGCAGGGAATCCTTGTTCTGCACCGCATCTGCCGAATTACCAGGGATGGCTTCTATCTGGTCGGGGACAATCAGACCGAAGTGGAAGGACCTCTTTCCCCGGAGCAGATTCATGGAAAACTGACTGGTGTCGTACGCAATGGAAAATCGTTTTCTGTTTCGTATCCAATTTATCGGATGCTTTCTTCCATCTGGCTCTTTTTACGCCCTGTCCGCCCGTTTTTCTGGTCGGTAACGGCTTTTTTCCGCAGGTTTTTTCAGAAGCACTGATTTTTTCATTGTCCTCTCCGAATTTTTTTCAAAATGCACAGAGAAATTTCTATTGCATCAGGCTTTTCGCATTCCCTTCACCATGGTTACAATGCTCTGAAGTCTCCAGCCTCTTCCAAAGATCACCAGATCCAGCAGCAGCGGAATCGCAATACACAGGAGAAAGCAGACGCAGAACAGAAGCATACCGCCTGCTCCGTATATCAGTGGTACGATTTTCTGCATCAGCAGAACTTCGCCCGCTATGACTGCCAGATACTCTCCGATATCCTGCGCATACCGCAGCGCCTCTCCCGGCATCTCGAGGAAATCCCGGAAATAAATGATATACCGATACAAGATCTGCAGCAGATAAGACAGTAAGGTTCCAAGCAGAACGCCTGCCATCCCATACGGTTTTACAAGTGCCAGTGACACGATCAGATTAAGAAGTGCGGAGGATGCTCCGACATTTTTCTCTTTTTCAAACAGTCCCGTCACGCCCATCACAAGGCTGAGCGGCAATCCCATAATTCGAACCAGCAATACTACAATACAAAAAACAGTAATTCCCCAGCCAAGTTCGTAGGAAGGACCAAGCCAGATATCACGGACAAATGGTGTAATCAGAGAAAACAGGCCAACCGATACAACCGACGCAATGCAGAAAAAGCCAAAGGTCAATTGCCGCAGAATCTCATAATTTCTCTGACGATTTTTTTCTGTAAAATAATCTCCGACCGTCGGCTGGATCGTATTCGCAAGGATCGTGAGAATATTGCTGATCGCCTGCGTAATCATACAGTAATTTGCATATCGTCCTACCGTACCGACCCCGATAAAACCGGAAATAATCAGGTTGTCCGTGCAATACAGCATTTTTTCTGAAATTCTGGAAATAAACAGGCTTTTCAGATCTCTTACAATTCTTTTCGTCAGAGACGATGTGCTCTTTTCTTTTCTCCGCTGGCGCAAAAACGGATATTTCTGCTCCACATACCAGCTGATCCAGATATTCAGCACGACTTCCGTTACGGTTCCAATACCAAGCGCCAGCAGATAATTCTGTTCCCATGTAACCAGCAGAATAATCGCCAGATAGCTGACCACATTTAAAATCAGTCCGGTGATGCTTGCAATGTATTCTTTCTGATCCGCAATCAGCAACGACTTCCGGTACGTTAAAAGATAAGAAAGAACGGTTCGAACCAGCCACATCGCATACAGAACGCGGATATAGGATAACGAATAACTGTTATTTTTCATAAAAAGGTGGATGAACGGCAGAACCGCCATTCCCGCCGCAAATACAAGAACAGCAAAGACGTGATATGCCTTTCGGTAAAGATTCATCAGCGATGCAATCTCTGCCTCATCCTTTCTTGCAAGCGCGCCATACAAATGGTAAACGATTGCCGTGGATATGCCAAGCTCCGTCACGGAAAGGATATTGATGACATTGGAAATAACACCATTCATTCCAACCAGCTCCGCGCCCATGTACAGGTTCATGGCACGCTGGCTGAAAAAGCCGAGGATCAGAAGCGCAAACTGTGAAAGCATACTGAAAAAACTGTTTCGGAATAAATTTTTAATGCGCATAAGTTCCTCCTTCTTCTCGTTTTTATAACATGCTACGCGGGTAAACAGTTCCGTAATTTTACATCACTCTTATTTTCCACTGTTTTCATGGATTTTGTAACATTAAAATGGTATCATATATCTAATACCTGCTATCGTTGCTGCCGTTTCCAGATACCTGTGAATGGCAGTATCCCTTTTGGAAAGGCTTTCCTTTATGAAAACAAATAGAAAAAAATCATTTTCTTATCTTCTGTTTTTTCTTCTGCTTCTGGTATTCCTTGCACTGTTCGCATTTCTTGGTATCCGTTCTTTTTATCGTGCGAATTACATGCCGGAACCATGCACAGAATCCGCAGACGAGTTATCCAATCCATACATTGGATTTTATCACATGTATGGCTATGTTCTTGGAAGCGATTCGCTCTCGAATCTTCCTGCCGCCTCTGATTCCGACGCCAAAAACAGGCAGGGAATTGTCATGCTGGAAGTGAATCTGCAGAATTTTTCAAACGAAGATCTCTCCGATTCAGCTCTTTCCCAGCTTGATACCATTCTCTCTGCCTGGCAGAGACATGGCAGTCAGGTGATCTTACGTTTTCTCTACGACTGGGATGGAAAAGCAATGGAAACAGAGCCGCAAAGTCTGGAGCAAATTCTGCGTCACATGGACCAGACAGCTGAAGTTGTAAATCGCTACACGGACTGTGTTTTTCTGATGCAGGGCATTTTTGTCGGAAACTGCGGGGAAATGAACAATTCTCACTACATGTCCGATGAGGACTGTACTACCCTGATGCACCATCTGGCAGAGGTAACGGATCCTTCGGTTTTTCTGTCTGTCCGCACACCGGTACAGAGGCGGAAAATTCTGGATTCCTCCGAACGGCCGACAAAGGAAACAGCTTTTGATGGTTCGCTTTCCTCCCGGCTTGGACTGTTTAACGATGGTATGCTCGGAACGGCCAACGATACCGGCACTTATGGTGATACCGCTGCCTCCGCAGACACTTACCGTTCCGCCTGGGTTCGTGAGGATGAGCTTTCCTTCCAGAATGAACTCTGCAATTTCGTCCCAAACGGCGGCGAGGTCACTCTGGATAACCCATTGAATGATCTCGCACATGCCATTCAGGATTTATCGCGCATGCATGTCTCCTATCTGAATTCGGAACACGATCCCGCGGTTCTGGATAAATGGAAAGCAGCTGCTTACAAAGACAAAGCTTCCGTTTTTAACGGATTGTCCGGCTATGATTATATCGAGCGTCATCTGGGATACCGCTATGTCATCCAGGACACTGCTTTGGATTCGTCTGATTTTCAGATACGGCTGGAAAATGTTGGTTTTTCTGTCTGCTATCGAAAACTGGATTTACAGCTCACCCTGGTTTCTTCCGATGGTGAGGTTTTCTCATTTCCCATCTCTTCGGATTCCAGATTCTGGATACCGGGGACTACTGCAGAGCTCTCTATTTCTCTCCCGCTTGCGAGACTCACCAAAGGCAGTTATACGGTATATTTCCAGATGACGGATCCTGTTCTGCAAAGGGAAATTTTGCCCGCAAACACATTTTCTCATGATACGCATGGATTTTCGATTGGTACGCTCGAAATCAGCAAATTATATTAAAACAATCGGGTCAATTTTGAAAATTCCCAAAAAGGGGCGTCCCTGTTTTTCTCCCTGATTGGCAAATGAAATAGTTCTTCCATCCCGCCTGCGGTACAGCGCCAGATACAGTTTCTGTTCTTCTGGTTCTGCTAATTCCGCAGGCAGTTTTATTTTCTGGCAAAGAGTGGTTTTTTCTCCGCTCTTCCAGAGTCTCGCATCTGTTGCAATCTGTATTTTTTTCTGAAGCGTTCCGTTTCTTTCCAGCTCCAGATAACAGTCTGCCTCTTCGGTCAGTTCTGCAAATCCTTTGTTTTCCAGTGTAATCTGAAGTTCTTCCCTTTCCGAAACAAACTCCACACCTTCCACAACAAACCGATAGCCGAGACGTTTTCCAATTGCATCCAGGCCGCTTTCGTCCTCGACCGTTTCTGCTTTCCATTGTTCCAGCCGTCGTAAATCATACGTACTGTTCAGATAGGAAATATGCATTCTTTCGAGATCCGCCATTGCTTTTGGGGCCGAGACGAAAGGAGCCGGTTCTGCCCCACTTCCCCATATGGCCTCTCCGCCGCAAAATTTTCCGCACATTTCGTTTTTCTGCCATTCCAGTTCTTCTTCCCGGCTGCAGATTTTCTGTCCCGGTGTTTCCGGTGACAGTGTGCCATACGTTCCAAGATCCGTTTCCGATCCGAATATCCCATCGTTAAACAGAGTCAGTTTTTTCTTTTCCTGCTCCGTCCATCCCAAAGTCAGTTCCCGCCACTGCGCCGGTTTCCGCACTGCAACCGGGCAGGCGCCGTCCACTGCTTTTATCATGGTATCGGTCAGGGTTCGAAAGGCATCCGGGGTCAGATAACGGGAACCGTGCATTTCGCCCCAGTTCCCGATCAGAATTCCCTGTACTGCAAAAATATCGTCCGCATATTCCCGAATGACTTCTCCGATCTGCTGCATATGTTCTTCCACCAGACGGATACTGCCCGGCTCTTTCTCCAGTCCTTTTCCCTCAAGATCATAGGAAAACCGCAGGATCATTCCTTTTCTTTTCTCCCGAAAAAATGCCAGAATCCTTCGAATCCATTCCAGAGACGGTTCTGAAATCGGCTTGTCCCGGAATGCTCCGATATCAATTCTGAGAAGGACAAGTTCTTCCTCTTCACAGGCGATGTAGAGCGGTTCCCCGGTTTGCGCCGCGTTGAAAGTATATAAATGATACCAGCCACACCCGGGATTCTGTATCGCTTTCCTGCTTTCCTGAAGTATCGCTTTCTGGAAAAGCTCTTTTTTATCCTGTTTTCCCCGCAGTTCTGGAAATTCTTTCTTTTCTGCCCTGCCTTTAGCTTCTCTTCCCTTCTGCCAGCTCAGGATACTTTTTATCTTCTCTCTCCACATCAATCCGTCCTGCTCCTGCATCCATTTTCAATACCTTACACCGGAAAATCACAGCCAGGACACTGTAAAACATCCGCATCATATACCAGATTGGCTTCAAACCAGAATGCATGCTTTTCCCCGAAGTCCGAGCATGCATAACAGCTGGAATCTCCACAACTTTAAAATCAAGAAGCAGCATCTGAGTAATCATATTAGTATCCGGATATTTATCATCGAAATGATTATATTTGGAATAGTATAAAACAGCTTTCCGGCTTAAACCCTGCAGTCCGGTTGTCGGATCCGCAATTTTCCGTCCAGTTGCCAAATACAGCATTTTTCGAAACAGGACAAATGCCATTTTTTTTGCAAAGGAAACTTCAAACTCTGTACTCCCCTTCATGAAACGGGATCCAAGCACAATGTCCGGCGTTCTTCCATCATCATCTTTTTCCTTTAATCTCTGGTAAATTTTCGGGATATTGCACACATCGTGCTGCCCATCCGCATCCATCTGAATAACATAAGAATAGCCCCTTCGGATTGCATATTTATATCCAAGCTGCAGCCCACTGCCATATCCCAGATTAAAAACATGAGTAACCACCGCACAGCCATATTCCTTCGCCAGCCAGTTGGTATTGTCAGAAGAAGCATCGTTCATGACCAGCACATCAACAATATCTGCTATCTCCGGCTGCGCCAGCTGTTTCATGACCTTTTCTATATTTTTTTCCTCGTTGTATGCCGGAATAATCAGCAGTACCTCTTTTTGTCTCATATGTATGTCCGCCTCATTTCATTAGATTCAGCAGTTTCCAGATTTCCTCTGTCTGACCGTTCATTTTCTGTTTTGCCGCTGCTGCAAGCCGTTCCCGTTTCTTCGGATCATCCAGCAGTTCTTCACTTTTTCGGCAATGCCTTCCGGTGTCAGCGTACAGAGAAGACCATCTTCCCCGTCCACAATCTGCTCTCTGTTTCCCGCACAGTCCGATGCAATCACAGCACAGCCAAGTGTCTGCGCTTCCTGGATGGCGATGCTTTTTCCTTCAAACCGTGTTGCATGAACGTAGAGATCACACTGTGCATAATAAGGAAACAGATTCTCTTTTGCACCCGGCAGCTGGAAATCTTCCTGCAGGCCAAGCTCTGCAATCTGCTTTTCGAGCGCATTTCTCTCGGATCCCTCTCCCAGTACATACCATCGCGCCTCATAGCCATCTTCGCGGATCTTTTTCATGGCCGGAATTGCGATGTCATATGCTTTCTGATAGGCCAGTCTTCCGACAGTTAAGATTCGAATTCCTGTATAGGAATCTGAAAAACCGCCCGGCAGCTGCGCCTCACGCGCAATCCGGTCTGTATCGAGAATATTGTGAAAAACCTGCACTTTCTTCTCATATTCCGGATAAAATTCCAGAAAATGACGGCGCGTCTCCTGCGAAACGGTAAAGATCTGATCCATCTTTTCGTAGCAGTCCCGATCCATTTCCCTTGTATAACCGGAATTGCCGTATGCAATATGGACAAAGGCAGCTTTTTTCTTAGCATTCACATGATCGGCAACGTAATAAGCAGAACCGCCTTCCAGGTAAGCAACCGCCAGATCGAAGGTTTCCGAAAATCGGTCTGCTCCATCCGAAATTACACGCCAGAGCAGCTTGTCCGGCTGAATGTTTCCAGTTTTTTTCATTCGGAAAAAATTTTGTATCACATATTGCATTTTCTTTATGGTGCGACCATGGCGGAAAAACGCCAGAAAAGATGTCTGTATCAGTTTTCTCCGCCCCGCACCGGACAGCACAGAAGCGGTACAGATTTTCTTATTTTTCACATGTACCCTCTGCGGTACCTGGGAAATCATTTCACCCTGCCCCAAAAGTACGTAAAGTGAAATTTCATATTCCTCCGCATCCAGGCGGCGCAAAAGTTCCAGCAGCGCTGTTTCCGCTCCCGCCCGGCCAAGGGTGTTGATCACAAACAAAATTTTCTTCATTCGTTCTTCCTTCTTCTATTCCCTTATAACTCTCTTGCATTTTTGCCCGTCAGTTTTTCCAGTTCTCTCAGAATTCTTTCATTCTCCTGGTTCAAAAGAGAAACCAGAATCGCCAGTTCCTGGTTTTTCATTAACAGGGAAGAGATCTGAATTGTCATCTGGTAAACGCCCCACAGAACCAGAAGCGCTGTGATCAGAAGAACAACGAGGCTCCCAAGCCCGATCCGGCTGCTCCATCCGGAAAATCTCGGAACCGCTCCGCTTAAGATTGCTGCAATTCCAAGCAGTTCCCAGGTAACTGCCAGGTTTACGGTCAGCTTCTTTTTCGCATGAAGCACGAAGGTAACGATCATAATTCCAATTCCCATCAAAATAACGCAAGCTTTTACAATTGCTGCTGTGCTCATTTACGCTTCCTCCTTCTGCTCTTGCTCTGCTTTTCTTTCATAAACCATACCGGATGGCCGTTTCCCCTTTCCCTGAGGAATCAGATTTCCACGGCAAAAGACATGTCTGTCCATGTTTTTTTCTACCCATCGCAGTCTCGCATATGCCACACTCCATCCTGCAAATGCTCCTGCTATGACCCCGGCGCCATACCAGATCACCGGTAAATGTGTTGCAATCAGACTGCCAATCCATGTCACCAGGCAAAACACGATCGCTGTCCAGATTGCCCCTGTCAGATCGTCAAAATAATACAGGAAGATAATTTCCGCATACATCAGAAACAGAATAAAATATCCAACCGCAAGTGACGGATAAATTTTCAGTGTCATACCGGAAAATCCCTCCCCTGGTAGCAGAATAACACAGATCAGATAAACCACAACAGAAATGATAAACTGTAACCGCGCCAGTGTCATCAGTTCACTGGAAAGCTGACGGAACATCCGTTTCTTCGCATTGTCAATATCGGCGCCTTTTCCGCCGATGACTGCCTCCGAGTACAGTTTATATTTTTCGTGAAAGTTCATCTCCACACGCGCAATAAAGATGATCGTTGCGGAAATGTTGGTAAACATGGCGAGACAGGATGCCATATCGTATGGCTGGTTACATACGAAACTTTTTGCAATCTCCATCCGCATATCCGTTGTCCAGAACACAAAATTGTGAATGTATAACCCAAGGATATACAAAAAGTTTGTAAAAATCAATTTCCAATATTTCCTAAAATACTGCAGTACCGGCCGGTAATGATTGCTATTTCGCACAAAATACCGGCGGATCAGCGCATTTTCCAGCGTTGCCGTCACAAAAAATCCGATCGTCAGAGAAAACAGCATACTCCATGTTGTCTCCCACTTCAGAATAAAGTGTAAAATCAGGGCAAGGACAAATGCCACCAGCATGCCGAAGAAAAAATACTGTGAAATCCGTTGATAATCTTTGCAAATAGAAAGATAAATCATCGAGTAAAAAACAAGCACCAGACTGATATAACCGCAAAAGCCACAGAATACATATGCGGTTGGTACCTTTCCCACAAAATGTTCCCAGAGACAGAACGGAATCCCCAACAGACAGCTGAGACCAATGTTCAGAAGCATACCAATATGATAGCAGGGTAAAATATCCTGATACCGCTCTTCGTAGATCACATCAGACATATAGCGGGACAGCACCGCATTAAACGGGGACGCCGTCAGAAGAGAAAAGATAAAGGTATAAAGAATCGTGCAGGAAAACAGCTCTCTTGTCACATATCCCACACTGGCAAAATCCAGCAGATATTCCATTAAAATCAGATTGATAATGATGACAAACATGGGCGCAACCGTCACTACGGTGCTGTAGAAAAATCCAACCAGATTTGTCGTAAGTGTATTTTTTTCAAAAATCCGATTCAGCCGAACTCCGATTCCTGCCATATCCTCTTCCTCCTTTTTTGTGCCTGCTCCGGTTTTACTTTTCCTTATCCGGCAGTTTTACCGATTCTTCCTTCCACTCCAGCCCCATCTGTTCTGCGAAATCCCGGTAAATCTCCCAGTATGTTTTCTGCATATATTCTACTCTATATTTCTCCATCACACGGCGATAGCCGGTCTCTCCCATTTCCAGGCGCATTTTTTCATTTGCCGCCATATCCAGCATCGCCTGCGCGATTTCTTCAATATTCATGATATGCGTGACAATTCCGGCCGCACCGAAATCATCACTTTCCCCGTAAATCAGTCCATAGCAGTTTCCGACATCCGTTGCAATCACCGGCTTATGCGCCGCATAGCTTTCCAGAATGGTCAGCGGCTGTCCCTCACTTATGCTGGTCAGAATGGTCACATCCATTCTTCCAAGATAATCGCGGATATTGATTCTTCCGGTAAAAACAACATCCGGGATTTCCATATCCGAGACAAGCTGGAAACACTCCTCGGCATATTCCCGGTCTTCTTCCCATGGTCCCATAATCCAGAGTTTCAGACGGTCATCTTTTTCTTTCGCAAAACCAAATGCCTGAATCATCGTTTTGACATCTTTAATCGGGGTCACACGCAGTACCGCACCGATGTTGATTTTTCCTTCATCTTCTTCCGTTTTCCCCGGAATATTCTGCAGATTTTCCACACGGATTCCGTTTGGCGTGACCATGGTTTTTTCGATCGGGCAGCCAAGTTCGATCTGCAGTTCCCGTGCATGTTCAAACAGTGATGTAATGAGCGTCCCTTCGTTGTACGCCAGCTTTGACATTTTTCGAAACTGATCGATCCAGATATTTTTATAGATTCCTTCTACCCATTTGGCTTTGATCAGTTCTTCTTCCCGCTCTCTGGTGTAAATTCCGTGCTCAGAAATCAGGAGACGGCTGCCGTAGAAGTGTTTTGCCATGGCACCAAGAACCCCCGCATAACCGGTTGCAACACAGTGGTACAAATCGGCACGCGGTATTTCCGTCTGCATGGTGAGAAACAGCGGCAGATAAATCGAACGCATCGTCCACAGGAAATTAGAAAAGACAATCTGACTGTATTTCAGATTATAGCAGTCTCTGACCGCATTCAGAAAATCCTCCCCCATCAGCAGCGCATTCAGGGAAACATTTTCTTTCTGGAAAAGGTCAAACAAAACATCCCACTCGATGTCCTGATCCAGAATCAGACTGCGCAGTGCCTGATACTGTTCTTTTTTCAGCCGTTTTCTGTGCAGTTTCTTGCTGCCGCTCCAGTCCACATCGTCAAGATAAAGTTCATAGACCGCAGACACATTTTTCGGCAATTCATAGGCATATTTTCCCCGCTGGGAACGATTTGCCGCAATTGCAAGAATCACAAATTCCGTTTCCGGAAACAGCTGGATCAGGCTGTGTACCCAGCTTGAAACACCTCCTACGACGAAAGGGTAGCATCCTTCCGCAACAATGCAGACTCTCATTCGTTTTTCGCCCCTTTCTCATAGTAATACCGTTGATCCGATGCTCCAAGCGTAATCCTTACCTCACTTTGCTCTGCGCGAATCAGCCACGCGGAATCTTCAAGTTTTTCTGCTGTTCCGCCTGTAACTTTTCTGACATCTTCATTGTGCGTGCGAAGAACATAATACGCTGTTTCATCGGTTCCTGTTGTCCTTAATGTGATGGCATTGTCTTCTCTGTCATCTTCATAACGGGAATTCAGAAATGTCCGGATTCTGGTGTCACATTCCGATACGGTCGTGCCGTCAAAACCGGAGAATAGCTTCCAGTACGTAGAAAGATTCGCCGCAAATTCCTTGCCGATATTTTCCCAGCGATCCTCTTCTGTTTTCGGATAAAGAATAGCATCCAAATCCAGCAGAACACTGGTATATCCAAGTGCAGATTCCACACTCTTTACTTTCATCCAGGAACGGTATGTAAATTGCTCCTCTTCTTCCGATATCACTTTCTGGCTTGTAACCTGATCGTTCTGATATCTTACAATATCCCCCTCGGTATCCTTGGCTTTTACAACCGTACGAATCTGTTCAAGAACAGGCTGCTGCAATGCTTTTTCCATTTCTTCATCCGTCTGTTCTCCAGCGTAAAAAGAAGAAAAAGCAAACGTATTCAATTTTTTTTGCATGAACTCCTGATCTTCCTGCAGTTTCTGTATCACATCCGTTTCTGACTCACAAGTACCGGAAAGCCCTGTTTCCCCTTTTTGCTCATTAATCAGTTTCACATAATAGTTCAGCATACTGCCATCTGGTTTTGTTGTACTGCTGTAATCAAGCTTCGGCGCCAGCATACAGGTCAGTCCGAGATGATTCTTTTCATAAACAGAAGCAAAAGAGGGCCAGATGATATCACGGTTAACAGCTGTTGCTGTGTTGCCGTAAATCTCCTGCATCTGTGCTGTATTTTCCTCTGTCAGAACCGGAAAATTAGCAGCAATCAGATTCTGTGCATTTACGACCGGGTAAATCAGATAATCTCTTGTCTCGTAAAGCATTCCGGTCAGGATTCCAAGTCCCGTTTCATCCTCCATATAATCTCCGTTTACTGCAAAAACATAGGCATTTCCCGTACTTTTTCGCCAGATTGCAACGGGATGTTCCTGCACTTTTAAGGTACTGTCTTCCGGAATACCTTTCATATAAGCTTTCGTACCACCTGCCAGTTTAAACCACGGAAAAGTCAGTTCAAGATCCTGCATCTTTTTCTCTTCCTGTTTCTTCGCCTCATAAATGTTTTCTCCGCCAAGCATCAGATTCGCATACAAATCCATTCCCTTCACCGTTACCTGATCTGCTGTAATTTTTTTGATGCCAAGCAATTCCATGAATTTCTGATTCTTTTTTATCACAGAAACATCAGGCAGATTTGCAAATACAAGATGAATCCCCTGTTCTGTACATTTTTGCAGTTCCACGGTATCCTTTACGGTTGTCCAGTCTATATTTTCCGAATTCACAATCACCATTTCCGGCAGCCTGGTATCTTTTTTCTCCATTGCTTTCTCATATTTTGTTATCGATGAATAGACTGCTGACTCATATTTCATATACCGGCACCATTCCTGAACAACGGTACCGATAGAGTCGCTCTTTTCTGCTCCGATATAAACAATGGTTCCCCTGCTGCCCTCTATGTTAATCTGATCGGAAGCATCCACTGCTCCAAATGCTCCGCTTCCATCCGCTAACGTTTCTTTATCCTTCGCATATGCATTTGTATCGTAATAGTTCAGCTTTTCTCTTGCCACATTCAATCCCTGGAATAAGAAAAGAACGATCGCCATAATGATTGTAATTGCTACAAAATTTCTACGCGAAACCATCTCTATTCTTCCTCGCTTCCTGCCTTTGGCGTTGGATTGTTATATCCGTAATCAATTGCAAAATTGTACGGACTGTTTACGTTCTGCTGTACACGATAACAAATAAAACTGTCTGTTTCATAATAGACTTCCATCTCGTCTGGATAAAGTTCTTTAAATTTCTGTGTCCAGTAATAAATATGGCACATCGTATACCACCGGTTTTCTGCAAAATACGGTTCAATTCCGCCTGCTGACGGAAGGGGTGCTTCTGCTCCCTCCACGGTTACTTCTTTGTGGTTGGTACTTCCCGCATAATCAATTGGAATTTTTTCCACAAAAAAATATACATTCTGTGTCGGCATAATGATCTCCGGATTTTTTTCCAGATCCTGCAGTTCACGCAGAAAAGTAATGGTCTCATAATGGTAGCCGTAAAACTCCGTCATTCGAAGTTCATCATCGGCAGAGCAGATGGTCCAGGTGAAATTCCTGTTTTCTTTTAAAATATTGGTAACGCAGGCAATCGCTCCATTATCTTCCAGAGCGTCTACAACAATCGGCTTTCTCAGAAGACCATTTGATATCACAGCAGAAACCGCTATGACTAAAGTAAGGATAGATGCAACATTGCTGACCCATCTTTTCTTCCACCATCGTATCAGGAGATGTACGATGGCATCTGCTCCCAGCGTCCATGAAAAACAAACCGAATAGCAAAGGAAAATGCTGCAGCGGTTTGGATCCATCAATGCCGGCAAATGCAGCAGGGATGCACATTGCAGACAGCACATACAGAGCAGATAAAAGGCAGTGGAAAAAATCACTCCCGCAAAATCAATCTCCCGTAAAAGCACCATCAAACTTCCAAGCGCAGCCAAAAGCACAATACTTCCCAGGGTAATTTCCACAATATATGGTTTTACATTCATCACATTTACGCGAATGCTGCTTCGAACTGCTGCAAATTTTTCTTTTAAACGTTCCTTTAATGGCTTCTGCTGCTCCTTCGCTTGTTCTGCCAGTTTCTCTTCAGCCGCTTTTTTCAGCGCCTCGACCTGTGATGCACTGACTGTTGAGCCGCCATCCCTGTTTTCTGTCCCCTCACTTTCCGAAATGGTGCTCAGCTCTGTATTTTCCACCAGAGAATCTGTCGCTTCCGTTTCATCATCCTTTCCTCCATTGATAACACTTAATCCCCAGTACAGGGATCCCTGCAGTCCTTTTCCCATCGCAACACCCGCCGCCATGGGCAGTACAGAAAGCAGCACACTCAGGATTCCCGTTGCCATAATTCTGCGGAAATACTTCCACCGGGCAAACCGGAAACAAAAGCCGACTGCAACGCCAATGCAAAACAGCCCGGCGATCATCGTGCTGTAAAAGTGGATCGTCAGCGTAAGCGAAAATCCAATGGCAAACTGGATCAGATACCAACGGCAGTTTTGATCCAGTTCTTTTTTTTCATTCTCTTCTGCCTTCTGCTCTTTTGCAAATTCCTGAAAAAAACGGATCGCCATGCAGACAGACGTCAGAATAAAGATCATACTGAATTCCTGCGGCAGCGCACCTTCAAATCTTGCATACGTATTCCGGTTAAAAATATCCATCACATAGAACAGCACGCCAAGATATGGAGTAAATCTTCCCTTGCACACCATTTTCAGCGCCACAACCATTGCCAGATATACAAAATATGTCTGCACTACGCCAAAGATCCGCAGCAAGACATACGTTTTGATCCCAAACACCATATGCAGATAATAAATCACGATGTGAAATCCATACGGGTACACACCTGCAACCCAGATGTTGTTCCGATCCAGCTCATTGATCCAGTAGTTGTGTACCGGGATATCACTGGCTTTATAACCGTAAGCTTCGATCATATTCGGCCCATAGACATACGTAATTGCCGCAATCGCGGCCCCCATCACAGCAAGCTCCAGCAGCACATTCAGCCATTGCTTTCTTTTTCCACGGAAAAACCGCCTGTAAATGGTCCCTCGCAGCTGCACAAGCGAAGTTTTCTTTCCACGTTCTCCACTCAGCAGACGCTCTACATTCTCCAGAACCCACTCGATCACACCTGGAATCTTACTTCTTCTTTTCCAGATCCACACCAGAAGAAACGGCCCCACGGTGCCTGCCGTCAGTGTCACACGATTGCTGATATGAAGAAACTGCAGCAGATATACCAGATAGATGATATAAAAATTTCCCGCAAAAAAATATCCGGTCAGCTGTTCCGCAGCAGAAAAACGGCGGAACCGCTTCCGGAGTACCAGCCATGGGAGGAACAAAGTTACAATGCCATATGCCGCGACAATTTCCAGAAACTGTAAAATTGTAAGCCATTTCATTGTCATAATCTCTGTTCCTCCTTTCTGCTTTTCTTTTTCTTCCTGCTTAACTGAAAATCCGGATCAGCTCCAGCGTCTCATTATCAATAATAATATCAGACTCTTTCAGTTCCTGCAAAACTTCGAAGAATTTCTCTTTTTCCCCCATTGTGAAATACAGTTTTAACCGGCAGGTATACGCTGCCAGCGCATTTCCGTGCTGCCGTGCCAGACGCATACACCACTTTTCGGTTTCCGGAATTTTTTTTAAATCCAGAAGTTTCAGGCACAGTCCCTCGTACCGGTCTGCCGTAATTCGTGCACCGTTTTTCTGGTACAGCGATTCGGCCGCTTCTTCCAGCATATTGACATACTTGGTCTGCTCCATTGTTGTAAAAATTTTCTGACTTAAAATTCGATTCATATAATCGATCAGCATTTCTTCACATTCTGTTTCCGTCTCTGTTTCCTGCTGCATCTGCGTGTACATTTTCTGCACATTGGACCGGAAATCGTTCAGCTCATCCCGCAATACCGAGGCCGCATAATGGGATGTCTCAGAATCTTCGCTGTTCAGTGCCATGGTAATGGATTCCAGGGATTTTTGCATATCTCCGCGGATCACATTCAGCATCAGCATACGCATATTCCGCTTGTCACTGACGGCAAGCGATTCTTCCAGCGGCGCCATGTTGCGCTCCCGCTCCTCGTCCGCTTTCAGATGTGTCTGCACACGTTCCTTGCTGAAAATAACATCTTCCAGATCGACCGCCTGGCGGAATACCGTCTTGTAAATCAGATAACTGCACAGAAAAAATGCCGGACCGACGACCGGGCAGAGAACCATGACGATAAAACGAATAAAAAATGCTCTCCGATTGTCGTACTGAATCTCCTCCCCCTGCTCTCTTTTCAGATCACACGCCGGAACATAAAGGAAAATTCCAACCAGCAGATACACAAGCGCAATCAGAGCATTCACGATCCACAGGATCACAAACGCCAGTGTTCCGTTTATGCTCATGCGGCCACCTCCCCATTTGCAATTGTACTCTCATATCCAGCTTCTGCAAAACGAGTAATAACACCCAGCGCATTCTTTTCCTCTGTATCCGAAAGCAATACATACAGGCCGCCATCCAGCATTCCGACGTAATCGGTCTGTCGCAGTTTCTTTCCGAGCACCTCTGCTGCTTCCAGATATTTTTCTTCTCCGCAGGTAATCTTTACCAGGGAACATTCTGTCAGTCCATTCCGCTTTGCCTCAAAAAACGCACTTACCAGCTGTGTAAATGCCTCTTTTTCCAAAATGCTGCTGTTGCCCAGATAACGGTGCTCCCGGAGTGCTTCCAGATAACGGTTTGCACGGACAACCGCATTCTGAATCAGATAGCTGATGACCGTCAGACGATTGGACTCGGCCAGGTTCATGCGGTCCCACGGAAGTCCCCACAGCATCAGAATGATCTGCATTTCATCCTCCGCATAAATGGCCTGCGCCATCAGCGGATAGCGCTCATCCATCGTCTTGTTGATGAATACGCGGCGTTCTTTCAGATCCGTATACATCGCTTCCATCTCCGGGTAGCGGATGGAATTTCCCAGCTTTCTGGCCGTCGGCGAAGTAAAGGAAAAGAGACGCGCATACGACTGGTTGGCAACGGTGTAAACCGCCACATCCTCCGTATTCATCAGCTTGGAAATCGTCTGTGCTGCATAGAAAAGCACCTCATAGGCACCGTATTGATCCAGTGACGATGTAATTTCATAAATTTTTCCAAGACTGTCCTTCTGGTTGACAAGCTGCAGTTCAAAAATCTGTTTCATCCGCACATTGCTGTCGTTGATCTCAGTCATATCGCCAAGCTGTCCGTGCAGATAGCCGATCTCCTCCTGATCGTCCTTTTTGATATGATGAATCTGGTCACGCATGTAACCGACTACCATGCCCAGGATAAAAAGCTGCGCCATCCAGATATACGTACTGTAATCCATCAGCACTTCCAGACCGCTCTGGTTATACATCTGGCGGAAACAGTAGCCAGCCGTCGCCAGAAGCGCTGAGAAGATCGCCTGCTGCTGTCCATACACAATCGCAAACAAAAGCACATACAAAAGATACGCATCCAGCTTTGCAAAATACTGGCTGCCGACCGCACGGTTATGAATCATAAAGAACGGGATAAAACAGATCAGGTTTTCCAGATACGGAGCCAGCATGCGGAAAATCCGCACCAGCAGTCTCCAGACCCGGTTGCCCCATCCGGCGCCCGTATCTTCTCTCTGTAAAAAGGAACTGCTGTATTTCTTCATATACTCTACAACAGCTTTTACGCCTTCTTCGTATGGGACAAAAATTTTTCCGTCAAATTCTTTCCTGTACCGTCTGCCATCCAGCACCAGGCGATAGCCCTCTCCGACGGTATCATCCCGAATCGTCGTTCCGTCTCCCGCATTCTGCTGAATCAGCTCTGCCAGTTTCATCTGACTGATGACCTCGCCGGAAGAAATGTGATACAGCGGATATTTCGGATGCTCTGCCATCATCACGCGGTACGCAAACTCCACCGCATCGCTCTGATAAATCATGGAAAAAACATTTCGGCTGTTTGCTGCAATCTGATTGGTTTTCAGCATTTCCAGCATCATCTGGAAACATGGGTTATTGTCGGCCTTTCCTTTCCGTGGAATATCATACATATGATCGAAGCGCAGAACCCGCGTGTCCATCTCTCTGGTGTCACGATAGCTTTTGCAGATATTTTCTCCCTGCAAAATCGCCATTGCCTGAAAGCTTTTGGACGATGCCGGTTCCGTTTCGTGGATATCGCTGCTGTAAGACCGGCCATAAACAACTTCGGAAGACAGGTACACAAAACGACCATTTTGTTTAAATGCATACGCCGAAAGAAGGTTCGTCAGATCTGCGGTGTAACGGACCGACTCTCTTCTGGCATCACTCCAGTCATAGTTGGTATCGTAAGCTCCGAGAAAAATAACAAGATCCGGGTTTACATTGGTAAAAATTTCCCGCACGCTCTCGCTGTCGTAGGGGAAATTATACCGTTCGAAGACGCGGCGGTACTTTCCTCTTCCATCCCGCTTTCCGGTCAGCAGATATGTCTTATGTCCGTCTTTTTCCATTTTGGTGATCAGAGCATCCATCAGTCTGCTCTCGCCGCCGACTAAAAATACTATCATACGCTACCTCGCCGTTTTCGTAGATTTTTCAAACACGCTCCAGGATACCATAGTTTCGGAATGTTTCCAGCACTGCGTTTACGTCCTCCTGCACTTCCTCCGCCGGCATATCGTAAGCTTTTCCGAGCCGTTTTGCAATCTCTTTTGCAGATACGGCATCGCCGGTCTGCTCGTAAATAAAAGCTGCTGTTTCACTCAGTGTGAGTACCTGATTCATCTTTTCCGCCGTCGCCCCATATGGAATCAGAACATATTCGTCTGCAATCTGTCTGAGTACAAAATCACCTTTTCTGGTCATTTTTATCTCCATTCTTCTGCGTCTTGCTTTTCTTTCTTACCTCAGAGAAAAACAAGGATACTAATAGTTCTATTATAGCCCTACCCAATTGCATTGTAAACTTTATTTTGCTTTTTATTGATATCTGTAATAAAGTTTTATTTCTCTGCACTTTCTTTTTCCATTTTGTGATATACTAAAACATATTTGAAAAATCTTTTCCCCAAAGGAGTATCTTATGCAGCCGCTTGATGCCGTTTATTTACAGATTTTAAAAAATTTATGCACGGATTTGTCCGAACCGGTCCCGCTTGATGGTGTGGATCCGTCCGCCTTATACCGTCTGGCCGAAAAACACTGTTCGCTTCCGTTTCTTCTGCCATATTTTGAACAGCAGCCGCAGTTTTCTGCTCTCAAACAGCAGACGAAGCAGATGCTGCTCTCCTATTATCAGCTGGAACATTTTACACGCCTTACTTTTTCGCTCCTCCTTGCGGAGAAGATTCCCTGCTTTCTCTTAAAGGGCATCAGTCTCGCCGCCAATTATCCCATTCCCGAATATCGGAAGCTGGGAGATCTGGATCTTTATATTCCCGAAAAAGATGCTTTTTCCCGTGCCTGCCGGATTCTTAACGCTCATGGCTACACGGAGGAGCCGGAGGAGAGCGATCACCATGTCACCTACCGCTTCACTTTTCCCGAGACTGGCCGCTCCTTTACGCTGGAACTCCATTACCGCATCGTCGGTATTTATCAGTTTTCCCGGGCCAATGAACTGGTGGACGAAATTTTTTCCGCCAGTCATCTGAAACCATCTTTCGTGGAACTCTACGGTCAGACCTATCCGGTACTGCCGCCAACGGAAAATGTGTTTTACATGCTGCATCACATGCTCAAGCATTACCTCTACAGCGGTTTTGGCAGCCGTCTGCTCTGCGATTTCACTCTGTATCTGGAACGTTATGCCTCCGAGGTTAATTTTGAAAAAATCCACTTCTGGTGCCGGGAATCGAAAATTTTTCATCTGTATGAGCTGATTCTGGAATCCTGCCGTATTTATTTCGGTCTTTCTGCCTCCATTGATCCGCAGGTTCACTGCTCTGCCTCTGACTGTGCCATTTTTCTGGAAAAAATTCTCGCAGACGGCGATTTCGGCAGTGATACACAGAGAAAAATTGTCAGCAGCGGTTCCTACCAGCACACCGGTATCCATGCCTGGTTCCACGAAGGCCATATTCAGATGAAGCTGCGGTTCCCAAAGCTTCATAAATGCGTACTTCTCTGGCCGGTTCTCTGGGTCATCACATTTTTCTGTTTCCTGTCCAACACCTACCGTATCCGCCACACGACACTGCGGCAGACGCTGGCAGACTTCCGGGCCGATAACCGGAAGACCAAGCTGTTAAAAATCTTCGACAACAACGATTTGCAATAAAACGAAAAACGAGTAAGCGAACGTCTCCCCTGTTCACTTACTCGTTTTTCTGTTCTGTCAATCTATGGGAATGCGTCTTCCCTCTGCCTATCCCCTTGCAAAGGTTCCACGCCTGTTTTTAATAAAAATGCTGATATCCGATCTGAATTCCGCTGCCGTAGCCGCTGTTGAAATACAGGCATCCGCCAACCGGGCTCTCACCTGCAAGTGCAGCCTGTGCAGCTGCGTAACAGTCACTTCTCGCTCCGCGTGCGAGCACACTCTGGAAAGTTCCGGTCGCAACCGGTGTAAACTGTCCACTCTGATAAATAACGCCGGAAATGCTGTTCGGGAAGGAACCGCTGTTGACACGGTTTACTACAACCGCTCCGACTGCCACCATTCCTGTGTAGCTCTCGCCGCCTGCCTCGCACTCGATCAGTGCTGCAAGCATTGCCACATCATTGCTGTCTGCGGAAATTACCGATGCACTGCCTGCTGTGGAGGCTGCTGCTGCGCTGCTTGCCGCACAGGCCTGTGATGCCTGGTATTCCTCCATGGAAACAGCACCTTTTAACTCCTCTGAAAGTGTCACATAGTCTCCATGAACGTATGCGCTGCTTCCGCTGTACTGGATCTGATACCAGTCAGCCTCTTCGCCGAATATGCTGACTTCACCATTCTGTGTCAGTGTTCCAACCTGCGCGGAATCTGTGGATGCTGCCTCACGGACACGAAGGCTGTCCGCCTGAACAACTCCGGTGATACCGCACATATTGCGGTAATGTGCTTTTGCCTCTTCCCCAAATACCAGATATTCATTCTTTATGTAGCCTTCTACACCATTGGAAGAGATCTTGCTCCACTCGTCTCCTTTTTCTGTTACAGTAACCGCATAGCCCGGCATCAGAACTCCGACGATCTCGGAATCTGCGTTTGCCTCGCTGCGGATGTTGACATATCCTTCTACGTTTGCTGCAGCCATTGTGCTCCAGTCTGTTTTATTTAAAATGGTTTCTTCCTTTGTCTCTGCTTTTACGGGTGCAGCCATGATGACAGTCAGTGTGAGCACGCTCCCCAGGATGCCCGGCACATAACTTTTTTTGAATGTCATACTTACCTCCTGAATAATTATTACGTTTTTGTTACATCTTGTTACAAACCGATTCTACCAGTGTTACATCTTTTTGTCAACTAGAATATTTCGACAACATTCCTGTCTTTTCCCATCGTTTTTTTCATAGAACCCACAATTTTTCACCACTTTTCCGCTTTTTTGACGAATTGGATCGGTTTTTATTCCCACTTTTTCTTCTGCATGCGGCCTGCCTGGAATACTTTTCCGTGTCTTGTTTCCTTCTTTTTATTTTGCTTTTGTTTCACATTCTGCCCTTTCTGCCCTCTTTTTCCGCAAATATTTTTTTAAGAAATTGTGACAGTTCTTTTTCTATTTTTCGACATGCATTACAAACCTTTTCCACTTTTGACGCATTTTCAAATTTTCTTTTAACTTTTTATTTTTACATGATATTTCTTTCTACATATGGTATAATCTTTAAAAAGAAAGAAAATTTATATTTTATCAATTATTTTTCTTTCAATTTATACGTGAAACTTACCGCAGGAAAATAAAACAGACCGACATTAGAAACCGATCAGGTGAAAGGAGGATGTCATATGTTACACAGCACACAGACAACGAAAAACACACAGGAAATTTGATTCTGAGATTCGGAATGGCAGGCCTCCTGGCGGCCGGATTATTTTTTTCCGCTCCGTATTCGGCAGCAGCCGAGACAGTTCCAAGTGCAGAAAATACAGACGCCGGTGAAATTACCATTCACTTCACCCATTACGATGCACAGGACCTGGAATTCTATCTGAACACCGATCAGGCGGCCCTTGCTTTTACCGATGCTGCCCTGACATTTCAGGATTCCACAATGGATGCGCCGGTCACCATGTCATATCTTTCCGATGATGGTTCCTATGTCCTGTATCAGAACAGCGAACCGGTCGAGGAAGTAAACGGAACGTTCTCCGTATCGATGGTTACGGAACCTGGCTACACACTGGATATGGATCAGATTTCCTTCTATGTTAATGGACAGGCCGTTTCCAATGGCGGTTCCGTTGTGATTACGGATTCTTCGGCGGCGATGACTTCTCTTGTTTACTGTACCGCAATCCCGGAAACACCGGCAACTGACCCGGAGCCATCTCTTCCAGAAGAGCCATCTGCACCGGAAGTTCCGGAAGAACCGGCCGCTCCAGAACCATCCGTTCCGGAACAGCCATCCGCACCGGCAGAAACCCCAACCGTGGTACAGCCATCTGCTTCGGAACAGCCGGCACAGGAAAATATTCTTCCGGAAACCGCAGCTCCTGCATCCAAAACCGCACCGGAACAGGTTCCTGCATCCGAACCGATCGCAGCAGAACCGATTGCCAGCGCAGTTGTTACAGAAGACGAAGAAGTTGATCTTTCCACCATCCACCCGGAAGTTACCGCATCCGCTGTTACTTCTTCCAGCCAGCTTCCAGCCGCAACGCAGATTGTACCATCTGTCAGAACAACAGACCCGGATGCACAGATTATTACTTCGGAAACTGCAGCTCTTGAAAATGCCGCACAGACCGAGAATACACAGACTGCACACACAGGAATCGGCTCCTGGTTCCATCAGCGAACAAATCAGATCCTCGCAGTCATGATCGCTGTGATCCTGCTTCTGATCCTGATCGAATCACTTCTGGCACTAAAGGATTCCATGAATCAGAAAAGATCGCATCGCTTCTATTAAAAATAAGGTCCATAATAAAAATAAGCATACAAAAGAAGGAACGTATCTCATGAAACATGGGATACGTTCCTTCTCTTATATTATTTTTTATCCTCTTTTTTTCGCAGCCGCTTTCTGAATCTCACAGAAATCGTGCAGCGCCTGACGGCCGATTTTTACGATTTTACGGATGTTGATGGAATTTGTTCCGCCCTGACGCGGCTTGAAGCTGATCGGGATGAAACGGATTTTCCGGTGAAAATACGCTCCGAAGGCAGTCATCAGTGCGTTCGGCAGATTGTAGTTTTCCGGCATCAGCGGCAGATACTCGGCCACGTAGTCTGCTTTCATCAGACGGAACGGGGCATTTGCATCCGGCACGGATACGTGGAAATAGGTCCAGAGCACCGCGCACAGCACTTTTTCCACGACAGCGCGGGAAAAGCCGTCGCCGCGGCTTGTGCGGTTTCCGAAAATGGCGTCGTAGCCCTCGCGGATCTGCCAGAACTTTTCGAACTCCGCCGGATCGGTCTGACCGTCGGAATCGGTCTGGAAGATATAGTCCGCACCGTTTTCAAGTGCATAGCGGTAACCGTACAGAACGGTGGAACCGTGGCCGCCGTTTGGCTTCGTCAGCACGGTGAGCAACGGGTGGGTTTCGCACTCTGCTGAAGCAATTTCATACGTATCGTCGCGGCTTCCGTCGTTGATGATCACAAGACGGGACGCACCGCCGCCGTTATGCTTCTCCACGACGGGACACCATTCCTCGATCGTTCTTTTGATATTTTCCGACTCATTATAGGCTGGTATTACAATATATAAGGTATCCATTGGTATTCTCCTTGCATTTCCTTCCATCCATTATACAGGATTTCTTTTCATTGCGAAAGATGCGCTCATGGAGAAAATTTCCCAGTACCGTTCGTTTGTTATTCTTCCCACAGTTTCTGCGGATAACGGCCCTCGTCTTTTAATTTCTGCAGTGCTGCCATGACATTTTCTTTGTCTTCTTTGTACGTTACGCCGTACCAGTTATCATAGGAGCGGAGTACGGTGACTTCCGCTTTTTTCTCCTGAAGCAGTTCATCGACAACGAACGGCAGGAAGTATTCGCCTTTTAACGGGTTGGTTTTGTATACATTCTCGAGGAACGGCAGGAAGCGGCGTTTCAGCTCTATCAGAATGCTCGGTGTGAAGCCCCAGAGGTTCATGGAAACGATGGTTCCCTGCGGCAGTCCGGTCCAGGTTGCGCCGTCATCCTCGGTGTATTCGGCCTGTCCGCCGTGGTTTTCGATTCTTGTGCGCTCATGAATGCCGACAAGGTGGTTCTGGTCGTCTGCGGTGCAGATGCCGCGGGCTACGTGGCCATTGTCGGTCAGGGTTTTGTACAGGTCGTAGGCAACCATCGCGTACTGATAGGTCGCGCCGTCCTGCTCGGTTGTCAGCTGGCGGTAGATCTCCTCGAATGCCGTTCTTCCATAATAATCATCGGAATTGATGACGGCGAACGGTGCGCCGTCGATGGCTTCTGCCGCACAGAGAATCGCATGACCGGTTCCCCACGGTTTGACGCGGCCTTCCGGCACTTCGTAGCCTTTCGGGAGAACGTCGAGTTCCTGGTAAACATACTCTACATCCATGTATTTCTCAATTCGCTTGCCGATGCCCTCGCGGAATGCCTCGTCGATGGCTTTTTTGATGATAAAGATGACTTTCTCAAAGCCTGCCTGTTTTGCATCATAAATGGAAAAGTCGATAATCATATTTCCGTACGGGTCAACCGGATCAATCTGTTTTAATCCGCCGTAACGGCTTCCCATTCCTGCTGCCATGATGACTAATACTGGTTTTTTGCTCATGATGTTCTCTCCTTTTTATTCTCCAAAATAAGCTTTTAATCTCTCCGCAAAGTCTGCCGGGATTTCTCTTTCAAATGGAAATGGTTCTGCATCCGCCAGATACTCGGCGATTTCGCCCAGGACACCGGCGCTCCGGTTCAGTGACCAGGCGGAGATCCAGTCGATCGTATCGTGGCAGGTATGCATGCCGAAACCATCGCGGTTCAGCGTCATCGCCGGGATGCCCTTCCATGCGAAGGTGTTGGAATCGCTGCTCCAGATGTTGTTGATGAGCGATACGCCTTTGTCCGCCTGTTTTAAGTGCTCCATGATCACGTCGCATGCCTCTTTCGTTGCTGCCACGCCAAGCACGGTTCCGCCGATGGCCTGTCCGGCGAGGTCGACGTTCATGTTGAAGCGGTGCTGCGCCAGCTCGGCCTCATGCGCTTTCACATACGCCCGGCTTCCGCAGAGACCCAGCTCCTCCGCGCCGAACCAGATGCATTCCAGTGTCCGTTTCGGGCGGTTTTCGGCGAAGTAGTGTGCCAGCTCCATGATGATCGCTGCGCCCGCCATGTTGTCGTATGCACCAGGTCCCTGCGGAACGGAATCGTAATGAGCCGTCAGCGTCAGGATTTCCTCTGGCTGCTCGGTTCCCGGGATGCGCAGGATGATATTTTTCGACGTTCTCCTGATTTTTTTCTGCTGTAAAACGAGGCGTGCACGGCTCGCTCCCCGTTCTACCAGTTCCATCGCATCAAGATAATGAATGACGGCGCACGGCAGTTTCGGATTTTTTACGCCGCGCAGGGTGCGGTAGTCCGGCAGACGGTCCTCATCTTTGTCCAGTGGCGTTCCGGTCAGGATCAGAAATCCGACGGCTCCTGCTTTTTCCAGTTTTTCATAGTTTTCTGCATTGGCACCGCCGTTGATCAGGACGATTTTCCCTTCTGCATGGGAAAGGCTGACCGGGTCGCCGTTTTCTACGTAGAGGAATGGTGCCTCCACGCCTTCCGGAGCGGTATTGGCTGCCGCGAAGCAGCCGCGGACGGTGTATGTTTTCTCATATGGCTCTGTGACCGTAAAGACAGCTTCGTCAACCTGCCATGTCTCAATCTCGAACGGCTCGCGGCGGATCTGCAATTCGCCCTGCCCCCATTTTTCTGCGATTTCAGAAAGTTCTTTTCGATCCGGCAGGCTGCTTTTTCTTCGCCTTCCGTTCCGGCTTCGCGGATGTAGTTAAACTGGCTGACGAACGCATACTGCCGCTGGCCGCTGATGGTATTTGCTTTCATATAATGTTATGTCCTTTCTTTCTTTTTTATTTTCTTAAAGTTCTTCCAGTACCGCTCTCGCGCTGCGCACGGCTTTGACGTCCGTGCGGTAGAGGGTGTATTCGCTTAAGGATGGAAGTCCCATGTTCACATTTTCTTTCCGGTACTGCATCGGGCTCGCCAGTTCGATTTTTCCGGACATGTGGTAGGCGGTCACGCCGGTTTTCGGATACAGCTCGCGGATCGCATCCGCGCAGATACCGCCGCCCGCCTGAATACGGATGCGTCCCGCCGCCTGGCGCTGCAGTTCGGCGAGAAGCTCTGCTCCTTTTACCGCACTGTTCTGCTGACCGGAGGTGAGAATGGTGTTCATACCAAGCGATACCGCCTGCTCAAGCGCTTCTTTGGGATCGCGGCAGACATCAAACGCGCGGTGCAGCGTCACGGACATGCCGTCGGCTGCCTCCATCAGCTGTTCCATTGCCGCCATATTCATCGTTCCATCCTCTTTCAGCACACCGACCACAACGCCCTCTGCACCAAGTTCGCGGTACATCGCGACTTCCTCGCGGATTTCTTCTAATTCATATGGGGTGTAGCAGAAATCCCCGAACCGCGGGCGGATCAATGCATGAATCGGAATGGTTGTCTGTCTGCGGATCACCTCAAACAGCTTCGAACCCGGCGTTGTTCCGCCGATCACCAGATTCTGACACAGCTCCAGCCGGCTTGCCCCGCCTTTTGCCGCCGCAAGCGCCGACTCCGCCGAGTCCACACAGACTTCCAGGATATAATCGTTCATAAAATTCCCTCTGTTTTCGTAATTTTCTTTCTCTATCATACCCTATTTGAGGCAATTAGGAAAGAGCTTCTTTGGTTCACTTTCGTTCACTTCTGCTTCTGATGCAGATATTTTTCTCTCGTTGCCATGCCGCCGCGAATGTGGCGTTCAGACTTGTTCACATCCAGAATTTTCCTTGTCTCTGCCGCCAGACCCGGATTCACTTGTACCAGACGTGATGTCAGATCCTTATGCACGGTACTTTTGCTCACTCCGAATTTTTTCGCCGTCTGCCGTACGGTCGCTTTCGTCTCAATCATGTAAATTGCTGTCTCCACAGCACGCTCTTCGATATAGTCCCTCACAAAAAGCCTCCGAAGACGCTGTTTTTACAGTGTATTCGGAGGCTTTGATGGGTATGTCTTCTATTTTATTATTTGTAATATACCCATACCGCTTTTGTCTGTTCCAGCACCTGATCGATATCCCAGGTTTTTTCGGAATTTTTTCTGCTGTTTGGGTCGTTGATTTTCAGTCTGCCATTCTGCAATCCGGTAAGAACGATAAAATGACCGTTGCTGGTAAACTCCCCGGGTCCCATCAGGGCAATGATGGGGTTTCCGGCCTGCAGGTTGTTTTCCACCCGTTCCCGTTCCACAGGGATTTCTTTGCTGGAAAGGCCGATCTGCCGGGCTCCTTCCAGCATCAGAGACCAGGCGGTTCCGCTGCCGTCTACGGCATAGCCGTTCTGTGAGGCAAAATCGGCGACCCAGCGCGGATTTTTTGTGATATCGCCAGTCATGAAAATGGCAACCATGGAAAGTGCTGTCGGTCCGCAGCCGCTTAATCCCATCACTTCACCGGCATATCGGTGATAGCCCCATCTCTGATCCCACTGCAAGAGAAGCGGAACCTCCGATGCGGATGACAGGTCGCTCAGGTCAATCTCCGGCTCCTCCTCTTTTTTCAACGGATATTCTTCGACGAACGTCTCCGTCTCATTGTTTCTCTCGTAAAGCGACAACAGCTCCTCCGGGTACTGATCCATTGAAATGCCGTTTGCTTTCGCATACCGTTGGATCGGATTCTGCCGGAAGCGCCGCACACCGCCCAAAAACAGAAGACAGCCGAACAGCAATAGCAGCCCGCGGATCCGCCATACCTTTCTTTTTCGTCTCCGTGCTCTTTCTCTTCTTTGTATTATCCTTCTTTGTGTCATTCTTTTTTGTTCTGCTGTCTCTTGCCATTCCAGTGTATTGTTTTCACGGATCATGAAAAATCCCCCTCCCGATCTTATGGTGTACTCCCAAAATCTTTCTGTGCCTGATTTTGTGAGCTGATTGAGAGTACATTCTTCCTTTTCATCATAACAAATTTCCGATTTTTCTTTTTGTATATTTTCCGAAGAAAAACTGCTTTTTTTCCGTCTGCTTTCTTAAGATTTTTTGTATCTGTGCAAAGCCATGCGAAACGGAAGCAAAACCGCAAGCAGGAAAAAGATGGCAAATTCCGGAAATATCATTGAGAAAAAAGTTCAAAAATGGTAAAATAGGAAAAACAACATCTTTAAGCGGAGGATAAAACAAAATGAAAAAACTGAAAGTAAAAAAAGGCAGCACCTGTATGGCTTGTCTTGCCTGTGTGGGAGCATGTTCTGAGGCATTTTATAAGGTATTTGATCCGGACAAGGCATGTCTGCAGATCGTAGAGAAAAAGGCTGTTCGCCCGATCGCCTGTCCGCAGTGCGGTAAATGTGCCGAGGCCTGTCCGGAAGGCGCCATCACCCAGAACCCGAAGGGCGTTTACATGATCAACAAGAAAAAATGTACGGGATGCGGAGCCTGTGCGAAGGCCTGTCCATTTGGCCTGATCGTAAAAACCGAGGGAAATCCGGCTTCCAAATGTATCGCCTGCGGTATCTGCGCGAAAGCCTGCCCGATGGATGTACTGGAAGTTGTGGACGAATAATGATCCGAACTCTTAGATATCGCCAGGATCTCGTGTAAGCACAGATCCTGACTCATTGCTCACATAAACATAAAAATGCACTGTGGAACGTCGTCGGACAATTCCACAGTGCATTTTTCTGTTAAACGAAAAACAATTGATTCCCGTTCGCTGCCTGGCAGAATGATCAATGCCCGTTTCCACAGACAGCATTCCGACAAAAGGGACAAACTTTACAATTTTACTCCCGCGCCAGCAGAACCATCGATTTTGCCGGAAGCATCATGCTTTCTTTCATCTCTGCTCCATCCTCTGCGCAGCGTTTTCCATCGCAGAGCAGTTTCCAGTTTCCTTCCGGAAGTTTCTGCAAAGCTTCTTTTTCCCATGGATTGTAGAAGACGCAGACTGCGCGGCCATCCGGGTATTCCAGTTCGTAACCTGCGATCTGGTTTTCACGGAAAAATGTCTTTTTACAGTCCGGCTCGCACGTTCCGTATGCCTGAAATTTTCGGCGCAGAGCGAGAAGACCACGGTAATAGTCCACCAGCTCTTCCTGCTCTAAGGCGCGTGTCCAGTCAATTTTGTTGAGCTGCCACGACGATTTGAAGCTGTTTCCTTCGCCATGCTTCGTGCGCGCAAATTCCTCACCCGCCTGGAAAAACGGCATTCCCTTGCAGGTCATCACAATGCCCGCCGCCAGACGGTTCATCGAAAGCGTCCGCTCATCCATCTTGTCAAAATCCGGCTCCGCATCCTCCTTCCGCTTCGGATCGGACAGTTTTAATTTATCCCACAGTGTATAATTATCATGTGCCGACACATACGGAATCAGCTGGCTCGCATTGCGCGGCTCGTAGGCTCCTTTTCCGTCCATCCAGCCATCTGTCGCAGAAAGTATTCCTGCGGAAAGACGCTCTTTTCCATTGACATAGCCTCCCTCTGCGGCAATAAAAACGCTTCCCTTGATCGAATCTCTCGTATCGTCGCAGAACATGGAAATGCCATCCATCAGCCTTCCGATATTCTGTTTATCCGACGGAAAATATCCCTCCTGCATTGCGCTTGCCGCTGCTTTCCACGGTTCACCGTAAACCAGAATCTCCTCGCCGCGCGGCATCCGGTTCAGAGCTGTGCGGATCGCATTCATGGTCTCCGTGTCATGCAGTGCCATCAGATCGAAGCGGAAACCGTCGATATGATATTCCTTCGCCCAGTAACAAACCGAGTGAACCATAAAGCGGCGGAACATCTCCCGCTCACTTGCCGTCTCGTTTCCACAGTCGGAGCCATTGGAAATCGTGCCATCCTCCCATTCACGGTAATAATAATAAGGAACTGTTTTCTGAAGCGGCGAATCGAGATTATACGTATGATTGTATACCACATCCATAATCACGCCGATGCCGGCTTTATGCAGTGCCTGAACCATTTCCTTCATTTCCCGGATACGTACCTCTCCGTGGAAAGGATCGGTTGCATAGGATCCCTCCGGCACATTATACTGCACCGGGTCGTAGCCCCAGTTGAACGCTTCCGCATCGTCTTCCGGCACACTTCCGAAATCGAAAACAGGAAGCAGATGCACATGAGAAATGCCAAGCGACTTCAGATAATCGAGCCCTGTCGCATGAATTCCGTCTCCATTCAGCGTTGTGCCTTCTTCCGTAAATGCCAGAAACTTTCCACGGTGCTTATCCGAAACACCGGAATTCGGATCGCTTGAAAAATCCTTCACATGAAGCTCATACACACAGCGGTCCTCCGGCCGGATTTCCGGTCTTTCATCCTGCTCCCAGCCTGCCGGATCCGTTTCTGCAAGATTCACCACCATGCTCCGCTCCGAATCAATACCGGAAGCCACGCCGTACGGATCTGTCGTATCAAAGACACCATCCGAGTGCAGGATATGATACGTATAATACGTTCCATACCGCGCTCCCTGCACTGCACAGCTCCAGACACCCTTTTCGCCGCGCGTCATCGCAATCGAGGCTATTTTTCGGTCCCCGCGCTCACGGCTGCTGCCGCAGGAAAACAGTTCCAGCGAAACCTCCATTGCTGTCGGCGCCCAGAGCTTCCATTCTGTCACAAACTGTTCATCCTTTTTCGGCATCTGCCAGTTTTCATCGCATTCCCCGCTCTTTTTTACCGAAACACCGAGGTCATCCCCTTCATACGTAAAGTTTTCCACAAATTCTTCCGATTCAAAAAAACTTTTCCACTCCGCCGGCGTTCTTTTCACCACCGCATTCATCTTCTTTCCCTCCATTTCTTTGTAAACCCGCAGAATCTCTCCGACACTCCACGCCTGCGCATAGCAGCCCTTCGACATCACCGGCGCCGCACCATCATAAATCTCCGCCAGATGAAACAGGCATCCTTCCTGCATCCAGCTCGCAAGACGGTCCAGTCCGCGGTGCACTTCCTGTTTTCCCTCCTTCGGGAAATAATTCAGCACCGCACGGAAATACGCCCCAAGCGGAAATCCCCAGACTGTCCCCTGATGATATGCTCTGTCACGCTCCGGCTGACTTCCACCGATCCATGGATGAAACGCCGGATCCTCCATCTCCAATGACCGCAGTCCTGCTGTCGTATACAGCTTTTCTTTAACCGCCTGTAAGATCCGCTGCCCCTGCTTCTGACTCACCATCTGAAACGGAAGCGCCAGCACAAAGACCTGATTGCATCGGAACTGCTTCTCTTCATACGTGCCGTTCAGCACATCCTTCAGATATCCTTCCTCTTCCATCCAGAACTTTTCGAGGAAACTCTTCTTCACCTGCTCCGCAAGCTTCCCATACGCCGATCCATCCTTTCCGACAAATGGCGCCAGCTCTTCCAGAATCCTCAGACCATTATACCAGTACGCATTAATCTCCACCGGCTTCCCGTGACGCGGTGTCGGCAGCTCCTTGTCAATCCGCACATCCATCCACGTCACCTGCTCCAGACCGCCCCCGGCCATAATCAGCCCGTCACTGTCCATTTTAATATGGAAATCCGTTCCCTTCTGATACCAGAACACAATATCCTCCATCACCGGAAACGCCTCACGTACAAACTCCACATCTCCTGTCTCAAGGTAATACTCATACACCACATCCAGAAACAAAAGTGCCGCATCCACCGTATTATACATCGGAAGCGCATCCCCCTCCGGAAACAGGTTCGGCATCAGTCCTTCTTTTGTATATGCCATAAAAGTCCGAAGAATGCTCTTACACTCCTCATACTCCCCAATTGCCAACGTGCACCCCGGCAGCGAAATCATCGTATCCCGCCCCCAGTCCGCAAAATAAGGAAAACCAGCCATAATACTCTTCCCACCTGTCGATGCACGTTCCGTAATATACTGACTCGCACTCACCGCCAGCCGCTTTCCCACCGGATCAGAAATCCCGGACTTTTCCGCAATCATCTCCTGCCGCTTCTCTTCCTCTTCTATCCACAGCGCAATCCTTTCCTCATCCCACTTATCCACATCATCCGCGAGACTATACACAACAAAAAAGACCTGCTCCCTGCCGTCTCCCGTCATCTCAAACCGAATCCGATGATTCACGACAGCACTTCCGATGCCATCTCTTCCATCCCGCGCATCCTGCTCAAAAAACAAATCCCTCCAGATCCTCTCCTTCTCCATCTGAAGCTCCCCATTTGTCCCATAAGAAAGAATCACACCATTGCTCGCAATACACTTCCGGTCCACCGCAAAATCCTGCCCCTCCTGCAGCTGCTCCCCCTTCGCCGCAAACCGCATCACCGGCCGAACCGAAAAACTCCCCTTCTTCCCACTTCTCACCCGATACCGGACAAGAACCGTATTCTCCCCCTGAACCATCCCAATCGTCTTCTCAATTTCAATCCCCTTCACCCGGTAAAACCATACCGGCAGACTCCCCATCTCAAATCCTTCCAGAAACCGAAACCCCTCCACATTCTGCGTCCGATTCACAAACTCCTGTGAAAACAGCTCCGTTTCCTCTCCATCCACCTCCAACGTCTCCCAGACATTCGAAATCAGATGCTCCCGCACCGTAGGCGCCTTCAGTGCCCCCATCAACAGCGCCTGATCATTCCTCGCCGCATTCCCCATCACCGTCAGCGAACAATAACCTCCCAGTCCGTTCGTCAGCAAAAAACACTTCTTTTCTCCACTCCGGAAATCCATCCACTCCGAAGCATTCAGTCGAATCCTATCCATGCCCCAAAACCTCCATAATTCGTACAATGTGTTCCCGGAACTTTTCTGTTCTCATAAATCAATCACAAAAAACTCCGAAAATATTTTTTTTCATTCTATCTCCAAACTTTGCACTAGTCAACAAACTCACGCCGATTCGCCCTCCGGGCGAATCCAGCCCATTCTCCCGTCCTCCAACCCCAGGATCTGGCTCCGGCGTCGTGGCACCTGCCGCGCAGACGGGCGCATTGGCATCGGCAGCATGCGGATGATGCACGCGTGGGAGGCAGTGGAGTGAGGATGACGGACGGCCATCCAGGCCGGAAGTCAAGAGGCTCTGAGACGGGAAATCATCAGATTTCCTGTCGAATAGCCTCGGTTCCTCAATCCACCGCCTCCCACACGTCATCATCCGCCCGCCGATGCCACCGCGCCCGTCTGTGCGGCAGGTGCCACGGCGCCGGAGCCAGATCCGTCCCTCCCCCCCCCACACACAAATAGAGCAGCCGACCCCTCATCGGCTGCTCCACAAATCATCCTTTGACGGCTCCTGAAAGCCCATCTGTATAATATCTCTGCATTACAACAAACAAAATCGCAATCGGCACCGAAATGCAAACCGCTCCCGCCGCAAAGCAAGTATACCAGCTGTCGATATACTCCTTCTCCAGCATCTTCCACAGACCCAGTGCAACCGTATAATACTTCGCATTCGCTCTGCAGATAACCTTTGCGAAAATAAAGTCCAGCCACGGTCCCAGAAATGCACTCAAAGTCGTGTACACAATAATCGGCTTACTCAGTGGAATTGTCACCTTCGTAAATACCTGGAATCTCGTTGCTCCATCCAGATAAGCCGCCTCATCCAGTGCCTTCGGAACCGTATCAAAAAATCCCTTTGCAAGCAGGAATCCCGCTCCGGAACCGCCCGAGTACACCAGAATCAATGCCACACGGATCATCGATCCCTCCGAAAGGCCAACTGCCTTTAAAATATAGTAGACAGCAACCATCGACATAAATGCCGGGAACAGACCTAAGATCATCGCGATGTTCATGTAAGTCTTACGGATTTTAAACCGCATTCTCGACATGCAGTAAGAAACCGAAAGCACAAATATTGTAGAAATCAGACAACTGAACACCGCAATGATAAATGTGTTCTTAAACATCTGCGGAAAGTCTAACACCTGCGTATCTGTAAACAGACGCACATAATTATGAAGCGTATATCCCTTTGGGAAAAAGCTGGTAACATAAGATCCTTTCTGTGTACTGAAGCTTAAGAGTGCAATCCACAGAACCGGAATCACCCACACAATCGCAAGCAGTGCCAGAACCACATGTACAACCACATCGGAAATCATTCCGCGCGCTTTCATGGAGTGTGTTTTTTTCTCTTTGTTATTCATTATTGGAATCCCTCCTCGTTCTTGTAAGAACCAGTATTCCGGTACGTGATCAGTGAAACCACAGCCAGAATGACAAAGGTAAGAATACCGACAACCGCACCAACGTTAAAGTACTGTAAGTCAACCGTCAGCTTGTACAGCCAGGTAACCAGAAGGTCCGTCTTTCCGGCGGTTGCTCCGACCGGAACCGGTGCTCCTGCAGTCAGCAGATAAATAACGTTGAAGTTGTTGATATTACCCGTAAACGTTGTAATCAGATACGGAGTCGTGACAAACAGCATATACGGCAGCGTAATTTTAAAGAAAATTGTCACAGGGCCTGCGCCGTCCACACGGGCTGCCTCGTAAAGCTCACCCGGAATGTTCTGTAAGATACCGGTAACCTGCATCATGGTAAACGGAATACCAACCCAGAGGTTGATGATAACAACCGTCGCTCTCGCCCAGGTCGCATTTGTCAGGAACGGAAGCGGACTGCTGATCAGCCCGGCCTGAATCAAAAGATTGTTGACCAGGCCGTTGTCCTTTAACATCGTACGCATCAGAAGAAGAGAAACGAACTGCGGAATTGCAGCGGAGAGCATAAAGCAGAATCTCCAGAATCCCTTGATGCGGGTCGTTTTACGGTTGATGACAATCGCAAGAATCATACCAAAAATATAGTTCAGGAAGGTAGCGAGCACAGCCCAGATCAGTGTCCATCCAAGAACAGACCAGAATGTCTTGCCGATCGAGTTGCCCATGCCAAGAACCGTACTGAAATTTTTCAGTCCAACCCAGTGGAAAATCGTCAGATGATCGCCGACTTTACTGTAGCTGGTGAAAGCCATACAGATCATAAAGACCAGTGGAAGGATTGTGAAAATCACAATACCAAGAATCGGAAGTGTCAGCAGGGTCCAGTGCAGTCTCTTGTCAACGAGTGCTTCCAGATCCTCTTTGATGGTGTTGATATGTTTCCCTTCCTTTGCACGGCACTCTACCTCGTAAGCGCTCTTCATATTGACACGCCAGATCATAAAGAAGAGAACCGTAATAAAAATCGTTGCCACTCCGTAGAGCAGGAACAGAATTGTCATATCGCCGCCGGTATATTCATAAATACCCTTGGCCTCGTTCCACACCTCTTCCTGCGCACGGCCGCCCAGGGTGATGAGATGATAGAGATTGTTGATACCGCCCTCGATCATAAACAGGAGATACGCAATTTCTACTGCCAGAAATAAAATACCCTTTACGATCTGTTTGTGAGCCAGATTTCCCAGTCCCATGACAAGCATGGAAAGTTTCGTGACCGCATCGCCCTTTGTGATGGCTTTTGTCACCGGATAGGGAGTCTCAAACTCTTTGGCGCGTTTTTTCAATGATGCCATAATCTATCCTTTCCGAAAGACAGGCATTGTCAATCCTGGTGTCTGACAATGCCTGCGGTTTCAATCCTGTTGATTTTCGAACGCTTCAGAGCCGGTTTTACTTACTCGACTGCAGAAGTATTCATGCTTGTGTTCAGTTTCTCTGTCATTTCTGCAGCGTTATCATGGGTAACTTCACCGTTGACCAGAGATTTACCAAAATTCTCTGCCGGAGTCCAGTAGTTGCTCATATTCTTAACGAACGGCTGGATGATAGAAGTATTGTTGAAGGTATCGTTCTGAGCAGTTACCAGTGCATCGTCTGTGATCTGGGAAAGCAGCTCTTCGTTACACGGAACTACGTTTCTCATTTCATAGTGTGCTTTCTGAGCATCTGCGCTTCCGAGATATCTTGCAAGAGCAACTGCAACCTGCGGATATTCACAGTTCGGATTCACACCGATTGCTTTAGAACCGGAGAAGGATTTCATCTGTTTCTCCTCGCCGTTGATGGTGATGGTCGGAAGCTGTACAACACCGTAATTATCACCGAGTGCCTCTTTAACTGCGGATGCATCCCAGGAACCGGAGAACATTGCTTTTACAGAACCGTCACGCAGACCGGAAAGACCGGATCCGTCTGCATCAGATACGAAGTTCGGATTGTTTACCAGGTCAACCAGGTAATCGGTCACTGCTTTTGCTTTATCGCCTTCGAAGTCAACGCCTGCTGCCTCGTCTGTTCCGTCCTCACCGAACAGCGTACAGCCGTTTGCTACGTAGAAGGAAGCAATGTACCAGGAGTTTGTAATCGGGAAGGAAATCTTGTCTTTTGCGATCATGGTATCCAGGTTTTTCACTTCATCCTCAGTGAATGCAGATTTATCATAGTACATAAACCAGGTGTTTGTGGTGAATGGTACACCGTAGATATCGCCGTCAACGGATACGGAATCTACAATTGCCTGAGAGTTGTTCTCTTTTACCTCCTCAACTGTCTGTCCGCCGAGTTTTGAAATTCCGTTTGCAGCGATCAGGGATGTCAGGTTGTCGTTTGCAAACATGTAAACATCTGCTGCTCCTTCAACGTCCTGTGTTACGGTATCTTTTGCATCGCTCTCTGCGCATACACCGTAATCAAAGGTAATGTGCCAGGATGGATGCTCCTCTGCAAACTGATTGCACATGGTCTGCAGCCACTCACCGCTGTCGCTTGCCTGATCCTCTGATGGAGACCATACGGTAAGGGTTGTGGTAATTTCCTCTTCCTCTGCTGCGTTGGAAGCAGATGCGCTTGTGCTTCCTGCCTCGGATGTGCTCTTGGAATCGTTTCCGGAAGCGGCATTTGAAGAACCGCTGTCGCTGTTTCCGCATCCTGCCAGCATGCCAACTGCAAGTGCTGCGGTCATCATAATAGATACTACTTTCTTTTTCATATTGAAAATCCTCCTTATATGATTTTTCTTTCTGGAACGTCTGCTGTCATATCGCATTTGCTGCTTGGTATCTCTCGTTCTTATTGATTTTATTATAGCAGTTGGCGGATTTTTCTGAAATATCAAGAATCTATGATCTATGTTGGATTTCTACGTTACATTTCTACACCGGAGCGTATCCGGAAAATCATTTCCGCAATCTGCAGAATTCTTTTCCGCAACAAAAAAAGAGGCCGCGCACCGTTTTTCCGGTGCGTCCTGCCTCCTCTTCTGTTTTTTATTCCGCCTTCTGCTCGGCTTTTTCTTCTGTCTTCTGATTTTCCTGTGAACTCAGGCTTTTCCTTTCCTGAATCATCTCCTGAATGATCTCATTTCCGCCTTCCTCCTGCCACTCTTTTACAAAGTCGTCAAAAGAAGAAAGCTCAGACTCGCCCCGGATAATTTTTAAAAAGGTCTCCGATTCCAGTTCTTTTAAGGTGTAACGATATGTTTCTGTGGTCTTCGTCCGGGTCGGATAAATCGTATTCACTCTTTGAATCTTTTCGTCGCTTAAAAGCGAGCAGGCTGTGATACGGGATAAATACGCGCTCCACTCCTCCGCACTCGCTGTTTTCGGGTTCTCCAGATAGGCGCGGCATACCTTTTCGAACGATCTTTCCAAAATCTCCAGCTCATCCTCCGATTTTTCCCCGTTCAGTGCCGCCTGCAGATTTTCGTAACAGATCGTCAGTGCCTGATTATAGTCGAGATTGATTGCTAAGGGGCGTGCCGTCGGATCGATATTTCCCGTATAATATTGCTGAAATTCTCCCCTTGGATCATCGTAGGAATAGCGCATATAATCAAACATCACCGACAGAATCTTCGGCACAATCTCCGGATATTCATACCCTTTTCGCACTACCACATAATTTCCGGTCAGCTTTTCGTTGCAGTATCGCACACTTCCATCCTTCCCGGTCCGAATCAGAAACGGCTGCCAGTCGGCCTCCGGATCCGTCTCATGACAGCGCCAGAGCGGGTTGTTCGGTGCCCACCACGGTGCGAAGAAAATGCCGCAGCGTCCCTGGGCAATGAGCTCGGCAATGTCATCCTGTGTGCGGATCAAAAAGTCCCGGTCAAGGACGCCCTCCTGGTACCAGTCGGCCAGCATGCCAAGTGCGTCTTTTACATTGGGCTGAACGGAACCATAAACCGGCATTCCTTCCGCATCCGTCAGCCATCTTCCCGGATATGCACCAAATGAGGCAAAAATAAGATTCATGCCGTATTCCGAAGAAATGCCCGTGCCGCCGTACAGAGTTGTGCTGACTGCAAGACCGATGTTACCCATCTCCTGGTTTGCCGGATTCTCCTCTGCAAACGTCAACGCAATATGTTTCACATCATCGATCGTTTCCGGTACGGAAAGTCCCAGTTTTTCCATCCAGTCCTTCCGCACCCATAGAAGATTCGGACCGTCCGAAATGTTGGTTTCCGGGAATGCCATCAGCTTTCCGTCAAAGGTACAGCCCTGCAGAATCTCCTCACCGTAGCTTGCATAAATATCCTTGATACGGTCGCTGGCACAATTTGCATAAACCTCTGTAAGATCGGCAAGCTGATCGTTTTTCTGCATGGCATTCATCGTTTTTTGATCCACAACCATGATATCGGCAATGTTTCCTGTTGCAATCATGGTAGAAATGCCAACGTTATAGGTATCACCGTAGTTTTCATAAACATCCTCGTTCTGTACATTAATGATTTCGCGGATCAGGCGTGTATAGGCATTGTCCTCATAGGTTTCTCCCTCCGGGAGATTGGAATTATTCACACCCGTCATTTTTGCCAGCGTGTACGTGATGGTTTCCGGGTAACGTCCGTACGGCGTTGTTTTCGCTTCCGTAAGAGCCGCAGCCTCATTTCCGGCAGCATCGGAAACAGAATCATTTCCTGCTGCGCCACTTTCTCCACAGCTGCTCAGCGCCATTCCCGCTGCCAGCAGTACAGCAAGGCCTGCCGCAAGTTTTTTTTGCATCATGCCTGTACCTCCCTTTCCACGCCCGGAATCCGCACCGTCACTTTTGTTCCCTTTCCCGGCTCACTCTCAATCGAAAGACCATACGCTTCTCCGTATTCGAGCTGAATCCGGGAATTGACATTCCGCACACCGTAGCCGCTGCTCTTCTCCGTCAAAATTGTCTGTGCTTTCTCCTGTTCCATACCAACACCATTATCTGCCACGGAAAGTACCACACAATTTCCGTCACGCCGTCCGCTGATTGTGATCACGCCGGGCTCACTGCCGCGCCGCCGGTCAATTCCATGCGCAATCGCATTTTCGGCAAGCGGCTGCAGAATCAGGTTCAATGTACGGTAATCCAGAATATCCTCCGCTACATCCATTTTAACCGTAAAGCTGTAGTCATGAAACATTTCCTGAATTTGCAGATACGAACGCACATTGTCGATCTCCTCGCGGATGGACATCGTATTTTTGCCTTTGTTCAGGGAAGTCCTGTAGTACCGCGAAAGCGCCAGCGTCGCCTTGCTGATATCATCCGAACCGATTTCCAGCGCTTTCCAGTTGATCAGCGACAGGGAATTATACAGAAAATGCGGGTTAATCTGTGCGCGGAGCGCCGTCATCTCATACTGTTTCTGGCGGATGCGGCTCTCATAGACTTCCTGAATCAGCTGACGGATGCGTGACAGCATCTGATTAAAGCCACGCGTCAGATCACCGATTTCATCCCTTTCTGTAGAAACCAGTTCCACTTCCAGATTTCCTTCTTCTACCTCGGACATTGTCATTTTTATCTTTTCAAGGCGGTGCGCCATGTTTCCGGAGAATTTCATAATCACGACCGCAGAGAAAATAACGCAGCCTGCCCACATCAGAAGAACCATCAGAAGAATCGGCTGCATCGGACTGATGATGCCTTTTTTCGGCAGATAGCACGCGGCATGCCATCCATTCTGCTCAATCTCCTTTTCCAGGAGAATGTAGTTCGCTGTATTCTGCTTCTCTTTTTTTTGTATCTTCTGAAAGTCTGAAAATTCCATCTGGTATTTTGCATTCCTGGTCATCTTCTGATTTTCATACAGCACTTCTTTGTCCTCATTGTAGACGAAAACACCGTAATCCTCATTAACTGTAAGCTCCATGGAGCCAAAAATCTTACTGTAGTCCATGGAAATGTATAAAAAACCGCCTTTTCCGTCATCAATCAGCGGCATAGACCGCACCAGCGTCACCGTTCCCTGATCCATATCAGCATACCAGTGAACATCATTGTCTGCCGGTGCTGTCCATTCATCATTTTCCATTTCCCGCGCCGGACGCAGATACGTGCCGTGCGGAATGACGAAATCACGCACATAGACCGTAGACTGTCGGATTTCCGGGTAAAAATAACTTAAGGAATCCATCATCGGATCAAACTCTTTCACCATGCGCTCGTATGCTTCGAAGCTGTTTTTGTCTTCTGCCTTTACAATCTGAACAATTGTCTGGTCGAATGCCAGATAGTCCGACATACTCTGGTGCAGCGCAAGCTCCGTATTCACATCGTCCACTGCCTGATCAAAGGTGGTTTGCAGATTTTTGATCTCACGCTCGACAAGTACACGACGCATCTGGGTGTAAAACAGTGTGAACATCAGGCACATTGGGAAAAGTCCTGTGAGAACGTAAGCCACGATAAGCTTCCGGTGTACCTTCATATCTGAAAATGCTTTTTTTATTCTAGCGGCAAATGATGTCATCTTACTCCCCCTGATCCCGGTATTTCTGCGGGCTGATTCCAAAATATTCGCGGAAGCTCTGACAGAAATAGGACACATTCACAAAACCGCACTTTTCACAGATTACGCCGATTTTTTCGTTTGTATTTTCGAGCATTTCCCGTGCGCGCTCCATACGGAAACCTTTTAAGTAGCGGCTCAGGTTTTCTCCTGTATTTTTCTTGAAAATGCTGCTCAGATAATTCGGTGTCATGCCAACCTCGCGCGCAAGCTGGTCAACACCCATGCCACTGTCAGAATAGTTCTCACGGATATACTGTTTAATCTGCTCGACTTCTCTGCGTTTCGCAACACCGCCGTCTGCGCGGAAGACCGTTTCGAGCCGGTCAATACCCATACGGACCGCTTGAATCACACCGGCCATGTTGCTGCTGTGATACAGGGCGTCGATCTCACGGTCCAGCTCTCGCTCATCTTTTCTCTCGAGATTGTCGTAAATCTCTTTCAGCAGATTGGAAAACATAAACTTAATGTAAATCTGGGAGAAAATCGTCTGATGTTCATACTTCTCGCAGAACTGGTCAAAGTGTTCACGCAGGCTCTCCAGATCCTTCATGCGAATGTCCTGCTGGATCTGGCGGATCAGGATTTCAGCATCAATCTGCACCAGCACCTCGGACTGCTCCTCCTGAAAAGGAAGAAAAACATGGTTTCCCGTGTGATAAAAGCGCCGCTCCATGAGCTGCTCCGTCTGTGCAAATGCATCGTAAAGCTCACCGTCCGGCGTGATCTCGCCCGACACGGCCAGAAAGCATTCCTGGTCCCACATTTCACGAATATAATGGTACAGCTTCCGTCCGAACGCTTCCCAGCCGCCATCCGGCTCCTCGCTAAAAAACAGGATGGACTGCTGTGGGTTCAGGTTCAGATAGTGAAACGGCATCTGCAAATCGCTCTGCATCTTTTCAATCTGTTCGCTGTTTACCTGTTCAAAATAGTTGTTGGCACACTCCAGCAGTACCATACGGCAAAAATCCCGGACAAAGCTCATATCGAGAAGCGTCTGTGTTTTCTCCTGCATTGCGTTGCGGCTCTGCCCATTGACCATCAGATACAGCAAATGTTCCCGCAGAAACTCCATACTTTCGTCCTTCCGTTTTTCCTCACGCTCACTCTTTGCAAGCTTTTCCGTGATTTCACCAACCACCTTTTCAAATTCTTCCGGGTTGACCGGTTTTAAAATATAGGCGGAAACCCCATAGGAAATCGCCTTTTTTGCGTAGGAAAACTCATCATACCCACTGAAAATCACAGTTTCCGTCCCCGGATACTCCTCATGAATCCGGGAAAGAAGCTCAATTCCATCCATGAACGGCATATTGATGTCGGTCAAAAGCACGTCAATTTTCTCTTTTTCAAACACCTCCAGCGCTTCCTCTCCATTGGAGGCCTCCAGAATATTCTCCCGGATATTCATCCGCGAAAGCAGCATCCGAATGCCCTTTCGCTCTATCATTTCATCATCTACAATCAGATATGTGTACATGCATCGATCCTCTTTCTAAGCAGCCTGCCTAAAGCGGCGCATACTGGTTTTATTATACCATTCCCGCGGCAGAATTGCATAGCATTTACCGCTCAAAACCGTTACCGGAAACGCAAAACCAGAGCCGGTGAAAACATTCTCATCCGACTCTGGTTTTTCTATTACATGATTTCAGGACACCACTCATCCTGTCCCGAATCAGGCCTTCGTCCTGTATAAGCCCAGAAAAATAACGCGCTCTTCCGATGTATCCGTGTCCGGGAAAGACAGGATCAGACTGTTTTTCTGCTCATCTTCCCACCTTGTCGTCTTTCCCTCAAGAATCTGATTCTCTCCCACCAGCAAATCTTCAAGTAATTCTGCCGCCTGATGAGCCAGCGTCTGCAGTACCGTTTGAAATTCAGATTCCGGAACCGTTATGGCATATTCCACAGATACCAGTTGATCATTCTGAAAAGAAAAGATTTCCTGAATATCATCCGACAGACTGGAAATGCTGATCGAATGAATGATTCGCGGATACGCTTCTCCTAACGTGGTATCAACATCATCTTCCGAAAGCTGCGTCTTCTGCAAAACATCTTCCATAGACATATCAAATTTCACATTCCCGGGCGACAGGGTGGAATGGCTGAAATCAACGGCATACAGAAAGATGTTGCTGTTATTTTGGGAACTCTGTGAGGAACATGCAGCTAAAAAACAACAGCAAATCCCCAAAAAGATCCTGCAAATTACCGTTGAAGTAAAACGAATATTACGATTTTCAATATTCATAATACCTCCTCTCCCTTTTACTTCTGATATTCCTCAATTCTGCAAACATGTTCTTTTGTCTTTTTATTATAATTAATTCCTACCAGAAGCAAGTTTCCCTGATATTCTTCCAGACTTCTGCAATATTCTTTGTCCTTAATCTGCGCAAGCGCACCCTCTGCTGTTTTGTCCCATTTCAGTTCTACAACCAGCGCCGGTTTGTCCTGGTATCTTTTTCTTGGTACGAAAACAAGATCCGCAAACCCTTTTCCCCCAGGCAGTTCACGGTAAACCGTGTAAAAATTCCGTGCTGCATACAGCGCCAGTGAAATCGTATAGCTCAACGCATTTTCATCATTGTACTGAAGCTGTGACGTTTCAAAATGTGCCAGCCGAATTCCCTCTGCTACCTGTGTTTCCTGTTTTTCCCACACAGCCTGCAGAAGATCTGCGGAATTTTTCAGTGCCTTTGAAATATCTCCCCATTGGGAAACGGTTACCGCACTGGCATATTCTGACTGTACCTCGGCATTCGGAATAAAAACATATTTATTCTGTTCCTCATAACCAAGATATCCAAGATGAATCAGCAGTGTCAGCACATCATCCTCTGTCCGGAAAGTTGTCATATCATTCGTAAAACTGCCCGTGTTCACCGGAATCTTTTTCCCTGCCATCATCTGCAGTACGTCATCCCGCAGGCCGTCAAAATTCAGATCAATATACCACTGTAGTGCTTCAAATGTTTCTGTCTGATTCCAGTAATTGCCGATTTTCCGGAATCGCATGGCATTGACAACCGAACGCGGGCTGTAAACCGAACTTTCTCCCGGGAACGAATAGCCGTCATACCAGTTTTTAATTTCTGCCAGATCCATCTGATACCGGCCGCAGAGTTCTTCTACTTCCTGCTCCGTAAATCCTACATATTCTGCGAGCGGCCCTGGATCAAGCATTGTAAATTCATCAAACATATTCAGTGCAGAATGGGTTCCATATTTTTTGATCGGCAGAATACCCGTCAGATAGGCAAGTGCTACGTAAACCTTATCTTTCAGAAAATCCCGCAGGAAATCAAGATACTCTTCCTGTGCTTTTTTATCCTGCTGATATTCCCGGAAAACACAGTCCCATTCATCAATGATAATGACAAACGACTGTTTTGTTGCCGCATAAATATCCTGCAGCGATTCTACCAGATCCGTATCGTCAAAGTAGTCCACGTCCGGATAACTGTTTTTCAGTTCCCGCAGCAGCATTCTTCGAACACGGTCAATCACCTGGCCAATTTCCTTGCTCCGGCTCAGAAATTCCTGCATATTCAAAAAAATCGTAGGATATTGATTTAAGTGCTGTGCAAATACAGCATTTTGAGAAATTTTCAATCCAGAAAAAAGTTCTCTGGAATCGCATTCCTTCCCATAATAAGCCGTCAGCATATCCGCCGTCATAGATTTTCCAAAGCGCCGCGGACGGCTGACACAGACATATCTCTGCACAGTATTAATCACCTGATTGGTATACTCGATCAGCCCTGTTTTATCCACATAAATTTCGGACTGAACCGCTTTTGCAAATTTTTCATTTCCCGGATTCAGATAAACTCCCATATTCCACCTGCGCCTTTCTCTTTCTACCTCTATCATACGATATTCTTGCCTTAAGTTCAATTTAGCATAAGTTGAAAAATGCCAGAATGTTTTTAACTGAGGCAAAACATTCTGGCTGTTTTTTCTGGGATTGCTATGAGTCAATTAATTAATGAATAAAGAACGCGTCCTCTTCCTCGTCTTCCACAACCGGTGTCATCGGGTTATACTCGGTTTCCACCAATTTTTTCACCAGCTCGTGATCGAAGTTGCGGCGAATTTCACAGGTTCTGTCGAAAATCATGGTTGCTTCATCCCCTGGGGTGCATGCCGGCCAGTTCGGGAGGGATGGGGTTTCCGGGCTTCCGTAGCGGGCAAAGTTGATCCAGGCGGTGGCCATACGCTCCTGCAGACGGTCTGTTTCGCCCGGGACATTGCATACGGCGATGCGGTCGATGTTATGGAATACGAACGGAATCTCGGCACAATGCCATGCGGCTTTTCCGCCATCGATCGGGAATTCATAGGTAAACTGATAGGAATAGGTCGGCGCTTCTGTAAACTCCGATTTCTGACGAATGAATTCGATCGTTGCCGGACGGAAGAACGTATCCACAGACCACAGGTCGGCAATTGTTTTGTCCGGATATGCTTTTTCAAAAAGAGAAATCAGTTCCGGCGTTGCATCACCATATTTTCTCGTCAGGAACGCAATCTGTTCCTCACGGTTCATCTCATGTTTTCCCGGCACAACCGGTCCAAAATCAAACTCACCGATGTTGGTTCCTGCCAGCACAGGAATCGTTTTGGCGTGATCCGTAAATCCGCACTTGATCGGATTTCCGCGGAACCAGCCGTTCTCCATCGGTCCCTGTCCGATATAGCAGCCTTTCGCAGCAACCTCTGCCTCAACTTTATTGTACGCATTTGACAGCTCATAATACGGGATCGTCTCAAGCTTCTCCACCTCGGATTCGTCCAGATTCAGTTCTTTTAACAGAGCCTTCACAATCGCGGTGCCGTCTCCGTCCTCTTTCTGATAAACCTTTGCCTCATAAACACCGCTCTCGATGATACCCTTCTGGAACAGGCCGTCTGCTGCCGGCGTATTCATCAGCGTTGCCACCTTCATACCGCCGCCGGACTGACCGAAAATCGTAACATTCTCCGGGTCTCCGCCGAATGCCGCGATATTGTCATGTACCCACTGCAATGCAGCTACCATATCTGCGTTTCCTGCATTCGCAGAATTTTTGATTTTTCGCCAAACGGCAAGAGATCGAGATAACCGAGGATATTCAGCCGATGGTTCACGGAAACAACAACGACATCACCGAACTCGCTTAAGTGATCCCCCTCATATGCCACATGCTCAATCGCAGAGCCGGCGCTGAAGCCGCCGCCGTGGAGCCATACCATGACCGGCTTTTTCGCACCCGGATCAAGACTCTGTGTCCAGACATTCAGGTTCTGGCAATGCTCGTCCTGCGGCCAGTAGCGATGCGGTACCAGCACCTCCATGTTCGGCTCATCCTGCTTTAAAAGCGGGCATACATAGCCGTATGCCAGTGCATTTTTGATTCCTTTCCACGGTTTCACCGGCTGCGGCATCTGGAAACGATCCGCCTCGGCGTAATGGATTCCATGAAAGGCATACGTCGTGTTCAGTCGGAAACCGCGTACCTTTCCTGCTTTTGTCTCTACTACCGGATCTGTTTTACTGCATACAAAATAATCTCCCATATTTCAGTTACCTTCTTTCTATCCTGTTCTGTGACGCGCAGTTTCCAAAAAACCACCGCAAAATCCCCCTGATCTTTCCGTTTTTGCACCGGTCTTTGAAGCATCTGTTGTTTTTGCATTTACGCATCTGCTCCTTATTATACCAGACAATTTTTTCAGAAACAATTCTTTTCACTTTTATTTTCGGCTGTTTATATCAATAAAGTCCGAAAATCGCGTCAAAAACTGATATTTCCATCACAACTTCAAAGTGCTACAATAAAAAAGAAGGTAAAATCAACGTAAAAAAGGGGACTACTATGACGAAAACAGTACAAAAGAGCAAAGCCCGCGATATGACCCAGGGCTCTATCTGGAAACAGCTTCTTCTCTTCTCGCTTCCGCTGATGGCCGGAAATCTCTTCCAGCAGCTTTACAACACCGTTGACAGCATCGTTGTCGGCAACTTTGTCGGCAAGGAAGCACTCGCCGCCGTCGGCTCCGTCGGTCCGATCATCAATTCTCTGATCGGCTTTTTCATGGGACTTTCCACCGGTGCCGGTGTCATTATCTCTCAGTATTATGGCGCAAAGGCGGATGAAAAGGTCAGCCGCACCGTCAGCACGACACTGGTGATGACATTTTTTCTCTCTATTGTCTTTACTATTCTCGGCATCTTCATTACACCGTACATGCTCCGCATGATGAGTACGCCGAACGACGTCATCCGCGAGTCAGCAACGTATCTTAAAATTTACTTTGGCGGTGTTGCCGGTCTGATGTTCTACAACATGGGCTCCGGCGTTCTCCGCGCTGTCGGCGATTCCCGCCATCCGCTGTATTTCCTGATTTTTTCCGCTGTTGTCAATACCGTGCTCGATCTTTTGTTTGTCGTTTCCTTCGGCATGGGAATCGAGGGTGTGGCGCTTGCAACCGTTATTGCACAGTGCCTTTCGGCGGTTCTGACGCTGTATGTGCTGACCACAACAGACGGCCCATACCGCATCTGTTGGAAAAAGCTCTGCATGGACTGGTCTTTGCTGTACCGCATCGTCTGCGTCGGACTGCCGGCAGCGATCCAGCAGATGGTGACTTCCGTTTCCAACGTTTTCGTGCAGTCCTATATCAATGTATTCGGCTCGGATGTTATGGCAGGCTGGAGTGCCTGCATGAAAATCGACCAGTTTATGATGCTGCCGATGATGAGTGTTGGTCTTGCTTCGACCACCTTCACCGGACAGAACGTCGGTGCCAGCTACATTGACCGTGCAAAGAAGGGTGCTACAACCGCATTCCTGCTTGCTGAGCTTGTAACCATTGTGATGATGATTCCTCTGCTGATTTTCGCCCCGCAAATGGTCTATCTGTTTAACCAGGAGACAGCTGTGATTCGTTATGGAACTCTGTTCCTGTATCTGCTCTCCCCGTTCTACATTCTCTGCTGCGTCAACCAGGTTTACTCCAACGTCCTGCGCGGCGCAGGAGACACCAGAACACCGATGATCGTGATGCTCGGAAGCTTCGTCGTGTTCCGCCAGATTTATCTGTTTGTGATGTCTCATATATTTGATTCCATCATTCCGATTGCACTTGGTTATCCGGCGGGATGGCTGGTATGCAGTGTTCTGATCTATGCCTGCTATCGAAAATTCCGGTGGGATAAAGGAATGCGGAAAAGCTGAAGGATTCCTTTCCTGACATAAGCAAAAGGGGCTGTTGCACTAAGAAAATGAACGTAGTGCGACAGCCCCTTTTTTCGCATTATTTTTTCAGGAGTGCTGCTGAATGCTCTTCAGTTAAAATAACTCCGCAATCGCCGCGATCTTCTCACAGTTTTCCGGCAGCGGGTCGTTTATTTTCGGTGACTGGCGCGTTGCCACGTAACGGCTTGCAATTCCGGCAGAGGCTGCACCGTGGCAGTCAGCGATATCGTCATTTCCTGTCATCAGGCATTCTGCCGGATCGAGGTGATACTGCTTCAGCAGCATCTCATAAAACGCCGGATCCGGTTTTTTCACACCGGCATCCGATGAGAGCAGGATTCCATCAAAGTATTTCGTAAGGCCGAGCAGGGAAATTTCCGGCGCGGTGAAAAGCGCCTGTGCGTTGGACAGCAGAAAAACCTTCTTTCCTGCGTCTTTTAAACGCTGCAGCATTTCCGGCACGCCGGGGAACAGTTTCAGTTCTTCTATCGAAATCGCACGGAACATTTTCGCCAGATCTGCAATTTCTTTTTCCGTTACCGAAACAGCTTGATCCTCAAACAGCTGCCGGAACACATCCGCAATGTCGATTTCCGGTACATGGCTGCCGCGGCATTCCATTTTAAGCGCAGCTTCCTGCTCTTTGATTTTTGTCTCATACGCCATCCGGAGTTCTTTCGGCTCATAGGCGGCCCCTTTCATGCCGAAGAACAGGCTCATTTTTTTCCAGAGATACGCTTTCTTTTCATTCGTATGTATATCTACCAGAGTTCCATATAAATCAAAAATATAATTCTGATACATCCTTCATCATCCTTTCTTACGGAAAGTTTTCCACACGACACGTATTCTACCAGACTTTTCTCCACAATTCCATGTCTTTTTTCCAGACTTCCTATCTTTTTTTCTCCACCCAGACTGTCCACCAAACCAGATCGTTGAAACCTGTTTTGTCTTGCTCTCTGTAAGAAAGAATCCTGCCCGGAGGGCTTTTTACTTTATCGGAAAATTCAACGAAGTTTCCGGTAACGTAAAAAAATTCCCCCGTACAGATTTTGTCCGCAACAGGGGAATTCATTACATCTCACAGTCTCCTGCGAATTGTAATCTTTGATTTACTTTCTCGCATCCAGCATTTCTTTCACCAGACGAATATACTCCGGTGTCGTTCCGCAGCAGCCGCCGACAATGCCTGCACCCGCGTCTACCAGAATGTTCATATATTTTGCAAACGTCGGCGCATCCATGCTGTAGATTGCCTCACCGGTCGGCGTGATTTTCGGCAGGCCGGCATTCGGTTTTACAATAACCGGTACTCTTGCCACTTTTTTCATGGAATTTACGACTGCCTCAAGCTGATCCGGTCCGACCGAGCAGTTCAGTCCTACGGCGGATGCTCCCATTTCCTGCAGTGTCTCAACTGCTTCCACAGCGTTTCCGCCGAACAGGGCAGAACCGTCTGCTTCCAGCGTCAGAGAACACATAATCGGCAGATCGCAGACAGAAAGTGCAGCATCCATAAAGACACACGTTTCGTCTACGCTCAGCATCGTCTCCGCTACCAGAAGATCAACGCCCGCATTTGCTACCGCTGTTACCTGCTCTGTGTAGGATTCCAGCAGCTCTTCATAAGAGAGATCGCCTTTTGGCTGCAGCATTCTTCCCGGTGTGGAAAAATCTCCCGCAATCAGCGCACCTGTTCCGGCAAGCGCTTTTTTCGAAATGTCCACCAGGCGTGCATTCAGCTCCTCCACCTCGTTTTCTCTTCCATAATCCGCTAATTTCAATCTGTTTGCACCAAAGGTCGGCGCATAGACAATCTGGCTTCCCGCCTCCACGTAAGCCTTCTGTAAATTTGCCAGAATATCAGGATGCTCCAGAACCCAAAGTTCTGTACTGACTCCTTTTGGCATTCCCGCTTTTGTCAGATTTGATCCGGTTGCGCCATCCAATAAAATGACACCTGCTCCGGCAAGCTGTTCAAATTCTTCTCTTGTCATTTTCTTTTCTCCATTCTGCCCGAGTTACCTGCAGCACATGTCCGCGTATACTGACAAATCCCGGCTGTTTTTTCTGAACCTGCCGCACTTTTCGCGTCAAATTCATGTTCAGTATAGCATTGTATTGTTTTCCCGACAAGTAAAAAAAGAGGTATCCGTTTTGGATACCCCTTCGTCTGTTTCTGTTCCCGAATGTTCAGCAAACCACGACATTCTCAATCATGATGCGCGTCTGAATGATGTGTCTCCGAATGATGCGTCTCCGAATGATGTGTCCTGCCCGAGCTGTTCCCCCCACCGGACGGGATATTCTTCGGTGACCCCGGAGACAAATTTGTTCCCTGGTTCACACGGGTTGCTTTCTGTCCATTTTCCACCTGCGAGGATGCCGATACCGTTGAAACACCCGAATCGGAACTGTTTTCCGTTGCAGCATTTTTTCCACACGCAACGAAAGCCAGTACTGCTGTACCGACAAGTACGGAAATTACTGCCTTCTTCATTTCTCCACCTTCTTTCCTGGTACATCGTTTTCGCCTGAACATTAGAGCGTGTCTGAAAAATTATTTCCGCAATTTGCGAGATACACTCTGGTTGTAATTTCATTTTAAATGAACTTCTTACTATTGTCAATTTACTCTACAAATTCCCTATTATTTCTTTTTTTTATTCTAAAAATATTTTCAGTACACTAAACAGTCAGCCGGATCCCTCTACCCGGATCCGGCTGCCGTTTGTCCTGTATCGTATGCTTTTATTCTGCAGTGCTTGAAGACGTTGAAGCAGTGCCTGTGCTGCTTGTCGATGTCGTTTCGGTACTGCCTGATGTCGTGCTGTCAGACGTTGTACTGTCGGTTGTGGTTCCATCTGTGGAATCTGTAGAAGCGCTGTCAACTGTCATCGTATACAGATCTGCGTCCGTTACTTCAAGTTTTTTCCAGTTGGATGCGACCTTGATATCGCTCTCCTTTACCCATCCATCCAATGTATCGTTGTACTTATCCGATTTGCGGTTGGAAATGATAGTCTGTCTTCTGGACTCGGTTTTGTCCTCGTCGAATGCTTTATCTACACGGATCACATAATATGCATCGTCGCCTTCGATGACACCGTCATAATACTCGCCATCCTTCAGCTTTGCTGCTTCTTCCGCTACTTTATCTCCAAGAGAACAGGTATCGTCATCGTCTTTCTCCGATCCGGTTCCAAAGGATGTCTCGGAAGAGGTCAGATAAGAAACCTCAGAGGAGGAATCGCTGGCGGAACTGCTCGATGTGCTCGCGCTTGAAGCGTCGGATGCGCTTGTGTCGGAAGCATCGGAAGAAGAGCTGCTCTCATCGGAGCTGTCGGCAGAATCGGTGGAATCTGCGGTATTCTCCGCATTTAACTGATCGTTCAGCTCCTTGCGCAGATCGGTAAACGATGCGGTTGCCGGATCCTCAGACTCTTTTAAGAGATCCAGGAATCTCTGTGCGATTTCTTTCTTTGCCGCTTTTTCCTCGTCCGTCAAATCAATCGTTTTTCCATCGTCATCCTTCTCGGTTCCTGCTGTGGATACCGTGATGTAGCTGATGGAGGTCTGCTTTGCCTCTTCATCGGATACCTCGGTATCTACATCTGCGATGATCGGATCATAAATTCTGGTCTGAATAACATACAGCTCCAGTGCATCCTGGATGTCCTCAACGGTTGCGTGCAGCTTTTTCATCACATCGTCACCGTTCTTATCTGCGAATGCCTGTGCAGCCTCTTTCGCCTGCTGTTTTTCCTCGTCTGTCAGGGAAATTCCGTATTCCTCTGCGTGCTGCCGCATCAGAAGCTCTTTTTCGATCGTATCAAGAGACTGCTCCTTGAACGTTTCCCCGGTAGTCTTTCCATCGTCGCCTTCCTTGTCGTACATCTCAGACGGCATCTGCATTCCGTACATAGAGTACATCTTGGAATAATAATTGTACATGGTTGCCTGCTGATATCTCAGCATGAAATTTGCCTGTCCGAGTGTAATCGACTCGTCATTTACAGTAACTGCCGTTTTTGTTCCGTCCACATTGTCGGAACCGCAGCCGGTCAGTCCCATCGCTGCCATCGAAGCACTCAGCATAACGCAGACTGCTTTTGCTTTTAAATTTTTCATTACTTCCTCCTCATGCAGGACGAAATGTATGCTCAAAAAGAGTTTTTCTTTTTACACATTCGAATTTCCGGTCCTGCATCGATTTTTATAAACGCTTTTTCTATTATACCCTTTTTGCTGATACAGGGCAACTTTTTTCTTCCCTGTTCACGCCTTTTTCACACGATTTTGGGGGTATGCGAGTGTTTCACTCCTGCGTGATCTGCAGCAGATCTTCCACCAGTGCATGGCTCTTCTCCAGCAGATCGATCTTTTCCTTTGAATTTCTCCGCCGCGGCGTGTAGACAAACGCCAGCGACTCCATCTGGAATTTCAGTTCGTCTCGGTATTTCTGCAGCAGCTCCGGAATCCGCGCCACATCGATTTTTGCATGCTGCTGTAAGGTGACTCGTACCGAATCGCCCATCTGTTTCAGCTCCGTCACATACGCACAGTGCGCCAGCGCTTTCAGTTCTGCAACAGCCAGAAGATTCTGTACATTTTTCGGCGGTTCCCCGAAGCGGTCGGTCAGCTCCTCCGTCATGTCCTCATACTCTTCCTTATTTTCAATCGCCGCAATTCGCTTATAGGTGTCAAGCTTCAGAGACTCGTTGCTGATGTAGCTATCCGGAATATAGGCACTGACATTCAGATCAATCGTTGTCTCGAACGCCTCTGCCGGTGCGATGCCCTTCGCCTCCTGGACAGCCTCTGCGAGCATTTTACAGTAGAGATCGTATCCTACCGACTCCATATGGCCTGACTGCTCCGCGCCCAGCAGATTTCCAGCGCCGCGGATCTCAAGATCACGCATCGCAATTTTAAAGCCGCTTCCCATCTCCGTAAATTCACGGATCGCATGGAGACGCTTCTCCGCCACTTCCTTCAACATCTTGTTTCTGCGGTACATCAGAAATGCGTAGGAAGTCCGGTTCGACCGTCCGACGCGGCCGCGGAGCTGATAGAGCTGTGACAGTCCCATCTGGTCGGAATCATGGATAATCATGGTATTGACATTCGAAATATCGAGTCCTGTCTCAATGATCGTTGTTGACACGAGCACATCGATCTCTCCGTTGATAAAGCCGTACATGATCTTTTCCAGCTCACGCTCTTTCATCTGTCCGTGCGCAAAGCCTACATTTGCATCCGGCACGAGCTTCTGAATCGTGTTCGCCATATCCGCAATCGACTGGACACGGTTATAGACATAGTAAACCTGCCCACCCCGCGCCAGCTCACGGTTAATCGCCTCGCGGACCATTTCTTCATTGTATTCACAGACAAAGGTCTGGATCGGCTGACGATCCTGCGGTGCTTCCTCGAGCACACTCATATCGCGGATGCCGATCAGGCTCATGTGCATGGTACGTGGAATCGGCGTCGCCGTCAGTGTCAGAACATCCACATTTTTTTGTAGCTGCTTGATTTTTTCTTTATGCGTCACGCCGAACCGCTGCTCCTCATCGACAATCAGAAGGCCAAGATCTTTGAACTTCACATCTTTCGACAGAACGCGGTGTGTTCCGATGACAATGTCCACGAGTCCTTTTTTCAGATCCTCCAGCGTTTTTTTCTGCTCGGCCGGTGTGCGGAAACGGCACAGAAGATCAACGCGCACCGGGAAATCCTTCATGCGCTCGACAAATGTATTGTAATGCTGCTGTGCCAGAATGGTGGTCGGAACGAGGTAGACGACCTGTTTGCTCTCCTGCACTGCCTTAAACGCTGCACGGATCGCAACCTCGGTCTTGCCGTATCCGACATCGCCGCAGATCAGGCGGTCCATAATCTTTTTGCTCTCCATATCCGCCTTTGTCGCCTCAATCGCCGCAAGCTGATCGTCCGTTTCCTCAAACGGAAACAGTTCCTCAAATTCCTTCTGCCAGATCGTATCCTTTCCGAACGGATAGCCGGATGACGCCTGCCGCTCGGCATACAGCTTCACGAGATCCTGTGCAATATTTTTTACCGCATGGCGAACCCGTGTTTTTCGTTTTATTCCATTCCTGACCGCCGATTTTATTCAGCTTCGGTACCTTTGCAGCTTCGCCGGACGCATACTTCTGCAGCGTATCGAACTGGGTGGCCAGCACATAGAGGTTCGATCCGCCCGCATACTCGATTTTCATGTAGTCACGCGTTACGCGGTCCATCTCAATTTTTTCGATACCGCGGTAAATACCAAGACCGTGGCTCTCATGCACGACATAGTCACCGATCGATAGATCCGCAAAATTCTGGATTTTCTGACCGGAATACTCCGATTTCTTCCGGTTTTTCTTCTTCTCTTTTCCAAAAATATCCGTCTCTGTAATCAGCACAAATTTCTGCATCGGATATTCAAAGCCTCTGCGGGCCGCGCCGTGGATCAGCATGACCTCGCCCGGTTTCAGAACACGCTCCTCATTCTCGCTGTAGAAGGCCGGAATCTCCTCATTCTGCAGGTCCTCTGCCAGATGCTGCGCCCGCGTCCGCGACGGACTCGCCAGTACAATACGGTAACCCGCTTTTTTCCAGGATTTCAGATCTTTTACCAGAAGCGGGAACTGATTGTTATACGAATTGACCGATTTCACCGTCACACTGAATTCGTCACGGATATTCCACTCGCCCTTCTGCGGCTCCATCAGCGATACGGCAACACAGCCGCGGCGGTTTAGTTTTGCCACAAGCTCCGCCGTACTGCACATCAGCTTCGCCTGTCCCGGCAGGAGGTATCCCTTTTCGAGACGGTGGCTCACGCTCTCCTGAAATTCTGCTTCCAGCGCATCGGCACACTCGATGATGCGGTTCGGCTCATCGAGGAAAATGCGGCTGTTCTCCGGCAGATACTCAAGAAACGAGACGGTCTCCGGATAAAAATAGTGAAGATACTGTTCGGCTCCCTGCAGAATTTCGCCTTCTCCGATCTGGTCGCAGATTTCTTCTGCTGCATGGCGGATCCTTGCCGCTTCCTCTGTCATCATTTTGTCGCGGAATTTTGTGCTTTGCGCTTTCGCCTCTTTTTTAATCGCTTTCACACCGCGCGCAATCGTATTCTCTGTTAAAATCAGCTCCGATGCCGGATAGATTATGATTTCCTCGAGGTTTTCAATCGACCGCTGGCTCTCCGCATCGAAGCTTCGGATGGAATCTATCTCATCGCCCCATAGCTCAATCCGGATCGGGTTCTGTTCCGTCAGCGGATAAATATCGAGAATGCCGCCGCGGACGGAAAACTGGCCGGTCGACTCCACCTGAAAGGTACTCTCATAGCCGAGCCGCACCAGCTCTTTTCTTATTTTATCCAGATCGAGTTCGCTGTCATTGCGCAGATGGATGCAATGTTTTTCGAACACGCCAAGAGGCAGAAGAAAGTCCATACATCCCCCTACACTGGTGATGATGGTAACTTCCTTCCGCTCAAGAAGTGCCTGGATCACCTGAAGCCGCTGCCGGATCAGCAGATTTCCGTGAATGTCTGCCTGATAGAAAATCAGGTCCTTCGCCGGATAATACAGCGTCTCCGCATCGTACAGCCGGTAATCCTCATATAATTCTTTTGCTTTTAATTCATTTTCCGCGATCAGAAGCCGCACCGGGGCATCCTCGGAGAGACCTGCGATCATATGGGCTTTCTGGCTTTCCAGACAGCCCGAGATCACCGTCACACCTGCGGTTCCTTTTTTCAGATCACGGAACAGCTCGTCAAAACGGGCAATTTCTTTGATCGGTTCTAATAACGCTTTCATTTTCCTTACTCTGCCGGGTTTGCAGATTTGCGGTTATACTCGTTCATGGCTGCGTCCACATCCCCGTTCAGCATCTGCTCGATTGCTTTTGCCGCATGCTCGATCGCCAGATTTACAAGGGGACGTTCGTCTTTCGTAAACGGACTTAACACGTAGTCCGCCAGATCCCAGTTTTTCGGTTTCTCACCGACGCCGACCTTCACACGCATAAAATGGTCGGTGCCAAGATTAGCGATGATGTTTTTGATGCCATTGTGGCCGCCCGCGCTTCCTTTTTTGCGGATACGGATCTGTCCCGGCGCCAGGCTGATATCATCGTAAACCACGATCAGCTCGCTCTCCGGATCCACTTTGTAATAGTTCACCAGCTCCCGCACGGACTCACCGCTCAGGTTCATATATGTCATCGGCTTTGCAACGATAACCTTCTGACCTGCGATCATGCCTTTTCCGAACAGAGCCTTGTGGCCTGTACCGGAGGAAGGGATCTGATATTCATCGATCAGATAATCGATGGTATCAAATCCGACATTGTGCTTCGTCCCTTCGTACTGGCGCGTTGGATTTCCCAGACCTACTATAATATACATAAATTCTCCTGTCATCAGACCATTTTCCGGCGCAGTTTTTGTTCACGTCACGGTCAAAACGGATATTCTCCATCCACTTCGCTACTTGCGCATAACCGAATAGCTGCTTCGCCGCACCGAAAAATGATATATTGTTTTTCCATCTGTCATAAAGAAAGAACACGAACAAAAGAGCAGCCTTTTTCCTGCTCTTTTATTCGCTGAAATGCTTCGGCAATGTTTAGTTAAAGTATACCAGTTCGCTCTCCGGTTTCTTGGCCGGTTTGATTTCTTTTGCATACAGAACCGGGCCTTCGCCATCGTAAACCTTCATATAGCCCCATTTTACCGTTGCAGTCACGTCAACCCAGGAACCCATTACGAGAGATTTGGCGCTTGCGCATTTGCAGACATAGCCGATAAAAGAAGTATCATCTGCACAGCAGGTCATTGCCATACGACCCGGAACAAAGAAATCGGCTCCGACATCCTTGCTCTTTAATACCATACCGCGGAAATGAACAGTCTTGCCCTCGTAACGCTCCGGGTTGTCGCCCATATCGACATACCAGATTCCGTAATCGGCGTCATCAATCTCGATCACATCGGCATCGGTATCAAACGGCATCTGATCCTCAAAAATGTTGTCAATTTCGCCTTCTTCGTTCTCAAACAGAACGTCGCACGCCTGGTTGACTACTTTGATGCTGCGGCGGAAGGATGGAAGCGGATCTTCCGGACGACAGCGGTTGAACATAACCATATCCGCATTTTTTGCCATCTCCATGAAAACAGATTTCATATTCTGCATATAAATCTGGAAGCAGCTTGCATCGACTGTCACAATCTCCTGTACAATGCCCCAGCCGCGCGGCAGCTCCATTTCTTCGAGTTTTTTTACACTCCAGAGCGGATTGTATTCCAGAATAATACGCTCCGGGCGATATTTACGGTTCAGTTTTTTCAGGTAATCCAGGGTAAACTGCTCTGGTCCTTCTACGATTTCCAGGACGGTGTTGTGTTTGAGCAGTTCTTTTTCGTCGTACTCTACTTCACCTTCTTCGGTTGTGATCAGAAGGGTCGGTCCGTCGATCTGGAAATAGTCCTGTGCTACGGTAAAATTGATAAAAGAGGTTTTTCCACTCTCCAGAAATCCTGTTATGAGATAAATCGGAATTTCTACTTCGTCTTCTTCGTACATTTTGTACCTCCGTTGTCTTTGACGTACTCCCGGAATCTTTCTGCACTTGCTTTTGCGGCTGAGATTCCGGACGTGCCTTTTGCTTTGTCTCTAAATCAAGAAAAAAGCTGCCACATCGGATTTTGTTTCTGATGCGGCAGCTTCACTACAGTTCACAGGTACCCTGCGGACCGTAATTTTCGCAGCTACTTTGTATTTTTACAGTCCGAACAGCTCTGCCAGCTTATCTTCTGCTAATTTGGAACCGATGACACAGATTCTTCCGGTGAATTCCGGTGCTCCGTCACGTACTTCGTACTCTTCCGGAACCATATCGAAATAGATCCACTGTCCATCGGCGCCTGCTACCATACCTTTGGCCCGAAGAACCATACCATAAGCGGTATCCTCGGAAAGTTTCTTTAAGATGCCTTCGATCTGCTCTTTGGTGAAGGTCTTCACAGTCTCCTGACCCCAGCTTGTGAAAACTTCGTCTGCGTGATGATGGTGATGATGATCATGACCGCAGCAGCACTCGTCATCGTGGTGATGATGATGCTCATGGTCGTGATCATGGCCGCAGCAGCACTCGTCATCATGGTCGTGGTGATGATGCTCATGCTCCTCGTCGTGATCGTGGCCGCAGCAGCACTCGCCGTCATGGTCGTGATGATGATGTTCATGTTCGTCCTCATCATGATCGTGATGATGGTGCTCATGCTCCTCATCGTGGTCATGGCCGCAGCAGCACTCGTCGTGGTCATGATGATGGTGATGATGCTCTTCCTCTTCTACCTGCGCAAGGTTGATGATGGCACCTTCCATCGTATCGAGTACTTTCTTACCACCCAGTACTTCAACCGGTGTGGTAATAATGTGTGCTTCCGGATTCAGCTCGCGGAGCATCTTTACTGCTGCCTCTACTTTTGCAGTGTCAGCCTTATCGGTACGGCTCAGGATGATGGTTCCTGCGCTCTTTACCTGATTCTCGAAGAATTCGCCGAAGTTTCTGAGATACATTTTGCATTTCATAACGTCGACTACGGTTGTTGCGGAATTCAGGGCTACGCCTGCTTCTTTTTCTACGCCGTCTACCGCTTTGATGACGTCGGAGAGTTTACCTACGCCGGACGGCTCGATGATGATGCGGTCCGGGTGATATTTGGTGATAACGTCTTTTAATGCTGCGCCGAAGTCTCCCACAAGAGAGCAGCAGATGCAGCCGGAGTTCATTTCACGGATTTCGATACCGGCATCTTTTAAGAAGCCTCCGTCGATTCCAATTTCACCGAATTCGTTCTCGATCAGGACAACCTGCTGGCCTTTCAGCGCGTCTCCGAGGAGTTTTTTGATCAGGGTTGTTTTTCCTGCGCCCAGGAAACCTGAAATAATGTCTATTCTTGTCATTGATTTAACCTCTTTATCTTGTTGATTCCGTTTATAGTTAGCTATAAAAGGGCCGAAGTTTATCCTCCGCCCCACACTCACGCCTATTATAGCAACCATAGAACAAAAAATCAAGGGGATTTCCCTTGCTTTTTCTGCATTTCACCATTATAATATATTACATGTCTTTTCTACTTTAACGCGTTGAATGGGCAAATCATTTTACCTATGAATGGGGGACTTTTTTTATGAGTGGAACGAAAGAAAAAAAACTCAATCTGCCACAGTCACTGCTTTTGCTGCTGCTGATCATCGTATCCGTCGCAGTCTGTATCCGCCTGAAAACCGGCGGTCCTATGATCGGCCTGTTTGCAAGCTGGATTTTTATCTATCTGTTTTGTAAAATTTTCGGTATTTCTTACGCCAAAATTGTTGCCGGCGCATACGATGCCATCCGTATGGTCGTCCCGACGCTCTGCCTTCTGATGACCATCGGTGTCATGATCGGCACCTGGCTGCAGAGTGGTACCATTGCCACCATCATTTCCTGGGGCTTAAAAATGATTAACCCGTCCTGGCTGCTGCCTCTGACGCTGCTGTTCTGCTCCATTTTGAGTATTGTAACCGGTACTTCCTATGGTTCCGTCGGAAGCGCAGGTGTTGCCATGATGGCGATCGGAAACGCCATGGGTATCCATCCTGGCATGGTAGCCGGTGCTGTCATCTGCGGTGCCATGTTCGGTGACAAATTAAGTCCTCTTTCCGATACCACAAACCTTGCTCCGGCCGTTGCAGATGCCAAACTTGGCGATCATATCCGCTCGATGCTCTGGACCACCCTTCCAACGTATGTGATTACCTTAATTCTTTTTACTATTCTCGGTTTCCAGCAGACCAGCGGAAGCTATACCGAGGGAAGCATTACCGTTTACATCGATGCTTTAAACGATGAATTCCAGCTCGGATGGATTACCATGATCCCTGCCATCCTGATTATTGTATTGCTCCTCTGCAAAGTAAATGCGATCTCTGCACTTGGTCTTTCCAGCTTCGCTGCCGGATTTGTTTCCTATTTTGTGCAGCACGATACTCTGCAGGGCATCATCCGCACAGCTTACAACGGTTACACAACCACAATCGAAGAACCGGTATTACAATCCATCTTAAACCGCGGCGGCATGGGAAGCATGCTCCAGTACGTAGCCATTATCTGCTTTGCTGTCGGCATGGGCGGCATGCTGGAAAAACTCGGTGTACTGGATCACATTCTTCAAGCGATTGTAAAGAGAATCAACAGCGATGGAAGTATGATCCTTGCAACGATGATTGTCGGTTACGTGACCAGCCTCATCAGCTGCTCCCAGCCGATGGCACACGTTCTGACCGGCCGTCTGATGGCACCTGTCTTTCAAGAGCGCAAGGTTGCACCGGAAATTCTTTCCCGCTGCCTCGAAGACTCCGGAACTATGGCTGGTCCTATGATTCCATGGCATGGCTACGGCGTATACATGGCCGGCACACTTGGTGTTGCATGGTCGGCATTTTTCCCGTACTTATTCCTGCTTTACCTGACCCCGGTTTTCAGTATTTTCTATGGATTTACCGGAATTTCCATTAAGCATCTTCTGGAAACCAAAACAATGAATCAAAAGAAGAGAAATAAGGCAAAAGCAGAAATCGTAACAGAAAATCATAAACAGAAACAGAACAAAAAAGAAAGGAAAAGAGAAAGAATGCAGACAAAACTTGTTACTTCTCGGAACCGGCACACCAAATGCGTGTCCGAATGCCAACGGACCTTCCTCCGCTGTCGTGGTCGGTGACCGTGCTTATCTGGTAGATTTTGGCCCTGGCGTTGTCCGCCAGGCCTCAGCCGCCTATTTTAACGGCGTGGATGCCCTGCGGCCGGATCTTCTGACCGTTGCCTTCTGTACGCACCTTCACACAGACCATACCGCAGGGTACCCGGATCTGATTTTTACTCCGTGGGTGCTGGAGCGCCCGGTTCCATTGAAAGTTTTCGGGCCAAAGGGCTTACAGCACATGACCGATCATATCTTACAGGCCTATGAAACCGACATTGATTTCCGAATTCACGGTTTCGAAAAAGCAAACGAATCCGGCTACCGCGTTGAGGTAACAGAAATTGAATCCGGCATTGTCTACCGGGATGACCTGGTTACGGTGGAGGCTTTTCCGGTCAGCCACGGAACACTGGAATGCTACGGCTATAAATTCACCACACCGGACCGCACAATCGTCATCACCGGCGATACCGCTCCGCTGGATCTCGTGGCAGAAAAATCGAAAGGCTGTGATATCCTGCTGCACGAAGTGGAATACGCCGCCGGAATCTCCTGCCGCGAACCAAAATGGCAGAAATACCACCGGGAAGTGCATACGTTAAGCACGGATCTTGCCGGTGTTGCAAAAAAGGCAAATCCGAAACTGCTCGTTACGTATCACCGGATTTACCATATGAATGTACAGGATAACCACAAAAACCTTGCCGCCGAGATGGCATGGCGCGATGCCGCGATTCTGGATGAAATCCGGGATGCAGGGTATGACGGATATGTCGTGAACGGAAAAGACCTGGATGTATTTTAAAATACGGGGCAGCGTACCAATTCTGGTTTACGAATTGGTACGCTGCCCCGTTCGTTTTGGGATGAGCCCGGAGACGCTTTCTATTTTCATTTACCCGACTGGCAGATTCTACCATACTCTGCGTTATTTCAGAACTGTTTTTTCTTTGACATTAACCTCCTCAGAACGTATAATCATAGTATTACAACTCTGGCAAAACAGCAGGATTTTCTGCTGTTTGTCGTTACAGGAACCTGATCCGCAGACGGCTTGCACAGTCTGCCTTTCGTTTGCGTTCCAGAAAGGATGTTTTATATGGCAGCTACTACTGCGAAACCCGTAAAAAGCGCCGGTAAAATTCCCGGCAGTACCTTGAAAATCATTGCGATGGTCTGTATGCTGATCGACCACACTGCAGCTGTACTTTTCGACCGAATCCTGATTTCCCGTGGTCTTCTGGATGCGGTGAACGCTTCGGACGGAGGCGCATCATTTCTCTCCACAGGAAACACAGCTGTGATTTATTACGCGGACATGATTATGCGTGCCATCGGACGAATCAGTTTTCCAATTTTCTGTTTTCTGTTAATTGAGGGATTTCTACATACACATGATGTGAAAAAGTATGCTCTGAATCTTGGTATTTTCGCACTGGTTTCAGAAGTTCCGTTTGACCTTGCATTTGCGGGAAAACCGTTTTATCTGAATTATCAGAATGTATTTTTCACTCTGTTTATCGGCCTTGTGATGATGATTTTCCTGCAGAAGATTGATGAAAAAACGCATCAGGACGGTACAAACTGGCGGGGAGCCAACTGGAAAGTTTCCATTGGAAAACTGCTGGTGATCGTAGCGGCATGCACTGTTGCTACACTGCTGAAAACCGATTACAGTGCGATGGGAATTCTGACGATTGTTCTGATGTATAACCTGCGTAACAATAAGATGTATTGTATTGGAATTGGCTGCGCCGTACTTACGCTGCTGAGCCTGAATGAAATCACCTGTTTTCTGGCGATGATCCCGGTGCATTTTTATAACGGAAAACGAGGATTGAATCTGAAGTATCCGTTTTATGCGTTTTATCCGGTGCATCTGCTGGTGCTGTTTGCGATTGCGGCGGTACTGGGGATGGCGGGGGTTGCGGTTGTTTAAAAAACGGACACCCGGAAGTGCACCTGCGCCGCCTGGGACTGTGCCCTGGGGCACAGTCCCAGACGACACAGACGCACTTCCGGGCTGACATTGAGGCGGGCGGTGGGGAGGTCTGGATTTGCTGCGCAAATCGGCGTGAGATTCTACTTAATATACTTCTTAACTTCCAACGGATACCCCAAAAGCTCTTCGCTGCGAATCACTTCAAAATTCTCCGGTTGAAAATCTTTGCGTAACGTCACAGTGTTCAGGCAATGATATCCCAATCTATGATAGAGTTTTATCGCTCCAAAATTTCGTGCAGCTACCTCAAGATAGACAGATTCAGAATACTTTTTTATCTCGGCTTCGACCAGCGCAATCGCATGACTTCCGTATCCGTTTCCCTGGTATTCCGGAAGTACGAAAAGATCTTCGATCCAGTCAACTTCCGCCCCGCGGCTTCCGAGATGCACAAATCCAATGGGGATCTCTTCTTTTAAGATAAAATAAAACACATGCCCTTTGTCTGTCCAGGCAGCAAGATTCTCCGCGGCCTCTTCGTCGGTTATAACATAATCACCATGAGCCAGCCAAAAGCCTCGAATCAGCTCTTTTGCAAGTTGTGCTTCGTTTTCATATTTCTGTAAAGCTATAATTTCATTCATTTTTTCATCTCCCTTGTTTTTTTAACCGAATCAAGTAAGTCCCAACCCCCTGCTTATTGCTTCGCGCAATGGAAGCAGGTGACTTGCTTGATTCGGTTAAACTATGATATACTCAAATCATCATGATACCAGGCTCAAAAAGCTAATGCAAGCTCGCTTGCAAGAGGATTTTTGAACTCTTGACCTGTCAAAAACATGACGAGGAGTGCAATGATATGAAAAAAGCGACAAATTTGATATCCTTTCTGATTTTAATGATGGTACTGGTCGGCTGTAGCAAAGAAACGGTCCATATCGACTTTCCTTTTGAAGTTGGAGATGTTGAAAATATCGAAATGTACCACTATGCGGGAGCACCGGTATCAGCAGAAAAGAAAATAGTCGTTGCAAAAACTGATATAACAGACTTGTATCATATGTTTGAAAACTTATCATTGACAGACAAACAAGTCGAAGAAACCACAGGCGCAGATGTGACCAGTTTTCGATTTAACCTTTCGGATGGGACAAACTACGAACTGGTTTATGTCTGCAATGGAGTCAAGAATGGAAAGCTGAAATCTTCCACGGGCAATTTTGAATACTTCACAAGTTCAGATATCGGCTCATATTGGTCAAATATGGATCTTGAATCAGTTCCAGTGAAAGAAAGTGAATTGCCGAAGTGGCATAACTGATTCAGCCTCGAAGGACTCCCTGTCATACGCGCTGGGGTGTTTTTATATATGATTCATCTCGTTTCCGTTTCTCATAAGTCGCTTCCATCCATTCCAGCACATCCTCTTTGTTCTGCTGAAACGGTTCGCTGTGGCTCAGGAGAAAATACGGCGCACGCACGTTTTTCAGAACTCGGATTTCCGCCAGCAGCCGCTCCGCATTATATACGGTCTGACCGCTTTTCTGCGTCGCATATGCCGCATCCCCGAGAAAGCACCACGTCTCATCCACTTCCAATGCAAGCGATCCTTTGGCATGACTCGATGGAATCGGAAATAAATGTAACCGCACGTCACCGTCCTGAAACCACGTATCTTCTTCTATCACAGTTCCTGTTTTTGTATAACGAAACGTATTTTTCCCCTGGTAAACCGCTTCGCACGAAATCTCCGACAGATTCCCGATATGGTCGGGATGAAAATGGGATAAAATCACCCGAATTTTTTTTCCTGTCTGTTTTGACTTTTTCTGCAAAATTTCCGGAACCGCAGGATGATTTCCCACGTCATATCCCCAGAGAAATGCGTCACCCTCGATGATCACAACATTTGCCGAAAGTGGATGTTCTGTCGGTGTAAGATAAGAAATGTGATTATTGATTGTCCGGATGTGCGGAATCTGTATCGGCTCTTTTCTTTCGTTCTTCATCCAATCAGCACCTCTTTTCCTTCGAACGCAAAACACAATGACCGACAGATTTATGAAATCACTTTCTTTCTCTGTCGGTCATGATATTAATCAAAATTAGTAACTATCTTATTTTAGAAGCTGAACACCGCCACACCATATGCCGGAAGTGAATATGCAATCCGATATGGCTGGCCATCGCATTCGCCGTTTTTGGCGCGGTAGACCATCTGGCGTTTTTCGGTCGGACCGCCGTATTTCATATCGGAGCTGTCGAGTATCAGGCGGTACTGTTTTTTGCGCGGTACGCCGCACATGTAGTCCGGTCTCTCGACTGGTGTGAAGTTGCAGACAAACAGCAGATTGTTCTTGCCTGTCGGTGACCAGCGGACGAAGCTGTAAATGCTGCGGTCGCCGTCGTTGGCATTGATCCACTGGAAGCCTTCGTAGCCGCAGTCGTTCGCGTAGAGTGCCGGGTACTTGCGGTACATTTTCAGCAGGTCACTGAAGAAGGTCTGCAGATGCTGATGCCCCTCATCTGCCAGCAGGAACCAGTCGATCTCGCGTTCCTCGCTCCACTCGCGGAGCTGTCCGAAATCCTGTCCCATGAACAGAAGTTTTTTGCCCGGGTGCCCGAACATGAAAGCATAGCCTACCATCAGGTTCTGGAATTTTTCCTCCAGATCGCCCGGCATTTTGTTGATCATCGAGCATTTCAAGTGGACAACCTCATCGTGCGAGAGCACCAGAATGTAGTTCTCGGAAAATGCATAGGTCATGCCGAAGGTCATCTTGTTATGGTTGTATTTGCGGAAGTATGGATCGAGCTTCATGTAATCAAGGAAGTCATGCATCCATCCCATGTTCCATTTGTAGGAGAAATGCAGGCCGCCGTCCTCTACGCTTCCCGTTACCTTCGGCCACGTTGTGGACTCCTCGGCAATCATGATGACACCTTTGTTTCGTCCGCGCACCAGGGTATTCAGGTGTTTGAAGAACTCGACGGCTTCGAGATTTTCATTTCCGCCGTTCTTGTTCGGCACCCACTGGCCCGGCTCTTTTCCGTAGTCGAGATACAGCATCGAAGCAACAGCATCGACACGGAGACCGTCTACGTGGTACTCTTCTACCCAGTAAAGCGCATTTGCCAGCATAAAGTTTTTCACTTCATTTTTGCCGTAATCAAAGATCTTCGTTCCCCACTCCGGGTGCTCGCCCTTTCTCGGGTCGGCGTACTCATACAGCGGCTGGCCATCAAAATCAGCAAGGCCGTGCGCATCTTTCGGGAAGTGTGCCGGTACCCAGTCCAGAATAACACCGATTTTATTTTTATGCAGATAATCAACAAGATATTTAAACTCTTTCGGTGTTCCGTAGCGGGAGGTCGGTGCGTAATAGCCCGTTACCTGATAGCCCCAGGAACCGTCAAACGGATGCTCTGCAATTCCCATCAGCTCTACGTGGGTATAGCCCATTTTTTTTACGTAATCGGCAAGCGAATGTGCGAACTGAACGTAATTGTAAAATCCGTCCGGGTTGGATTCGGACCACGGATGTTTCATCCAGGAGCCCGGGTGCACTTCGTAGATGGAGAGCGCGGATTTCTGAACGTCAAATTTTTTGCGGTTCGTCAGCCATTCGCTGTCACCCCAGCGGTAGCCTTCGATTTCCGCTACTTTTGACGCGGTACCCGGCCGTTTTTCGGATGCAAATGCGTATGGATCTGCTTTGTACAGTTCTCTTCCGTCCGGTGTGCGGATGTAATATTTATACATCATTCCCTCGGTCACGCCCGGAATGAACACTTCATAAACGCCGTCCTCGCCGACTTTCCGCATCACATTGGCATGGGCATCCCAGCCGTTGAATTCGCCGATGACAGATACTTCCGCCGCATGCGGAGCCCATACGGTGAACCAGGCTCCTACTTTGCCGTCTTTTTTGTCCAGGTGCGCACCCATTTTCCGGAAAATATCGTAATGGGTTGCCTGGCCAAATAAGTACTGATCCAGTTCAGAAAATCTTGGCTGATAGCCCGCCGGTTTTTTTGGCGCTTTTCTGGTTTTCGCTGTTGTTTTTGCCGTTGTTTTCGCAGTTTCCTTCATAGAAAAAATCCCCTTTATGCTTCTTTTTCAATCAGAACACAGCCGCACGGAGGTACTTCAACAAAAAGTTTTCCATTTTCCGGAGAAATGGCTTCTCCGGTTACCGCGTTTTTCCATGTTCCGTCGCAAGATGCAGGAATCCAGACTCCCGCACTCTGGTTTTCATCATTATTTACTGCTGTGATCAGAGCGTCTGTCTCATCCAGGCGTGCAAAGGCATACTGGCGGTTGGTCAGCATGAGTTCGCGGTATCTTCCCGTTCGTGCTGCAGGATGTTTTTTTCTGACGTCTGATAATGTTTTGATCCATGCCGGAAGTTTTTCTGCCGGCGGATTTTTCTCCAGTTCTTCCAGATTCAGCGCCGGACGCAGCGGATCGTCGTTTCCGCCTTCTTTTCTTCCCTCGATGCCGAATTCCGATCCGTAATAGATGGACGGGATGCCCGGCAGGAAGTACAGCAGCGCATAAATTGGAATCATGTTTTCTTTTACGTTCAGCTTGCTGGCCAGACGGTCTACGTCGTGGTTGTCAACGAAGCTGTACAGTTTCTTTCCTTTGTAAATGCCGCCGTTTTCGTCAAATTCGCGGCGGATCGTATGTGCAATTTCGAAGTAGTTATGATCGTTATGTCCCGAATAAAGTCCTTTGTGAAGCTCGTAGTTTGTGACACTGTGCAGCAGATGCTGGCCGTCTCCGATGTAGCGCGCATAGTCGCCGTGGATGACTTCGCCCATCAGCCAGAAGTCCTGTTTTTTAGCGGATGTGCGTGCGCGCATCTGCTCCATGAAGCCGAAATCCAGGCAGTCGGCGCAGTCGAGACGGATGCCGTCGATGTCGAATTCGTCGATCCAGAAGTCGATGACATCAAGGAGATAGTCGCGGACCTGCTGGTTCTGGAGATTCAGGTTGACGAGTTCGAAGCAGTTTCTCCATGCTTCGTAGGAGAATCCGTCGTTATAGCAGGTGTTTCCGCCGAACCAGATTCCTTTGTACCATCCGCAGTACGGGGACTGTTCTCTTTTTTCCTGAATGTCGCGGAAGGCAAAGAATTCGCGGCCGGTGTGGTTGAAGACACCGTCTACGACGACTTTGATGCCGAGTTCGTGGGCTTTTTTTACGTATGCGGCAAAGTCCGCGTTGTCGCCTAAGCGGCGGTCTACCTGTTTGTAATCTTTTGTGTCGTATCCATGTGTGGTTGATTCAAACAAGGGGCCGATATAGATTGCGGTACAACCGAGATCTGCGATGTGCGGAAGCCACTGTTCCAGTGTGGAAAAGCGGTGTACGGTTCCTTCCGATTCATTTTTTCTCGGCGCGCCGGTCAGTCCGATCGGATAGATGTGATAAAATTCTGCCTCTTCATACCATGGTGCCATTTTGTTTGTCCTCCTTGTTTTTGGGTTATGAGTAAATTCCATACATGAACTGGTGTACCAGACGGTAGACTTCTTCGTCCCGGACGACGAGGTTGGAAAGATCGGATTGATCTCCTGCTGTCATCATCAGGTAGTGCATCAGGATTCCGGAGAAGCCTACGGCGAATTGTTCCTGACGGCCGTTCATGTTGCCGAGTTCGGCGCTGGCGTTGTCGAAGACGTCGACGCACAGGTGATAGAACCGGTCAATCATGGGGTATACGGTGCGGAAGCCTTCGCTTTTTCTTCCGGAATAGAACAGTGCCATCATCAGCATATGGAATTTCGGGTCTTCGGAGGCTCCGTTGAAGAAGGCACGCGCGATGCGGTACAGTTTTTCGGGGATGTTTTTCCCGGTTTCGGAGGCTTCGATGAGTTTTTGTTCCATGGGCTGAAAGTGCTCGTTTAGCAGGGCTTCGAGGAGGCCTTGTTTGCTGCCGAAGTAATAGTACAGGGTTGGTTTGGATACTCCGGCGGAGTCTACGATCTGCTGAACACCGACGGCGTCGTACCCGCTTTCGTAGAAGAGGGTCAGAGCTGAGTTCATGATTAGCTGACGATTGTCCATTTTGAATCCTCTTTGTTGCGGAAGGGACGCTCTCTGGAGTTCGCCTGGCCGCGGTGTGTTTGGGTGGTTGTTTGTTACGTGTGAGTTGGCATTTGTTTTGGTTTAAAATGCTTTTGTTGATTTTGTATTTAAGAAGTCTGCTTTTGTGTGTGATGGTCGAATTGCGTGAGTTTTTGGCAATTTTGACGAATTTTGTTGGATTTTGCAGGTTTCTTATGTGTGTTTCTGTTATCATTATACCAATCGGTATATAAAAAGTCAATGCGAAATATATAATGGATGAAAATAGATGCATAGAAAAAGAACCGGCGGGGAAATCTTTAGTTTAGTTCTCAGATTTCTCTGTCGGTTCTTTTCTTATTTTCCGATACTGTTTTTATACGAACTGAACCTCACATGACTAAAGTCACGTGCTTCAGACCGCTTTAGGCGGCAGACAAAATATCGGCGGATACGCCTGTTTCTTAGATCTTGCGCGGATACGCGCTTCTTCCATGCCGGATACGGCAGGTCTCCACATAACAGGTAGTCCACAGTATATCCGCCTGTGTTTATGCTGCTTTTCGCAGTTCCATTTCTGAAATTAAGTCTCTCAAATCCGCATAAACACATGAGGTTCTACTCTTTACTGCAGGAACTTTTGCCTCCAGCAAAGACCTTTCCGTTGCCGGTAAGGGTTTTAAAATTTCACGGATAAAATATCTTGCTCCAATATTGTACGATGCAGATAATCCTCCTTCTGCATTTTTTTGCATTTTCTCTTTTTGTTCTCCAATTGCTGTTTTCCTTCAGATGCCGTATAATGGAAACAGCATTTTTCAAATTCAAATTAAGGAGAACATAAACTGATGATACGATTTAATAATGACTACAATCACGGTGCGCACCCGGAGATTCTGGAGGCGCTGGGGGCTATTAATGGGAACAGTTATGGTGGATATGGGGAGGATGAATGGTGTGAGAAGGCTGCGGAGCTGATTCGGGAGAAGATTCGTTGTGCGGATGCGGCGGTTCATTTTTTTCCGGGGGCGACGCAGGCGAATTTTATTGTGACGGCGGCAGCGCTTTCGCCGGTGCAGAGTGTGATTGCGGCGGATACCGGACATATTAACTGCCATGAGGCGGCTTCGATTGAAAATACCGGGCATAAGATTCTGGAGCTGCCGAATACGGATGGTAAAATTTCGGCGGAACAGATTGCAGCGTGTGCGGCGGCTTATTATGAAGGCGGTGAGCCGGAGTATCTGACGGAGCCGAAGATGGTATATCTTTCATTTCCGACTGAGCAGGGAACGCTGTATTCGCTGCAGGAGCTGACGAAGATTCACGAGGTCTGCCGGAAGTATGATATGTATCTGTTTGTGGACGGGGCACGGCTTGGATACGGGCTTGGATCAGAGAAGAATGATGTTTCTCTCGAGGATCTCGCTGCTCTCACAGATGTTTTCTATTTCGGCGGAACGAAATGCGGTGCGCTGTTTGGTGAGGCCGTTGTGCTTACAGCTGACTCGCTGAAAAAGCGGTTCAAAGCCTACATGAAACAGAACGGCGCTGTCCTCGCAAAGGGATGGCTGCTCGGACTGCAGTTCCACTGCCTGCTGGGGCATGATCTTTATTTCACTGCGACACGCCGCGCCGATGAACTTGCCATGAAACTCCGCAAAGCATTTGCGGCGCAGGGGATTCCATTCTGGGTGGAGAGTTTTACGAATCAGCAGTTTGTGATTCTCACCGATGCGCAGAAGGAAACTCTGGAAAAACGCTATATTTTCGAGCCAATGGGGAAATCCGCGGACGGCGGAAATATTGCGCGGTTCTGCACCAGCTGGGCAACGACGGAAGAGGAAGTACAGACACTGATTGATGACCTCAAAGCTTTATAATTTTTGTCCAAAACGACATTCTGCAAACACCGGCGATCTCTAAATCTGCTTTGCAAATTCAAAGAAAAAGCTGTACCGGTGTGCCACGAAAATGTAGATTTTGCCTTGTTTTACTCCGAGAAAGGAATCTTTATGTCTCATAAAATTGGTATTACCGCCTGCTCCAACCCCATGCATCCTTCCTTTTCCGCCGATCTGGCGCGTCTCTGTCAGATTCTGCGGGAGCTGGGCTTCGATCCTGTTTTAAGCCCCTGCCTCTACGACAACGGTTCCGGCTTTTCCGGCACGGGCGCGGAGCGGGCGGATGCGTTTATGAACCTTTACTGTGACCCAGAAATCACGGATATTTTTGATGTTTCCGGCGGCGATATGGCGAATGAAGTTCTGCCGTATCTGGATTTTTCTGTCATCGCCGCCTCCGGCAAGCGCTTCTGGGGATACAGTGATCTCACGACGATTGTCAATGCTGTCACGACTGCGACTGGAAATGAGTCGATGCTGTATCAGGTTCGAAATCTGCTGTACGACCACAGCGCCGAACAGATCACTCTGTTCCAAAACGCTTTTTCCGGGCAGTCTCCCAGCCTCTTCGACCTCCCTTGCACATTTCTGCAGGGCGATCACATGGAAGGTGTGATGATCGGCGGAAATATCCGCTGTTTTCTGAAGCTCGCCGGAACGGATTTTCAGCCGGATTTCCGCGGAAAAATCCTGCTCCTCGAAGCCATGGGCGGCGGCGTTCCGCAGATGGTTACGTTTCTGTCCCAGCTGAAAATGATGCATGCCTTTGAACAGATCAATGGTATTCTCCTCGGAACATTTTCCCAGATGGAACGCGACCAGCTGACGCCGGATATGCCGCAGCTTGTCCGCCAGGCGGCCGGACCGGATCTCCCGATTGCAAGGACTCCGTATATCGGCCACGGCACGGATGCACATGCCGCCGTGATCGGCAAATTTTATCAGATTTCTTCTGACTGATATACATCCGCGTAGCGCACGCCGAACTCCTCTGCGTCTGCATGGCGTTCCATATAGATATCAATGTGGCCGTACGGCGTGCCACGGTCCTCGACCGTGTAAATTTTTCCGCCGATATTCAGCTTCGTTCCAAACGGCAGAACGCCGGTTGCAATGGTCCGGCCCTGCACCGGCATTTTTCCGGATGCGGTCGGGCCGCCCGCCCAGCGGCCACAGCAGACGGCGCAGTTGCAGTAAGCGGTCAGTTTAAAATTGCCGAGATATTTTCCCGAAGCGCTTTCCAACCGATCACCTGCGGTACTGTTTTCTGCACTTGTATTCTGCACATTTTCTGCTCCCGCCTTCTGTTTTCCACCATTCCCGTTTTCTGTTGTCTGGTTATCCACAGAGTTTCCTTCTTTTCTCCCATTATCCACATCTCCCGTTTCTATTTTGCTCTCACGCATTTCCTTCGAAATCACCCGCACAGCAAATTCTGTCGATTTCTCATAGTTAAAATCTGAAATCAGAATCCCCGTCGCCTCGCTTCCAGCGTGGATTACTTTTCCATCACCGAGATAAATCATGACATGGTAAATAAACCCGCTCTCCCGCTGGTAAAACAGCAGATCACCAGGCTTTGCCTCCTGCACCGGAATGCGTGTTCCAGCTTTCGCCTGCTGGCGTGAGGTTCTCGGAAGGGTATACCCGAAATTAGCAAAAATCTGCTGGGCAAAGCCGGAACAGTCGCAGCCGTTTGTAAGACTCGTCCCGCCCCAGACGTACGGATTTCCCAGGAATTTTTTCGCGTACTGCAGGACCTCGCCGCGCGCTTCGTCAGAAGAAAGAAGTGTTCTCGTCGTTGCATATGTATAGGTGTACGCCTTATTATTCCATGGCTTCACCCACATTTCCGCCATGGGAAAACTTTCCTCCTGCCAACGGTTTACCTCTTTTTCAGCCTCTTCTCCGCGCAGGAGATACCGCGCGCAGACAAATCCACGGACATCGCCGGATTCCACATAAACCCAGTCAGAATCCGCATCCGCTAAAATATAACAGAGGCTTCCCTTCGGCAGGATTCCGACGATTTTCTGATTTGTGCCTTTTCCTTCGCGGACGTGAAGCCAGGAATTCACATCGGCGATAGCATATGTTTTTTCAACCGTATGAAACAGCCACGGCATACGGGAAATCGTGACTTTTTCAGCTTCTGCCGCCTGCCACTCACTGTAGCTTTCCCGCGTGCGCTCAGCTTCCTGCTCTGCCGAAAAGACGGGTTCAGCCTCGGCGGCTGGCGGTTCCGCAGACTGTGATAAATCAGAATCCGAAGAGACTTCTGCCGTCTTGTCCCCACCAGTTGCATCATCACTTCCTGCAGATCCGTTTTCTTCCTCCGGCGGTTCCATCTGCTCCCCATCTCCGCCGCCGATTTCTTCCTGCCCCGGCCATGGATCGTTGGAAATATCTTCCCCTTCGCCCGGCCACGGTCCATCCATTTCGCTGTTTCCCGGTGTTTCCGTCATGTCTCCCTGATCTCCCGGTTCTGGATTTTCCGGCTCCTCTGGCTCTGTCTCGCCTGCCTCTCCCGGTTCTGCATTTTCCGGCCCCTCTGGCTCTGTCTCGCCCGTTTTTCCCGGTTCCGTCATTCCTGCATTCTCTCCGCCGTCAGGCTCCTGCGGTTCCGGTTCCTCCGGGACTGTCTCATCTTCTTTTCCCTCGGATCCACTTTCCTCTTCCATCTCATCATTCTGCGTACCTTCCGGTTCTGTCACCTCTTCCGCTTCCGCAGGTGCCTCCTCCGCCGCATCTTCCTCCACGCAAAAAGAAGCAGCCCCAACGGCTGCTTCCCCTGCAATCTCAATTCCAATCTGTCCCGGATCGGCCGTTTCCTCTTCTGCTGCATAAACGGCTGTCGGGTTTCCCAGTGTCACTGCGAGCGCACCGATCATCGCGGCGCGCACCAGCTCGGCGCATTTGTCGCCCATCATTGTTTTATCAACCATTTTCGCTTTCTCCTATTCAATTTGTCCGGCCAGACGGAATTGATCCGAACAAATAAAACAGAAGAAACACCTCTGGTATCGCTTCCTATTCCTCTGCTCGAAACAGTCTGACCGCATTTTTTTCTGTCGTCTCAATGACTTCTTCTTCCGAAATTCCCTTGAGTTCTGCGATCTCCTGCACAACGTACGGCAGATACAGAGATGAATTTCGTTTTCCCCGGTACGGAACCGGTGCCAGATACGGACTGTCTGTTTCCAGCAGAATGCGCTCCATCGGAGCCATCTGAACCACTTCTTTGATCTTCTTTACATTTTTGAACGTCACCACGCCGCCAATGCCAAGATAAAATCCCATTTTCAGGTATTCCTCTGCCATCTCCACAGAGTAGGAAAAACAATGAATGACGCCGCCGATCTCCTCCGATTTTTCTTCTTTCATGACGCGGAGCGTATCGGCCGCCGCCGCCCTGCTGTGAATAATCATCGGAAGTTTTTCTTCCCGAGCAAGCGCAATCTGACGGCGGAACCAGTATTCCTGCTTCTCATGATTCTCCTTGTCCCAGTAATAGTCAAGGCCAATCTCACCGACCGCGACCGCCTTTTCCATGCGGCAGAGTTCCCGCATCCGCGCCATCACGTCCTCGTTCAGATCGCCCACCTCATCCGGGTGAAGGCCGAACGCGCCGTAGATGAACGGATACGCTTCCATCAGTTTTCTTGTATTTTCCAGTGATTCCAGATTTGCCGAGACATTGATGATACGCCCGATCCCGTTTTCCTGCATCGAGGAAAGCAGCTCTGCGCGGTCTTCATCAAATTTCTCATCGTCATAATGTGCATGTGTTTCAAATATCATATCCGAATTTCTCCTTAAAAAAACGAAACAGAAACGGAAGAAAGCTCTGCATAGCCTTCCCCTGTTTCCGTTTCCACATTTATCTATCCTATCGTTCGTTGTTTTCGTAAAAGTAAAGTGCGCCGCTGCGCCTGTGCTTATTATAACGCATTCATTTTTCCCGCGTCAACCAGGAAACGAAAAAATATGCCGGATTCCGATAAGATCACCGCCGTGCCGCAATCTCGTCCAGCAGGCAGCCAGCCACTTCGTCTTTTCCCATCAGCGGAAGCTCCTTGATGCCGTCCTTCGTGATCAGCGTCACCACATTCGTCGCCACACCGAAGCCGGCGCCCTCCGTCTTCAGATTGTTCGCCGCGATCATGTCGAGATGCTTCTTCTCCAGCTTCGCGCGCGAGTTTTCCACCATATTCTCCGTTTCCATCGAAAATCCGCACACAAACAGACCCGGATGACGGTTCTTTTCCACCCATCCCAGAATATCATCGGTGCGCTCCAGCGGAATACTCATGTCGCCGTCTTGCTTTTTGATCTTCTGATCCGCCACTGTCGCAGGCCGGTAATCGGCAACTGCGGCCGCCTTGATCAGAATGTCTGTCTCCGGCAATGTCTCCCGCACCGCCTCCAGCATGTCCTTCGCCGTCGTCACCGGTCGCATCGCAACGCCTGGAACCGGGGCTAATGAAACCGGGCCGGAAATCAGCGTTACCTGCGCGCCGCGGAGCATCGCCTCCCGCGCAATCGCGTATCCCATGCGGCCGCTGCTATGGTTCGTCAGATACCGCACCGGATCGAGGGATTCCTGCGTCGGGCCTGCAGTCACGGTGACACGCACACCAGCGAGCGTCTTTTCGCGGGCAAGCTCCATCGCGATATAATCGAGCAGCACCTCCGGGTCCGGCAGTTTTCCTTTTCCGACGTCCTTGCACGCCAGCATTCCCACGGTCGGCTCGATGATGCCGAAACCGTATTTTTTCAGCGTCGCCAGATTATCCTGCGTAATCGGATTTTCCAGCATCGCCGTATTCATCGCCGGAGAGACCAGCTTTTTGCACTTCGCTGCGAGCACCACCGTTGTCAGCATATCATCTGCAATGCCGTGTGCCATTTTTGCAATCACATTGGCGGTAGCCGGGGCAATCATAATCAGATCCGCCGCTTTTGCCAGCGAAATATGCGTCACCTCATATTTAAAATCACGCGCAAACGTATCGACCACGCAGCGGTTGTTGGTCAGCGTCTCGAACGTCAGCGGGGTGATGAACTGCGTCGCGTTTTCGGTCATGATGACATGCACGTCTGCTCCGGCTTTCCGAAGACCGCTCGCCACATTTGCCATTTTATAGGCGGCAATTCCGCCTGTCACACCAAGTACAACACATTTTCCGTCAAGATTTTCCATTGTAACTCCGTTCTGCTGCCTCGAAGCAACTTTTTTCCTATGATAGTTTTAAGTATAGCAGACAGAAAAACAGATTACAACCAATCCTGTTTGCCATTGATGCAAAAAGGCTTTATAATAAAAGTACAAAAGAGCTCTACTTTTAAAATAATCGCGAGGTATTTTTATGATTTTAGCCATTGATATCGGGAACACAACCGTTACGCTCGGCGGCGTCCGGATCGCACCGCAGCAAGCGTATTCCCTCGAATTCACAGCCCGGATTGACATCAACCACACCTGGTCTGCCAGCCAGTATGAATCTGCGATCGAGCAGCTTTTTGAAGACAAGAATCTTTCCCCGTCCGACTTTCGGGGCGTCATCATTTCCAGCGTTGTTCCGTCGGTTCTGACGCTTCTGCAGGAATGTGTCCGTAATCTGTTCGGCACAGAACCGCTGCTCGTCACATCCGAAAGTGATCTCGGCATGACATTTTCCATCCCGGAACCGGAAAAAGTAGGCCGCGACCGCCTCGTTGATGCAGCCTGGGCCGCCGCACATTATCCGCTGCCGGTCATCACCGTGGATCTTGGAACAGCGACGACCTTCAATGTCATCCGGGAAAACAGCGTCTTCTGCGGCGGCGCCATCGCACCGGGACTCGATATGGGACTTGGCGCCCTCTCCGAGCGGACCGCCCAGCTCCCGCGGCTCGACCTCCAGATCCCGAAACGCATCATTGGCAGAAACACCGAAGAATGCATTCTCTCCGGCACCATCGTCGGCATGGCCGCGATGCTCGACGGAATGGTCCAGCGCATCGAAGCCGAACTCGGCTCCCCCGCCACCCTCATCCTCACCGGCGGCGCGGCACGCTTCGTCGAACCGCTCGTTTTACATCCTCATATCTATGACCCGAACCTTCTGCTGAAAGGGCTGGCGTTCCTGTGTGAGCGGAATTGTGCAAATTAAAATCGTACTTCCAAATATTCATCAGACTTTTTCATTCTGCATGACGTTAAAAAGCGTGTCTGTTCTCCAGGCACGCTTTTCTCTATTTTTCTATGGAATCGCAACCCTTCTTTGTGTTGCCTCTCCGCTTTTCAGTTTTTCCTGATTCTCCTCTTTCAGTTTTAAAATACACGGGCGAATGCTTTCATCATACGTTTCTGTTGTCTGAAGTACATGACCATTGTATACAATCACATCATCGGAATACAGAAATACAAGCGCCATCTGATTCATCTCATGATCGTAGATCAGAACATACCAGTTATAATCATACAAAATCCTCTCTGTCATGTTGAATACCTGTTTTGGCTTCTGGCAGGAAATTTTTTCTCCGTAAATGGTCGAGAGAATTTCGTCCATCTCCTCCGGATGATCCTCGCGCGTGATCGCAAAGGACATTCCGGCTCCGGTGTCTTCCGGGATATAAAGATAAATCATCTCGGCTTTGTCCGTATCAAAGGTTTCGATTTCCTGCAGCAGTTCCTGATCCGATTTTTCTGAGATGAAATCTGCTGCCGTCAGGAAAACATCTGTCGTACCCCGCTCAGGACCAATGGGATTTTCTTTCTGTGTATACACCGCCGTCATTCTTTTTACCAGACATCCTGCAATCACGCAAAGGATCACTCCAGCTAACACAGTGATTTTTCTCTTTTTCATACGTTTCAAGGAAATCACCTCTCTTCCAAAACAGACATTCCGGGAACCTTCCAAAAGTTGAATTTTCTCTTTTCAGTATATCATGAATTTTTCCGGGACACACTCTTTTCCTTCTCCCTATGCACGGAAAAACTCCCGGCACTGCCGGGAGTTTATGACTTTCTTATTTCATAGTAACTATTCAGAACCCCATCTCGATTCCGCTTGCGCTGCATCTCGATGTTGCTTCTCGCCATATGAAATTCCAGAAAACCGTTCATTCATGCAAGCATGATTCACGATTTTCTTCCATTTCGCATGGCTCTGAATAGTTACATTTCATATTACTTTTTCACCTGCTCATATACCAGTCCCGGATAAGCTTCGAGGCTGACACCGTTTTTTTCAAACATTGGAAATGCTTCTGCGCCGGATGCGCATACGGCGGTTGCCATGCTTGCCTGTTCGGTGTAGTTCTCCCAGTTGTCGGTGGTAAGGCCAGGCTGGTATGCTTCCCAGGCGGTTTCGTATTCGGTGCTCTTATCGGAAGGAATCGCATCTTTCAGGCTCTCGCCGGACCAGACGGCAAGCTGATCTGCTTTTTTGTAAGTGTATTCCGGGAGCTGATCGTCGCCCAGCGACTGGTACAGTTCGTAGCGGGTAATGGAGTCTTTGGAACTTCCGTAGGATTTTTCCATTTCTTTTTTCACGGTATCCATATCGGCATCATCCGGGTAGGTGATGTCTACTTCGCACAATACCGGTTTTCCCGTCGCTCCGGTCTGATCGAGGTTGATAAACTGAAACATGACTCTGGAAGTTTTCTCGCCGAAAACAGTGGCTTCTGTATCTACTGCGATCGCGGCTGCACTTTCGGTCTCAGAGAAAATTTCCACCTGATCCCGATCTAAATTCCAGTCGGCAAGCACTTCATCCACTGTTTTTCCCCATCCGGTATCCGGCGGCGTAATTTCCTTGCTGCTCTCTTTCGCTCCCTGACATCCAGTCAGCAACAGAGCGCATATTGCAAAAATACCTGCTAATTTTTTATTCATACACCTGCATCTCCTTTCCGTTTTGTTATTTTTTTCACATACTTTTTTTGTTAGCCCTATACTACCATATATTCTTCTGAAAATCTATGACGTTTGGTGAAAATTTTCTTACATTTTTCTTATGCATTCGATTTAAATCAAAGAAAAAGCAACAACATCCCTTATAGAAATTCTCTACCGCTATTAAAAAACGCTCCCCCAGTATCTATAACGCAAGGGGAGCGTCTATTTTCAATTAGTTCGCTTGTTCTGATAATCGAGTTTTGCTTAAGCTCTCTCCCAGCGGCCTCCCGGGGCTGAAGATATAACACAATAAGCAATATTCAAACTTGAGGTTCCAGCTTTAATATACGAACGACAGGACCGTCCACACTCTAAAGTCGAATATGTAATCATCTGCGTATTATTTGGAGTATAGTGATATGGGGTTCCTCCAGCAGGATTTGAAATTGTTTTTGTAATATCATCATACTGGAATCCCACCTCTGGTGAATATTTGGATGTCTGCATTAAACTACTTGCTTTCATAGAGGTTCCGTAGTTCAGTGTTGTTTCAAACCAATTAATTCGTACCTTTAATGCCTGACGGTCATTTGTCACGGATACTTTCATGGTTGCATAAATGCTGTACTGGCTAAGCTGCCCCGTATTGCTTACAATATCAGTGATTGCTACTCTTTGCTGATGCTCGTCTACAATCAACAAACCCGTTGAAATAATATCCTGCTCGCTGCCATTTTCATCCACTACCTGTGTGATTGACAAATAATCATCCGGCTTTGCATCAATGGCGCGGGTCTTCATCTGTTTTTCCTGATATTGTTCAATTGCAACCTTAATTACGTCACTTTCATTCGTGATGTGATTGTTTAAAACCTCTTCATACACTCTGTTTTTTAATTCTGCATTTGTTTCTGCTTTTACTGTTGTAGCAAATACACTAGTCATCACCAAAGCTAACATACAGAAGCCGATTGCTGTTAACGCATTTTTCAATCTTTCTTGCATAAATAACTCCCTCTCTTTCGATTTGCAAAATTAATCACTGCTATTAATTCTCTTCTGCATTGGACTTTTCTCCTTCCTTCATTTTGCCTGTTAGCCTAGGCTCATTTAAAGCCTGGATTCAGTTTTTCACATTTCTTTACTTAAAAGCCCAAAAAGTTTATGATGTTAAATGAAAATAAAAAAACCATCTAACATCATAAACTTTTTATTTTTTTTCATATATTTTATAGATATATTATTTTACTTAACGAAAGCGAGATCTTCTATGAAAAAAACATTCAAAAAATTATTACTTATCTTCCTAATATTTTCTCATATAACTATTACTATTCCTGCACCCAAATTTCCACCATTTTCAACAACTTCAGCTCCACTCCCTCCAAATGATAATGATCATTAATTTAACAAATTTCTTTCCTCTACATAATTTTTCATTACCTTGTAATCTGCATCCATTTTATACAGCTTGAGCAGATTCAAGTTTTGTTTAAAATATTTTTTACATACTTCTTTTCCTTCTTCTTCCATAATGCACGCCTGAATCATCAAGCAATATCCTAAAGATGCACCCTTGCCTGCATACAGCATCTGCTGAACAGCTTTTTGACATGTGCACATAGCCTCCTTAAAATATTTTAATTCATCCAGTGCTCTTGCATAATTCGCTATATTCATATTCCAATCTAACATATGAAATACTGGCTTTATACAGCTATCACTATATCTGTCGTCTATAAAGTGATAGATTTCCAACGCCATTTGATAATCTTTTTTCCCCCAATAAATAAGTGCTATTTCTGTCAAAACACTGATTTCCTGGCGATTCAATACATATTCTGTTCTATATACATCTTCAAATTTCAATGTTATCTCTAACAATGCTTTTAGTTGCTGTACAAGTTCTTCGTAAGCGCAAAATATTGCTACGTTACTCATGAATTACGCTTGCACCAAAATGATAGATGCAAGCGTTTTACTCTATTTTAGTTTTGACAGTTCGTTTTCGCAGTCTCGCTCCATGGGGCAAGCTGTT
>ENA-OQKR01000009-OQKR01000009.1-human-gut-metagenome-genome-assembly--contig:-NODE-9-length-78451-cov-6.176510_pt1 | contig 78451 bp, 69 predicted proteins | sample MGYA00242803_ERZ504806 | MGnify/ENA primary metagenome ERZ504806 (study PRJEB26092, sample SAMD00036399) | human gut metagenome | host: Homo sapiens | study: EMG produced TPA metagenomics assembly of the...
GCTGTTCTGGTTGCGGAGCGGGAACTGGAAGGGATTCCGGAAAAGGTAACCGTACTCGTAGTAAAGGACAGCAGAGAAGCACTCGCACAGCTTTCCTGTGCCTGGGAGGACGATCCGGCGCAGCACCTTGTGACAATCGGAGTGACCGGCACGAAGGGAAAGACGACGACTGCATATATGATTTACGAAATCCTGCGAAAAGCAGGGATACGCGCAGGACTCATCGGAACGATCGAGACGAGGATCGGGGAAAAAAGCATTCCGTCAGAAAATACAACGCCGGAGCCTGTTGTGCTGCAGAAGCTGTTTTCTGAAATGATGCGGGAGGGCTGCACCCATGTTGTGATGGAGGTTTCCTCGCAGGCGGAAAAACAGCACCGGTGTGATGGAATTACGTTTGATTACGGTGTGTTCACCAACATTGGAAACGACCACATCGGCGCCGGGGAGCATGCATCGTTTGCAGAATATCTGTCCTGCAAAAAGAAGCTGCTTCGCACCTGCAGAACCGGAATTGTAAACCGGGATGACAAAAGGTTTCCGGAGATCATAAGGCAGAGCACCTGCCGTCTGGTGACATTCGGATGCAGGGAAAAAGCTGATTTTATGGCAGCAGATGCAGCACTCGATCAGGCGCCCGGCGTGCTCGGTGTCTCATACCGGGTGCAGGGCGCAGCGGATTTTCCGGTACGGGTAGATCTGCCGGGTCTGTTTTCCGTTTCCAACTCGCTTGCCGCCATTGCGGTCTGCGCGCAGATGGGAATCCCGGAAAAGGCGATGCAGGAGGCACTTTCCGCAGTCCGCGTCCGTGGGCGGTGTGAGGCAGTTCCGGTGTATCCGGAAATGACGCTTCTCATTGACTACGCACACAATGCGATGAGCCTCGAAAGCCTGTTAAAGACACTGCGGAAGTACCATCCGAAGCGCCTGATCTGTCTCTTCGGCTGCGGCGGAAACCGCGCGCGGGACCGGAGATTCCAGATGGGAGAGGTGTCGGGGCGTCTGGCGGATCTGACCGTCATCACCTCGGACAATCCGCGGGATGAGGAACCACAGGCGATTCTGGACGATATCCGGACGGGAATCGGGAAAACAGAAGGCGCTTTCGTTGAGATTGCAGACCGTAAGGAGGCGATCCGGTATGTGATCGAAAACCGGCAGCCGGGCGATCTCGTGGTGCTCGCGGGAAAAGGCCACGAAACGTATCAGATCCGGAAGGGGAAACGGTACGAGATGGATGAGCGCGTGCTGATCCGGGAAATACTGGAAGAAAGTAAGGGGAATGTATGAGCAGCGTTTACGCTGATGTAATCGTAGACATCACAAATGAAAAACTGGACCGGACCTTTCAGTACAAGGTTCCGCCGGAACTGACAGGGGAGATCAGTCCGGGAACGGCGGTACAGATTCCGTTTGGAAACGGAAACCGCACGATCACCGGCTATGTGCTTTCCGTCGGAAACGAGCCGAAATATCCGCAGGACCGGATGAAGGCCATCCTCGCGGTACAAAAGGATGCGGCGACCGTAGAGACGAAGCTCATCGCGCTCGCCGCGTGGATGCGTCATACGTACGGATCGACGATGATCCAGGCGTTAAAGACGGTGCTTCCAGTCAAAGTAAAGGCGCGCGGGAAAGAAACCCGCGAAATTGCGCTTCTTGCAGATCCTGCGAGATGTGAGGAGCTGCTGGAAAACTACAGAAAGAAAAATTATAAAGCGAGAATCCGTCTCTTAAACGCGCTGCTGGCCCAGCCGGTTCTTCCAGGGCCGGTTGTGAGCAAGAAACTGAAAATCACGGCAGATACGCTGCACGTGATGGAAGAGCAGGGCGTGTTGGAAATCCGCCGTACGAGCACCTGGAGAAATCCGGTATCTGATGCGGCAGGAAGAACAACTGCGGGAAAACCAAACGAACAGCAGCAGGCCGTGGTGGACGGCATTCGAAAGGAATGGGAAGGACAGAACCGCCCCTGCCTGATCCGCGGTGTGACGGGAAGCGGCAAAACGCTCGTCTATATGGAGCTGATGGAGCGAGTGCTCTCAGAAGGAAAACAGGTGATCGTGTTGATCCCGGAGATTGCGCTGACGTATCAGAACGTGGAGCGGTTCTGCGCACGGTTTGGAACAAGGGTCACGGTGGTCAACTCGCGGATGACACCGTCCGAGCGCGCCGACCAGATGGAGCGCGCGCGGCGCGGGGAGGTCAGTATTATGATCGGTCCGCGTTCCGCACTCTTTGCACCGTTTCCGGATCTGGGGCTGATCGTAATCGATGAGGAGCATGAAACCTCCTATAAAAGTGAAGTGACGCCGCGCTACCATGCAAGGGAGACCGCCGTGCGCCGCGCCGGGCTGGAGCATGCCCATGTGGTGATGGGTTCGGCAACGCCGTCGGTGGATGCTTCTTACGCCTGCGAGACGGGAGCGTACGCGCTGTTCCGGATGGATGCGCGGTACGGAAATGCAGCACTTCCGTCCGTATGGATCGCGGATATGCGGGAAGAATTACAGATGGGAAACCGTTCGATTCTGTCCGGAAAACTGCGGGAAGAGATCGAAAAACGGCTTGAAAAAAAGGAACAGGTTGTACTGTTTCTGAACCGCAGAGGCTATGCGGGCTTCGTCTCGTGCCGTGCATGCGGCCATGTGATGAAATGCCCGCACTGCGATGTATCACTGACAGCACACAATAACGGAAAGCTCGTCTGCCATTACTGCGGTTATGAAACACCGCAGGTACATGCGTGCCCGTCGTGCGGTTCCCCGTACATCGGCGGCTTCCGTGCCGGCACACAGCAGATCGAGCAAAACGTGAAAAAGCTGTTTCCAAAGGCACGCGTTCTTAGGATGGACGGCGACACGACAAAAACGAAAAACAGTTATGAAGAAATCCTGTCCTCATTTGCGGCGGGGGAGGCCGATATCCTGATTGGAACCCAGATGATCGTAAAAGGCCACGATTTCCCGAATGTCACGCTGGTGGGAGCGCTGGCGGCGGATCTCTCCCTGAATGCAGTCGATTACCGTGCCGGGGAGCGTACGTTCCAGCTGCTGACGCAGGCAGTCGGCCGCGCCGGAAGAGGCGAAAAGCCGGGAATGGCAGTCATTCAGACGTACCATCCCGAACATTACAGCATTCAGACGGCGGCAGAGCAGGATTACGGGACATTTTACGAGAAAGAAATGGACTACCGCCGTCTGATGGGATATCCCCCGGCGGCGGAGCTTCTGGCGATCCACGGAGCCGGGGAGGATGAAGCGCATCTGACGCAGGCGATGGAATACATTCGCAGATATCTCATCCGCATCCGGGGAAACCGCGAAGTCCAGATCATCGGCCCGGCAAGTGAGGCAGTGTCGAAAATCAATGACCTGTACCGCATGGCCGTGTATGTACGCGCGCCGCAGGAAGAGGTGCTGGCAGGGCTGCGGGAAAAACTGGAGCGGTATATCGAGATTAACAAAGGCTTCCGTACCGTTTATTTACAGTTTGACTTCAGCAGAAAGTATTAGTTTTTTCATACTGTTTACACATAGATTATTTATAATAGAAGAGCAAAAGAAAGGAAAAGAATTATGGCAATCAGAGAAATCAGAGTCGTAGGCGACCGCGTATTAACGAAAAAATGCAGACCGGTGGAGAAGATGACACCAAGAATCAGCGAGCTGATCGACGACATGTTTGACACCATGTATGAGGCAAACGGTGTCGGCCTTGCCGCACCGCAGGTCGGCATCTTAAAGAGAATCGTAGTCATGGATGTGGATGGAACCCCACATCTTCTGATCAATCCGGAAATCCTGGAGACTTCTGGAAGCCAGACAGGAGCAGAAGGATGCTTAAGCCTTCCGGGAAAATCCGGTACAGTAACCCGTCCGAATTACGTAAAGGTAAGAGCGCTGGACCGCGACATGCAGCCGTTTGAACTGGAGGGAACAGAACTTCTTGCCCGCTGCATCTGCCACGAGTGTGATCACCTCGACGGACATATGTATACAGAAAAAGTAGAAGGCGAACTCTGGGACAACACGTACGATGAGTATGAGGAGTACGAGGACGAAGAGTAAGTCTTAAAATAAAGGAGATGACTTCAGATGAAAGTGGTATTTATGGGAACCCCGGATTTCTCCGTGGGAACACTTGAGGCACTCGTGGAGGCCGGTTATGAGATCACAGGCGTTGTGACCCAGCCGGACAAACCGAAGGGCCGCGGAAAACAGATGATGCCGACACCGGTGAAAGAGGCAGCCGAAAAACACGGCCTTCCGGTCTATCAGCCGCGCCGCGTGCGGGATGCAGAGGCGATCGAGGAGATCCGGAAAATGGAGCCGGATGTGATCGTTGTCGTTGCATTCGGCCAGATTATTCCAAAAGAGATTTTGGACATGCCGAAATACGGATGCATCAACGTTCATGCCTCCCTGCTTCCGGCTTACCGCGGAGCAGCGCCGATCCAGTGGGCTGTCATGAACGGCGATGAAGTGAGCGGCGTAACCATTATGAAGATGGATGAAGGCCTCGACACAGGCGATATGCTGACGAAAGTGGAAGTTCCGCTTGCAGCAGATGAGACCGGCGGCAGTCTCTTTGACAAGCTCGCCGCAGCCGGAGCAAAACTTCTGGTGGAGACACTTCCAAAACTTGAAAAAGGCGAAGTGACACCGGAAAAACAGCCGGAGATAAGCACTACAGAGTATGCGCGGATGATCAAAAAAGAAGACGGAAAGATCGACTGGACGAAGAGTGCCGTTGAGATCGAACGTCAGATCCGTGCGATGAGCCCGTGGCCGAGTGCTTTTACAAAAGTAAACGGAAAGAACCTGAAAATCTGGGATGCCAAAGTCATTGCCATGTTCGGCGGCGATCTGTTTTCGAAAAATTCCGGGACAGAATCCGACGAAGAGTGCCGGAAAAAGTCTGGGTGGCAGATGAGACAGGTCTCCATGTAAAAGACGGGGAGACGGCAGTTCTGGTGGATCGAGGAGCTGCAGCTCGAAGGAAAGAAACGGATGAAAACCGCCGATTTCCTGCGCGGCTATGCGATCGAGCCGGGTACCAGACTTGGCGAATAAAAGAGAAAAAGCAACCTGAAGTTAAGGCGGGGAACTGCACAGCGGTGTGATGGCTGCTGTGCCTGAGAAAAAAGGAGAAAAACGATATGGGACTTTTTTATGACAGTACGTATCTGCTGGTGATTCTTGCCGCACTGATTTCCATGGCGGTATCCGCCCGCATGAACACGATTTTCAGCAAATATCAGACCGTCCGCTCGTACAGCGGCATGACGGGACGCGAGGCGGCGATGCGCATTCTGCATCAGGCCGGCATCTACGATGTGACCGTCCGCCACGTATCCGGTAAACTGACCGACCACTATGATCCGCGGACAAAAACCGTGAATTTATCGGATGCGGTTTACGATTCAACCTCGGTCGCAGCGATCGGCGTCGCAGCGCATGAGTGCGGCCATGCCGTACAGCACAATACGGATTACGTGCCGCTGAAAGTAAGAAGCGCCATTGTTCCGGCAGCGAACCTTGGATCCCAGCTTTTCTGGCCGCTGTTCCTGATCGGACTGATTTTCAGCCTTCCGATGCTGGTGAAAGCCGGTATCTGGCTGTTTGTGCTGGCACTGGCATTCCAGGTGGTAACACTTCCGGTCGAGTTCGATGCGTCGAGAAGAGCATTAAAAATGCTCAGTGAGGGCGGTATGGTGACAGAGACGGAACACGACGGAGTCAAGAAAGTACTCTGGGCTGCAGCCATGACATACGTGGCAGCGGTGATCGGTTCTCTGCTGCAGTTGCTCCGGCTGCTGATTTTATCCGGAGCATTTAGGAGAAATGATGACTGATACAATCAATACAAGAGAGCTGATTATGAACATTCTGCTTGAGATGGACAGGGAGAAAACGCCCTGCCATCTTGCTGTAAGGGACGCCCTCGATAAATACCAGTTCCTGCCGCGGCAGGACCGTGCGTTTATCAAGCGGGTCTGCGAGGGAACCGTGGAATACGGCATCCAGAATGACTACATCATCAATCAGTATTCCAAAATCAAGATCAACAAATGCAAGCCGGTGATTCGTGCAATCTTACGGATGTCGGTGTACCAGATCCGTTTTCTTGACGCAGTACCGGATTCGGCAGTCGTCAATGAGGCGGTGAAACTGGCGGAAAAGAAGCATTTTTACAACTTAAAGGGCTTTGTCAACGGCGTTCTGCGCACGATCGTGCGGGAAAAAGATCATCTGCCGATGCCGAAGGAGAACAATACTACGCAGTATCTTTCCGTGAAATACTCCATGCCGGAATTTCTGGTTGAGGAGTTCGTATCCCAGTACGGAAAAGAAACGGCAGAAACGATGATGGCGGATTTCCTGAAAGAAAAACAGGTGACGATCCGTATCAACGCTGGACAATACGATCGAGGAGACGAAGAAAAGCCTGGAAAGCCAGGGGGCAGAGCTGGAAAAAGCGCCGTATCTTGGCGAGGCGTTCTATCTGAAAAACTTTGAGACGATCGCATCACTGAATGCCTTCCAGGAAGGCCGGTTCCAGATTCAGGATGTGAGCTCCATGATGGCGGCGCATCTGGCGGATCCAAAGCCGGGTGACCAGGTGCTGGATCTCTGCGCGGCACCGGGCGGAAAGAGCCTCCATGCAGCAGATAAAATGAGAAATCAGGGATGCGTGGAAGCGCGTGATCTCACCGAATACAAGGTCGATCTGATCCGGGAAAATGTGCAGAGAGCAGGTGTTTCCTGCGTCGTGCCGAAGGTAAAAGATGCGGAACAGCTCGATGCGGAATGGATCGGAAAAGCGGACGTTGTGATTGCGGACCTGCCGTGCACCGGATACGGTGTCATCGGCAGAAAGCCGGATATCAAATATTATGCTTCAAAAGAAAAGAAGAGGAGCTGGTACGGATTCAGCGGGCAATCCTTGCAAATGCCGCATCGTACGTAAAGCCGGGCGGCACACTGCTGTACAGCACATGTACCGTCAACAGAAAAGAAAACGGCGAGAATGCCGCATGGTTCTGGAACAGTTCCCGTTTGAAGCAGTCAGTCTGGATGAACTGCTGCCGGATGAGCTGAAAAGCGGAGAAACGGCCAAAGGACAGCTGCAGCTGATCCCGGGGGTACACAAGACAGACGGATTTTTCCTTGCAAAATTCCGGAAAACAGAGGAAGGACGGGCGTAACAGATGGATATTAAATCAATGACCTTAGACGAATTAAAGGACGCTTGCCAGCAGATGGGAGAAAAGCCGTTCCGTGCCAAACAGTTATACGACTGGATGCATCATCGTCTGGCGGGCAGCTACGATGAGATGACGAATCTCTCGCTTGCCTTCCGGGAAAAATTAAAGGAACAGTATCCGCTTACCTGTCTCGAAAAAGTGCAGGTGCAGGAGTCTAAAATCGACGGAACGAGAAAATACCTGTTCCGCCTTAGCGACGGTAACGTGATCGAGAGCGTCTGGATGAAGTACCACCACGGAAATTCCGTCTGCATCTCATCCCAGGTCGGCTGCCGGATGGGCTGCCGCTTCTGCGCGTCCACAATCGGCGGACTCGTGCGGTGCCTGACTCCGTCGGAGATGCTCGACCAGATTTACCGGATTTGGGAGGACACCGGGGAGCGGGTCTCCAATCTGGTTGTCATGGGAACGGGTGAGCCGATGGACAACTACGACAATCTGGTGCGCTTCGTGCGGCTGCTTTCGAGCCAGGAAGGACTCAACATCAGCCAGAGAAACATCACCGTTTCCACCTGCGGAATCGTGCCGAATATGTACAAATTGGCAGATGAGGGACTCCAGATCACCCTGGCACTTTCCCTTCATGCGCCGAACGATGAAAAGCGCCGCGAGCTGATGCCGATTGCCAATAAATATTCCATTGATGAAATTCTCGATGCATGCCGCAATTACTTTGCAAAAACAGGCCGTCGGATTACATTTGAGTACTCTCTCGTTGGCGGGAAAAATGACAGCGAAGCCGATGCAAAAGAGCTTTCCGCGCGGATTTCGGATATCAACTGTCATGTAAATCTGATCCCGGTCAACCCGATCAAAGAGCGCGATTACGTGAAATCAACGAAAAAAGTCGTAGAGAATTTCAAAAATAAACTTGAAAAATACGGAATTAATGTTACTATTAGAAGGGAAATGGGCGCCGATATTGACGGAGCCTGTGGACAGTTAAGAAAAAGTTTTATCGATAAATCAAACGAACAGCCGTAAAAAGCGGCTGTCAATACAGGAGAAAAAAGCATGAAGGTATTTTCTGCAACCGATATCGGACAGAAACGGACGATGAACCAGGATTTTGTGTTTGCCTCCGCCTCTCCGGTCGGAAACCTTCCGAACCTCTTTGTCGTTGCAGACGGCATGGGAGGCCATAACGCGGGCGATTTTGCTTCGCGTTACGGTGTTTCTGTACTGGTGGAATCTGTAAAAAGGGATACGAATTTCAACCCGGTGCGGATCATTCGGCATGGAATTGAAGCAGCAAACAGCCAGATTTTTGAGCAGGCAAAACGAGATATATCCATGGAAGGCATGGGTACGACGATGGTAGTAGCTACGGTTGTCGGCAACTATGCCTACGTTGCAAACGTAGGAGACAGCAGGCTGTATCTGGCAGCAGATGGCACGTTTGACCAGGTGACGCAGGACCATTCCCTGATCGCAGAGATGGTGCGCCTTGGAGAACTCACTCCCGAGCAGGCGCGGAATCACCCGGACAAAAACATTATTACCAGAGCAGTAGGCACACAGGATACCGTAAAGATTGATTTCTTTGACATTCAGCTTGAAGAGGGCAATCAATTGGTGATGTGCTCGGACGGCCTTTCCAACATGGTAACGGATGAAGAGATTTTCGAACTCATCTGCCGAGAAGACGGTGAGGACAAGGCGAAACGTTTAATTGATAAAGCAAATGCAAATGGCGGCAGAGACAATATCGCAGTCATTGTCGTTGAACCATTTACAAACGAGGTGAAAGAATGTTAAAAGAGGGCGTTATTTTAGGAGAACGATATGAGATCATAAGCCGGATCGGTTCCGGCGGTATGGCTGATGTCTACAAAGCAAAAGACCACAAGCTGAACCGCATGGTGGCCGTCAAGGTTTTAAAACCGGAATTCCGGGAGGATAAAACCTTTATCCGCAAGTTCCGCACGGAGGCACAGGCCGCAGCAGGACTGTCCCATCCGAATATTGTAAACGTGTACGATGTCGGGGAGGACCGCGGCGTTTACTATATCGTCATGGAGCTTGTCGAGGGAATTACTCTGAAGGATTACATTGACCGCAAAGGAAAACTGAGCATAAAAGAGGCAACCAGCATCGCCATTCAGGTTTCCCTTGGTCTTGAAGCAGCACACAACCGCAATATTGTACACCGCGATGTCAAACCGCAGAACATCATCATTTCCACAGACGGAAAAGTAAAACTTTCCGACTTTGGTATTGCAAAGGCAACTTCTTCCAATACGATCAGTTCGAACGTTATGGGAAGCGTACATTACAGCTCTCCGGAGCAGGTGCGCGGCGGATATTCGGACTATAAGAGTGATATCTATTCCCTTGGTATCACCATGTACGAGATGGTAACCGGAAGAGTGCCGTTTGACGGCGACACCACCGTTGCCATCGCAATCAAGCATCTGCAGGAGGAGATTGAATCTCCATCCAAATATACCCCGAACCTTCCGTTCGCACTGGAGCAGATTATCTTAAAATGTACCCAGAAGAGCCCGGACCGCCGTTACAATAACATGGCGGAGCTGATCGACGACTTGAAGCATTCGCTGATGGAGCCGCAGGGCAATTTCGTAAAGGTAACTCCGTTAAGCTCTCACGCCGAGACTGTTATGGTATCCGCAGAGGAGTTAAGCCAGATCCGTTCCGGCGCAGCAGCAAAGGCAAATGCGCAGACGGCAGAGGAGCCGGCCCGCAAGCGCTACAGCAAGATCGAGGATGAGGAAGAGGACGAAGATTACAGCTACGAGGACGAAGAAGACGAGGATGAGGACGAAGAAGAGGATGACCGCGATTCCTACGATGAGGATGACGACGATTCCTACTACGACGATGAGGATGACGATGACAAAGCCGGAAACAAACTCGAGAAGATCATCACGATCGGCGGTTTTGCGATTGCAGCCATCATCATCTGCATGCTGATCTACTTTATCGCGCAGGCAGCCGGCATTGTCGGCGGAAAAGGACCGACCGCAGCTTCTTCCGGTTCCGCATCATCATCGAGCAGCACGGAAGTTGTTTCTTCCAGCAGCAAAGAAGAGGAAAAAGTAACCGTTCCGAATCTGACCAATAAAACCGAGGCAGATGCCGTCGATCTGGCAAACAGCCTGAACCTTGGTGTAGTCAACGGCGGAACCGAGGCATCGGATGTCATTGAGGCAGGAAAGATCTGCCGCCAGGATCTGACACCGGGAACGAAAGTCGATAAAAATGCAACGATTACGTATTATGTAAGCTCCGGAAAAGAAACCGTAACGATTCCGACCGGCATTGTGGGAACACAGAAAGACGCTGCAAGCGCTGCTCTGACCCAGCTTGGACTTCGGGTTTCTACCACAGAGGATTTCAGCGATACCGTTGCCGAAGGATACGTAATTTCCGTTGATCCGGCCGAAGGAAGCCAGGTTGCACCGGAATCCACCGTTACCCTCGTTGTCAGCAAGGGATCAAAGGACGCGGAAGAAATTGCAATCCGTGATGTGATCGGTCTGGATGAGGAAACTGCAAAATCAATCCTGAGCGATTTCAATATTATTGTAAAAACAGGAACCAGCAGCAAGGTGGCCGAGGGTGAAGTCATGGAGGTTGACCCGGCAATCGGAACCAAAGTGAAGAAAGGTTCGGACGTTACGATTTATGTCAACAGCCCAAGTGCACAGCCAACAACGCCGGATGAGAATACACCGACCCCGACACCGGCCGAGCCGGGCGCAAATACCGCTACGGATGTTACCTGGTCCTGCAGCCAGACCTTAAGTGCGCCGGATCAGTATCAGGGTGGTATTGCAAAAATTGAGCTGATCCAGGATGATGGAAACGGAAACGAAACCTCCATCACCATCATGGACGGACAGGCCATTACGAGCTGGCCGTATTCTGTCAACACCAACTGGAGTGCTTCATCGTCTGCTTCTTCTACCGGAAGAATCGTCTTCTATGAGATGGATTCGAGCGGAAGTTATCAGGCAATTGCACAGTACCCATCGGTTCCGTTGAGTGAAGGGTGAGTATGACAGGAAAGATTATGAAAGGAATTGCCGGATTCTACTACGTAGACGTAGAAGAATCCGGCATTTATGAGTGCAAAGCAAAAGGAATTTTCCGAAAGGAAGGCCAGAAACCGCTCGTCGGAGATCTTGTGGAAATCGAGATTCTGGATGAAGCGGAAAAAACAGGAAATATGACCCGGATTCTGCCGCGAAAGAATGAACTGATCCGTCCGGCAGTGGCCAATATCGATCAGGCGCTTGTGATTTTTGCGCTGGAAAATCCGACCCCGAACCTGACGCTTCTGGACCGTTTTCTTGTGATGATGGAACAGCAGAACGTTCCGACGGCAATCTGTTTCAATAAAAGAGATCTTGCGGGGGAAGATTACACAGACCATCTGCGAAGCGTCTATGAGAACTGCGGTTACCGTGTCTTTACGGTGAGTGCAGCGAAAGAGCAGGGCATGCAGGAAGTGGAAGCATACCTGAAAGGGAAAACAACGGTGGTAGCCGGTCCGTCCGGCGTCGGAAAATCTTCGATCACAAACCGGATGCAGAAAGAAATCCAGATGGAGACCGGAGAGATCAGCAAAAAGCTGAAAAAAGGAAAACACACGACGCGCCATTCCCAGATGATCCCGATCGACCATGAGACGTATCTGTGCGATACGCCGGGGTTCAGCTCGCTTTATACAACCGATATGGAAAAAGAGGAGCTGAAAAACTTTTTCCCGGAATTTCATCCGTACGAAGGAAAATGCCGTTTCCTCGGCTGCATCCACGGAAAAGAGCCGGGCTGTGCCGTCAAAGAGGCACTGGAACAGGGAAATATCAGCAAAGAAAGATTTGAAAACTATACCATGTTCTATGAAGAACTGAAAGAACAGGAAAAGAGGAGATACTAGCATGAGCCGAGTATATCAGTTGGCACCTTCTATTTTATCCGCAGACTTCAACCGTCTCGGAGAACAGATCCAAAGGGTAGAGAAAGCAGAGTGCCGGTGGCTTCATATCGATATTATGGATGGAATGTTTGTACCATCCATTTCGTTTGGAATGCCGGTGGTAAAGTCGATCCGAAAAGAAAGCAGTCTGTATTTTGATGTTCATATGATGGTAAAGGACCCGGAGCGGTACGTAGAAGAATTTCAAAGCTGCGGGGCGGATATGATCACGGTTCACGCGGAGGCATGCCGCGATCTGGCAGAAACCGTGAAAAAGATTCATGAAACAGGCGCAGATGCCGGAGTTGCCGTAAATCCGGATACGCCGCTTTCTGCGGTTACGGACGTGATGGATCAGGTAGAAATGATTCTGATTATGAGCGTTTATCCTGGCTTCGGCGGCCAGAAGTATATCCCGGAGTCGACGGAGAGAATCCGTACGCTCCGCAGAATGCTGGATGAAAAGGGACTGGAGCATGTGCACATTCAGGTCGATGGCGGCATCAACCGCGCGACCATCGATGAAGTCCTTGCGGCAGGTGCCAACATCATCGTGGCAGGCTCTGCTGTATTTGGCAGCAACATCGAGCAGAACGTGCGCGAGCTGCAGGAAAAAATTTCTTCATACAGCAAAAAGGCAGAATAAGATACAAAAAGACAGAAAAAAGAGGCAGGGAAACGTGAGAACATGTATTATTTCGGGAGGGATGATCGAACCGGATTTTGCCTTCCCATATCTTCAGAAACAGCAGTTTGATATTATCCTGGCAGCAGACCGGGGACTGGAGTTCTGCTACCATTACCAGATTATGCCGACGTATATTCTGGGAGATTTTGACAGTTTATCTCCGGAGATTTTAAATTATTACAAGGAGAACCATGTCGCACCGATCCGGGAATTTAATCCCATGAAGGACAATACGGACACGGACATCGCATTTCAGCAGGCGATTGTTCTGGGAAGCAGTGAAATCACGATCCTCGGAGCAACAGGGGGAAGACTCGACCATTTCTTAAGTATTGTGCAGAACCTGAAAACGGCATGGGAGAAGAAAATTCCGGCTTACATCGTAGACAGCCGCAATCTGATTACGATTCCGGTGGAAACTTCGTTTGAAATCCGGAAAGAAGAGCAGTTCGGAAAGTACGTTTCGTTCTTCCCGCTGGAAAAGGAAGTCGCATCCATCACCCTGGAGGGCTTCGCCTACCCGCTCGACCATCACTGTCTGCCGAATACTTCGGGTGGTCTGTGCGTGAGCAATGAGATCGTCGAGGAGACCGCGCATGTATCGTACGAGGGCGGCATTCTTCTGATGGTACAGTCAAGAGATTAAAATCCATTGAAATCAAAGAGCCCGTGTGCTATAATTTATAGTTGCATTGGGCTCTTTTTGTGCATAAAAAGAACCCGAACAGAAAAAGAAGCGAAAAATAAAAACAAAGGAGATATAGATTACTATGAAATTAGGTATCGTGGGCCTTCCGAACGTCGGAAAAAGTACACTTTTCAATTCCCTGACCAAAGCAGGAGCAGAGAGCGCAAACTATCCGTTCTGTACCATTGACCCGAATGTCGGCATCGTGCCGGTTCCGGACAAGCGTCTGCAGCAGCTCGGAGATTTCTATCAGTCCAAGAAAGTAACACCGGCTGTCATCGAGTTCGTTGACATCGCAGGTCTTGTAAAAGGTGCATCCAAAGGAGAGGGACTTGGAAACCAGTTCCTTGCCAATATCCGTGAGGTAGACGCTATCGTTCACGTTGTCAGATGCTTCGAGGATCCGAACGTTATCCACGTAGACGGCAGCATTGATCCGCTCCGTGATATCGAGACCATCGACCTTGAGCTGATCTTCGCCGACCTTGAGGTACTCGAGCGCCGTATTTCCAAAACTGCAAAATCTGCAAGAATGGACAAAGAGGCGGCAAAAGAGCTCGAATTCCAGGAGCGTCTGAAAAAACTGCTGGAAGACGGAAAAGATGCCATCCTGATGGAGCTGCAGAACGAGGACGAGGAAAAATGGATCGCAGAGTACAACCTTCTGACCAGCAAACCGGTCATCTACGCAGCGAACGTAGCAGAGGATGATCTCGCAGACGACGGCGCAAACAACTCTTATGTACAGTCTGTCCGTGAGTATGCAAAAGAGCACAACAGCGAAGTGTTCGTCATCTGCGCCGAGATCGAGGCAGAAATTTCCGAACTCGAAGAGGATGAGAAAAAAATGTTCCTCGAGGATCTTGGTCTTACCGAGTCCGGCCTGGAAAAACTGATCGCAGCAAGCTACCGTCTGCTCGGCCTCATGAGCTTCCTTACAGCAGGAGAGGATGAGACCCGTGCATGGACCATCAAAGTCGGAACAAAAGCACCGCAGGCAGCCGGAAAAATCCACACCGATTTCGAGCGCGGATTCATCAAAGCCGAGGTTGTCAATTATCAGGATCTGCTCGACTGCGGTTCCTACGCAGGAGCAAGAGAGAAAGGCCTTGTGCGTATGGAAGGAAAAGATTACATTGTCCGCGACGGCGATGTCATCCTGTTCCGTTTCAACGTTTGATAAGTAATAATAAGAGAGAATATAAGTTATGGATATGGAAATTAATTTTCCCAATCTCGGGATCTATCTCGACCATGTGGGAAAAAACATCAGTATTTTCGGATTTTCCATCGCCTATTACGGCATCGTGATCGTAACCGGTATGATGATTGCGATCTGGATTGCCCAAAGAGAGGCAAAGCGGACGGGGCAGAACCCGGAGCAGTACCTCGATCTTGCGATGATCGGCATCGCAGCCGGTATTCTCGGGGCACGGATTTACTACGTTATATTTGCCTGGGACTATTATAAGGATGATCTTTTGAGTATTTTCAACATCCGCCAGGGCGGACTTGCCATCTACGGCGGCATCATCGGTGCCTGCATTGCGGTGGTGATTTACAGCAGAAAGAAGAAACAGAACTTCAGCCTTCTGATGGATACCGCGAGCATGAGCATCGTGTTCGGTCAGATTATGGGACGGTGGGGAAACTTCTTTAACCGTGAGGCATTCGGTGACTACACTAACAACCTGTTTGCGATGCAGCTTCCGGTTTCCGCGGTCCGTGCCAATGAAATCACACAGAAAATGTGGGATCATGTGGTGACGGTAAACGGCGTCGAGTATATTCAGGTGCATCCCACCTTTTTATATGAAAGTTTATGGAATGTGGGTGTCCTGCTTTTTCTTTTCTGGTTTCGGAAAAGAAAAAAATTTAACGGCGAAGTGTTCCTGATGTATCTGATAGGATATGGCCTTGGAAGAATCTGGATCGAGGGACTCCGCACCGACCAGCTTCTGCTTCCGGTGGTGGGACTTCCGGTTTCCCAGCTCCTTTCGGGGTGCCTTGTGGTGGGATGTACCATCCTGGTGGTATGGAAACGAAAAAAATTATCATCCGGTGGGGAGACAGCCCATTCTTAAGGATAAAACCAGTGAAAAAAACAGAATAAAAATACAGAAAAGGGGAAAACCGGCAAAAAAGGTTTTCTCTTTTTTGATACAAAATTGGTATAAAAAAGGCGGAAAATGCGCATAAAAATGTTGCATTTTGGGAAAAATCTTAAAAATGAAATAGAAAAAAGACCTTGCTATTTTCCCTGAGTTGATATAGAATAAAAATATAAGTGGTAGAAAGTGGTGAAAAGTGGTGCGTTGTGGAGCGGATGTGGCAGTCCGGCTGCGGCGCGATACATGAAGTGGTGCGTGGGGAGACCGCCATTTCAGGTGATAAGAGGGTTTTCATTATGTTCATGGGAGAGTACAGTCATACGATTGACGCGAAGGGAAGATTGATCATACCGTCCAAGTTCAGAGAACAGCTGGGAGAAGAGTTCGTACTGACGAAGGGATTGGACGGATGCCTTTCCATTTACCCAAACGACGAATGGGCTGCCTTTGAAGAGAAGCTGAGAGCCTTACCACTTACAAACAAAAACGCCAGAACTTTTTCCCGTTTCTTTGTAGCAGGTGCTACGTCATGTGAACTGGACAAGCAGGGGAGGATTCTCGTACCGGCAACGCTGCGGGAATTTGCTGGTCTGGAAAAAGATGTAGTCCTTACCGGAAATATCAACCGGATTGAAATCTGGAGCAAGGAAAAATGGAACGAAAACAGCAATTATGATGATATGGATGCCATCGCCGAATCAATGGAAGAGATGGGCATTGTGATCTGATCTGTTTCGTTGGGATACAGGAGATGACCATGGAATTTTCGCATACATCAGTATTACTGAAGGAAACCATTGAAAACCTTAAGATAAAACCGGACGGAATCTACGTGGACGGGACGTTGGGAGGCGCTGGACATTCCAGTCATATATGTGAGCGCTTATCTGCCACGGGGAGATTAATAGGCATAGATCAGGACGAAGCTGCGATAGCTGCTGCGGGTAAACGCCTGGAACCATTTCAGAACCAGGTCACGATTATCCGCAGCAATTATTGCGATATGGTTCCGCGTCTTGCCGAAATCGGAGTCACCGGGGTAGACGGAATCCTGCTGGATCTTGGAGTTTCATCCTATCAGTTGGATAATGCAGAGCGTGGATTCACATACCGTGAGGATGTTCCGCTGGATATGCGGATGGATCAGAGAAATGCTCTTTCCGCGTACGAAGTCGTGAACGATTACAGTGAAGAGAATCTTTCGCGTATTCTCCATGAATATGGAGAAGAGCGTTTTGCAAGAAAAATTGCACACAATATATGCGTAAGCCGGCAGCAGGCGCCGATTCGAACAACTGGGGAGTTAATCGAAATCATCAAGCGCTCGATTCCGGCAAAAATAAGGGCGACGGGCGGCCATCCGGCCAAGAGAACCTTTCAGGCAATCCGTATCGAAGTGAACCAGGAACTTACCGTTCTGTCGGAGTCACTGGACGGCATGATTGATCTCTTAAATGACGGTGGAAGACTTTGTGTCATCACCTTTCATTCTCTGGAAGACCGTATCGTAAAAAACATTTTCAGAAAAAACGAGCATCCATGTACGTGTCCGCCGGAATTTCCGGTCTGTGTATGCGGAAAGAAGTCCAAGGGAACCGTAGTAACTCGGAAACCGATCTTGCCGGGAGAAGAGGAAATGGAAACAAATCCCCGTTCCAAGAGCGCAAAACTGCGCGTCTTTGAACGAAAAGTGTGACGGCTCGGCACGAAGGAGACAGAGAAGTTATGGCCAGACGGGCAGATGGAAGGGTAAATTCGACAGATAGAACGAAACGTTATACGCCAGATACGTTTGAGGACGGAAGTGCGGTACGGCGTCTTGCAGCACAGCCGCAGGAAGCACCAAAAGAAGCACGGCCTCTGAAATCGGGTGTGAGCAGCCAGACAAGAAGAAACCGGGCACGGGCGACACAGATCAGCGCGGGCTACGCTGTTTTTCTTGCCATTGTCTGCACACTGTGTATCGCGGCGTGTGTTGCGTATGTCAAGTTGCAGACCGTGGTTACCACGCAGGCGGAAGACATTACCAGCAAAGAAAAAGAATTGAGCGATCTGAAGGCGGACAATGACGCCTATTACAATACAACGGTTGCCTCCGAAGATCTTGAGGCAGTCAAAGAAGCAGCACAGAACCGGCTCGGCATGAAATATGCAGATGAGTCCCAGGTAATTTATTTCGATGATTCAGAAAACAGCTATGTGAGACAGTATCAGGATGTTCCGGATGCGAAATAGGTGAAAACGTGAGTAAACAGAAAAAAAATAAAAAACGAAGCGGGGCATTCCGGAGACGGAAGACAAGTGGGCGTATGAGCAGAAAACTGGTAGCACTCTTTTTGGGAGTGATGCTGGTTTTTGTTGCTTTAGCGATTGACATTACGTATGTGAATGCCACAAAGGGAGAAAAATACGAAAGACAGGTTTTAAGCCAGACGCAGCAGTCCTACGACAGCAGGACAATTCCATTCCAGCGGGGAAGTATCACCGACCGGAACGGAACGATTCTGGCAACGAGTGAGAAGGTTTACAACGTTATTCTCGACTGTAAACTTGCCAATACGACGGTAAAAGATGAAGAAAAGAACGATACCCATCCGTACGTCGATCCGACCGTAGCAGCACTGGTTGAATACTTCGGACTCGACGAGACGGATATCCGGGATCGTCTGACCGGCGAAACGACAAAAGAAAGCCAGTACCAGGTTCTCGCCAGAGAGGTCTCGATGGACGCGAAAAAAGCGTTTGAGGCCTATGTGGACGAGTACGCGGACAAAAAGAACAAGGAGCTCGATGAGAACGAGCAGGCGGAAAAAGCATACCGTGCCAACATCCGCGGCGTCTGGTTCGAGGAATCCTACCACAGAACGTATCCGTTAAATTCACTTGCCTGCGATCTGATCGGCTTTACGTATTCAGGAGACACGGCAGACTGGGGAATCGAAGGGTATTATTCCAGTATCTTAAATGGCGTGAATGGCCGCCAGTTCGGCTATTACAACGAAGATGCGGATATGGAACAGACGATCATCGAGGCGCAGCCGGGCAAAAACGTGGTTACGACGATTGATGTAAATATTCAGAAGATCATCCGCACGGCGATCGAGAATTACAATGAGCGGATTCATGTCCAGAACGGCGCGGACGAATCGGACACTGAGACGAACCGTCAGACAAAAGCGGCAAAGAATATCGGCGTTGTCGTGATGGATCCGAACAATGGAGAGATTCTTGGTATGGATTCTTCCGACTGGTATGACCTGAACAATCCAAGAGATCTGACACCGTTCTATTCGCAGGAAGAAATTGATGCGATGAACGATAACGAGACAATGGAGGCTTTGAGTGCCATCTGGAAAAACTACTGTATTTCCGATGCATATGAGCCAGGTTCCACGGCAAAACCGATGAACGTGGCGGCGGCATATTCCCTCGATGTAATCGATGATGATACCCTGTTTGACTGTGAGGGGTTTGAGACGATTGCAGGGCAGATGATCCGCTGCGGAGCTTATCCGGGAACACATGGCGTACAGACACCGGCCGATGTACTGAAAAACTCCTGCAACGCTGGTATGATGCAGATCGGACAGAAGATGGGAGCAGCGGAATTTCTCCGCTATCAGGATATTTTCGGTTTCGGCAGTCTGACAGGAATTGACCTGCCGGGTGAGGCGTACGGCCTGGTTCACACGGAGGATACTATGGGACCGACCGAGCTTGCAACGAGTACATTCGGACAGGGCTATACCGTGACGATGGTACAGCAGGCAGCTGCGTTTTCCTCTCTGATCAACGGAGGCAATTATTACCAGCCGCATGTGATGAAGACGATCACGGACAGCACAGGAGCTGTTGTTGAGAGCAATGAGCCGAATCTGGTGCGTCAGACGGTTTCCGCGGAAATCAGCGATAAAATGAGAAGTTTCCTCCAGGGAGTCGTGACCGATGGAAGCGGCCAGAGTGCAAAGGTTGCCGGTTACACGATGGGAGGAAAAACAGGTACTGCACAGAAGTATCCGCGAGGCAATGGAAAATATCTCGTTTCCTTTATCGGATTTGCACCGGTAGAAAACCCGAAAGCTGTTGTTTACGCGATTGTGGACGAGCCGGATGTAGAAAATCAGGCGAACAGTGTGCTGGCACAGGAGATCGTAAAAGAGATCTACACAGAACTGCTGCCGTATTTGAACGTATTCCCGGATGATACGGACGGTGTGACGGGCGAAGGCTCCGAGACCGGAACGGATGATCCAAACGTAGCGGCACCGGTACAGGAAGACGATACGGAAAACAGTGCTGAAAACAGCAATATCGAGAACGGCGGTCTGACAAACGCCGAGCTGGATCTCATCAATGAAGAGTAAAAAAACATAAAAAACAAAAGACATAACCCCATAGCAGTTTCCATATAGTGTTATCATAATGGATTCGGCTATGGGGTATTCTATGCGTAAAAACAAAACGTATCACCGGAAAAAGACGGTTCTTCTGTGGGTACTCTGCATGGGAATGATGGTCGGACTTGCCGGGCGGCTGGTGTATCTGTGTGTGTTCCGGTCCGTCTATTATTCCGAGAAGGCGGATGATCTGCACGAGCGGGAGCGCGGGATCAAGGCGGCGCGCGGCCGGATTCTTGATGCAAACGGGGAAGTTCTCGCGGCAAACCGCACGGTCTGTACGATTTCCGTGATCCACAGCCAGATTGAGGAGCCGGAGGCGGTGATTGCGATGCTGGTAAAAGAGCTTGGAATTTCGGAGGAGACGGCGCGGAAACGCGTGGAGAAGCGGTCTTCAATCGAGCGTGTCAAGACGAATGTGGACAAGGAGACGGGTGATACCATCCGGTCGTACGGATACGCGGGGGTAAAAGTGGATGAGGATTTCAAGCGGTATTACCCCAAAGGGAAGCTGGCGTCGCGCGTTATCGGCTTCACCGGAGGCGATAATCAGGGCATCATCGGACTGGAGGTGGAATATGAGGAAATTTTAAAAGGAATCAACGGAAAAATCCTGACGACAACGGATGCGCGCGGGATTGAGCAGAACGGCATCGGGGAGAGCCGCCAGGAGCCGGTGGCGGGAAGGGACTTAAAGGTCAGCCTGGATGTCAATATCCAGGCGTACTGCCAGCAGGCAGCGGAAAAGGCGATGGCAGAAAAACAGGCGGACAGCGTCTCGATTCTTCTTATGAATCCGCAGAACGGAGAAATCTATGCCTGTGTCAATGTGCCGGAGTTCGACCTCAACGATCCGTTCACGCTGCAGCAGGATACAACGGGACTTTCGGAAAAAGAAATTCAGGATCTGCTGAACCAGATGTGGCGGAATGCCTGCATCAACGATACGTACGAGCCGGGATCTACCTTTAAGATCATCACGATGTCGGCGGGACTTTCGGAGGGCGTTGTGTCGCCGAACGATTCGTTTTTCTGTCCCGGCTACAAAATCGTGGAGGACCGCCGGATCCACTGCCACAAGCGGACGGGACACGGAGCCGAAAACTTCGTGCAGGGCGCGCAGAACTCGTGCAACCCGGTGTTCATTGAAGTGGGGCTGCGGCTCGGTGTGGAAAAGTTCTGTGATTACTTCCGGAATTTCGGTCTGATGGAAAAGACGGGGATCGATCTGCCGGGCGAGGCATCGACGATTATGCACAAGGAGGAAAACATCGGAGAGGTTGAGCTTGCGACGATGGCATTCGGCCAGTCCTTCCAGATCACGCCGATCCGCCTGGCGGCGACGGTCTCTGCGCTCGTCAACGGTGGAAAAATGGTGACGCCGCATGTCGCAACGGATGTGCTTGATGAAGAAGGAAATGTCGTAAAGCATCTGAAATTTCCGGAAAAAGAAGGGGTTCTTTCGGAAGAAACTTCCAGGACGGTGCGCGAAATTCTGGAAAGCGTCGTTTCAGAAGGGTCTGGAAAGAATGCGTACCTCGAGGGATATTCCATCGGCGGAAAGACGGCAACCTCGCAGACACTTCCGCGGAGCGCCAACCGCTATATTTCCTCATTCCTCGGCTTCACCCCGGCGGAGCATCCGACGGTGCTGGGGCTTTGCATTATCCGCAATCCGCAGGGCGTCTACTACGGCGGAACGATCTGCGCGCCGGTGATCCGCGATATCTTTTCCAATGTACTTCCGTATCTCGGTATTGGACACAATTCTTAGGAAACCTGAGAATTGTGTCCTTCGCAGCCCTCATTTAAAGTTTTGCTTCGCAAAAGGAGGGCTGCTCACACCTGAATCACTTTCTTACGCAGCGAAACAGCAAGTGTTTCACTGCTGAGCGAACCGTAACTTGGATTATAAAAGAAGGTTGCGAAACAGAACAAAAAGCTATATACTGAATAGGCTGGAGAAAATATTTTGACATGCCTGTTCCGTACACAATCCGTACAAAAAGGAAGAGGTGCGTCTATGAAAAGAGAAATGATCCTGCCGGTTCTTCTTTCCTTTGGCATCAGCCTGGCGCTGGGGCCGGTTCTGATCCCGTTTCTGCGAAAAGTCAAAGCGGGGCAGAAGGAGCGGGAAGAGGGTGTGCCGAGCCACCAGAAAAAAGCGGGAACCCCGACGATGGGCGGCGTGATGTTTCTGGCGGCGTTTACCGCAGTTTCCCTCCTTTTCCGGAAAGAGGGAGCGGAAGTGGTTCCGGTGCTGTTTCTGACGCTTGGTTTTGGCCTGATCGGCTTTCTCGATGACTATCTGAAAGTCGTGCTGCACCGCAGCGACGGGCTGTACCCGAAGCAGAAAATGGCACTGCAGGCAGTGATTACAGCAGTCTTTCTGTGGTATTTGGCGCGTTTTTCCGGAATTTCCCTTCGGATGCGCATTCCGTTCCTTCCAGGCAAAGAGCTGGACGCAGGGATTTTTACGATTCCGTTTCTCGCCTTTGTGATTCTTGGAACGGTCAACGGTGTCAACTTTACCGACGGCCTTGACGGGCTGGCGGCGAGTGTGACGATTTTAAATGCTGTTTTCTTTTCCGTGGCATCAATCGGCCTCGGAAACGGTGTTTCCCCGTCCCCGCTTGCGGTTATCGGGAGTCTGCTGGGGTTTCTGATATTCAATGTATTTCCTGCCCGCGTCTTTATGGGCGATACCGGAAGTCTGGCACTCGGCGGTTTCGTCTCGGGAATGGCGTGTTTCTTACGTCTCCCCTTATTTCTGCCGCTTGTGGGATTCATTTATATGATGGAGATTCTCTCTGTGATCCTGCAGGTGTCATTCTTCAAACTGACGAAGGGAAAACGGATCTTCAAGATGACGCCGATCCATCACCATTTCGAGCTGATGGGCTGGTCGGAGACACAGATTGTGACGGTGTTTGCTACAATCACAGCGATATTATGCCTGATCGCATTGATGGGGCTTTAAAATATGGAGGTAATCAAACATGATTTTCGCAGGAAAAAAAGTACTGGTTTTCGGAACCGGAAAGAGTGGAATTGCAGCGGAGGAGCTGCTGCACAAGAAAGGTGCTTCTGTCGTTCTTTACGATGGAAATGACAAACTCGAAAAAGAAGAAATCTTAAAAAAATTAGAGAGCCGTGACAGCGTGGAAGTTGTCTTAGGCGAGCTCCCGGAGGAGATGCTCGACAGCCTTGATCTTGTCGTTTTAAGCCCGGGCGTTCCGACGGATCTGCCGATTGTCCTTAAAATGAAAGAAAAAGAGATCCCGGTCATCGGTGAAGTGGAGCTGGCGTATCAGGTAAGCCGCGGAAAAGTGCTTGCGATTACCGGTACCAACGGAAAGACTACCACAACATCACTGCTCGGCGAGATCATGAAAGCATATCAGCCGGAAGTAAAAGTGGTCGGAAACATCGGAACCCCGTACACATCCGCAGCACTCGACACGACAGATGATACCGTAACGGTTGCCGAGATCAGCAGCTTCCAGCTGGAAACCATCAAAGAGTTCCATCCGGCGGCAAGTGCGATCACAAACATTACCGAGGATCATCTGAACCGCCATCACACGATGGAAGAGTATATCCGCGTGAAAGAGTGTATCACCGAAAATCAGACGATGGATGATCTCTGTGTGCTGAATTATGAGGACGAAATCCTGCGCCCGTTCGGCGAAAAACTGATGACAGAGAAGAAAGTACAGGTGATGTACTTCTCGAGTCTGCGTGCGTTAAAGGACGGCATCTATTATCAGGACGGCGAAATCCGCATTGCAAAGAACGGCGAGACGGAGCTTCTGACCAGAACCGACGACTTAAAACTGCTCGGCCTACATAATTTTGAAAACGTCATGGTTGCTTCTGCGATGGCACTTCATGCAGGCGTGCCGATGGAAACTGTCCGCAAAGTCATTCAGGAGTTTGCAGGGGTAGAGCACCGCATCGAGTATGTCTGCGAGAAGGACGGCGTGGCATATTACAACGATTCCAAGGGAACGAATCCGGATGCGGCCATCAAAGGCATCCAGGCGATGAACCGCCCGACTCTGCTGATCGGCGGCGGCTACGACAAGCAGTCCACCTACGAAGAGTGGATTCAGGCATTCGATGGAAAGGTACGCTTCCTGGTTTTGATCGGAGATACGAAAGAGAAGATCGCAAAAGCGGCAAGAAGCGTCGGATTCAACGACATTATCATGGCAGACAACTTAAAAGAAGCCGTACAGATCTGCCACGACAAGGCAAATGCAGGGGATGCGGTTCTTCTTTCCCCGGCCTGCGCAAGCTGGGATCAGTTTAAGAGCTACGAGCAGCGCGGTGAGCTGTTTAAGGAGTACGTAAGAGCACTGTAAAAACGTCATATCAGGAAACTATCCCGCATAAGCTGAAAAAGAGCGAACGGCGGGTGTGGCGCGGATGCGGAAGGAAAAAGAGAAAAAAATAGATGGGACGCTGCTGGTGACGGTATGGATTCTGCTTGGCCTTGGCCTTGTGATTCTGTACAGCGCCAGCGCGTATAACGGCCGGGTCAGATTCCATGACCCGGCTTATTATTTCAAGAAGCAGCTCTTTGCAAGTGCGCTCGGTGTGATCGGTATGTATGCGGTTGCAAAAATAGATTACCGGCGGCTGTTTGCACTGGCACCGTGGTTTTATGCGGCTTCCCTTGCGCTCTCGACGGCGGTGCTCTTTTTCGGAAGTGAGTACAACGGCTCGAAGCGGTGGTTAAAGCTTGGCCCCTTATCGTTCCAGCCCTCGGAATTTGCCAAGATGGCGGTGATTCTCTTCCTGCCCTGGGTGATGGAGCACACGAAAGGCCGGTCCGACAGTCTCTGGTTTATGACAAAGGCGGTGCTGTGCACCCTGCCGATTGCAGCGCTTGTCGGAAGCAATAACTTAAGTACGGCGATTATTTTGCTCGGAATCTGTGCGTTTCTGATCTTTATTTCACATCCGGGCTACCTGCCGTTTCTCGGAATCGGAGGCGCCGGCATCGGGTTTATTGCCGTTTTTCTGATGATGGAGAGCTACCGCCTCGAACGCCTTGCCATCTGGCGCAACCCGGAGGCGTACGAGAAGGGGTTCCAGACCATTCAGGGACTCTATGCGATCGGCAGCGGGAGAATCTTTGGCTGTGGGCTTGGAAAAGGCCTGCAGAAGCTTGGCTTTGTGCCGGAAGCGCAGAATGATATGATCTTTTCGATTATCTGTGAGGAGGGCGGACTGTTCGGCGCCTGCCTGGTGATCGCCGTGTTTGCGGTGCTGATCTGGCGCTTGATGGTCATTTCGATCCATGCGCGGGATCTTGGCGGAGCACTGATTGCGGGCGGAATTATGGGGCATATTGCGCTTCAGGTGATCCTGAACATCGCGGTTGTGACAAATACGATTCCGAATACCGGCATTACGCTGCCTTTTATCAGTTACGGCGGCACCTCCGTGCTGTTTCTGCTCGGCGAGATGGGGCTTGCCCTGTCGGTCTCGAGGGACACCGATTAAAAAGGCGGAAAAGCGCTGCAGAACGGGAACAAAACGGGAGTGTAATGCATACCGTAAAAAGAGAGGCCGGATGGGAGAGAACAGGTGGGAGTATATCAGATTCTCGGCGGAAGGCGGCTTTGCGGAACGGTAACAGTCCAGGGTTCCAAAAATGCCGTTCTTCCCATGATCGCGGCGGCGGTTCTGACAAAAGAGGAGGTCGTGCTGGAAGGCTGCCCGAAGATTTCCGATGTGGAGGATATGGCGGAGATTGTAAGAAGCCTTGGCGGAACAGTCTGGTGGGAGAGGAATGCGCTCCACATGAACTGTGAAAAGATCGAAAAAAGCCGTGTGGAGGGAGCGCTTTCGAAGAGACTGCGCGCCTCTCTTTTGTTTCTGGGAAGTCTTCTTGCAAGGACAGGGGAGGCATACTTTGCAGGGGCCGGCGGCTGCCGGATCGGAAAGCGGCCGACGGACCTGCATCAGAGGGCAATGGAGCTTCTGGGAGCCGAGGTCTTCGAGGAGGACGGCACCATTCGGGCAAAGGCAGATCATCCGAAAGGAGCCGTGCTCTGCTTTCCGAAAAAGAGTGTCGGGGCGACGGAAAATGCGGTTCTTTTTGCTGTCGGAGCGGAAGGTGCAACAAGGCTGGAGCACTGTGCGCGGGAGCCGGAAGTGGTTCATCTCTGCCGGTTTCTTAAGGCCATGGGAGCGGAGATTACCGGCGAGGGGACGGAGCAGATTACCGTTTACGGAAGGCAGGGAAAGAGACTGCTGTCCGGCTGCCGGTATCGTGTTCCGGGTGACCGGATCGCGGCAGGGACGTATCTTCTGATGGGCGCGGCGACGCGGGGGCACCTGACGCTTTCCGGCGCGCCGCTGGACGAAATGGGGGCGGTTCTGTCCCTCTATCAGAAAATAGGTGGACAATATACAAGGAAGAGTGGTACACTGGTAGCAGACAGCAAAAACGTGCAGCATGCTGTTCCGTACGTGGAGACAGAGGAATATCCCGGTTTTCCGACGGATCTGCAGTCGCTGTATCTGGCGGCAGCGATGACGCTGGAAGGAAAGAGCTGTATCTGTGAAAATGTATTTGAGGACCGCCTCCGGACGGCAGAGGAGCTGCAGAAAATGGGCGGTACGCTGCAGATCTGCGGAAAATGGCTGACGGCTGAAAAAAGCCGTCTGCACGGTGCAGAAGTTGTTTCCCAGGATCTTCGGGGCGGCGCGGCACTCGTATCGGCGGCGCTTGCCGCAGAAGGATTTTCCACAATCCGGCAGACAGAACTGATTGAGCGGGGGTATGAACGGTTTCCAGAAACGCTCCGGGAACTCGGAGCCAAGATTATCGTAGAAAAAGAAATATGAGACAGAAAAAAAACAGAAAAAAGAAGAAAAACAGAAAAATACGGATTCTGACCGGGGTGGTGCTTGGCGTCGGCCTTGCAGGTGCCTTGTTTTTTAATGTGTTCAAAATCCGCAATATCCAGGTGGCGGGGAACACCCGGTATACAAAAGATGAAATCAAAGAGATGGTCGCGGACGACAAGTGGATGAAAAACACGGTGCTTCTTACGACGTTTCATTCGAAGGTTGATATGAGCGATATTCCTTTTATGAACTCCGTGGAGTTTACGTTTGTAAGCTATGACACCATCTGCATCCAGGTAAATGAGAAAAAAGTGGTCGGTTATGTCGAGTACGAAGGCCAGAAGGTCTATTTTGACAAGAACGGCATCGTGCTGGAGTGCGTGGACGAGGAGCAGGAAACACCTGCGGAGGGTGAGCCTTCCGACGGAACCGCCTCCGATGGAACGAGTGCGGATGGATCCCTTACGAGTGAGTCGCTTGCATCCGAAAGCGTATCATCCGATGGCACAGCATCCGAAAGCAGTACGTCCGACGGTGCGCTCTCGGCGGATACGATTAAAAGTGCACGTGTGACAACGACAGACTTTCAGCCGACCCTTTCCGATGTTCCGCTTGTAACAGGACTTACGTTTGACTATGTGACCGTGAACAAGCAGCTCCCGGTTGAAAAACCGGCAGTTTTCCGCACCATGCTCGCACTTACGAGAATGACGGAGAAATACAATATCACGCCGGACAGTGTGGAATTTAATGAGAACAGCGAAATTATTCTGCATTACTATGATACCGTGCGGATTCTGCTTGGAACCGATACGGCGTTAGAAGAAAAGATGACGCGCGTAGCAGCAATCCTGCCGAGCCTTTCCGGTCTTTCCGGAGAACTCCATATGGAGGATTACAAGGACGGCGACAGCAGCTTTGTCTTCTCGAAAGATGTATAAGAGGAAAGGAAAGCCGTCAAAAAAACGCAATAATCCTGAATTTTTTATGAAATACGAAAAAAACAGTTGATTATTTTCCGAAGAAATTATATTATATCTTTATGTATGACCATCAGAATATCAGACTATTTTGAGATAGACAGCAGTTCATAATCAAAAGGAGGAAGTTGAAATTGTTAGAGATCATGACAAATGAGGCAGAATCATCTGCAAAGATTATCGTAATCGGTGTAGGTGGTGCAGGAAATAATGCTGTAAATAGAATGGTGGAGGAATCCATCGGCGGCGTTGAATTCGTTGGAATCAACACCGATAAACAGGCGCTGACCCTCTGTAAGGCACCTACCATTCTCCAGATCGGCGAGAAGCTGACCAAGGGACTGGGCGCAGGAGCAAAACCTGAGGTTGGAGAGAAAGCAGCCGAGGAGAGCATCGAAGAGCTCAAACAGATCATGGAAGGCGCTGATATGGTATTCGTCACCTGCGGTATGGGCGGCGGAACCGGAACAGGTGCAGCACCGGTTGTAGCAGGCGTTGCAAAAGAAATGGGCATTCTGACTGTCGGCGTTGTAACAAAACCGTTCAAATTCGAGGCAAGAACCCGTATGAGCAATGCGCTGATGGGAATCGAAAAACTCGAGGAAAACGTAGATACCCTGATCGTGATCCCGAACGACAAACTTCTTGAAATCGTAGACCGCCGGACAACCATGCCGGAGGCATTAAAGAAAGCAGACGAGGTTCTGCAGCAGGCCGTACAGGGCATCACAGACCTGATCAACCTGCCGGCACTCATCAACCTCGACTTCGCAGATGTTCAGACCGTTATGACCGACAAGGGTATCGCCCACATCGGTATCGGCGAGGCAAAGGGCGACGACAAAGCGCTCGAGGCTGTACAGCAGGCTGTTTCCAGTCCGCTGCTTGAGACCACCATCGAGGGTGCAAGCCACGTTATCATCAACATTTCCGGAGATATCTCCCTTATGGATGCAAATGATGCTGCAAGTTACGTACAGAATCTGGCTGGAGAGGATGCAAACATCATCTTCGGTGCTATGTATGATGATTCTGTTACCGATACAGCGAAGATCACCGTTATCGCAACAGGCCTCAACGATGCAACGGCGAAACAGGCAAGCGTATCCCGCAAAGAGCCGGCAGATGCAAGAAAGAGCGCATTTTCCAGCAGCAGCTTCTCTGCACAGGCAGCCGCTCCGGTACACACTGCTCCGAAAGCTTCCGCTCCGGTACAGCCGCAGCCACAGGTTCAGGTGCAGCCGCAGGTACAGGCTCAGCAGACCATGACAAGCAATGTTCCGAAAAAGGACATCCAGATCCCGGATTTCTTAAGAAACCGCAGATAAGCAAAGAATAATAAGCAAATAACGAATTTACCTCGACACGCCGCAGACCGAAAATGTTGCGGCGTGTCGAAGTTTGTTGATCAAAAAAGAAGGTCATTCTTCCGAAAACGACAAAAAATTCACCCCCTTCCGTCTATAATAGGGTCTGTTAGAAATTCAGACCATGCAAAAGGCGCAGGGGGTGTTTTTTTGCACTATGAGATCTTTCTGGATCTTCTCTTTGCAGAGAATCTTCTGCTGAATTATACTATTCTGCGCCTTTCCTCCTTTCTTCTGAAACGATCTGCCACGCGAAGAAGGAGTTTTGCGGCAGCCGCGCTCGGCGCCGGTTATGCGGTGCTGTATGCCGTGTTTGCACGGTATCTGCCGGGTGCGCTGCTCGCCCTGGTCGGAATCGGAATTACAACAGGGATGGTGAAATCTGGCTGCAGAATCACGACAGTACGGGATCTTGTGGTGGGAATGGCAGGCTATATACTGTCCGGTTTTCTGATCGGCAGTGCATACCGCCTGTTCCGGGAGCTGATGCCGGGAAGGGGAATTTTTCTTTTTCTTCTTTCCGGGAGTGCCGCATATGCGGGAACACTCCTCCTGCTGAAGATCCGAAAGGAGATGCTCCTGGAACACGCCAGGCAGGTTACGGTACAGCTTGTGCAGAATGGGAAATGGAAAAAAGTAAAAGGACTGTACGACACGGGCAATACTTTGCGGGATGCCACAACCAAAAAGCCGGTCTCGGTCGTACCGTACACTGTGATACTCGAATTGTTCCCGGACGAAATGCGGACAGGGATTGCGGCGCTTGCAAGGCACGAGACGGTGCCGGAGCCGGAACGGCTTCTTGCGCTGCAGCCCCGTTACATACCGTTTCGCGGACTGGAAGGCCGGGGCTTTCTGCCGGTGATCCGGATCTCGGAAATGATTCTTGTGACAGAACATACAGCCAGGCACATAAGCGGACCGCTGATTGCGCTTGGCGGAGAAAATAGTTCATCTCCCAGGGGCTATGAAATAATTTTGCATCCAGATCTCATGGAAGGACAGGAGGAATGAAGTATGCTGCAGGCTGCACTGCCAAACGGATTCCGGCTTCGTATGCTGCCGCGGTCCGTGCCGGCTGTATTTCGTCAGACAGGAGAAATTTTTTATGTCGGGGGCACAGATGTTCTCCCGGCGCCTTTGGAAGGACAGGAGGAGGCCGATGCGATTGCGGGGCTTTCCGATCCGGAAAACGAGACGGCAAGGAGCGAGCTGATCGAACACAACCTGCGTCTCGTCGTCTACATTGCACAGAAATTTGATAATACAGGAGTTGGTGTGGAGGATCTGATTTCGATTGGAACCATCGGCCTCATCAAGGCAATTAACACGTTCAATCCGGAAAAAAAGATCAAGCTTGCCACGTACGCGTCCCGGTGCATTGAGAACGAGATTCTGATGTATCTGCGGAGAAATAACAAGACACGGATGGAGGTCTCGATCGATGAGCCGCTCAATGTAGACTGGGATGGAAATGAGCTTCTTTTGTCGGATATCCTCGGAACGGAGGAGGATGTGATCTATCAGGGGCTCGAGCAGGAGGCGGAACACCGCGTGCTGGGAAGCGCAATCAGCAAGCTCTCTGAGCGGGAGCAGGTGATCGTGAAACTCCGGTTTGGCATCAATATGCCAGAGGGGCGGGAGAAAACGCAGAAAGAAGTCGCGGATCTTCTTGGAATTTCACAGTCGTATATTTCGCGGCTGGAAAAACGGATTATGAAACGGCTGCGGAAAGAGATTGCGCGGTATGAATAGAGCATAAAAATGCCCTGCCCGGAGGAAAAACCATTGTTTTGGTCCCGGGCAGGACATGATTTGCTGCTTGTCTTAAGAAATGATCGTTTTATCGTGTTTCAAAACGGCATACGCTGCAGGCGTGCGGAGCAAGAGAAGCAGAAAAACCGCCGTTTAAAGAAAGTGCTTTACCGCTCCAGAGTTCTTTCGCCGCAACAGACTCCAGTGGGCAGTCTGCATCGGCAAGTGTGGAAGAAACCGTCTGCGGTGCATCCGAAAGATTAAAAAGTGCAACGTAGGTTGTTCCGGTTGTGTCATCCTTTGCATACCACACAGCTTCATTGTCTGTACGCGTGATCTGATGCGGACGAACGGACGGAGGCAGCATCGCGAGAATATCCGTGTTCGTAAGAAGTGCCAGTGTATCGTCATCGAGAAGCGTCATTTCGGCACCGAGCATCAGTGGAGAGCCGAAGAGACACCAGAGTGTCATCATCGTTTTCTGCTCATCCGGGGTAAAATACGTATGATGTTCTGTAGCAAAACCTTTTCCGAGTTCGCCAAGCGGCAGCATATCACAGTCCGGATAACAGCCGGCAGAGACGTGGCTCTGCCAGAGCTCGCAATGCTGGAACATATCCTTTAACTGTGCCCAGTTGTCCCAGAAATCATCGGTGATGCGCCAGAGATTCGCGTGCTTTTCATAGAACCATGCTTTCTCTATGAGCGCAGGTCCCGGAGACAGAGAGAGGACGATCGGCCGTCCGCATTTTTGGATGGCATTCGAGAGCATCTCGATCTCATGCGCAGCTGCAAACGGATTTTTGTGCATGTTGGTATTACAGATATCATCGCATTTAATGTAATCAACACCCCAGGAAGCGTAGAGCTCCAGCAGGGAATCATAGTAAAGCTGTCCTTCCGGAAGATCGCGTACACCGTACATATCCGGATTCCAGCCGCAGATGACCGTAGGATCGACAACGTGTTCAGCACCAAGAGAACTGTTCTTGATCTTTCCGTGATGATGTGCAGCGATTCGCGGAATACCGCGCATGATGTGAATTCCGAATTTCAGCCCCAGACTGTGTACATAGTCGGCAAGTGGTTTAAAGCCGGAACCGTCTGCAGAAGATGGAAAACGTTCGGGATCCGGCAGCAGACGGGAGTATTCGTCCATTTCCAGTTCAGAGAATGGAATATACTGATACCGGTCGCGCATGGAACCGGCCTTTTTTGCATACCACTGGATATCCACTACAATATACTCCCAGCCATATGCTTTTAAGTGCTTTGCCATATAGTCGGCATTTGCCTTTACCGCAGCCTCGTCCACGGTTGTATCATAGTAATCGTAGCTGTTCCAGCCCATCGGTGGGGTTGGTGCACATGTATTTTTGTTTGTCAGATGCATAAGAAAAAACTCCTTTCTAAAGCAATGCTTGTTTTTTTCTGATAAGAAAAGTATAATAAAGGACATAGTGCAAAACAAGAAGACAAACCGGATAAAAGAGGTAATTTTTTGATGGAAGATCTGATCGGAGTATATGGAATCCTGGATCTGGATCACTGGCCGAACGCTCCGTTTTTGCTGCTGGACGGCGGGGTGGAAAAGAGATGGAAGGAACCGTATGCATTTCATAATACAGACCGCGGAACATATTCCGGATGGCTGATGCAGTATACGCTTTCGGGAACAGGATGGTTTGAAAAAAACGGAAAAACGTATGAAATGCGTCCCGGGAGAGGATTTTTGTGTCAGATTCCGGAGAATAGCAGATATTATCTGCATCCGGAATCCGAAGAACCATGGATTTTTCTGTATTTTCATTTTCGTGGAAGTGCAGTGTCCTATGCGGCAGAACGACTGTTTGAAAAAACAGGAGATGTTTTTTATGCGGATGCAGATAGCGAGCCAATTCGGACTGCACTGCAGATGCATCGAAAACTGAAAAACGGTTACCGGTCGGAACCGTATGAATGCGGTGTGTTTTTGTATCAGTTTTTTTGTTCTCTTCTGCGGGAGGTACAGCGTCCGGAGCGGAAGCAGACACATTTTTTTGTTCGGGAAGCGATACGGCAGATGGATACCGACTGCGCATCTGTGCAGGGGATTGAACAGCTGGCAGAACAGAGCCGGGTTTCCTTTGCCCATTTTACGAGATGCTTCCGGGAGGAAACAGGCGTTTCTCCCATGCAGTATCTTCAGGAAGCGAGAATTCGCAAAGCGATGACGCTGCTCTTGAATACCGGAAAGAGTGTGGAAGAGATTGCAGCAGAAACCGGATTTTCCAGTGGAAACTATTTTGGAAAAGTATTCCGTCACCATATGGGAATCTCGCCGTCGGCATACCGGAAAGAACGGCAGAACGGTGCTGTCTGAAGTCTTGGTTTTGTACGAAGATGTACTTGCGGAGAAATTCCGGGAGTATGGAAGAAAAAAGGGAGGAACAAAAAGAAATGGAACGAGAAACATTCCAATCGCGCCTTGGCTTTCTTCTGCTTTCGGCAGGATGTGCCATCGGCATCGGAAATGTATGGAAATTTCCGTATATGGTAGGAAACAACGGAGGCGGCATTTTCGTGCTGTTTTACCTGCTGTTCCTTGCCATCATGGGAGTTCCGATTCTGTCGATGGAGCTTGCCATCGGAAGAGGAAGCAAAAAGAGTACCGTGCGCGCGTATGGGGAACTGGAAAAGAAAGGGCAGAAGTGGCATATCCACGGATACGTTGCCCTCATCGGAAACTATCTGCTGATGATGTTCTACACCGTCGTTGCAGGCTGGATGCTGTACTATTTCTACAGCTTTTTAATCGGAAAATTCAGCGGCCTGACAGGCGACGCCGTAACCGGAAAATTCAACGAGATGCTTTCATCTCCGTCGATTCTTGTCATTACCATGCTGATTATTACAATTGCAGGCTTTCTGATCTGTTCGGTGGGTCTGCAGAACGGCGTGGAGCGTGTTACAAAGGTGATGATGATCGTGTTGATGGTCATCATGATTTTCCTTGCGGTTTACAGCTTTACGATGCCGGGTGCCAAAGAGGGACTGAAATTCTATCTGGTGCCGGATATGCAGCAGATCGAACAGGTGGGACTGTTCCACATTATCACAAACGCGATGAGCCAGGCATTTTTTACGCTGAGCCTTGGTATCGGCGCGATGCTGATTTTCGGCAGCTACTTAAACGGCGGAAAATCCCTGCTCGGCGAGGCAGTCAGCATTGCAGCGCTCGATACGTTTGTAGCGATTACCGCAGGCCTCATCATTTTCCCGGCGTGCTTCTCCTACAACGTACAGCCGGACAGCGGCCCGAAGCTGATCTTTATGACGCTGCCGCACATTTTCACCTCGATGAAGGGCGACGGATTTTCGGAAGCTTCTTCTTCCTGTTCCTGTTCTTTGCGGCGCTGTCTACCATCATCGCTGTATTTGAGAATATCATGTGCTGTTTTTCTGAGATTTTCGGCGTTTCCAGAAAACAGTCAGCCATCATCAACTGCATTCTGGTGATCTTAGGATCCCTGCCGTGTGCACTCGGCTACAATGTGTGGTCCGGATTCCAGCCGCTCGGCGCAGGAAGCACCGTTCTTGATCTTGAGGACTTTATCGTCAGCAACCTTCTGCTGCCGGTCGGCTCTCTGATTTACCTTCTGTTCTGTACTTCAAAATGGGGCTGGGGCTTCAAAAACTACCAGGCAGAGGCAAATAAGGGCGGGGGCCTGAAAGTGCCGGACTGGGTACGGGTTTATCTTTCTTATATTCTGCCGTTGCTGCTTCTGGTATTAATTGTCCAGGGACTGATCGGATAAGACAGGAACAAAAAGGTCAATATCAGACGAAAAAAAGATAAGAAAAGAACTGGAAAAAAAGCCAGGAATACGAGATAATAAAAGACAAGAGACCAGAACAGGTGCCGGGACCCGGAAGTATCAGGTGTCCCGGCACTTGTCGGATCAGAAAGGATACAGGAGAAAGGGGAACAAAATGGGAAAATTTACACCACTGGATTTCAACAAATATGCAGCACTGGCCCGTCAGGCAGCGGCAGAAGGCTGTGTACTTCTGAAAAACGAAAATGAGGCACTCCCGCTTCGAAAAGGAGACAAAGTGGCTGTTTTCGGAAGAATTGCATTCCACTATTATAAGAGCGGACTTGGCTCCGGCGGTCTTGTCAATACGAAATACGTTGTCGGTATTCTGGATGCCTTAAAAGAAGAAAAAGACATTACACTCGACGAGAATCTTCTTGGAACATACGAAAAATGGATCGAGAAAAATCCGTACGACGAAGGACAGGGCTGGGGCAAGGTGCCGTGGTCCCAAAAAGAGATGGAGCTGACCGACGAGATCGTGGAGAGTGCAAAAGGCGCCGATGCAGCCATCGTTGTTGTAGGCCGTACCGCAGGTGAGGATCAGGACAACAAAAATGAGGCAGGCAGCTATCTCTTAACCGATACTGAAAAAGAGATGGTAGAAAAAGTCAGCAAAGCATTTGCAAGAACAATCGTTGTGCTGAACGTCGGAAACATTATCGACATGAAATGGGTGAAAGAGTGCAATCCGGCAGCTGTTCTCTATGTATGGCAGGGTGGTCAGGAAGGCGGAAACGGTGTTGCCGATGTACTGATGGGAAGAGTCAATCCGTGCGGTAAGCTGACCGACACGATTGCAGAGAATATCGAGGACTATCCGTCCCAAAGCTGCTTCGGCGATCTGACCCGCAATGAGTACAAAGAGGATATCTACGTCGGATACCGCTACTTTGAGACCTTTGCAAAAGAGAAAGTATTGTATCCGTTCGGTTTTGGTCTTTCCTATACGACATTTGCCGTGACCGCAGAGGCAGAAGAGAAAGATGTTGACAATGTAACCGTGACGGCAACCGTTGAAAATACCGGCAAAACGGATGGTAAAGAGGTTGTTCAGGTTTATGTAAAAGCTCCGCAGGGTGTTCTTGGAAAACCATCCCGCGCACTCGTCGGTTTTGCAAAGACCGGTGTTCTTGCACCAGGCGCAAAAGAGACGCTGACGATCGATGTGACCAAAGAGAGCTTTGCATCCTACGATGACAGCGGTGCAACCGGCCACAAATCCTGCTACGTACTCGAAGAGGGCAGTTATGAGTTCTACGTCGGAAGCGATGTCAGAAGCGCAGCCTTTGCCGGTGCATACGAGCAGCCGTTCAAAGTGGTTGAGATCCTGACCGAGGCTATGGCTCCGGTAGAAGCATTTGAGCGCATGAAAGCTGTTCCGGGCGAAGACGGAACGTTAAAACCGGGATATGAGGCAGCTCCTCTGCGCACCGTAGATCCGATCGAGCGCATGAAAGAAAACCGCATGGAGCCGATCACCTATACCGGGGACAAAGGCTACAAGCTCGGTGATGTCCTGGATAAGAAAGTAACGATGGAAGAGTTCGTGGCACAGCTTTCCGATGAAGATCTGATCTGCATCTTCCGCGGCGAGGGCATGTGCAGCCCGAAGGTTACTCCGGGAACCGCAGCAGCATTCGGCGGCCTGACACCGGAACTGCAGGAATTCGGTATTCCGGCAGCCTGCTGTACCGACGGCCCGTCCGGACTCCGCTTTGACTGCGGAACGAGAGCCTTCTCCATGCCGAACGGAACCCTGCTTGGCTGTACGTTTGACCTTCCGCTGGTAGAAGATCTGTACGAGATGACAGGACGCGAGATGAGACAGAACCGTGTCGATGCCTTGCTCGGACCTGGTATGAATATTCACAGAAATCCGTTGAATGGACGTAACTTTGAGTATATCTCCGAGGATCCGTACCTGACCGGATGGATCAGTGCCGTACAGATTCTTGGTATGGAAAAATCCGATGTAACCGGAACCATCAAACATTTCTGTGCAAATAACCAGGAGTCCAACCGACATCATGTGGACGCCGTTGTTTCCGAGCGTGCCCTGCGTGAAATCTATCTGAAGGGATATGAAATCGCAGTCAAAGAAGGCGGCGCAAGATCCATCATGAGCACTTACGGACCGGTCAACGGCATCTGGACTGCAGGAAATTACGATCTTCTGACCACGATTCTGCGCGGCGAGTGGAACTACGACGGCTTCGTTATGACTGACTGGTGGGCAATGTCAAACCGTGAGGGATATGAAGCAACCAAAACAACCCATGCACCGATGGTATCTGCCGGAAACGATGTCTTCATGGTATGCACCGACTGCTCCGATATGGGACAGGACGATGTGAAAGAGGCACTGGAAAACGGCGAGATCACAAGAGGCGACCTGCAGAGAAATGCGATGAATGTCCTGCATTTCATCCTTGGAACTCCAAGCATCTTACGGTTCCTGGACCGCATCAGCGAGGAAGAGAAAGAAGCACAGGAGCAGATGGGCGACAACGATTTCGTTGCAGCAGATCTTGTAACATACGAGGCAGATCCGGCAACGGGAGATGTTGTGATTGACGCATCCGCATGGAACACGAAAAAAGGAAACAGTGAAGTATGCGGTGTTACGATTCTGGCTGACAAGATGGGAACGTACGATATCGAAATCGAGATGAAATCCGATCTGGAAGACCTCGCACAGCTGCCGGTAACCGTGTACATCGACAATATCGTAAAAACTATGATCAGCATCCGCGGAACAAAAGGTGAGTGGATCAAAGAGACGAGAGACCTTGGCTTCTTCTTCGGCCCGAACCACTACCTGAAGCTGTACTTCGGCGCAAATGGTCTGGAGCTTGGAAAGATCCGCCTGAAGTTAAGAGAAGGCATGGAAGTACTGAGCAAACACGAGGAATAAATAAAAAAAGAAATACAGAGAAAAACCGGAACCCGGGAGCCGCTGTTTGAAAGCGGTGCCGGGTTCCGGTTTTTCGTATGAAAGAAGATTTTTATGGAAGAAGCTGTTTTTTAGTGAAGCTCGTCCTCATCCACATCAATCACATTGTCATCGTGCAGGATTTTCTGCTGGTTGATCTCGGTCTGGATGACGTTTTTGATCCGGCGTTTTGCGCGGCCCATGTAGTAGGTGGTGACAAGATCGGAAATGCCGCTGTAGACAAGGCAGATACCGATGAAAATGTTTGTGGTTGCAACGGCATCAAACGGATTGGTACAGATGATGATGCCGAGAACGCTGGTTAAAAGAGCCAGCAGGAACTCAAGCCACCATTTTTCCAGCCCTGTTTTTTTGAGGTTGAACGCCTTCTGAATGCTGAGCAGTCCGTTTGCCAGAAGGATGATACCGATGACAACCGGGATGAATGCGATTACAAGGTCACTTTCAAAGATAACGAAGCAGCCGAACAGAATCAGTACCAGGGCAACGAACAGATCGTAGCGGAAGAAAAACGGCTCGCCGCGGCTTGCAATGTAGCGGATCAACGCAACAACGCCGCCAAACAGGAGCAGTGCTCCGGCGATATAACAGATCAGCAAACTCGTTTTTACGGGGTAGACGATCAGCACGATACCTAGTATAATAGAGACAGCGGCTGAAAGCAGGAAACTGTTTTTCACATCCTGAAAAAATTGTTTCATAAGGATTCTCCTTTCCACTTGAATGTGGTTTTTCGTTTGCTTTTATAGTAGCTTTTCAAAGCAGAAAAAGCAATGGACAAATTGAAAAAAATGTACGAAGAAATGGAATCGTGAAACGGAAGAAAGAGAGGGTAAAAAAGATGCAGGACGAACAGAAAAAGTTCCAGGAGAAGCTCTCCGAATTGCTGTCCTACGCCAGAGACCATGAAAATAAAGTAACGATGAAAGAAGTCAGAGACTTTTTTGAAGACTTTGCACTGGATGAGCAGAAAGTCACCTTTGTCTGCGAATATCTGACGATGGAGCAGGTCGATGTGGCAGATTATGAGCCGGGCGTCGTGCCGGAGGAGACCGAAAAAGAAAGAAAAACCGGAGTTTTCCGAGGAGGAGCTGCGTGCCTTACAGCAGTATCTTGACGAACTGCCGGAGACAGGAACACCGTCGGAGGAAGAAACGGCAGAGCTTTACCGGAAAGCGGCAGAGGGCGATTCCCTTGCAAAGAGCATGCTCGTGCAGCTCTGGCTTCCGAAAGTTATTGAGACCGCAAAAGAAATGCACACCCGCGATTTCTTCCTGATGGATCTGGTGCAGGAGGGAAATGTCGGACTTTTAGTAGCGCTGGAGTCCGTTGTAAAAGCTGAGACGGCGGAGCAGGCGATTGATGCGGCTGTGCGTGAGACGATCAGCGATTTCATGGAAGAACACAGAGTTCAGAAACATAAGGACAATACTGTAGTCAATAAAGTAAACCGCTTAAAAGACGCCATCGAGGAACTCTCCGACGGCGATGACATGGATTTCAGTGTGGCAGAGCTTTCCGCGTATCTTGACATGTCCGTGGAAGAGATTGAGGATATTCTGCGGATTGCAGGCGAAGAGCCGTAACAAAAGGCTGGTATTTGCACAGAAACTGTGTGAATTGGCAATAAAACAAAAGCAAAGGAGAAAAATACAATGGTACATCATATTGTTATGTGGAAATTCAAACCGGAAGTAGAGGATGCAAAGAAACCGGAGCTGAAAAAAGCGATGGCAGAGAACCTGAAAAGCCTGGTCGGCAAAGTGCCGGGATTGTTGACGGTTGACTTTGTAGAAGCACCGCTTGCATCTTCCACCCATGATATGGCACTTGTCACAACCCTGGAAAAAGCAGAGGATGTAGCTGTATATGCAAAACATCCAGAGCACGTAAAAGTAGCAGACACCTATGTACGTCCGTACACAACGGAGCGTGCGGCACTCGATTACGAAGAGTAAAAACAAGCACGGACTTTAGCTCGTTGCCCGTGTAAATAAAAAAGTATCCCGCTTCCCCAAAAGGAACGGGATACTTTTTTTGTGCCGAGAGGATCAATTCCTGATCTGGTGAATACGTTTCATTTAAGTGTTTTTCTGTTCTTCCTTCTGCAGTTCGTCAATTGTAAGCAGCAGCTCATCGATGGAAACCTCTTCGTCCTTCGGATCTTCCGTAAATTCTCTGACCAGTTCTTCGTACGTTCTTCTTCTGTGTTCCAGCGCTTTCCGCGACCGCTCCCGCCGGATGCGGCGGACATACCGCAGGCGGAGGACAAAGAGCAGAATCAGAACGAGAAGGACAAACGGCATCGCCAGAAAAACAGGATCTGCCTTCCGGATACGGGCAAAAAGGGATGCACCGGCCGAGGCAAGATGGCGGAACCAGGAAGCGGCATGCACAGTGCCTTTCCAGAACGCTGCGAAATGGGAAGCCACAGATGAGAAGGAAACCGTGGATGATGCCGGTGCTTTGGAAATGGCCGGTTCCGGTGTCTGGGTTATGGCCGGTGTTTCGGTCGGCGTCGCAGTGGCAGTCGGCGTCGGTGTCGCCGTCGGAACCGGTTCAAACGTTACGGCAAGGGTATGATCCTTCTGGATATCGGAAAATGTGTAGCTGTCCGGATATTCCGTCACCGGCAGATACAAGCCGTCCACCGAGAGCTTCGCGAGCCGGAAGCCTTCGTCTGCCGTGTAGGAAACGGTTTTTTCCTCTCCGCGGGAAACTTCCCCGCCCTCGGACACCGAGCCATGCTCCGCCGCGGAAGTGGAAACCGTGAACAGATACGGCACCCGGGTGCGGTAGAACTGCACGTACCGTCCACCATCTGCCTTTGTTACGTTTACAATCGCAATAAATTCCCCAGGATTTGTCTCGCAGAGGCCCTCTGGTTCATTGATGGTGATATCGTCGGAAAAGCCAAAATCAACCGTGTCGTCCGCAAGCAGTGTTTTCTGCGAGAGCGAGTATGTCTGGATAAAGTTTCCGATTCCGAGATGCATCGTCAGCGGAAAAAGAAAAAAGAGATCGCCGGAAACACAGAGATCCTGAAAGTTTTCCATGTAAAAATCGAAGGGATACGTGCCCCAGTCATCCACCACCTGAAGTGAGGCATCGAGGAGTTTAAAGCCGTAGCCGCCGTCCGCATCGGTCTGGATCAGATAGCCGCCGGTGGAGGGAAGATAATCAATACCGAGAATATTGTAGCTTGTCGAGAGCTGGATCCGCTCTTTCTGCTCGAGAGTATCCGGGTCGAGGCGGAAGATACATCCGTAATTGGAAGCATCCGGGCTGCTGTAGCCGCTCACGAGGATTTCATGTGTGACGGGATTGTATGCCATACCGTTTGCGTGAGCAAAGTCTGCGTCCCTTACCTGATGCGCGAGGGAATACTGCGTAACGGGATTTCCGTCTGCGTCTGTATCATTTTTATAGTAGGCAGAGACTACGTCCGGCTCTGTCGTCAGATCATTAAAATTTTCGATGCAGATGATATAATCTTCCGTCGCACAGACGGACTGCACCGCGCCGTTGCTGCCGAGAATCGGATATTCCCCGACCAGTTCCCAGGAGGCACCGGTAAACGGCGTACTGGAGGCAAAACCAGCCTGACAGAGTATGGGATGAGCGAGGAAGAGAAAAATACCCAGAAAAAGGGCAAGAAAAAAACGGCCGGATTTCTTGCCAGTGGGAGATTTTATCGAAAAATTTGTAAATGCAAGCCGCATATGATGTGTAGGTCCTTTCTTACAGAAAAAAGGTGAACTTTTTCTGTCATCCTATCTTACCACGGAACCGGCGGAAAGTAAATGAAGGAGGGATGGAGATTTTCTTACATATCGTTTAAGAAAATGTAATAATTTTGTAGTGTTTGCCGATGCAAAGTAGTTGTAAACATTTTGCCGTCTTGGTAAAATAAACATAACAGAATTCAGAAAATTGTGAAGAAAAAGGAAAGGCAGAGAACCGATGATTAGAATCAAAGATATAGCAGACCGCGCAGGGGTCAGCCCGACGACGGTTTCGAATGTAATACACGGAAAGACAGGGCGCGTCTCGAAGGCAACGGTCGAGAAAATCAACCGGATTTTAAAGGAGATGGAGTACGTGCCGAGTATCAGCGCGCGTATACTGGCGAACAACAGCTCCGGTCTCATTGGTGTGGCGCTTGGTTTCATGAAGAAAGGAAATGCTTCTTCCTTTGAGGATCCCTTTGTGTCGGCAATGCTTGGAAACCTGGAGTATCAGATCCGGGAACACGGCTACTATATGATGCTGGTTGCGCGCCATGAGAAGGACGATATTATGCAGCAGGCGCTCGGCTGGAATTTTGACGGCATGATTGCGATGGCCCTGAGTGAAAAGGAGATAGCAGAGCTTTCGGAACGTCTCGGGAAACCACTGGTAACCATTGATCAGTATCTCCCGCCGGAACTTGGCGTCCGCTCCATTACGATGGATGACCGCGGCGGTGCGTACCAGATGAGCCAGTACCTGATTGGAAAGGGGCATAAAAAATTTCTCTTTCTATCTGACTGCGATCTCGGTGTTGACCACTATCGGTGGCTCGGTGTGCGTCAGGCGATGGAGGAGGCGGGAATTGAGGACTTCGAGAGTCGCCATATTGTGATACCATGGGATCCGGAGCAGAGGGAGAAGGCATATGAGGAGATGCTTCCGCTCTTCAAAAAACAGACAGCGCTCTTTTTTTCATCGGATTACTATGCACTTGAAGCATCCAACTTTCTGCAGAACAGGGGAATAAAGGTTCCGGAGGAAATTTCAATTGCGGGCTTTGATGATGTTACCTATGCGACACTTGCGCGTCCGAAGCTGACTACCGTACATCAGATGGTGGATGGAAAAGCACGCCGTGCCGTAGAAGTCCTGATGCACCTGATCCAGGATGAGCCGGTACAAAAAGATATTCCGCCATTGCCGACAACACTGGTGGAACGGGAGTCGGTAAGAGATCTGACAAAGTAAATAGTTACCAAATTTGCAGAAAAACTCTTGTAAAAACTGCTGGTTTTGCGCAAAACTATTGAAAAATCACCGTGAGGTATGGTAAACTGTGTTTGCAAACGACAGAATCAAAGAACCAGACACGTTCTGGGGATGAAATAAAGGAGGTAAAAAAATGGACAAAAAATGGTGGAAAGAAGCCGTAGTGTATCAGATTTATCCGCGCAGCTTTATGGACAGCAACGGAGATGGTGTCGGCGATTTAAATGGTATCACATCCCGTCTGGATTATCTGAAGGATCTTGGCGTGGATGTTATCTGGCTGTCTCCGGTGTACCAGTCACCAAACGATGACAATGGATATGATATCAGCGATTACCAGGCAATCATGCAGGAATTCGGAACAATGGAGGATTTTGACCGCATGCTTTCGGAGATGCATAAAAGAGGCATCAAGCTGGTCATGGACCTTGTTGTCAATCATACCTCAGACGAACACAAATGGTTCGTGGAGAGCCGCAAATCGAAAGAAAACCCGTACCGCGACTATTACATCTGGCGTGATGCAAAAGAGGGAAAAGAGCCAAACAACTGGGGAAGCTGCTTCTCCGGCTCCGCATGGAAATACGATCCGCAGACCGAGATGTATTACCTGCATCTGTTTTCCACGAAGCAGCCTGACCTGAACTGGGAAAACCCGACCGTAAGAAAAGAAGTTTTCGATATGATGAACTGGTGGTGCGAGAAAGGCATCGACGGCTTCCGTATGGATGTCATCAGCATGATCTCCAAACCGGAAGGACTGCCGGATGGAAAGATTCCGGAAGGCGGACTCTACGGTGACTCCGGCTGCGTAAACGGACCGCATGTTCATGAGTATCTGCAGGAGATGAACAAGGAAGTCCTTTCCAAATATGATCTGATGACGGTCGGTGAGTGTGCCGGTGTCACGATCGAGGAGGCAGAAAAATATGCATCCGCAGACGGCAAAGAGCTCAGCATGGTATTCCAGTTCGAGCTGGTTGAGCTGGCAAGCGGAAAATACGGCAAATGGACGGACAAACGCGTACCGCTCAAAGATTTCAAACGCGTCATGACAGCATGGCAGACGGAGCTTGAGGGCAAGGCATGGAACAGCCTCTTCCTTGGAAACCACGACCAGCCGCGCTGCCTGTCCCGTTTCGGCGATGATTCACCGGAATACCGTGTGGTAAGCGCCAAAATGCTGGCTACCTGCCTTCATATGATGCAGGGTACCCCGTACGTATACCAGGGCGATGAGCTCGGCATGAAGAACGTTCCGTTCCACGATCTGTCCGAATTCCGCGATATTGAGAGCATCAACGCGTTTCACGAGCTGACCGGAGCCGGAAAAGTAGCGCCGGACGATATGATGCGCTACCTGAACCTGCGCGGAAGAGACAATGCAAGAACTCCGATGCAGTGGGATGATACCGCTTCGGCAGGATTTACCACAGGAACCCCGTGGATCAAAGTCGGACCGGATTACGAGACCGTCAATGCAAAAAATGAGATGGCGGATCCGGATTCTGTATACAATTATTACAAGAAACTGATTCATCTCCGGAAAGAGAAGGATATCATGGTTTACGGAACGTACGAGCTGCTCGATCCGGAGGACGAGGCACTGTATGTATATACCAGAACCTTAGGCGATCAGAAACTCCTCGTGATGTGCAATTTTACAAAAGAGGAGCAGGAGTACACGGTTCCAGAAACCTTTGCGGGAGCAGAGGTACTGATCAGCAACTATCCGCAGGACGGCGCGGCAGCAGGGACACGAAAACTGCGCGCGTATGAGGCGGTTGTTCTGCAAACAAAATAAAAAATGCAGAGGAATCTGTGACAGAACGAACTTTTGCCACAGATTCCTGTTCTCAAAATGTGGCAAAAACCGGTAAGATAAGAAAGGGGAAAACAAAACATGAAATCATATCTGAAAATGGAGACACATCCGCTTGCAGATCCGAAGAATGTAGTAAAGGGCGATAAATATCGTATCACGGTGCTGACGGAGCATCTTCTTCGGATGGAATACAGTGAGGACGGTGAATTTATCGATGCGGCATCCCAGACGGTTGTAAACCGTGATTTTCCAGCAGTGGAATTTTCCGTCAAAGACACAGGCGATGAGCTGGAGCTGCGTACAAAGTATCTGCAGCTGAATTACAACAAAAAGGCATTCTCTGCAAACGGACTTTCCTGCAAAACAACGGCAGTCGGCATCAGTTCTGTACCGGCATGGCATTACGGAGATCCGACACAGGATCTTGGAGGAACGGCCCGTACGCTTGATCAGGTCAACGGAGCATGCGAACTGGAACCTGGTATCATGTCCTGGTTTGGTTCCGCTGTTCTGGATGATTCGAAGTCGCTTCTGATGACAGAGGACGGTTGGGTGACCCCGAGAAAGAAAGGAGTGCAGGATCTGTACTTCTTCGGCTATGGCTGGAATTTCCGCCTGGCATTAAAGGATTTCTACCACCTTTGCGGCAAAACTCCGATGCTTCCGAGATTTGCACTTGGAAACTGGTGGAGCCGTTACTGGCGTTACAGTGAAGCATCTTATATGAAACTGATGGAAGACTTCGACAAAGAGAACGTTCCATTCTCGGTTGCTGTTATCGATATGGACTGGCACCGTGTAGACGATGTGGATCCAAAATACGGCAGCGGCTGGACCGGCTATAGCTGGAATAAAAAACTCTTCCCGGATCCGGAGCGTTTTCTTGGAAAACTCCATGCACGTGGCATGAAGACAACACTGAACGTCCATCCTGCAGACGGAATTCGTGCGTATGAGGACTGCTATCCGGAAGTAGCAGAAGCTATGGGAGTGGATGCAAAAAAAGAAGAGCCGGTCAATTTTGACATTGCGGATCCGAAATTTGTTGATGTATATTTCGACAAAGTCCATCATCCGATGGAAAAAGAGGGCGTCGATTTCTGGTGGATTGACTGGCAGCAGGGACAAAGTACCAAGATCGAGGGTCTTGATCCGCTGTGGATGCTGAATCACTATCATTTCCTTGATAGTGGAAGAGACGGAAAACGTCCGATGACCTTCTCCCGCTACGCAGGACCCGGCTCCCACCGCTATCCGGTCGGATTTTCCGGAGACACTCACATCACCTGGGAATCACTGGATTTCCAGCCATACTTTACTAGCACAGCCTCCAACATCGGCTATGGATGGTGGAGTCATGATATCGGCGGCCATATGCTTGGCTACCGTGACGATGAGCTTGAAGCAAGATGGTATCAGTACGGAGTATTTTCTCCGATCAATCGTCTGCACAGCTCTAACAGTGCCTTCAGTGGAAAAGAGCCTTGGAACTTCAGTATGGAAGTGCGCAGCACGATGGATGATTTCCTCCGTCTGCGTCATAAACTGGTGCCGTATCTGTATACGATGAACTACCGTGCATGGAAAGAGGACACACCGATCGTTGTTCCGATGTATTATGATTACCCGGAGACGGTTTTCTGGGGCAAAAATCAGGCACCGAATCAGTACTTCTTCGGAAGCGAGCTGATGGTAACACCGGTGACAACGAAATGCATTCCGGAGCTGAAGCGTGCAAAAACAAAGGTGTGGCTGCCGGAAGGTACGTGGTTTGATTTCTTCAACGGAATGATTTACGAGGGTGGCAGAAGTATGGATCTGTACCGTACGCTCGAGGAGATCCCGGTTCTTGCGAAAGCAGGTGCGATTATCCCGATGACAGAGAAGATCAGTGCGCTGGATGTAGAATCCAACCCGGATGAGCTGACGGTACGCGTTTACGCGGGCGCGGACAATACATTTGCCCTGTACGAGGATGACAATACTACCATGGCATATGAGAAGGATGACTGTGCAAAAACATCGATGACGCTCGACTGGGGTGCGCGGAAATTTACGATTGCACCGGTTGAGGGCAATCAGAGCCTTGTTCCGGAAAGCAGAATGTACTGCGTAGAATTCGGCGGAAGTACGGCAAAAGAAGCGAAGGTCTTTGTAAACGGCGTGGAAGCGGATGCAGAAGTCAAAGAGAAAGACGGACTTCTTACGATCGCGGTAACAGATGTAAAACCGCAGGATACCGTGACAATCTGTCTGCCGGAAGATACGGAGATTGCAAAGAACGATGTCATGACACGTGCGATGGATCTGTTGCTGCACGCCGAAATCAGCTACATCACCAAAGAGCAGATCGCAAATCTTCTTCACAAAGCAGACGGAAAGGTAGCAATTCTGGCTGCAGAGCTGCAGAGCATGGAACTTTCAAATGATCTGCGCGGTGCGCTGCTGGAGATCATTACGGCATAAATTGCTGCAGAAAAACACGATTTGATTTACAGAAAAAGAATTCTGTGATACGATACATACAAAGAAAAGGAAGAGAGCGTGGCAGTGGATTCTGTCAGGCTCTCTTCTTGAAATGTGAGACAGGAGGATTTTTAAACGTGGGAAAATACATCATGGCACTTGATGCCGGCACAACGAGCAACCGCTGTATTCTGTTTGATCAGAAAGGACAGATCGTAAGCCTTGCGCAGAAGGAGTTTACCCAGCGTTTCCCGAAACCGGGCTGGGTGGAGCACGATGCCAATGAAATCTGGTCCACGATGCTCGGTGTAGCCGTGGAGGCAATGCAGAAAGCGGGTGCGTCATACGAGGATATCGCGGCAATCGGCATTACAAACCAGAGAGAGACGACGATCGTCTGGGACAAAAAGACGGGAGAGCCGGTCTACAATGCAATTGTATGGCAGTGCCGCAGAACATCGGAATACTGCGATTCCTTGATGGAGCGCGGACTGGTTGACCGTTTCCGGGAGAAAACAGGTCTTGTGATCGATGCGTATTTTTCAGCCACGAAGCTGAAATGGATTCTAGATGAAGTTCCGGGCGTGCGCGAGCGGGCGGAGCGAGGCGATCTCTATTTCGGAACGGTGGAGACGTGGCTGATCTGGAAGATGACAAAGGGAAAGGTACATGTCACCGATTACACCAACGCGTCCCGTACAATGCTGTTCAATATCCATACCCTGAAATGGGATGAGGATATCTTAAAAGAGCTGAACATTCCGCTCTGTATGCTGCCGGAAGTCCGCCCGTCGAGCTGTGTCTACGGGGAGACGGCATCCACATATTTCGGCGGCCCGATTCCGATTGCGGGAGCAGCGGGAGACCAGCAGGCGGCGCTGTTCGGCCAGACCTGCTATGCGCCGGGCGAAGCGAAAAATACATACGGAACAGGCTGCTTCCTGCTGATGAACACGGGAGAAAAGCCGGTTTCTTCGACACACGGTCTTGTTACCACGATTGCATGGGGCATCGGGGACAAGATTACGTATGCGCTCGAGGGATCCATTTTCGTCGGCGGAGCCGCAATCCAGTGGCTGCGCGATGAGATGAAGCTGATCGAGTCCTCGGCGGATTCCGAGTACATGGCGCAGAAGGTGAACGACACGAACGGCTGCTACGTCGTGCCGGCGTTTACCGGCCTTGGCGCACCGTACTGGGATCAGTATGCGAGAGGAACCATTCTCGGCCTGACCCGCGGCGTCAACAAATACCATGTGATCCGCGCAACGCTGGAGTCGATCACGTATCAGGTGGATGATGTCTTAAAAGCGATGGAGGCAGATTCCGGCATGAAGCTCTCTGCGCTGCGTGTGGACGGCGGAGCAAGCGCCAACAACTTCCTGATGCAGTGCCAGGCGGACATCAGCCAGGCGCCGGTGGAGCGGCCGTGCTGCATCGAGACGACCGCAATGGGAGCAGCTTATCTTGCGGGACTCGCCGTCGGCTACTGGCCGGATCAGGAGACGGTAAAACAGAACGGAGCCATTGACCGTACGTTTGAGCCGGAGCTCTCGAAAGAGGAGCGCGATGAGAAGATGAACGGATGGCACAAAGCAGTCCGTTACGCCGAAGGATGGGCAAAATAGAAAAAGATTTTGGAAATGCAGAAAAGGAACGGTTTCGTAATGAAAACCGTTCCTTTTCGCGTACTGTGACTTCTTGTCTACTGACGTTAAAGAATGTCGATATGTTCGCCGTTTAAAGCTTTGTTCATGCTTCGCACGGCACAGAATTTACCGCACATCGAGCAGGTATCTTCCTGTTCCGGCGAGCGGTCGGCGCGGATGGCTTTTGCGGTCTCCGGGTCCAGTGCACAGTCCCACTGTGCTTCCCAGTCGAGCACGCGGCGGGCATCGCCCATCTTGTCGTCAATATCACGCGCATGCGGAACACCTTTGGCGATGTCGGCAGCGTGTGCGGCGATTTTGCTTGCGATGATGCCCTGTTTTACATCATCCAGGTTCGGAAGAGCCAGATGCTCTGCCGGCGTTACGTAGCACAGGAAAGCAGCGCCGTTCATGGCCGCAATCGCGCCTCCGATGGCAGCGGTGATGTGGTCATAGCCCGGTGCAATATCGGTCACAAGAGGGCCGAGGACATAGAACGGAGCGCCCATGCAGATGGTCTGCTGTACTTTCATGTTGGCCGCAATCTGATCCATCGGAACGTGGCCCGGTCCCTCAACCATAACCTGAACGTCTTTTTCCCAGGCACGTTTGGTGAGTTCGCCGAGGCGCACCAGCTCCTCAATTTGGCAGACATCCGTTGCGTCGGCAAGGCAGCCAGGACGGCAGGCGTCGCCGAGAGAAATGGTCACATCGTATTCACGGCAGATATCGAGAATCTCATCGTAATACTCGTAGAACGGATTCTCCTCGCCGGTCATGCACATCCAGGCGAACACGAGGGAGCCGCCGCGGGAAACGATATTCATTTTCCGTTTGTGTTTGCGGATCTGATCGATGGTTTTTCTGGTGATGCCGCAGTGCAGGGTGACGAAATCGACACCGTCCTCGGCATGGAGGCGGATGACGTCAATAAAATCTTTGGCGGTCAGCGTATCCAGGTCTCTCTGGTAATGGATCACACTGTCATATACCGGCACGGTGCCGATCATGGCCGGACATTCGGAGGTCAGTTTCCGCCGGAACGGCTGCGTATTGCCGTGGCTCGACAGGTCCATGATGGCTTCTGCGCCCATATTGACCGCGGAGAGTACCTTCTGCATCTCCACATCGTAATCTTTACAGTCTTTCGAAACACCGAGATTTACATTGATTTTCGTGCGCAGCATCGAGCCGATGCCCTCCGGGTCGATGCAGGTGTGCAGCTTATTGGCCGGAATGGCAACCTTTCCGCTGGCAACGAGCGGCATCAGGTCTTTCACGGCCATATACTCTTTTTCTGCGACTTTTTTCAGCTCCGGTGTTACAATGCCGCGGCGTGCGGCGTCCATCTGTGTTGCGTAATTGCGTTCCATCTGTTGTTCTCCTTTATTTTCAAAATCAGATCCGGTAAGCGTGGTTCAGCGGTCCCGAGCCGTGGCCGAGATCCATCATGCTCGCGAGTGCGCCCGAAATATACTCTTTTGCGGCGGAAATGGCATCCGGAAGGGAAAGCCCCTTTGCGAGCCCCGATGCGATGGCGCTGGAGAGTGTACAGCCGGTGCCGTGTGTGTTCGGATTGTCGATGCGTTTTCCGGTGAACCAGGTAAATGTGCCGTCGTGATATAAAAGATCGTTGGCATCATTGATACTGTGGCCGCCCTTTAACAGAACGGCACAGCCGCAGGAATCCCCGATCTCTTTTGCGGCGCGTTCCATATCGCTTTCCGACTGGATTTTGATGCCGGAGAGAACTTCTCCCTCTGGGATATTCGGTGTGATGACTTCGGCCAGAGGAAAGAGCAGTTTTTTCATCAGGTCAGGCACGCCGCCCGAAGCGAGCGCGGAGCCGCTTGTAGCGACGAGGACCGGGTCCACAACGATGTGTTTGGCCTGGTAGAAGCGAAGCCGTTCGGAGATGACTTCGATCAGTGCCGGGGAGGATACCATACCGATTTTGACGGCGTCCGGGAAGATGTCCGTAAAGACGGCGTCAAGCTGTGCGGCCAGAAACTCCGGTGTTACATCGAAAATACCGGAAACGCCGGTGGTGTTCTGGGCGGTGAGTGCGGTAATTGCCGACATGGCGTAAACTCCGTTTGTGATCATGGTTTTGATGTCTGCCTGAATGCCGGCGCCTCCGCTGGAATCACTTCCCGCGATTGTTAATGCTGTTTTCATGTTTTTCGCGTCCATGAGAATTACTCCTTTGCATTACTTTTCTTTTTGGACAGGCGACAAAGAAAGTGGTGCCCCCAGTCTGCCGCCTGGTGTGAGGATGAATGGTTACGTAAAATTATTTGTTTTCCAGCATGCGCAGAGTCTGTTCTTTCAGATCCTTCGTTGCGGAAACAATGTCTTTCTGTGCAAAAATGGCACTGATGACGGCAATGCCGCAGATGCCGCTGCCGGAAAGCTCCGTCACGTTATCGCGTGTGATGCCGCCGATGGCGATGACAGGGATTTTAACGGCATTGCAGATAGCAGTCAGCGTTTCGTGGCTGACATCCTCCGCATCCGCCTTGGAACCGGTGTGGAAGACTGCGCCGACGCCGAGGTAATCTGCCCCGCGCTGCTCGGCGAGAATGGCCTGTTCCACGGTCTGTGCCGAAACGCCGATGATCTTGTCCGGGCCAAGCTTTGCACGGACATCGCCGGCCTCCATATCGCTCTGGCCGACATGAACGCCGTCCGCATCCATCTTAGCTGCGATTTCCACGTTATCGTTGATGACGAAAGGAACATGGTATGCGGCACAGAGTTTTTTCAGTTCCAGTGCCTCTTCCATAAAGTGATCCTGGTCAAGATTTTTTTCGCGGAGCTGGATAAACGTTGCGCCGCCCTGCAGAGCCTTTTCCACCTGGCTGTACAGTGTCTCGCCGTTCAGCCAGCTGCGGTCTGTCACAGCATATAAAAGCAGGCCTTTTTTATCGCACTTCATACTTTGCACCTTTCTCTAGCATCTCGCCGTCCATGTGGTAGATGGCGTCGATGATGCGGTTCCGGTAGGTGGAGTTGCCGTCTTCCGGTTTCATATGGCTCCAGCCGATCTCGCCGGCAAGTCCCATTGCGCAGACAGCGGCAGCAGCGGCTTTTAACGGCTCGTCCGGGTTGGCAACGAGGTAAGCGGTCATCATGCCGGAGAGCTGGCAGCCTGTTCCGGTGATGCTTCCCATCTCGGCGCGTCCGTTGCGGATCACGTAGCAGGTGTCAGCATCGGCAACGAGGTCGATCGCTCCTGTGATGGCGACAACACAGTTGTGGTCTTTCGCAAAGTTTTTTGCAAAAGCAACGGCGCTGTCGAGGTTTTCGTCTGTTACTTTATCGGCAACGTCTGCGTCAACACCCTTTGTCGTTCCGCTTCCGAGTGCCAGTGTTTTGATTTCGGAAATATTTCCGCGGATGACGGTGAACGGGATTTTTTCCATCAGTCCGACTGCGGTCGAAGTACGTAAGTGGCTTGCGCCTGCGCCGACTGGATCGAGCAGGATTTTGTGGCCGAGCGAAGCTGCTTTTGCACCGGCACGGTACATGCCGTCGATGCTCGTTCTGTGCAGCGTTCCGATGTTGATGTTCAGACCGCCGCAGATGGAGGTGATATCCTCGACATCCTCCGGTTCATCGGACATGATCGGGCTTGCGCCGCATGCCAGCAGAATATTGGCGACATCGTTTACTGTAACGTAATTTGTGATGTTGTGTACGAGAGGGGTTGTTTTTCTGACATTGTCAAGACAAGTGCCTAACATAATTTTTTGTTCCTCCTGTGTGAGTATTTTTGCAGAAGCAAATTCCCTTGTGGTACTGGAAGAACCTGTTGATGATGTGTTCATAGAGATTAAAAAAGCAGATATACGTGGAGGTATATCTGCAGAAAATGTGCATATCGTATCTCCCTACGTTGGCATTACCCAAATCAGGTTCAGGGTCTAGGAGATGCATCCTACTCTCAGCCCGCTTCGCACGCGAGCTCCCCTTTGCTTTCTGCAGACAATTATATACGCATAAAAACAATTGTGCAAGAGAAAAACGGAAGATTTAAAAAAATTTCAGAAAAATAAAAAAGACATGCAAAATATTGGAAATGTAATGTTATTTGGGTTGACAGAGAAAATAATATCAGCGTAAAATGAAGTATAAAATATGCGTGGAAGTCATGGACGTGATGATGCCGCCTCCATTCCGATTTTCGCCATGAGCGCCAACGCCTTTGTTGAAGACCGGCAGGCCGCAAAAGAGGCCGGCATGGACGTGCATATCGCAAAGCCGATTGATGCGGAATTACTGAAAAAGAAAATTGCAGAGTATTGCAGGTGAAAAGAAGTGCCCCTGCCCGGCATCTGATGTGTGCCGGGCAGGGGCTTTTGATGTGCGAATCTTATTTTTCTTCCTCAGGGTACGTATAGCCCCAGGTTCTGCGGAAGGAGGTCATCAGATCCATGACGTCCTTCGTGTAGTCGAGGTGCATGGCAGATGCATCTCCATTGATGGCGCGTTCCATGTCGGCGAGCTCATAGGCGAGTGCATCGGCGTTGTCACCGGCTTTGATGATTTCGGATTCGCCGGTGGAAGCGTCTGTGATTTTTGCTTCCCAGGCACGCGGGTACTCCATGATCTCGATAAATCCGTTCTCACAGGAAACCATGCCGCGTTTCGGCTGTTTGGAGTGGAGAGAGAGCATCACACTTGCCATCTGTCCTTCCTGATTGGTGAGAAGGAGGCCGGCCTGCTCGTCCACACCGGTCGGAGCGGGCTTTACCTGGGAAAGGAGCTGATCCGGCTTAGAGTCGAAGAACCAGCGGAGGAAGGAGAGTGCGTATACGCCGATATCAAGCATCGCGCCGCCTGCGAGATTCCGGTTGAAGAAGCGGTTCTTCATGTTGTACTCTTTGAAACTGCCGAAGTTCATCGTGATCAGATTGACTCTGCCGAGACGGCCGGAGTCGAGAATTTTTTTCAGCTCTTTGTAGATCGGCATATGGTAAATCGTCATTGCCTCTCCGATGATGACACCTTTTTCTTTTGCAAGCGCTATGGCCTCGTCGAGCTCGTCGCTGTTCAGCGTAATCGATTTCTCAACGAGAATGTGTTTTCCATTGGCAATCGCCTCTTTCATAAAGCCAAGATGCGTGTTGTGCGGCGTCGTGATATAAATGACATCGACCTCCGGATCGGTAAACATCTCATGGAAATCATCGTAAACTTTTCCAATTCCATATTTCTCCGCAAAAGCAGCCGCCTTCTCATGGGTCCGGTTGCCGACCGCGTAAATATTCTTTCCGTTTTTCTGCAGTGCGACCGCCATTTCATTTGCAATCACACCGCATCCGAGTACAGCCCATTTGATTTCTTTCATCGTGAGATTCTCCTATCGTATCTATTTTGCCCAGAGCGGTTCTTCGCTTCCGCTGTAGTCAAACCGTCTGTCGTTTTTCTCTTCCAGTGCTTTGATCATATGGTACGTAAATTCATTGTAAGGCGTTGGAATTCCAAGCTCTTTTCCCATGCGGATCAGCGCACCCGAGAACATATCAATTTCCGTATGGCGTCCCGCATCGAGATCCTGGAGCGTCGAGTAGCGCGCCGTCGGCGGAACCGCACTTCCGCGTCCCGAGGAGACATCCGCCTTGCTGATATCAATTCCCTTTGCCTCCGCAATCGCCATCAGTTCTGCGCGGAGTCCGTCGCTGATCGCCTTCATATGCACACTGTCGCGGTAGCAGCCGACCCCGGCACCGAGAATAGCCTGCGGCAGGTTATTGCAGACATTCAGCCGGAATTTGCTCCATATTTCCTCTAAAATACAATCGGTTGCCCGGTAATGCAGCCCTGTGCCGGAGAACAGATCCAGAACAGCCTGCACACGCTCACTGTCGTACGGCGCCGAAACTTCGCCGAAAATGATGCCGAGCGTCGCCTCAGGGTTGAAAACGTAGCCGTCATTCTCTTTATGAGAAGCTACTTTGATAACAGCATGAAGCAGATGCTCCGCACCGACTTTTTCCGCGATGATCTCCTCACTGTCCACGCCGTTCATCAGACTCATGATCACAGTATTCTCGCCGGTAACGGCAGTAATATTGTCAAGAGCCCCCGGCAGTGCGCCGTATTTGAGCGAGACGATCAGAAAATCCACGCCGTGTGCCTCTTCCGGTGTCCATACCTCCGGGTGATAAACCGTATCGTTAATTTTGCATCCTTTGTTTTTCAGACGCTTCGCCCGTTCCCCGGACGCGATAACGCCAAGCCGGATGTCCTTTTTCTCCGAAAGCCCCCAGATTACATAAGACCCAACCGCTCCGGCGCCCAGAACAGCAACTGATTTTATTATCATAATAGCCTCCTTTGTAACTGTTTGAATTACCCTTACTATAACAAATTTTGCGGAGATCCTCAATTTGTTGTTCAAAATAGAAAATTTCGGAAAAGGAAGCCTAAATGTGTTAAGGTACATTGTAGAATGAAAAATATAAAAGAAACGCGCAGATGCGGCAAGAGGAGATGACAGAAACACATTACCACATTTCCAAACCGACGGCCTGCTTCATGCTGGATCTGAATGATCTGAAAATGTACGAAGACAAAATCCGGACGAAAGAAGAACAGAAGGCAAAAGAAAAACAAGAGAAGAAATAAGAAACGAAGGAGAAACGAAATTCGAACATTTCTCCTTCGTTTTTTGCACGCATTTTTACCGGGAAATCATATTCTAAGGTTAGAATGAAAAAACAGGAGAATCTGTTGATGAAAGGAAAATGGCTGACAGGTGCGCTTGTACTGGCAATGGCGGCAGTGACGCTGGCGGGATGCGGGGCAAAAGATGAGACAAAAGAAAAAGTGGAGCAGGTGACATTAAATGAGGTTGCCCACTCCATTTTTTACGCCCCGCAGTACGTGGCAATTGAGGAGGGGTATTTTGCGGACGAGGGCATTGATCTGACGCTGATAACAGGATTTGGTGCAGATAAAGTGCTGACGGCGATGATTTCCGGCGAAGCGGATATCGGGTTTATGGGGGCGGAGGCAACCGTCTACGCGTACCTCGAGGGAACCGCAGACCCAGTTGTGAACTTCGCGCAGCTGACGCAGCGGGCGGGAAACTTTGTTGTGGGAAGAGAGAAAGACAATTCGTTTACCTGGGAGAAATTGAAAAACAAAGAGGTATTAGGGGGAAGAAAAGGCGGTATGCCGGAAATGGTCTTTGAGTATGTTCTGGCGCAGAAAGGGATTGATAAAAAAGACGTAAACATCAACCAGAGCATCGATTTTGGTTCCACAGCTGCCGCGTTCTCCGGCGGGCAGGGGGATTATACGATTGAATTTGAACCGTCCGCGACACTGCTCGAGCAGAAGGGCGACGGCTATGTCGTGGCATCGGTCGGAACGGAATCCGGGTATGTGCCGTATACGTCGTACAGCGTCAAACAGAGTTATCTGAAAACGCACGGCGCAACCGTAGAAAAATTCACGAAGGCACTGCAGAAGGGAATGGACTTCGTGCAGACGCACACACCGGAGGAGATTGCAGAAGTGATTGCGCCGCAGTTTGCAGAAACCGAGCTGGAAACCATCACCGCGATCGTGCGCCGCTACTATGAGCAGGATACGTGGAAAGAAAATCTGATCTTTGAGGAAGAAAGTTTTGATCTTCTGCAGGAGATTCTGGAGCAGGCGGGAGAGCTGGAGAAAAAGGCACCGTACAAGACACTCGTGACAACAAAATACGCCGAAGAGGCCGCCGCCAAAGGCTGATTCCGGCGGAATAGAAAAGCGAAAAAAGACAGAAAAAGACACTTTTCGACATTCGTCGACAAACAGCGACATTTCATTCGAAAAAAATAAAGAAAATTGCAAAAGAAAAGAAGAAAAATAGAGAAAAAGTATTGCAAAAAAGTAAATTTTGTTGCATACTATGGGTGTCGCATATATTTTTTACAACACAGGCATACGGAGGCGAACAGACATGAAAGTAGGTTTTATCGGCGGCGGCAACATGGCGAGTGCCATGATTGGCGGAATGATCCAAAAAGGAGTTGTATCTGCAGATGACATTCTGGTATCGGTCCGCACGGAGAAAAGTGTGGAACGCTTGACCAACCAGTTTGGAGTCCAGGCGACTATGGAGAACGAAGCGGTCGTAGCCGGATCCGATCTTGTATTCCTGGCAGTAAAGCCAAACCAAATAAAAAATATAATAAACCTCGTCAAAAACTTCATCTCACCCGAGAAGATTATCGTATCGATTCTTCCCGGTAAGTCTTTACAATGGCTGGGTACAGAAATCGGAAAACCAACAAAGTTAATTCGCACCATGCCAAACACACCAGCACTCGTCGGAGAAGGAATGACCGGCGTCTGTGCCAATGATCTCGTGACGGAGGAAGAGCTGCAGCTCGTTTTAACCCTCCTGAAAAGCTTTGGCCGCGCAGAAGTTGTTCCGGAGTATCTGATGGATACCGTCACAGGTGTCAGCGGAAGCTCGCCGGCGTACGTATTTCTTTTCCTGGAGGCTCTTGCAGATGCGGCCGTAGCCGAAGGAATGCCGAGAAAACAGGCATATGAATTTGCTGCACAGTCTGTCCTTGGAAGCGCCAAAATGCTTCTCGAGACAGGAATGCACCCGGGAGAATTAAAAGACATGGTCTGCTCGCCAGGCGGAACCACCATCGAAGCGGTTGCCGTACTGGAGCGGGAGAACCTGAGAAGTGCTGTTATTGATGCAACACGAGCCTGCATCCGGAAATCAAAGGGAGTGGATTAGAAGGAGCAGCACCGCCGCTTTGACAGAATGACGCTAATGTGAAAGCAGCAAAAATAAAGAATGTATGCACAAAAAAACAAACCAAAACAAGCAAAAAGCAAGCACAAAAAAGAGTAAAAAAACAAACGAGCGGAAAAATCCCGGCAGCCGTGGAAAAGGCACCGGGATTTTTTTCTGGTAATTTATAGTTTTTTTTCCTTTACTGAGCGTACTGTTGTGATAATCGGAAGAATAGGTTACATCCTTTCCAAACCATACCGGAGGAACAAAGGCGTTTGCGGATGCTTCGTCCGGAAACTCCACCTCTGCGAGGTAAAGGCCTTCATACGGCGCATCAAAGACATCGAGCTCGATCGTCAGATCCGTTCCGGTAAGCGGCAGCAGATAGCGTGTTTTTGAGATGAGAACGCCGTCTGCCTTTTCCCGCAGATGCAGGTAGGATTCCTTTGTGAGCGGAAGATTATACTCTTCACGCACCATCAGCCCTTTTGACTTGTAGGTCAGATAATATTCGTCGTCAGAGCGGCGGATGCGGACAACCGGTTCGGTGGAAAGATAGCCCTGCTCGATTTTTTTACATGGATAGCTTGTAAGATTTTCCGGAAGCTGATCCAGAAGGTATTTGCGTTCGATTTCCATAAAAGAGACTCCTTCTCGTGATTGCATCACTGCTTTTTTCAAGAGTTTACCATGCTTTTCCCGTGATGTTAAGCGAAATCCGGCTTTTTGCGAAAAAAGTCCTGAAATTTTTATGAAATGCAAGCATTCTGCGGAAAAATGTGGTATAATAGCGGCGGTTTGTTACAAAGAAAAGCAGAGAATATCACGTGACAAAACACACGAGACTGATCATACAACACAGGAGGACAAAACCATGGCAAAGATTTATGTATTTCTGGCAGACGGATGTGAAGAGATTGAGGCACTGACCCCGGTGGATCTGCTGCGCAGAGCCGGAGAAGACGTATGCACCGTTTCTATTATGGGAAGAAAAGAAGTAACAGGATCCCACAAAATCACCATTCTTGCAGATGAAACCATCGAAGAGGGAGAGTTTGATGACGGAGACATGCTGGTACTTCCGGGCGGAATGCCGGGTACATTAAATCTGGCCGGAAACGAGACGCTCGCAGCGCTGATCCGTTCCTATGACGATCAGGGAAAGAAACTGGCAGCCATCTGCGCAGCGCCGAGCATCCTTGGTGTGATGGGCATCTTAAAAGATAAAAACGCCGTCTGCTTCCCGGGATTTGAAGAAAAGCTGGCAGGCGCAAACGTACTCGATGTACCGGCAGTCACCGACAAAAATGTGACCACCGGCCGCGGCATGGGAGCAGCCACTGACTTCGCACTGGAGCTGATCCGTGTTCTGCAGGGAGAGGACAAAGCAAAAGAAATGGCGGAAAAAATCGTATTTCATTGCTAAAAAAAAGCCTAAAAACCACAGAAATATAAAAAAATCACTGGCGTTTTTGAAAAGAGTATGCTATACTCGATAAATGACTGTAGAATGGAGAGGTGTGCAGGTTTTCTGCCGCTTTTCAGATAAATCAAGGAGGAAATTGATAAAATGAGTGTACAGGTCGAAAATTTAGAAAAGAATATGGCCAAACTTACCATTGAGGTTCCGGCTGAAGAATTAGAGAAAGCACTGGAGAAAGCTTACCAGAAACAGAAAAAGAACATCAGCGTTCCGGGCTTCCGTAAAGGAAAAGTTCCGAGAGCTATGGTAGAAAAAATGTATGGCCCGGCAGTATTCTATGAGGATGCTGTAAACAGCCTTGTTCCGGAAGAGTATTCCAAAGCAGCAGAAGAGAGCAAACTGGACATCGTATCCCGTCCGGAGATCAACGTAGAGCAGATCGAAAAAGGCAAAGCTTTCATCTTTACCGCAACTGTAGCAGTAAAACCGGAAGTTACCCTTGGCGAGTACAAAGGTCTGGAAGTAGCAAAAGCTGACACAACCGTTACAGATGAAGAAGTAGAAGCTGAGCTGAAAAAAGAGCAGGAGAAAAATGCAAGAACCATCAATGTAGAGGATCGTCCGGCAGCAGACGGAGATACCGTTACACTTGACTTCGAAGGTTCTGTAGACGGCGTTCCGTTCGACGGCGGCGCTGGAAAAGATTATCCGCTGACCCTTGGCTCCCATTCCTTCATTCCGGGATTCGAAGAGCAGCTCGTTGGCGCAGCTCTGGAAGAGGAGAAGGAAGTAAACGTTACTTTCCCAGAGGATTATCAGGCAGAAGAGCTTGCTGGAAAAGCAGCAGTATTCAAATGCACCATCCACAAAATCGAAGCAAAAGAGCTTCCGGCACTTGATGACGACTTCGCAAAAGACGTTTCCGAGTTCGATACTCTGGATGAGTACAAAAAAGAAATCAAAGACAACCTGACCAAGAAAAAAGAAGAGCAGGCTAAGACAGAAAAAGAGAACGCTGTCGTAGATAAAGCAGTAGAGAACGCAACAATGGAGATTCCGGAAGCTATGATCGATACGCAGGTAGAGAACATGGTTGACGATTTCGCAAGAAGAATCCAGTCCCAGGGTCTGTCCATGGAGCAGTACATGCAGTTTACAGGCGCTACCGTTGATTCCTTAAAAGAGCAGATGAAACCGCAGGCTGTTAAGAGAATCGAGAGCAGACTGGTACTTGAGAAAGTTGCAGAAGCAGAGAACATCCAGATCAGCGATGAGAAGCTGGACGAAGAGCTGGCTAAAATGGCTGAAATGTACAAAATGGAGCTGGATAAATTCAAAGAGCTCGTTGGCGAATATGAGAAAGAGCAGATGAAGAAAGATCTCGCTGTTCAGGAAGCAGTAACTCTCATGGCCGACAGCGCAAAAGAGGCGTAAGACCTCGGAAAGAGAGGCAATTGAATGAGTTTTGTACCTTATGTCATCGAGCAGACAAGCAGGGGAGAGAGAAGTTACGATATTTATTCAAGACTGCTGAACGACCGTATTATTTTTCTGGGAGAGGAAGTCACTGACGTATCGGCAAACCTGATCGTTGCACAGCTTCTGTTCCTAGAGTCTGAAGATCCGGGAAAAGATATCCACATGTATATCAACAGTCCGGGAGGTTCTGTAAGCGCAGGACTTGCTATCTATGATACGATGCAGTACATCAAATGTGATGTATCCACGATCTGTATCGGTATGGCTGCCAGCATGGGAGCATTCCTTCTTGCCGGCGGTACCAAAGGAAAGAGAATGGCTCTGCCAAACTCTGAAATCATGATTCATCAGCCATCCGGCGGTGCACAGGGTCAGGCAACCGAGATCAAAATCGTTGCAGAACAGATTCTGAAAACCAAACGGAAATTAAATGAAATTCTGGCGGCAAATACAGGAAAACCGCTGGAACAGATTGAGATCGATACCGAGCGTGACAACTACATGTCCGCAGAGGAAGCAAAAGCATACGGTCTGATTGATAATGTAATTACGAACCGATAAGAGAGGAAAGGTGTCCAAAAGCGTAGTTCCGGCAATGAGGCTTTTGTGGCACCTTTTGCCTTATCCGGCGATAAGGTTTAGTTGTAATATGTTGAAAGGAAGAAAACGATGGCTATAAAAGGGAATGATACCAAGATCCGCTGCTCTTTCTGCGGAAAGACAGAAGACCAGGTACGCAAGCTGATCGCAGGCCCGGACGGGGCATACATCTGTGATGACTGCGTGGCAATCTGCTCGGAGATCATTCAGGAAGAATTTGAGGATCTGTACGGCGAGCAGGATACCGACGAGATCAACCTGATCAAACCAAAGGAAATCAAAGCATTTCTGGATGACTACGTAATCGGACAGGATGAGGCGAAAAAAGTGCTCTCCGTTGCTGTTTACAACCATTACAAACGAGTGCTTTCCGGTGCATCCTCCGACATCGAACTGCAGAAGAGCAACATTCTGATGCTCGGACCGACCGGTTCCGGAAAAACGTATCTGGCACAGACACTGGCCAAACTGATCAACGTTCCGTTTGCAATTGCAGACGCAACGGCGCTCACCGAGGCAGGTTATGTCGGCGAGGACGTAGAAAACATTCTGCTCCGCCTCATTCAGGCAGCAGACTATGATATCGAGCGCGCTGAGCACGGCATCATCTACATCGATGAGATCGATAAAATCACAAGAAAATCCGAAAACGCTTCGATCACACGAGATGTTTCCGGCGAGGGTGTACAGCAGGCACTGCTGAAAATCCTGGAGGGAACTGTAGCTTCCGTTCCGCCGCAGGGCGGAAGAAAGCATCCGCATCAGGAGTTTATTCAGATTGATACGACGAATATCCTCTTTATCTGCGGCGGTGCATTCGAAGGACTCGAGAAGATCATCGAGACGAGACAGGATACGAAATCCATCGGATTCAACAATCCGATCGGCCATGCAAAAGATGAGAATGTCGGAGATCTGCTCCGTCAGGTCATGCCGCAGGATCTGACCAAGTTCGGCCTGATTCCGGAGTTTGTCGGACGTGTGCCGATTGTCGTTACGTTAAATTCTCTGGATGAGACGGCCCTGATGAAGATTCTGGTTGAGCCGAAGAATTCTCTGGTCAAACAGTACAAGAAGCTGTTTGAGCTGGACGGCGTACAGCTTGACTTCAAAGAAGATGCACTCGAAGCGATTGCAAAGAAATCCCTGGAGCGGAAAACAGGCGCCAGAGGTCTCCGCGCAATCATGGAAGATACGATGATGGATCTGATGTATGAGATCCCGTCGGACAATACGACAAAAGAATGCGTCATCACCAAGGACGCTGTAGAAAAGAAGGCGGAGCCGGAGATTATTCACGGCGAACCGGCCCCTGTTCCACGGCGGAATATGGGAAGAAGATCCGGAAGACCGGAAACCGCCTGAAAAACGCAGGAGGAAACTTAAATGGAAGAAGTGACAAAAGTATTACCGGCGATTGCGCTGCGTGGAACAACGATTTTGCCGGATATGATTGTACATTTTGATATCAGCAGACCTAAATCGGTTCGTGCGGTCGAGGAGGCGATGCTGGGAGACCAGAAAATTTTCCTGATTACACAGAAAGACCCGGATACGGAAGTACCGGGTCTGCTTGATGTGTATAAAATTGGAACAATTGCGGTCATCAAACAGGTTGTGAGAATGCCAAAGGATGTTCTTCGGATTCTCGTAGAAGCAGAAAGACGCGCAGAACTGCTGAACTTCGAGGAAGAGGAGAGCGAGTATCTCCGCGCCGAGGTGGCGCTGTTTACCGGCTCGGACGAAATGCAGTTTTCCGATATCGAGCAGGAGGCAATGCTGCGCAACTTAAAAGAGCTGTTTGCCGTCTACTGCGAGCAGACGCAGAAAGTCAGCAAGGAACTGGCAGGCCAGATCCTCGGAACCGAAGAAGTTGGAAAGCTGGTGGACCAGATCTGCATGAATCTGCCCCTCGACTACGTAAACCGCCAGAAACTGCTGGAGGCTGTGGAGCTTTCCGAGCGGTATGATACGCTCTGCGTCATGATCGCCAACGAGATTCAGATTCAGGAGATCCGTTCGGAGATTCAGGGAAAAATCAAAGAGCGGATCGATAAGAACCAGCGTGATTATATTCTGCGCGAGCAGCTTAAAGTCATCCGCGAGGAACTCGGCGAGGACAATTCCCGGACCGAGATTGAAAATTATAAGAAGCAGCTTGAGAAGCTCAAAGCCTCCAAAGAGGTAAAAGAGCGGATTTCCGAGGAGATTCACCGTCTGGAAAATTCGGCCAACAATCCGTCCGAGGCAGGCGTGATCCGCGGCTATATCGAGACACTGCTGGGGCTTCCGTGGGATAAGGCATCCCGTGACAATCAAGATCTGGCAAGAGCACGCGAGATTCTGGAGGAAGATCACTACGGTCTTTCGAAAGTAAAAGAGAGAATCCTCGAATTCCTGGCCGTACGCACCCTGACGAAGAAAGGCGAGAGCCCGATTCTCTGCCTGGCAGGCCCTCCGGGAACCGGTAAGACCTCGATTGCGAGAAGCGTGGCGCGAGCCCTGAATAAAAAATACGTCCGCATCTGTCTCGGCGGTGTGCGGGATGAGGCGGAGATCCGCGGCCACAGAAGAACCTACATCGGCGCGATGCCGGGACGCATTGCGGCGGGACTCCATCAGGCGAAGGTGAAAAATCCGTTGATGCTGCTCGACGAGATCGACAAAGTAAGTGCAGATTACAAGGGAGATACCTCTTCCGCGCTTCTTGAGGTCCTCGATTCCGAGCAGAATAATAAATTTGCCGATCATTACGTAGAGCTTCCGATCGACCTTTCGGAGGTGCTCTTTATTGCAACCGCAAATGATATTCAGAACATTCCGCGTCCGTTGCTGGACCGTATGGAAGTGATTGAAATTTCAAGCTATACGGAAAACGAGAAGTTCCATATCGCAAAAGAACATCTCGTTCCGAAGCAGAAGAAGGCGAACGGTCTGAAAGAAGCACAGCTTGTGATCGAGGATGAGGCGCTGATGGAAGTGATCAGCGGCTACACCAGAGAGGCCGGTGTCCGCTCCCTGGAGCGCCAGATCGGCAGAATCTGCAGAAAGAGCGCGAGAAAGATTCTCGAGGAACAGGTAAAAGAGGTTGTTGTGACGAAAAAAAACCTGGAAGAGTTCCTCGGAAAAGAGAGGTATGAGTTCCAGCCGGCCAACGAAAAACCGGAGATTGGTATTGTGCGCGGTCTTGCCTGGACGGCAGTCGGCGGCGATACGCTGCAGATCGAGGTCAATGTGATGCCGGGAAAAGGAGAGTTTCTGCTGACCGGCCAGCTCGGCGATGTGATGAAGGAGTCTGCGCAGGCGGGCATCAGCTTTATTCGTTCCGTGGCAGAGCAGTATGAGATTCCGAAAGAATTTTTCGAGAAACACGACATCCACATTCACATTCCGGAGGGAGCCGTTCCAAAAGATGGCCCGTCTGCCGGTATTACGATGGCGACGGCGATGGTTTCCGCGATCACAAAGGTTCCGGTAAAAGCAGACGTTGCGATGACCGGAGAGATTACGCTCCGCGGCCGTGTGCTTCCGATCGGTGGCTTAAAAGAGAAGCTGCTGGCGGCAAAGAAAGCCGGTATCCATATGGTTCTCGTTCCGGAGAAAAATGAGCCGGATGTAAGAGAACTGGATGCGGAGATCACAGACGGACTGCAGATCGAATTTGTCGGCAGCATGGAACAGGTATTAAAACTGGCACTTGTGGAAAAGAAGTAAGGCCAGAAGATGCAAAAAACAGGAGAAGAAAAGTATGGTAATTAAACAGGTAGAGCTGCAGCATGTCTGCGGAATCACCAGTAAACTGCCGGATACCGGTCAGGTGGAAGTGGCATTTGCGGGAAAATCCAATGTTGGAAAATCTTCTCTCATCAATGCCCTGATGAATCGGAAATCACTGGCGCGTACCAGTGCGCAGCCGGGAAAAACACAGACGATCAACTACTACCACATCAATGAGGAAATGTATCTGGTGGATTTGCCGGGATACGGTTTTGCGAGAGCCTCCGAGGAGGTTAAAGCAAAATGGGGCAAGCTGATCGAGGATTATCTGCATCAGTCAAAAATGCTGCACGCAGTATTTCTTCTGATTGATATCCGTCATGCACCGTCCAACAACGATCGCATCATGTACAACTGGATTCTTCGAAACGGCTATCAGCCGATCATCATTGCGACGAAGCTGGACAAGATCAAGCGCAGCCAGCTTCAGAAACAGATCAAGCTGATCCGCGAGACGCTGGAGGTTGAGAAAGATACGATTGTGATTCCGTTTTCTGCAGAGACAAAACAGGGACGCGAGGAGATCTGGAATCTGATTGATGAAATCCGCTCGGATGCAGAAGAAAGCGGGGAATAATGTCATGGGTATGATACGTGCTGCAGGCCTTGGGTATGAATACCTCCGTTACGAGGAGGAAGGACAGGAGCCGGAAGTAACAAAAGCGATCGAGGACGTCAGTCTGGAAATCCAGAAAGGTCAGTTTATCGCGGTGCTCGGGCATAACGGAAGCGGAAAATCAACGCTTGCGAAACATATCAACGCTCTGCTGGTGCCTACAGAAGGCACCATGTGGGTGGATGATATGAAGACGACAGATGAGGAGGATGTCTGGAAGATCCGCCAGAAAGCCGGTATGGTATTCCAGAACCCGGATAACCAGATCATCGGAAATGTGGTGGAAGAGGATGTCGGCTTTGGACCGGAAAATCTGGGTGTCCCGACCGATGAAATCTGGAAACGGGTGGAGGAGAGCCTTACGGCGACCGGGATGATTTCATACCGGGCCCACTCTCCGAATAAGCTCTCGGGAGGTCAGAAACAGAGGGTTGCAATTGCAGGAGTGATGGCTATGCAGCCGGAATGTATTGTTCTTGATGAACCAACCGCGATGCTGGATCCGAACGGACGAAAAGAGGTTCTTCGCGCTGTGCGTAAGCTGAATGAAGAAAAGGGCGTTACGGTTATTCTGATTACGCATTACATGGAAGAGGTTGTTTTTGCGGACCGTGTGTTCGTTATGGACAGCGGCAGACTGGTAATGCAGGGGACACCACGGGAGATTTTCTCCGAGGTGGAAAAATTAAAAGAGCTCCGTCTCGATGTACCCCAAGTGACACTGTTGGCTTATGAATTGAGAAAAAGTGGTGTAGATCTCCCGGAGGGAATTCTGACCATTGAAGAACTGGTGAATGCATTATGTCATTGAAACTTGAAGATGTAACGTACACATACAGCCCGGGAACGGCATATGAAATGCACGCCCTGGAGCATATCAATCTTGAAATTCCGAATGGCCAGTTTGTTGGGATTATCGGCCATACGGGAAGCGGAAAATCGACGCTTGTGCAGCATTTGAACGGTCTGATCCGACCGACTGCCGGACGGGTGCTGTATAACGGAGAGGATATCTGGAAAGAAGGATATTCGCTAAGAGAGCTTCGAAGCCATGTGGGACTGGTTTTTCAGTACCCGGAGCATCAGCTTTTTGAGACGGATGTGATCACAGATGTCTGCTTCGGACCGAAAAATCAGGGACTTTCACCGGAGGAATGCAGAAAACGGGCGGAAGAGGCGCTGGATCATGTCGGATTTCCAAAGGAAATGTATGAAAAATCGCCGTTTGAACTCTCCGGAGGTCAGAAACGTCGTGTTGCGATTGCCGGTGTGCTTGCCATGAACCCGGATTTTCTGGTGCTTGACGAGCCGACTGCAGGCCTTGATCCGAAGGGACGCGATGAAATCCTCGATCAGCTTGCATTGCTGCATAAGACGCGCGGCATTTCGGTCGTGCTCGTATCGCACAGCATGGAGGATATTGCAAAATATGTAGAGCGGATTATTGTCATGAACCACGGTCATGTGGCGTTTGACGATACACCGAAGAAAGTCTTCGCTCACTATAAAGAGCTCGAGAAAATCGGTCTTGCGGCGCCGCAGATGACGTATATTATGCATGCGCTAAAGGAACACGGCATGGACGTGGACGTAACGGCGACGACGGTTGAGGAGGCACGCGATACGATTCTTGCGGCACTGGAAAGTCAGAAGAAAAACGGGAAAAAAGGAGCAGAAGTATGTTAAGAGATATTACTCTGGGACAGTATTACCCGGCAGATTCTATTCTGCACCGGCTTGACCCGCGTGTGAAATTTGTAGGAACGATCGTTTATGTCGTTTCCCTCTTTTTGTTCCACAATTGGGGCTATCTGCTTGGAACCGTATTCCTTGCGGTGATGATTAAACTGTCGAAGGTACCGTTCAAATTTATCACGAAGGGTCTGAAATCAATTTTTGTGCTGCTTGCGATTACGATGGTGTTTAACATCTTATTTACGCCGGGTGAGGTGCTCGTCCGTATCTGGAAAATTACGATCACCCACGAGGGTGTGGCCATGGCATGCCGTATGTCGGTGCGTCTGATTTTCCTGATGATCGGCTCTTCGCTGATGACGCTGACGACAACACCGAACCAGCTGACGGATGCACTCGAAAGCCTGCTCGGACCATTGAAAAAAATCCATGTGCCGGTGCATGAGATTTCCATGATGATGTCAATCGCACTCCGTTTTATCCCGATTCTCCTGGAAGAGACAGACAAGATTATGAAAGCGCAGATGGCGCGCGGCGCGGATTTTGAGAGCGGAAATATTATCCAGAGAGTAAAGAACATGGTGCCGCTTCTGGTGCCGCTGTTTATTTCAGCCTTCCGCCGTGCAAATGATCTGGCGCTGGCGATGGAAGCACGCTGCTACCATGGAGGAGAGGGAAGAACACAGATGAAACCGCTTCGGTATCAGACGCGCGATTATGCAGCGTATGGCGTTCTTATGGCATACCTTGTGTGCAGTATCGGCCTTCGCGTGTGCGGACTCTGACTTTGACGAAAACGGAGGAGAAGAATGCGCAGAATTAAGCTGATTGTAGCGTATGACGGCACAAATTACTGTGGATGGCAGGTACAGCCAAACGGCATTACAGTACAGGAAGTATTAAACCAGGTTCTTTCCGATCTTTTTGCGAAGAAAACGGCCTGCATCGGCGCAAGCCGGACCGACGCAGGGGTACATGCCCTTGGCAATGTGGCGGTGTTTGACACGGATGCGAGAATGCCGGCAGACCGCATCGCATTTGCGCTGAACACACGGCTTCCGGCGGATATCCGTATTCAGGGATCATCCGAAGTGCCGCCGGACTTTCACCCGCGTTTTACCGCAACAGTTAAAACGTATGAATATCGGATTTTGAACCGCACCTTTGCAGATCCGACGCGGAGACTGAATTCCTATTTCTGGTACGGCCCGCTGGATGTGGATGCGATGCGGCAGGCAGCATCGTATCTGGTTGGCATGCATGATTTTAAAAGCTTTGCAACAGCAAAACCGGAGGTGACCGACACGGTCCGTACCATCTATGAAACGAGTTTGGAAAAAGAAGACGATCTGATCCGCTTCCGGATTACCGGAAACGGTTTTCTCTACAATATGGTGCGGATTATCACCGGAACACTGCTTGAGGTTGGAAAGGGCGATTATCCGCCGGAGAAAGTAAAAGAAATCCTTGCGGCGAAGGATCGAAAAATGGCGGGAGCAACGGCAAGGCCGGAGGGGCTGACCCTGGTGCAGATCCGGTATCCCGAATGGGATTTCGAGTAAAGACATAAGTGGTCTGTATTTCCCGCGAAACGGGACTCGCAGTTTGCGAAAAAATGCAAAATATGGGTAAAAAACAGTTGACATTCCAAAATTCGTATAATATAATTACTAAATGTGTGACGTAGTTTGAAAACGCCGATGCCATAAGCCCCGGTAAGGCGGTTTCCTATATACATGAAACAGTAAATTGAATTTTTCACAGGAGGTTATATCCATGAACACCTTTATGGCAAATCCAGATAAGATTGAAAGAAAATGGTATGTTGTTGATGCAGAAGGATGTACATTAGGACGTCTGGCATCTGAAGTAGCAAAAGTATTACGTGGAAAAAACAAACCGGAGTACACTCCGCACGTAGATACTGGTGATTACGTAATCGTAATCAACGCTGATAAAGTAGCAGTAACCGGTAAAAAACTGGATCAGAAGATCTATTACAGCCACTCCGATTATGTTGGTGGAATGAAAGAAGCTACTCTTCGTGAGATGATGGCTAAGAAACCGGAGAAGGTTGTTGAACTTGCAGTGAAAGGCATGCTTCCAAAAGGACCTCTTGGAAGACAGATGTTCACAAAACTTCACGTATACGCTGGTGCAGAGCACGCTCATGCAGCTCAGAAACCAGAAGTATTAACATTTTAATAGGGAGGTAAAGAACATTGGCTAGCGCAAAATATTACGGAACCGGAAGAAGAAAAAAATCTATCGCAAGAGTATATCTTGTACCGGGAACTGGTAAAGTTACCATCAATAAAAGAGACATCGATGAGTATTTTGGTCTGGAGACCCTGAAAGTTATCGTTCGTCAGCCTCTGGCAGCTACAGAGACCGCTGATAAATTTGACGTGATCGTAAACGTTCACGGCGGTGGATACACAGGACAGGCAGGAGCAATCCGTCACGGTGTTGCACGTGCCCTTCTGACTGTAGACAACGACTACAGACCAGTTCTGAAAAAAGCAGGATTCCTGACTCGTGATCCTAGAATGAAAGAGCGTAAGAAATACGGTCTCAAAGCAGCTCGTCGTGCACCTCAGTTCAGCAAGAGATAATCTGCTGTTCAGACCGTATCAAAATGGTTCAAAAACCCCGGAAAATCAAGGTTTTCCGGGGTTTTACTATATCTAAACGGGCTGATATAGTTTGACCAAATTTGGAAAAACGAGAACCGTTTTCACCCAATTTTTAGTGGTCCGCAAGTGGTTAACCGGCCAAAAAGAGGGCAAAAAGAGGGTCAAGTGGTGCCCAAAGTGGTTAACCGAGAGCCGATTTTTGGGGGTGTTTTGGGGTCGCTTTTCAGCCCTTTGTTCCCTCGTTTTGGTCTGTGGCAGTTTGACATAGTTTGACCTAATTTGAATAATTGAATATGAATTTGATACAGCACTCAGTATAAAATGACTGGGTGCTTTTTTCATTTCAGGAACTCGTATTCCGGCGATAGAAAGAGCCGTCACTTCACTTTTTATTTTGGAGTGGCGGCTTTTTCTATTTCCAGAAGCAACAGAAACAATTAGAAATGAGGTGAAGTCAATGAACACGCAAATCATTGCCATTGCCAACCAGAAGGGCGGCGTTGGCAAAACCACCACCTGTGCCAATCTTGGAATCGGTTTGGCGCAGGCCGGAAAGAAAGTCCTGCTGATTGACGGAGACCCGCAAGGAAGCCTGACGATCAGCCTGGGCAATCCCCAACCGGACAAGCTGCCCTTTACGCTGTCGGACGCTATGGGTCGTATCCTGATGGATGAGCCGCTTCGTCCCGGCGAGGGTATCCTGCACCACCCAGAGGGCGTAGACCTGATGCCTGCGGACATCCAGTTATCCGGTATGGAGGTATCTCTGGTAAATGCCATGAGCCGTGAGACTATCTTGCGGCAATATCTGGATACGCTGAAGGGACAATACTCCCATATCCTCATCGACTGCCAGCCCTCCCTAGGGATGCTCACAGTCAATGCGCTGGCCGCTGCAAACAGGATCATAATTCCCGTTCAGGCGGAGTATCTGCCCGCCAAAGGGCTGGAACAGCTGCTCTCCACGGTAAACAAGGTAAAGCGGCAGATCAACCCCAAGCTCCAGATAGACGGTATCCTGCTGACGATGGTGGACAGCCGAACCAACTTTGCCAAAGAGATCTCCGCGCTCCTGCGGGAGACCTATGGCAGCAAGATCAAAGTATTCGGCACAGAGATCCCCCATTCTGTCCGGGCAAAGGAAATCAGCGCCGAGGGAAAAAGCATTTTTGCCCATGATCCCAGTGGCAAGGTGGCAGAGGGCTACAAAAATCTGACGAAGGAGGTGTTGAAACTTGAAAAGCAGCGCGAAAAAAATAGAGCTGGCCTCGGTAGATGATCTGTTTTCCACCGAAGAAGGCCGCCAGGATGCAAAGCTGGAAAAGATTCAGGAAATTCCGCTGTCTGAACTGCATCCCTTTAGGAACCATCCATTCAAAGTCAAGGATGACGAAGCCATGATGGAGACCGCTGACAGTATCAAGCAGTATGGCGTTCTGGTTCCGGCCATTGCCCGACCGGACCCGGAGGGCGGTTATGAGCTGGTAGCCGGACACAGGCGGCACAGAGCCAGTGAACTGGCAGAAAAGGAGACCATGCCGGTCATTGTTCGGGATTTGGACGATGATGCCGCTACAATCATTATGGTTGACAGCAACTTGCAGCGAGAAAGCCTGCTCCCAAGCGAAAGGGCCTTTGCCTACAAAATGAAGCTGGAGGCCATGAAAAGACAGGCTGGCAGACCGAGTAAAGAAAATTGTTCCCAAGTTGGGAACGATTTTGGGAAGAAGTCCAGCGAGGTTTTGGCAGAGCAAGTAGGTCAGAGTAAAAACCAGATTTTTCGCTATATCCGTCTGACAGAGCTGATTCCTGAATTGATGGATATGGTGGATGAAAAGAAGATTGCCCTGAACCCTGCCTATGAACTGTCCTTTCTCAAAAAGGACGAACAGGTAGACCTGCTGGATGCCATGGACAGTGAGCAGGCTACCCCTTCCCTTTCCCAAGCCCAGCGGCTCAAGAAATACAGTCAGGAGGGGCATCTGACCCTCGATATGATGCGTGTCATCATGGGTGAGGAAAAGAAAAGTGATCTGGACCGAGTAACATTTACCTCTGACACTTTGCGGAAGTATTTCCCCAAAAGCTATACGCCCCAGCGGATGCAGGAAACCATCATCAAGCTGCTGGAGGCATGGCAGAAAAAGCGTCAGAGAGACCAGGAACGATGAAAGGAGCCGCCTATGAGGGATATTTCAGCCCGTGAGCTGAAAGGACACAACATTCTCGCCGTAGAGAGGTTTTGGGATAACACCCGCTGGATGATCGAGTTTTCCGTCCTGCGTCCCAGCACTGCTTACGGAAGCCCCGGAGATGAAATGCGGTTGTTTTTGACTGAGGACGGGTATCAGGCCGCCCTGCAAAGCCAGCAGCGCCGGGAGATCAAGATCAAGCGTTACGCTCGTGTGATTGAGGGACATATCCTCGATTTCAAACCGGGAAAACGCCGCCGCTCATAAACCCATACAACGAAAGGAAAGGAATGACTATGTGTACGGTAAAGGAAATTCAAGAAGCAATCCGGGAAGATTGCAGATCTCAGCATGACATGGATTCAACGGATATTGACCGCGTGATGCAAACACTTCCTTTCGCCCAGGATGAGCCATTTACAGAGGTGCGTCCCCAAAAGCCGCTGTTTTGGTTCTATGCAAGAAAATTTGAAAAGCGCTAAACACCGCAATTTTTTGAAATGAGGATTGCGGTTTTTTTGTACCCAAAATTCGGAAGGAGTGAGGTCGATGGCCGTTTTTCGCATTGAACGGACCCGTGATTATACCGTGATGAGCAATCATCATTTACGAAATGCAAACCTGTCGTTAAAAGCCAAGGGGCTGCTTTCCATGATGCTGTCTTTGCCAGAGGACTGGAACTACACCACCCGTGGCCTTGCAAAGATCTGTAAGGAGGGCGTGGATGCCATCGGTGCTGCCCTGCGTGAACTGGAAGGAGCCGGATATATCGTGCGCCATCAGAGACGCGATAAAAGTGGGCGGATCACAGATACCGAGTATGTCATCTATGAACAGCCCCAGCCAGATATGTCCCAGCCGGATACGGCTTCACCAGATACGGAAAACCCGGATATGGTAAAACCGGATACGGAAAAGCCCGCAGAATTAAATATAGAGAAATCAAATACAGAAAAATCAATTACTTATGGATCAAGTACCGATTCCATTCCCTTCCGGGAAACAGCGGCGGAAAGACCGCCGGAACGGAAAGGAAGGGATGCGATGTCTGTCACAGAGATAGAAAATTATCGGGAGTTGATTTTGGAGAATATCGAGTATGACTGCTTGAAGCAGCGTTATCCTCTCTACCTGGATGACCTGAATGAGATCGTAGAGCTGTTGGTCGAAACGGTCTGTGCCAAACGAAAGACCACCCGGATCTCTGGGGCAGACTTCCCTCACGAGATCGTGCGTTCCCGTTTTTTGAAACTGGACAGCTCCCACATCGAGTTTGTCATGGACTGTCTGCAAAAGAATACCACCCAGGTACGCAACATGAAGCAGTACCTGCTTGCGGTGCTGTTCAATGCGCCTACCACCATGAATAACCACTACACTTCACTGGTCAATCACGATATGCACGCAGGCGGCTGGTAAAGGCCGCCTTTTATCATGCCAAAGGAGGCACGACATGAACCAGATGGAAATTTTCAAAAACCCGGAGTTTGGCAGTATCCGTGTCATTGAGGAAAACGGCAAATACTTGTTCAGCGGAACGGATGTGGCTGCTGCGCTGGGGTACAGTAATCCCCGCGATGCAATTATCCGCCATTGTAGGTATGTCGTGAAACGCGACGCACCTCACCCACAAAGCCTCGACCGCAAAATCAGTATGACTTTTATCCCAGAAGGCGATTTGTACCGCCTAATCGTTCACAGCAAATTGCCATCGGCAGAGCGGTTTGAACAGTGGGTATTCGATGAGGTCTTGCCTACTATTCGTAAGCACGGGGCCTATCTCACAAAAGAGAAGCTGTGGGAGGTTGCCACTTCCCCGGAGGCTCTGATGAAGCTCTGCTCAGACTTGTTGGCTGAGCGTGAAGCGAATATTTCTCTGCGTAAGGAAAATGCACAGCTGGAGGGCAAAGCCGCTTTCTATGACCTGTTCATCGACTTAAAGCACAGCACCAATCTCAGGACTACCGCCAAAGAGTTGGATGTCCCGGAGCGCCGGTTTGTTCGGTTTCTGATAGAACGGCGGTTTGTGTACCGCACGGCATCCGGCAATGTGCTGCCTTATGCCAATGTGAAAAATGCAGGGCTGTTTTGCGTCAAAGACTACTGCAACCACGGTCATACCGGTTCCTACACGCTGGTCACGCCCCAGGGCAAGCTCTATTTTGCTCAGCTGCGGGAGATGATCTTGCTGGTCTTATAAGAACAGAAAGGAAGTGGGTTTTATGCAGGAAGGAAAAACAATCGGTCAGCTGATGGAGGAAATGCGTCAGAAAGCCGGGGCGCAGAACTATCACGGCCATGACTACATGGATCTTCAGCGATTTGCGGAGAACACCCGGCACATGATTATTTTTGATGTGCTGACGAATGACTCCCCGGTGGGCTGGAAAGGAGAACGAACCCGCCTGTTTTTGTCAGATATAGGCTATGAAAAAGCTCTGGACAGTCAGGCAAAGGGGCAGATCAAGATTCTCAGCCATGCAAAGGTCAGAAATGGAGATTTGTTTTATGACCACAAAGAACAGATACGATAGGAGGAATCTGATATGAATGAGGAAAAGAAAGTCCCCTTCAAGTGGGAATATGGGGAAGAAACCATATCGCTGCAACTTGGGATGTATGCGAATAATCAGCGGCTTTATATCGGCATGATTACCCATACAGAAGATGGAGCAGAACCGTTTGCAGATATGACGGTGAACCTACCGGGATATTCCCTGGACCCCGGAGAGGCGTTTATTTCCGGTGACATCAGCAAGGACCTGCTGCGATTCATCAAAGAGAACAAATTGGGGAAGGTGCTTCCCTATCAGGTGCAGTCCGGTTATGGAAAATATTCTGCCGTTGCCTTTGATCTGGAGAAGTTGAAGGTATTTGATCCCAAAGGTGTGGCAGAGTTTCGGGAAGAGTGGAATTTGCCGGATAAGAAGCCGGTAAAGAAAAAGAGCCGCGGGATGGAGCGATGAAGAAATATTTTCTCCGGCGGCTGGTGGTCCCGCCTTAGAAGAAAATGCACCACCCCTGCACATTTTGTGGAAAGGAGGCGATGAAAATGCAGGAAGAAGTGGAAAACAGAACTTTAACGCTGGTTGTCAGTGGAACAAAGTTCACCGGCAGGCTGCTCAAAGCCGCCATCAGCAAGTACATGGCCCACCGCAAGGAAAAGAAGCTGCAAAAGCAAAGAAGCCGTGACGCTCCTGTGACACCCCACGGAAAACAGACCGTCAAGCAGCTCATTGGTCAGAATCAGGGGATCTCCAATATCGAGATCACAGACCCTTCCATCAAGGAATTTGAGAAGATCGCCCGGAAATATGGTGTGGACTATGCGGTGAAGAAAGACCGCAGTAGCTCCCCACCCAAGTACCTGATCTTTTTCAAAGGCCGTGACGCCGATGCGCTGACCGCTGCATTTACCGAGTACACCAGCAAAAAGGTCAAGAAGGCCGAGAAAACAGAACGCCCGTCTGTGCTGGCAAAACTCAGTCAGTTCAAAGAGATGGTCAAAAATGCCGTGGTGGACCGCACCAAGCGAAAGGAGCTGGAACGATGAAAAAGCAGTTTGACATCAAAAAGCTCGTTTTGCTGAACCTGCCCTATCTCCTGATGGGGCTGTTTACTACCAACTTCGGGGAGGCATGGCGACTGGCTCAGGGGGCAAATGCTTCAGAGAAATTCCTTTCTCTGTTTGCTGTCCTGCCTGGGGCGCTGCAAAGCTTCTGGCCCAGCCTGCACCCGCTGGATCTGCTGGTGGGGCTGTGCTGCGGTGCTGGCCTGCGTCTGGCGGTGTATCTCAAAAGTAAAAACGCCAAGAAGTACCGTCACGGCATGGAGTATGGTTCTGCCCGTTGGGGAACCCGTGAGGATATTGCTCCCTACATCGACCCGGTGTTCCAGAACAATGTCATTCTCACAAAAACCGAAAGCCTGACCATGAACAGCCGCCCCAAGGACCCAAAGACCGCCAGAAACAAAAATGTGCTGGTGATCGGCGGCTCCGGTTCCGGTAAGACCCGCTTCTGGCTCAAACCAAATCTGATGCAGATGCACAGTTCTTATGTGGTCACAGACCCAAAGGGAACCATTTTGGTGGAGTGCGGGAAAATGCTCCAAAGGGGCGCACCCAAACTGGGAAAGGACGGAAAGCCCATGAAGGATAAGCACGGCAAGGTCATTTATGAGCCTTACCGGATCAAGGTCCTCAATACCATCAACTTCAAGAAATCCATGCACTATAACCCTTTCGCCTATATCCATAGCGAAAAGGACATATTGAAGCTGGTCACGACGCTGATCGCCAATACCAAAGGCGAAGGCAAGGCCGGAGACGATTTCTGGGTCAAGGCAGAAACGCTTCTCTATTGTGCGCTCATTGGCTATATCCACTATGAGGCTCCGGTGGAGGAGCAGAACTTCTCCACCCTTATTGAGTTCATCAACGCCATGGAGGTCCGGGAGGATGACGAGGAGTTCAAAAATCCCGTGGATCTGATGTTTGACGCATTGGAAGCAGAAAAGCCAAACCACTTTGCGGTGCGCCAGTATAAGAAATATAAGCTGGCGGCAGGTGATATATGCTCTAAGTGACTTCTTAATCATGATTTTGTCGTGGTTAGTGAAGCAATCACTTAGAGCATTTTTATTTCAGGAGGTACAGCCATGAGAAATGAAAAAATTACCCCACTGTACGAGCGCCTGAGCCGGGATGATGAGTTACAGGGCGAGAGCAACTCCATATCCAACCAAAAGCAAATGTTAGAGGATTTTGCCCGCCGGAATGGACTGCCAAACCCTACGCACTTTACCGATGATGGTATCTCAGGCACCCGTTTTGACCGCCCCGGATTTTTGGCGATGATGGAGGAAGTGGAGGCAGGGCGTGTAGAGGCAATCGTCATCAAGGACATGAGCCGGTTGGGGCGCGACTATCTAAAGGTCGGTCAGGTCATGGAGGTTTTGCGGCAGCGAGGCGTTCGTCTGATTGCCATCAACGACGGTGTGGACAGTCTGAAAGGCGATGACGATTTTACCCCGTTCCGCAACATCATGAATGAATTTTACGCCCGTGATACCAGCCGGAAAATTCGCTCTGTGTTTAAGTCAAAAGGCATGAGCGGCAAGCACCTGACCGGCACTGTGATTTACGGCTACTTATGGGACGAAAAACGGGAGCATTGGCTGGTAGATGAGGAAGCTGCCGAAGTGGTACGCCGTATATTCTCCCTCACGCTGGAGGGATATGGGCCTTATCAGATCGCCTGCAAATTATCCGCAGACCGGATTGAAATTCCTGTCGTACACCTTGCCCGCTTCAACGAGGGTGTGAACCGTTCAAAGCCGGTCAAAGACCCCTATGGATGGGGGTCATCTACCATCGTGAACATTTTGAAAAAACGAGAGTATTTGGGGCACACCATCAATTTCAAGACCCGCAAGCACTTTAAGGACAAGAAAAGCCACTATGTTTCTGAGGACGAGTGGACGATCTTTGAGAATACCCATGAAGCCATTATCGACCAGCAGACCTTTGATCTGGTGCAGAAAATCCGCAGCAATGTACGGCGTTATCCAAACGGCTGGGGCGAAGCAGCTCCCCTCACAGGCTTGCTCTATTGTGCAGATTGTGGCGGCAAGATGTATGTCCACCGCACCAACAATGGCAGGCGGATTTCTCAATATACCTGTTCCAATTATACCAAAGTTCCGTGTGGGACACTATGCCCTACACAACACCGTATCAATGAGAGTGCTGTTCTGACATTGGTTTCTGACACGCTCCGGGCTATCGCTGAATATTCCAGAAATGACCGGACGGAATTTATTCACACCGTTCAGGAAACGCAGGTTGCTCAACAGAGTGCCGATATATCGAAAAAGCGCAGGCGTCTGGCCGCTGCTCAAAAGAGAGCCGGAGAACTGGAAAAACTGATTTGCAAAATCTATGAGGACAATGCCCTCGGCAAGCTGCCGGATGCACGATATAGGGCGCTTGATGCACAGTATGCCAAAGAGCAGGACGCACTTGAGATTGAAATTGCAGAGCTGGAAAAGGCTGTTACCGGCTATGAGCAGAGCCAGAAATCAGCGGAGAAATTTATAGCCCTGATTGATAAGTACGAGAATTTTGACACGCTGACAAACACCATGCTCAACGAGTTTGTAGAGAAAATCCTTGTCCACGAACGCGCCCGAAAAGGCAGCCAGGACACCACGCAGGAAATTGAAATCTACTTCAATTTTTTAGGACGCTATATCCCGCCCGCCTTGCAGCCGGTTCCCCTGACCCCGGAAGAACAAGAAGAACTGCGGAAGAAGGAGGAACGCAAGGACAGGCTTCACCAGAACTACTTACGCCGCAAGGCCAACGGCAAGCAGAAGGAATGGGAAAAACGCTACAACGCCAAACGCAAGGCCCAGGTGGAGGCAGCAAAGGCCACAATCCGGGCCGAGGAC